>Ga0209050_1000421_pt1 | contig 78277 bp, 61 predicted proteins | sample Araplavi_mTSA_r2_FD_184276 | JGI IMG/M metagenome (GOLD analysis project Ga0209050, IMG submission 184276) | Arabidopsis root microbial communities from North Carolina, USA - plate scrape MF_Cvi_mTSA_r2 (SPAdes) (version 2) | ecosystem: Host-associated > Plants > Roots > Endosphere | place: USA...
TCTTTCGATCCTCCGCACAACGGCCACCTCGATGTGATCCGGCGGGCGTGCCGTTTGTTTGACGAAGTGATCGTCGCCGTGGCGTTCAACGAGCGCAAGACCACCCTCTTCTCTGCCGAGGACCGCGTCCACCTGCTCAAGGAAAGCACCGGCGATCTGCCCAATCTCCGCGTGGCGCATTTTCACGGCCTGCTCGTGCAGTTCGCCAGAAGCCAGGAAGCAGTGGCTCTCATCCGCGGCCTGCGCGCGGTCACGGATTTCGAGTTCGAACTCCAGATGTCGCTCATGAACCGGAAAATGGACCCGCAGCTGGAGACCATTTTTCTCACCCCCGCCGAGCAGGCGACCTACCTCAGTTCCCGAATCATCAAGGAAATCGCGATGCTGGGTGGCGAAATTGACGATTTCGTGCCATCTTGCGTATCCGCCGCCTTACGCCGGAAATTTCATCCGGGTCAGGCGAGCGAGGGAAAGCAGTCATGAAAGTTCATATTCACCAAATTCCCGTCGAGGGGATCCTTCTCGAGGGAGAAGATCCATCCACGATTCTCGAACTCCACGAGCCCGACATCACGCCGGTCAGCCCGGTTTCGTATGCGCTCGATGCCGGGCTAAGCGAAGGCGGATTTTTCGCCACGGGCCGTCTGGCCGTCGATTTTGAAGCCATCTGCGTCAGCTGCCTGGAGAAATTCATCTTCCCTTTGCGGGTGGATGATTTCGCCTGCCAGATCGAGTTAACAGGATCAGAGGAAATCGATTTGACGGAGCCGATCAGAGAGGATATTTTGCTAGCCCTTCCGCACCATCCGCGCTGCGACTGGAACGGAAAGGAGTGTCCCGGCGTCTCGCGTCCGGCGCCCGCTGAACCTGAAAATGGCAGTGGCGACCGGCCCAACGTCTGGGGTTCGCTCGATCAACTTAAACTTCAATAGCTCACCGACCATGGGTGTCCCAAAACGTAAAACTTCCAAAATGCGCCTGCGTACGCGCAAGGCCGCGAACCGCTGGCACGCTCCTCTGCTCGGCAAATGCCAGCAGTGCGGCAGCGCGAAACTCTCGCACACGGTCTGCAAGTCCTGTGGCTACTATCGTGGCCGCCAGGTGCTGACCATCGCGCTTAACTAAAGAATTCCCCTCCCCTCGAACCAGCCGCCCCGCTTCAAAGTGGGGCGGCTGGTTCGCTTTTGGGTCGATCAGGTCGAACACCCGGTCGAAAACCTCCAACCCGGTTCACTTTGCTCTTGCTCACCGCCCAGTCTGCGGCGTTGAAGTGGCACCCATGAAGATCGCCCTCGATGCGATGGGGCACGACCGTGGATTCGCTCCGCTGGTTGAAGGTGCCACCCTTGCGCTGCGCGAGTTTCCCGATATCTCGAAACTTTTCCTCACTGGGGATACGCCCCAGCTTGAGGCCGAACTTTCCCGGCAGGGTTTCAACGATGGCCGGATTGAAATCGTGCACACGACTCAGGTGGTCGAAATGCACGACAGCGGCATCGATGCCGTGCGGAAAAAGAAGGATTCCTCGGTCAGCCGGGGGGTAGACCTAGTGAAGGACGGCAAAGCCGATGCGATCGTCAGCGCCGGCAATACGGGGGCCGCGGTCAGCGCCGCGACGATCAAGCTGCGCATGCTCAAAGGTATTGAGCGGCCCGCCATCGTCGCGACCATGCCGACGGAAAAAGGCGGACACTTTCTCCTCTGCGATGCGGGCGCGAATCCCGATCCCACGGCGCAGCAACTCGAGGATAACGCCATCATGGCCCTCGCCTACTGCCGCCACGTGCTCGGGAAACCGAATCCAAGTGCCGGATTGCTTTCCAACGGGACGGAAGAATTCAAGGGCAACGCCCTCACTCTGGCCGCCCATGCCCTGCTGAAAAGCTGCGGCGTGAATTTCCACGGCAACGTGGAGGGTCACGATCTTTTCGAAGGCACTGTGGATGTGGCAGTCACCGATGGCTTCACCGGCAACGTGCTCCTCAAATCCAGCGAAGCGCTGGCCAAAAGCATTTTCCGCCTACTCAAAGGCGAACTGCTCAAAAATCCGGTGCGCAAGCTCGGCACGCTGTTGTGCCGGCCCGCGTTCCGCGCCGTGCATGCCGTGACCAGCGCCGACGAATACGGCGGCATGCCGCTCCTCGGCGTCAATGGCGTCTGCATCATCGCCCATGGCGGGAGCTCGCCGATCGCCGTGAAGAATGCGATTCGCATGGCGCGCGAATCGATCCGCCACCAAGTCAACCCGCACATCGTCGAAGAAGTGCAGCGTTACCATGAACAAGCAAACTCCCCGCACGCGCACGCACCAGCCCAAGCGTAGCGTCAGCATCGTCGGCACCGGCAGCTACACGCCGGAACGCGTGATGCCCAACGCCGAACTCGAAAAGCTGGTCGATACCAGCGACGAGTGGATCACGACTCGTACGGGCATCAAGGAACGCCGCATCGCCGCCGACGACGAATTTACCAGTGATCTCGCCGCGAAGGCCGGCCTCGCTGCGCTCGAAAACGCCGGGCTCAAACCGGAAGACGTCGACCTGATCATCGTCGCGACGGTGACACCTGACATGTTTTTCCCGAGCACCGCGTGCTTCGTACAGCAGAAGATCGGCGCAAAAGGCGCCGCCTGCTTCGACGTGAGCGCGGCCTGCGCGGGCTTCCTCTACGCGCTGGAGATCGCGCAGCAATTCATCACCAGCCAGACCTACAATACGGTGCTGGTCATCGGCGCGGAAAAGCTCTCCACCATCGTGGATTGGTCCGACCGCAATACCTGCGTTCTCTTTGGCGATGGGGCCGGCGCCGCGGTGCTCCAGCATCGCACCGGGGGCCACGGAGTGATCAGCACGTACATGGCCAGCGATGGCGCGCTGGCGGACATTCTCTGCATTCCCGGCGGCGGCTCGCGTTTCCCCACCACCAAGGAAAACGCCGATCAGCACCTGAACTGCATCAAGATGAACGGCAAGGAGACGTACAAACACGCCGTCACCTGCATGCTCGATGCCGCGAACAAAGTGCTCGCCGAAGCCGGCCTCACGCCGGACGACCTGGCCTGCATCATCCCGCACCAAGCCAATTCGCGCATCATCGAAGCCATCGCCCACCGTTTCGGTGTGCCGGTCGAACGCTTCATGGTGAACCTCGACCGTTTCGGCAATACCAGCGCCGCCGCGGTGGCCATCGCACTCGATGAAGCCAACCGCACGGGCCGCATGCAAGTCGGGGACTACGTCCTCCTCGTCGTTTTCGGTGGCGGGCTCACCTGGGCCGCTTCGGTCATTCAGTGGTAAAAAGAAGCCCTGCACCGCCGATCGATGGCTGATGCAGGGCGGTAAGAGCGGGGACTGCTGCGCTTAGGCAGCGGCCAGCGCGCGGGTGGCGACGAGCGCTTCGTCCAGCGCGGTCGTGCGGGCCGTTTCATTGGCCTGGCTGTGAGCGTAGATGAACTCCACTTCCGTGAGGCCGACGAAAGCGAGAATATTGCGGAGGTACGGTTCGATGAAGTTATAGGAGCCAAACAGAGGTGTACCCGGGCGGTAGTCGCCGCCGCTGGTAACCAGGACGGTAACCTTGCGGCCGCCGGCGAGGCCGGTGAAGCCGTTGGCGTCGAGAGCCACAGTTCGGCCGATCCGTACAATCTGGTCGATCCACAGTTTCAGCGCCGCCGGGACAGTGAAGTTGTAGATAGGTGTGGCGATCAGGATATCGGTGGCAGTGAAGAGTTCGTCGACATAGGCATCGGAGACAGCGATGGCTGCGGCGGCCGAAGCGGAGCGCTGTTCGGGCGGGGTGAAAGCTCCAGCGATCCAATCTTCGGTGACGACAGGAGGCGGATTGACGCCGAGTTCGCGAATGACGACGGAACCCGCCGGATGAAGGGCCTGCCAGGCCATGATGTATTCCTGCGAAAGTTTGCGGCTTTCCGAGCGTTCACCGCGCGGGCTGGCATTGAGGACGAGAAGCGTGGACTGACTCATAGTATTGGCGATTCGGTTGGTTTGATGGTTTGAACGATCTCCCCTAATTGCTCACGCCGTGCCATGTCCTTTCCGAAACCATTTACCATCATTCAACCCATTCCAATTAAGCTACTTAAGAATTAGCACTAGTGGTTTAGGCTTCCTAAAATTCACCACTTTTTTTCGTTGATAACTTGATTTCGTTTTCGAACCACGCTTTTTCGTTGCTCAGATTATGTCGGCTACCACCCTTTCGTCGCTCCGTGATTACGCCCAAGGCGCCCTGGCCGAGCGGGAAGCCTTCTACCGCACCGTTTTGGAGAGTCTGGCAGAGGCCGTCATCATCACCGATGCCGAGTGGCGGGTGTGTTACGCAAATCGCATGGTGGTGGAATTGACCGGCTACCCCCTCGAGGAACTACTCGGTACCACCGTCCACGATCTGCTCAAACCTCTCGCGCACTCGACCTCCCAATGCCGCGCCCAGGATCCTCTGTCGCCCAGACCCGAGTCGGTCCAACTCGAAATGCTGCGCAAGGACGGGCAGCTCCACTGGATGCATCTGCAAGCCGTGCCGTTCCGCAACACACAGGGGGAGATCATCGGCCGGGTCGCCGCGTTCTCCTGCATCGAACGGCAAAAGAATCTGGAGGCTGAAAACGAACTGCTGCAGGACGAGTTGCGACCGCGATTCGATAGCCTCGTCGGGCAGAGCCCCGTGTTGCAAAAAGTGATGTCGCAGATCGCCACGGTCGCCCCCACCGAAGCCAATGTATTGGTGCTCGGTGAATCCGGCACGGGTAAGGAACTGGTCGCCCGCGCCATTCACGAGCATAGCCCGCGGAAGGAGCGCTCCCTGGTCCGGGTGAATTGCGCTTCCATCCCCAAGGATCTGTTCGAGAGCGAATTTTTTGGCCATGTGCGCGGCGCGTTTACCGGCGCAATCAAAGATCGCCTCGGCCGTTTTGAGCTGGCGGATGGCGGCACTCTTTTCCTCGACGAAGTGGGCGAAATCCCCCTCGACCTGCAAAGCAAACTCCTTCGCGTTTTGCAGGAGGGGCAATTCGAACGGCTGGGCGACGATCGCACCCGGACCGTGAAAGTACGCATCGTAGCCGCTACCAATCGCGACCTCGCTGCTGAGGCTCGCGCGGGCCGGTTCCGGCTCGATCTTTACTATCGCCTGAGCGTGTTCCCCATCGAAGTCCCGCCCCTGCGCGACCGGCGGGAAGACGTCGGGCTGCTCGCAGAACATTTTCTGCGGCAGGCTGCCCGCCGGCTCGGAGTCTCCACTCCGCGGCTCACCCGCTTGAATGTGCAGGAGCTGCAAAACTACGATTGGCCGGGCAACGTGCGCGAACTGCAGAATGTGATCGAACGCACCGCGATCCTCGCGCGAGGCGGTCGTTTGCAGTTCGACCTTCCTCAGCGGGTGACCCCAGCCCGCTCCGCTCCCCTGCCCGCCACGGCTGCGACAGACGAAGACGAGGAGCACCTGTCGCTCGACGAACTCGTCGGCCGCGAACGTGAAATCGTCCTGAAAGCGCTGCGGCGGCAAAACTGGAAAATCTACGGCCCGGACGGTGCCGCCGCGCTCCTGCGCGTCAAGCCGACGACGCTGGCTTCGATGATGAAGCGCCTGAGAATCGAGAAGGAACGCTCTTAGAGCAGCCGCGCGAGTTGCACTTAGAAGAGCATCGCGCCGTCGATCTCAGCTGGAAACCTTCCGTGTTCCCACATCGGAGCTTTTCGTTCCTTCGACGTAGCTTGCTTTGCAGTTGAGCTTTTTCGGCGCAGGCGGTTTTTTGGCTGTCTGCGAGGCGACGCCGGGCGATCCGGCGGCAGCCCTCCACGCCGCTCATGTTTCAACTCGATTCGGAATTCTACCGGCTGCCCTTGCGCTTCGATGCTCTTCGGCTGGCCGAGGAAGTCACCCAGTTTGGAGAGGAAGAGTGGCGTGCTCATCCGCAAGGGCATGCCGGCAACAGCGCCCTGCCACTCATCAGCGTCGGTGGCGGCCTCAACGATGAGGTCAAGGGACCGATGCGCCCCACTCCCTTCCTCGCCCGCTGCCCGTATGTGCAACAGGTGCTGGCCTCGCTGGGCACCGTCCTGGGCCGTGCCCGGTTGATGCGGATCGCCGGGCAGCACGACGCGACGCCGCACGTCGATACGAACTACTACTGGATGCACCACGTGCGGATCCACATCCCCGCCCTCACCTACCCGGAAGTCCGTTTCCTGTGCTTGGATCAAAGCGTGCACATGGCAGCAGGCGAGTGCTGGATCTTCGATTCGTGGAAAGAACACAACGTCCTCAATCCCGTCGCCGCCCCGCGCATTCACCTGGTCGCCGATACCGTCGGCTCGGCTCGTTTTTGGGATCTCGTGGAAAGATCGGGAGAAGAATCTGTTCCGGTGCCATTCGATCCGACCGCAGGTGAGCCTGGGCTCACGTTCGAAGAGGAAAACTATCCGGTCGTGATGTCGCCCTTCGAGCAGCAGGCCTTGGGAACAAGGATGCTAGCCAGCCTCCCGGTTCAAATCCGCGCCGGCCGGAGAGCTCGATCTCTGCAGCAAGCGCTCAGCCGGCTGCACCAGCAGTGGCACGCCCTCTGGACCGAGGGCCGGGATGCAGAACGTCTTTGGCCGGCCTATCGCCAGGTCCTCGCTGGATTCGATACCGAACTCGAACGACTCGCCAGCGGCCTGGCTTTGAGCAATGGCGTGTCCCTGACGGAAGCACTACGTCAGGCCATCGTGCGCTCCGCGTTGAATCCCGAGGTCTTGGGAAAACGCTCAGGCTCGGCCTCGCTCCTTCCACCACCATCCGTACCTCCCACCCCTCGGATTGATCCGGGGACTTCTTCGTCTCCAGGGGAATCACGCTCTGAGACTCCTTTGGTCCTGAGTGTGCCGCTGGATCGGCCAGTGTTTATCGTGTCGGCCCCTCGTTCCGGGAGCAGCATGCTTTTCGAACTGCTGGCGCAGGCTCCCGATGTCTGGACGCTCGGCGGCGAGAGCCATGCGGTGATCGAAAGTCTGCCCAAATTCGACCCTGCCCAGCGAGGTTATGATTCGAACCGGTTAACAGCCGCGGATGCCGACCCCGAGGCTGTCGAGGAATTGCAGCGCGCCTTTTTTTACCGCCTCCGCAACCGGGCTGGCCGGCCGGTGATCACGGAAAATGGCGCGATTCGCATGCTCGAAAAGACGCCCAAGAACGCGCTTCGGGTCTCATTTCTGGCCGAGGCGTTTCCCGGTGCGCGTTTCATCTTCCTGTACCGCGAGCCGCGCGGGAATATCGCCTCCATCCTAGACGCGTGGCGGTCGGAGCAATTCATCACCTACCCCGGCCTGCCCGATTGGAACCGCCCGGAGAAGTGGTCGATGCTGTTGGTCGAAGGCTGGCGCGATCTCGCCGCGCAACCGCTGCCGGAGATCGCCGCCCGCCAATGGCAGGACGCCAACCGGCAAATTCTCGACGATCTCTCCACCCTGAATCCGCACACCTGGTGCGCCGTTTCCTACGCGGAACTCTGTGCCAACCCGCAAGGCGTTGCCGAACGGCTCAGCGCGTTTGCGGGCTGGCGCTGGGACATTCAACTTCAGGGTCCCCCGCCCCTGTCGCAACATACGCTCACACCGCCCGCGCCCGATAAATGGCGCCGGCACGAAGCGGTCCTCGAGCCAATTCTCCCGCGTTTGCAACCGGTGGTGGATCGCGCCGCAGCGGCCCTGTCCCAACATCCGCCCCACCCCGCAAACCCAGCAGTCGCTCCGCACATCGCCGTACCAGCCCTGGATTTCGCCAGCCAGCATACCGACACCTTCAGTGCGGTTCTGGAAAGTCTGGGCGTCAGCCTCGCGGTCTCGACCTACCAAGCGGGCAGACTGGTACTGGTCCGCTCGCGCCACGATGAGTTGAATACCCACTTCTGCGATTTCCCGAGTCCCATGGGGCTCGCTTTTCGCCCGGGGGTTCTTGCACTCGGCACCCAGCACGAGATTCTGAACTTTCGTGCTTTCCACCAGGTCGCTGCACAGCTTCCTCCTGCCGGCACCCACGATGCGGTCTTCCTCCCAGCGACGCGCTACACTACGGGGGATATCCGCGTCCACGATCTCGCGTGGGCCGGCCACGAGTTGTGGGCGGTCAATACCCTCTTTTCGTGTCTCTGCACCTTCGACGGCGAACATAACTTCGTCCCTCGCTGGCGGCCCCCTTTTATCAGTGGGCTGGCGGGCGAAGATCGCTGCCACCTCAATGGCCTCGCGATGGTCGAGGGTGAACCGGCCTTTGTCACCGCCCTCGGCGAAACCGATACCGCCGGCGGCTGGCGGGCCAACAAACGAAATGGCGGCATTCTGCTCCACGTTCCCACCGACGAGATTCTGGTGCGCGGCCTGTCCATGCCGCATTCGCCCCGGTGGTACGATGACCGCCTCTGGGTCCTGGAAAGCGGCACCGGGCGCGTATGCATCGTCGAACCCGAAACGGGAGCGGTCGAGGTCTTCGCCGAGTTGCCCGGCTTCACGCGGGGCCTCGATTTCTGCGGACCGTACGCCTTTGTTGGTCTTTCGCAGGTCCGGGAAACGGCGGTCTTTAGCGATCTGCCGATCTGTGCTCCTGGACGGGAACGCCAAAGCGGGGTCTGGGTGCTCGATTTGCGGACGGCCGAGACAGTCGCTTTCCTTCGCTTTGCCGGATCGGTGCAGGAAATCTTCGCCGTCCAGACCCTGCCGGCCCGTTATCCGGAACTTCTCACAGCCAATCACGACCTCATCGGCGAGGCCTTTTTCCTCCCGCCTCAGGACCAACCCGCCCCGCCCGAGAAAGACCCCGCGCGGGTTGGTTGATTCCTTTCTCCGCCGGCAGCTGCCCTACACACTTCCAGCGATCCAGACGTCCGCTTTGAGATCGGTCGGATAAGCAACGAATTCCTTAAGTTGCGCCGGTGAACTCAGATTGATGAGAAAGGACAGCCCATCGAATACGCGGACTTTGCTCCCGTTTTTTGCGCCCGACGCAGAAGCGAGATCGAGGTAGCCATCGAGGTTGTAGTCCGCCAACGCCACGCGGACGCCGCCGGTGTATTTCGGATCGAAGGCGGAAAACTCGCCGAGCTTCGTCTCGGTGGCCGGTTCGGCCCCCACCGGGGCCTGAAATGTCCACACCTCGACTGTGGATGGCTTGCCTTTGAGATGACCCGTCACGATCTCCGCGCTGGTATCGCCGTTGAGATCGCCCACGGCCACACTCACGCCACCGCGATAGTTCTTCGCCCCCACCTTGAAACTCACGAGCAGTTGCGCCGGATCGGCCGCGGAAAAAACCTTCACCTGGTTGCCCACGTTTTGCGCCACCACCAGATCCGGCATGCCGTCTGCATTGACGTCCCCCATCGAAACCTGCACCCCACCTTTGTAGGATTTCCCGAAGGGGTAAAAAACCGCGCCGGGTTCACTCAGCGTGGAATCATAAACCCGCACTCCGCCGCCTCCCTTTGTCGCTGCGAAAACCACTTTCAGACCGCCTCCGGGCAGCGCAGCGGTAGCGGCAAACGAACCTTTTTTCGCGCCAAACGGATTTAAGCCCGTGAACGAATTGTTCATTTCCTGGCCGGTCAGGCCGTCGAAAACTTTTGCGGCTCCCTTGCCGTGATCGGTCGTCACCAGCAAGTCGTCGAAGCCGTCGCTGTTGAAATCGCCCAGCGTCACATGCAGGGCGTCTTTCACCTTCGGCGAATAGACCGGAATGCTAAATTTGGTCCCTGTCGAAATATCCGTCACCACCAGTTCATTGGTCACCCCCTTGGTCCCTCCCGGCGCGGTCACCAAAATGCCCTGATACACTCCGGACGTCGAGGACCCCACGTTGTTCGCAAGGTTCGCATCCGCCCCGTGCAAGCCATTGTCCGAAATAGACCCCGCCAGCACCGCCAAGGTTTCCAGGCTGGATCCCTTCACGTGGAGCACCAGCGACACCGGGAAAGTCGCCCCTGCGGCGAGTGTCCCCTGCGCATAGGTCAGGACGTTTCCATTGATCGCCCAACCCGGATTTTCCGCCGGATCGAAACGCAGCGCCGCCGGCAGCGTCTCAATCACCTTCACGCCGGTGGCCGCTACCGGACCGGAGTTCGCGAGGCTCAGCGTGTAGGTGATCGTCTGCCCTTTGACCATCGTGGCCGGCGCACCAGTCACTTGCAGGCTCAGATCCACCCCCTGTAACTCATCCGTGCCCATATCGATCTGGTCCACCACCCGCCGGAGCCCATTCGCATCGAAGCTCAGGCCCACGGGATTGCTCCCGGCATTGATCACCGGACTCCCCACCTGCAACCCATGCGTCAGCACAGGCCCGCCATGATCCCCCAGCGGCGAAAGCAGCGGATCCTGCCCCGTGATATTTCCTCCCGAGTCAGTGATCGTCGCTGCGCCTGGCGTCTGCACCAGGGAGTGGTCCAAGGTAAAAGTCCCGACCAGGTCATCTCCCGCGACCCCACCGGTCAGACTCCCCGCCACGATCGTGCTTTGCAGCACCGCGTTGATGCCTCCCGGCGAAAGGCCACCGGTTCCGGTCGCAGCGGTGTTCCCAAATACGGTCGAATTCTGTAGCGTCAGCGGATGCGTTCCTGCCTGCACCCGGATTGCGCCACCATCGGCAGTCGTGGCACTATTGCCGGAAATAGTCGTCTGGCGCAGCGTCAGAGAAAAGGTGTTGGAGAAAAGTAAAACCCCGCCGCCGGTCGGCGCGGCATTTCCGGAAATTGTGCTGTCTTCGATCACGGTCGTGCCCGTGCACTTGTAGAAAAACATCCCGCCACCCGAAAACCCCGCCGTATTGTTCGAAATCGTCGTTCGCTTCACCTGCAGCGAACCCACCTTGTAGAGGCCTATGCCTCCCCCCCGGCCAGCGCTGCTATCCGCGTGATTTTCGCTGATCGTGCTGTCCGCGATCGTGAACGACGGAGAGTTCACTTTGTAGAGAAACATCCCACCCCCTCGATTGCCGGAAGTATTGCCGCTCACCGTCGTCTTCTCGATGCGCACTTCAGCCCCAGTGAGGTTGTAGAGAAAGAGGCCCCCGCCACGATTGGCTGCGGTGTTGTTTGAGATCACCGAGTCCTGAATCACCACCGACCCTGAACCCCTGTAGAGCGCGATGCCGCCGCCCCTGCCTTGCGCTTTTGATTCCGTCACCACCGAATCGCGAAGAACCAGGCCACCATCCCTGACAAAAATAGCACCCCCTTTACCGGTTCCGGAATTGCCATGCGCCAGCGTCACGGACTCCACGGTCAAGGTCTTGCCCGTCGTCTCCATGTCCAGCACCCGCACCAGATCGTTTCCGCTGATCGTCAGTGCATCCCGGCCCGGCCCGATGATGCTGACCGTATCCGTGACCGTCAACTGACTCGCCAGCACGATGGTGCCATGCAGCCCGGGCGCAAAATCGATCGTATCCGCCCCCGCCAGCAGATTCGCCTGGTCGAGCGCATCGCGCAGCGACCCCGTCCCGAGGTCATCCAGATTCGTCACCTGAAACGAAGCCGGAGCAATTCGCGCTTCCAGCGGCTCTGCGGAACCAGGGACCGAAGAAAAACTGAACAGACGGCACAAACGTTGGGCAATGGTTCGATCCAGCATGGCGAAGAAGCGTGAGGGGAAACACTCAGGCAATGCACAGAACTAGGGACCAACCCTTTCTGTGTCACTCGGAATCCACGGCCCTCTGAGCCAGCCAAAAACAAATCGGGCTGCTCCCGCGAACGAGAGCAGCCCGTGAATTGATCCATCAGCGGCTCCGAATCGGCCGCTGGCGCAACCGCTTACTGCTTCCAGCCTTTCGGCTTGGGCACTTTTTCCCAAGCCTTGGATTTGCCAGAGGCGAGCACGGCATCGACCACGTAGTCGCAGGCGAGACCGTCCTTGAAATTCGGGCGGGCACCCTTGCCGCTTTCGAGGCCTTTAATGAACTCGACGACCTGGTGAATGAAGCTGTGCTCGTAGCCGAGCTGGAGGCCCGGCACCCACCAGTTGCCGCAGTACGGATGATCGCCGTCGGAGACGTGGACGCTCTTCCAGCCGCGCTCGATGCCTTCGTCGCTGTAATCGAAAATCTGCAGGCGATGCAGATCATGCAGATCCCACTTCAGCGACATATTCTCGCCGTTGATTTCGAAAGTGTAGAGCGCCTTGTGGCCGCGGGCGTAGCGGGTCGATTCGAAGAGACCGAGCGAGCCGTTGTCGAAGTGGCACATGAAAGCGCAAGCGTCATCGATGGTCACTTTCTCCACCTTTCCGCTCTGCGTGTGCTTACGCTGCTTGATGAAAGTTTCCGTCATCGCGGTCACGTCCTTGATTCCGCCATTCAGCCACATCGCGGTATCGATGCAGTGCGCGAGCAAATCGCCCGTCACGCCGCTGCCGGAAACTTTCGCATCGAGACGCCAGAGGCCGGCGCCGCCCTGCGGGAGTTCGGGATTGATCGTCCAGTCCTGGAGGAAGTTCGCGCGGTAGTGGAAAATTTTGCCGAGCTTGCCGGAGTCGATGATCTGCTTCGCGAGCGTCACGGCCGGGCAGCGGCGGTAGTTGTACCACACCATGTTCGGCACCTTGGCCTTCTCGACTGCGGCGACCATTTTCTCCGCTTCCGGCCCATTCAAGCCCAGCGGCTTTTCACAGAGGATCGCCTTGCCCGCCTGCGCGGCGGCAATGGCCTGCGCGGCATGGAGATTGTTCGGCGTCGCAATGTCGATGACATCGATGTCATCGCGCTCGATCAGCTTCTTCCAATCGGTCTCGATGGATTTGTAGCCCCACTTGTCGGCAAAAGCCTGCGCAGACTTGGCGTCGCGGCCGCAGACGGCCTGGAGCACAACTTCATATTCGCTCGGGAAAAAGTGGCCGACCTGGGCGAAAGCGTTCGAGTGGGCGCGTCCCATAAAGCCGTAGCCGATGAGACCGATGCGGAGAGGTTTTTTTGCCATGATTGGAGTGCGGTGGTGTTGGGGTTTTACGGAGGAACGAGCAGGACAGCACAGCGGCGCGCGCCCGTGCAAGCCTCACGTGCGGGAAATCGGTTCTGCGCCCGCGCACGCAGAAATCGAAAAGTCCTATACGTGCATACGGGAGGCGCGTTATCGTCCGCGACGCCGATGAAGAAGATCACGCACGCTGTCGCTCTCGCTCTCGCCCTGCTGACCCTCGCAGGCTGCGGTAAGATCAAAAATCCGTTCGCCAAAAAAGAAACCGCGCCCCCCACCACGCCGGCTCCCGCTGCCACGCCCGCTCCCGCTCCAGCCGAAGCAACCGCGGAAGAAAAAGAAAAGCCCGCCGCTCCCGCCAAATCGACGGGCACCGCGGCTACGACGGCCGCTCCCGCCGCGCCAGGGAAACAGGCAGCGCCCGCCATCGACCGTACGGCCCAGGTCATCGTGATCTGCTACCACCGCCTCGAAGGCAAAGCCGGCGGCGGCCTGAGCATCGAACCCGCGCTTTTCGAAAAGCAGATGCAGGAGCTCAAGGACAAGAACATCCCGGTCATCTCGATGAACGATTTCCTGGCCTGGCGCCGGAACGAAAAATCGATTCCTCCGCGGGCGGCGATCCTGACCATCGATGACGGTTATGTCTCCGGCTACGAAGTCGGTCTGCCGGTGCTGAAGAAGTACGGTTACCCCGCGACCTTCTACATTTACACGAACTACCTCAACAACGGCGGCAAGAGCATGTCGTGGGAGAAACTCGAAGAACTCCGCGACGAAGGTTACGACATCGGCTGCCACACCGTCTCGCACCAGGACCTCCGGCGCCTGCCGAAGAAAGCGAAGTTCCCCGACTACGATTCGTGGCTGAAAGACGAACTCGAAACTTCGAAGCGCATCCTCGAAGAGCACCTCGGCATTCGCGTCACGACGCTGGCTTATCCGTACGGCCTGCATAACGCCAAGGTCCAGGAAGCCACGCGTGCGGCCGGCTACGACCTCGCTTTCACCACCTATGGCCAGCGGGTCGGCCACGATGCCGCGCCGTTCACGATCGGCCGCTACGATGTGACCGCGAAAGACGCCCAAGGCCACGACGGCTTTACCGCCGCGATCACCTTCCAGGGGCCGGCCTCCTCTTCCGCGCCGGTGATGGCGCAGGATGCGAACGCGCTGATGGTCACCGAACCGATGAACAACGCGATCATCAATGAAGCGAAACCGACCGTGCGCGCGAACCTCGCCAGCCTCGGTGCGCTCGATGCCGGCAGCGTGGAAATGCGGGTCTCCGGCTTCGGCCTCGTGCCCGCGGAATACGACGCAGCGAGCAAGAATATCAGCTACACTTTCCAGCAGCCCCTCCGCCCGGGCCAGGTGTCGGTCATCGTCACCGGCAAGGCCAAGGGCCAGAAGGTGGAAACCCGCTGGACCTTCCGCTACGACCCCAAAGCACAGCCTTCGGATGGCCCCGCCGCCCCGACGGAGCTGCCTCCGCGGCGGCAGTAGGTCTCGGTCAAAAACAAGCGCTCCTGCAGCCTGGAAAGTCTCTGGGAGCGCCATTTCCGCAGAGAGCGCATCCCGTCCTCGACAGACGGGAAAAGTGCGCTAGCTTGCCGACCTTTTTTCCACCGTGTTTTCACTTCTCGCCGACAAACTTCAGGACATCTTCAAGGACCTTCGGGGCCAAGGGAAGATCACGGAGACGAATGTCGGCGATGCGATGCGGGCGGTTCGGATGGCTCTGCTCGAGGCGGATGTCCATTACCAGGTCGCCAAAGACTTCATCGCCCGCGTCAAAGAAAAAGCCTTGGGCGAAGAGGTGTTGCGCTCGGTTACGCCGGGGCAGCAGATCGTCAAAATCTTCCACGACGAGCTTACCGCTCTGCTCGGGGGTGACGCAGCTCCGATCGACCTCACGCCCCCGGCCCGCATCCTCGTGGTCGGTCTGAATGGTGCCGGTAAAACCACGTCCGCGGGCAAACTCGCCAATTTCCTCAAGAAGCAGGGCAAAAAGCCTGCGCTGATCGCGTGCGACCTTTATCGCCCGGCCGCCATCGAGCAACTCGCGACGCTCGGACGCCAGATCGAGGTGCCGGTCTACACTCCCCCGCTGGAGGAGAAAGACGTGCTGAAATCGGCCAAGCAGGCCGTCGCCTGGCTCGCGGAAACCCCGCACGATGTCGAAATCTACGACACGGCTGGCCGCCAGGAAATCGACGAAGCGCTGATCGCCGAGGTCAAACGCCTGAAGGAATTCCTGCAGCCACAGGAGGTGTTGCTCGTCGCCGACGCCGCCACCGGCCAGCAGGCCGTCAGCGTGGCCACCCATTTCCACGAAGCACTCGGTCTCACCGGCCTGATCCTGACCAAGCTCGATGGCGATGCTCGTGGTGGTGCGGCGCTCTCCATGCGCTCAGTCACCCAGCGCCCGATCAAATTCGCCGGTATCGGTGAAAAGATCGATCAATTCGAGCCGTTTTACCCGGACCGGCTGGCTGGCCGAATCCTCGGCATGGGCGATATCGTATCGCTGGTCGAAAAGGCCGCGGCGGCGATCGACGAGGCGGATGCCCGCCGGATGGAGGAAAAGCTGCGCAAAGCGGAATTCGATCTGAACGACTTCCTCGACCAGTTCAAAATGCTACGCCGGCTGGGTCCACTCGAAAACATCCTTGCTATGTTGCCCGGAATGGGCAACCAAAAGGGTCTCTCGGTTGACGAGAAACAGATGAAGCGAGTCGAGGCCATCGTGCTTTCGATGACGCCCGGTGAGCGGAGCAATCCCGATATTTTGAATGCCCGCCGCCGTCAGCGCGTCGCACGCGGCTCTGGAACGACCGTCACTGAAGTGAATGACCTGGTGAATCGCTTCGGCCAAATGCGCCGGATGATGAAGCAACTGGGCAACCCGAAAATGATGAAAGCCATGGCCCGGCAAGCCAACCGAGCCGGCCTGAAGCCTCCCCGCTAATTTAGTCCCCAAATTCTCTAACCAAAACCAAGTAAGCATTATGGTCCGTATCCGTCTCCGCCGCGATGGCGCCAAGAACAGCCCCTACTACCGTATCGTCGTCGCCGATCAGCGCAGCCCGCGTGATGGCAAGTTCCTCGAACTGATCGGGACTTACGATCCGAAGAAGCAGGGCGAAAACTACAAGATCAATCTCGATCGCGCTGAATACTGGATCAAGAACGGCGCCAAGCCGACTGAGACCGTCGCGAGCTTCATCAAGAAGACTCGTAGCAGCGCCAAGGCGTCCGCCTAGTTGGCCTGCGCGGAGGCCACTCCGCCAGTCGCACTGATATTTCGATTTACCGAGAAGCCGGGGGCATCCCCGGCTTTTCGCGCTGGTGGTGAAACAGGAGGGAAAAATCAGCGCGGCGGTCACTCGGTGGCTCACGCAGCCCTCTGCGTGAAGCGACGCATGCCAGCGCCGATGGCGCTGGGCAATCTTTTCATCTCACGCAGAGGGCTGCGTGAGCTACAGTACGCTGCCACGCGCCATCCTTGAAGCCCCCCTCCCCTTACACGCTGCGCGTGCGGAGTTGGCGCTTGAGGATGAGGTAGAGCGCGGCGAGGCAGAGGACGCTGGAGCCGACGAGGACCAGGGTGTTGCGGGTGTAGACGCTGAAAACGACCGGGTGTTTAGCGGACCAGCTCCACCTCTCCGAGCCGAGGAAGTGCGTCTTCACCGGGCCGAAGAAAACGTTGAGCCGCACGCCGCGGCGATAGTCGTTTTGCTCGGTCTCAGCTTTGGCGACGAGGTCGCTGACTTTTTGGTTGGAGTAGAGCCGCTCGGCACTGAGGCCCGAGGTGCGGCTCCGCAGCCCACTGGGATCCAGGGCGCCTCCATCGATCACTTTGTCCACACGGCTGAGGCGTCGCTCGACTTCCGCGATACTCCCGCTCTCCAAACCGCTCAGCATGGCGAGCGTGTCCTTGAGGTCTTCCAGCCGGGCCGCCTGTCGGTCATCCCGGTTTTTGACTGCGATCAGGGTGTCGATCTGATGCTGGAGTTGGTCCTGGCGCCAGGCGAGCGGATTGAGTTTCGCTTGGGCCACAATCAGCGCTTCGTAGCTGTAGTGCGTGGCGACGAGCCGGCTGATCAACGGAATGCGTAATGCCGCGTCGTTGCGCGTGGTGTAGTCCTGGACTTCCGGGTGCGTGCTGAACCACCGCTTGAAGGTATAGATCGCATCGAGGTCGGTGTTCATCTCCTCGTACTTGATCAAGGCACCGCCGAAGATGAGCTGTGGAATGAGCACGAGCGGCACGAAGTTCGCGGCCGTCTTGCTGTCGCCGACGATCGCGGAAATCAACAATCCGAGCGCCAGTCCACTGAGCGCGGTGATGAACGTGAACCACCAATACGGCAGGAACATGCCGCGGATTTCGAGCACGTGATTCCCTACCATCACGAACAGCGCACATTGCACCGCACTGAACATGGCGAGCGTGGAAATCTTCGCGGCGATGTAGTACGGCAGCCGGACATTGAGGTTCCGCTCGCGGTGCAAAACCACCCGGTCGCGAATCACGTCATCGACCGAATTCATCAGCGCGAGGAAGAGCGCGACGAGCAGCGAGATGAAAATGTACGTCGGAATGTGGAAGGCGCTGGCGAAGTCGTATTGTCCGGTGGCGTCGTCGGTGAAATACAGCGCCCAGCCCACCATCAACGCGAGCAAAGGAGGCACCGCGAGTGTGAGTACCAGGTTGCCCCGATTGCGCAGTTTCGAAATGAACGCGCGGCGCCAGAGCGTGCGGAATTGCGTCCACTCGTCGCGCAGCCGTATCGGTTCCTTACGGCGCTGCAGCGGCAGATTCAGCTGCGAAGGTGAAGTCGCCGTCGCTGCGGGCTGACCGGCCGCTTTGCGCACCGTGATCTGCTTCACATCCTGCAGCAGGCGGAAGCTCTCGTATTTGTCGCGCCAGTAGTCCGGCGAGAAGCGGCGGGCAGGCACGAGCTGACCCTGCGAATTTTCCTCGTAGATGATGTCACCGCTCAGGTCGCGCAGCGGCGTCTCGAGCACGTCGAAGATGAATTCCGGCCGGGTGGTGCCGCAAGCGGGACAGCCGCCGAGCTCGGTGCCGAAGTGCTGCTCATGCTCCGCCGCGGCGAAGTATTGGAGCATCTCCGTGGGCGTGCCGTAGAAGACGAGCTTGCCACCTTTGTCGAGCAGCAGCGCCTTGCTAAACATCTGGAACAGCTTGCTCGTCGGCTGGTGGATCGTGACGAGCACGATCTTGTTGTGCGCCATCGAGCGGATGATCTCGATGACGTGCTCGCTATCCTTCGAGCTAAGGCCGCTGGTCGGTTCGTCGAAGAGGAACACGTCGGCGACCGAAATCATATCGAGGCCGATATTCAGACGTTTGCGCTCGCCGCCGCTGAGCCGCTTTTTCACCGGGTTGCCGACCATGGTGCTGCGGCGCTCGATCAAGCCGAGCTCGATCAGGCGGCCCTCGATCCGGCGCGAACGATCGCGACCGGTGAGATGCGGCGACCGAATCGCCGCGGCCATTTCGAGGTTTTCCTCGACGGTAAGGTGATTGTCGAAGGCGTCGTCCTGCGGGACGTAGGCGATGAATTTCTTCAGCGCATCAAGGTCGCGATAGAGCGACTGGCCATTGAGCAGCACACTCCCCTGCTGTGGCGCGAGCTGGCCCCCGATCGCGCGGAGCAGGGTGGATTTGCCCGAGCCGCTGGCGCCCATGACGCAGACCATTTCACCGCGGTTCACGGTGAAGCTGATGCCATCCATCGCCGGCTGATCGCGGCGGAAGCGATGGGCCACATCACGAATCTCCAGCGTGGAAATGACGTTGCGCTCCTCCTCAATGATCCGATCGGAGAAATTGCAGCGCAGCACCTGCCCGGCATCGATGCGAATCGTATCGCCGTCCTTCAGGTCGGCGCCCCCCTTCACCGGCACCTCGCCGATCAGGATCGGGCGATCGGCACGCAGTACCTCCAGCTTCCCGACCCGGTTTTCGTAGTCGCAGAGAATCTTGAGCAGGACTTCGCCGCTGGTGCCGGGCGAGAGCAGAATATCGTCCTGATCGAGCAAGGAAGGGTTGTTCGAGACGAGGTAGCCAGACTTGTACGCTTTGAGTTGGAAACGCCCACCAAGCGCACGCGCCCGGCGGCGCAAATCGGTGAGCGGAAGTTCGCTCGCATTGTGAAAGATGATCTTCTCGTCGAGCGTAGCGAGCACTTGCGAGCCCGCACGCAGAGCCACACCATTGAGCAGCGCATCGACATCGCGCAAGGCCCGCACCGCAACCTTCAGTCCGAATCGCACCTCCAGCGCACTTTCCCGCGTGCGGACTTTGTCGATCTGCACCTCGTCGTTCGCATCGATCGTGAGGTAGACCTGCGTGAGCGAGACGTTTTTCTTCGCGTTAAAATAATACGCGAGGTCCTGGTACATGAGCACCTGCTCGCCGAGCACGATGCGTTGGCCGCTGTAGATGCGGCAGAAGGATCCCGGCCCCAGCGGGCGCCCGCGGACCACGATGCCTTTCTGGGACTGGTTTTTCAGGAGGATGAGATCCTGGTATCGGAAGGCCATGAGCCGCTCAGTCCCGGTCAATCCGCGCAGGACGACATCGGCACTGCCATTCGCGCCGAAGGTCAGCGATTCGAGGGGCGATTGGCCTTGCTGGAAAACGTTCGTGTCGCGCTCATCCGCGGCATTCAGCTGGTAGACGATATCGATCGCCTGCGCCGCCATGCCGAGCTGGGTCATGAAGCTGTAGAACTGCACGACCTGCTGCGGATCCATGCCGGCCTTGGCGATGAGATCGTAGAGCTGCACGCCGAGCATGATCTTGCGCTCAGTGCTCAATTCGAGGGCCAGCTTTTCGGCCATCGCCTTGAGGTCCTGTGGCTCGTTCAGCGCCTGGCGGAACAGCTTGCGCAGCTCGGAATAAACCGCCTCCGGATAGTCGTAGCGGAGGAAGCCGAGCGAGGAGTCGATTTCCTCCTCCAACACATCGCCGCGCGCGGACTTCGAAAAGGCCGCGAGCACCTGGATGAGGAGCGGCAGCAGATTCGGACTCTCCGAGGAAGTGCGCCCCTTCCCCAGCCAGCGGCGGGTGAGGCGTTCGGCCACGGCGGAAAACCGGCTTCCGAGCGGGTGGTTCCGCAGGCGCTCGGTTACACGTTCACGAAGTTCTTTGGCAAAACCGTTGTTCAGCAGCGGCATCGGCGAGGGAACACAGTAGGCCGGGATCGGCGGGTTTGTCGATGGCTGCCCGCGTCACGATGACGGGAATTTACCGCCCCGGAAATTGGCACAGAAAATCCGCTCGGCAGCGCCGCGGGCGAATGCGATGGGAAAGGCTCATGTCCACGCAACTGACTGCTCTGACCGCACCTTGGGGCGCCATTTTCGATTGGGACGGTGTCATCATCGACTCCTCCCGCCACCACGAAGAAAGCTGGGAACGCCTGGCCCGGGAAGAAAACCGCACATTACCGGCTGGGCACTTTAAGCTCGGGTTTGGGCGAAAGAACGAGATGATCATTCCCGAAATCCTCGGCTGGACCCACGATAGTGCGGAGATTCACCGCATTTCCCTGCGCAAGGAAGAACTCTATCGCGAGGTGGTGAAAGACTGGGGCATCGAGCCACTCCCCGGCGTGACCACCTGGCTGACCCGCCTGCAGGAAGCAGGCGTTCCGTGCGTGATTGGCTCGTCCACGCATCGGGCAAATATCGACCTTTCGTTGGGCCTGCTTGGGCTAGCCGGCTTCTTTCAGGACCTCGTGACCGCGGAAGACGTGACGCGGGGCAAACCGGATCCGCAGGTCTTCCTCACCGGGGCCAAACGGATCAATCGCGCGCCGGAACGGTGCGTGGTGTTCGAGGACGCGTTTGTCGGCATTGAAGCCGCGCGGGCTGGCGGCATGCGGGTAGTCGGTATAGCGACGACGCACCCGAAAGAAGCGCTTACCGGAGCCGATCGGGCGGTGGTGCGGCTGGATGAATTGCAGCCGGCGGAATTGGCGGCGGCGTTTGGGTGGGCGTGATGCGCACCCAGAGTAGATAACTCCCCTACTGCGGAACGCGCGGGGGCGGCGGGATGTCCGGGTCGCTGGCGGGTTCGGGCTGCGGCGACGGCGGGGTGATCGGCAGAGGATTCGGATCGAAAGTCTCGGCCGGGGCGGCCGGCTCGGCCTGGACCCTGGTCCCTGGGGCGATGGAGGGCTCAACAAATTGAGGGGCCTCGTCCTCGATCACGCCGCTTTCTTTCCAGCCGAGGCGGTGTGCGAGGGTCTGGGCGAGTTCGATCGGCCACTCGGGGTCATCGAGCAGGTCACTACGGCGGGCGGAAAGCTGGCTCACGGCGTCGACGAAGGCTCGGTTCTCCGGTGAACCTTTTTTGCCGACTCCGGGGAAACGGCGGGTCACTTCCTTTTGGGCCCGCGCGGTGATCTCGGCGTTGGCCTGTTTTTCCAGCGCGCTCTGGCCGTCCTCGGGTTTGGCCGTGGCGGCCAACGAGCGACCGGGTTCGGGCGCGAGCATTTCGACGGCGTTGCTCGGCACGCGGGCGAGAAATTCACCGGCAGCCAGGGCGACTTCCCCACCCTTTTCTTCAGAATAGAGGAAGATGTCGCCGCGATTGATCCGGTAGCTCCGGCCACCGATCGTGGTGGTGAGATCCCGGGCGGCGCGGACGCGTGGCAGGGCCGAATCGGGCGTTTCGAGCTTCAGCGCCTCGATCAAGTTTGGCAGCTCCATCGGACCGGCATTGGCGCTCAGTCCCTGGGCCGTGGGGATATTTGTCGCGACGCGTGGTTCTGCGCTGCTGCCAGCGACGCGGCCCAGATGGGGCCAGACCTGCTGGACCAGGGTGGCCAGCGCTCCGATCAGAGCGACCACGGCGAGGGAGAAAAACACGCCGTTGCGCTGGGAGAAAATCTTGAGCTTTGCCAGTACCCACAGGGTGGTGAAACTCAGGCCGCAGAACAGGAGCGGCAGCAGAGCACCCGGGCCGCCGACAAAGATGGCGACACCGACCAGGCTCAGGGCGGCAAAAAGGAAAGCGACACCCCAAGCGAGATTGCGTTGACCATGACGCCAGGCTCGACGGCGGGCGGGATGATCGACGTAACGCGGAGGGGAAGAAGATTCGTTGGGGTTCAGTGGCACAGGCAGAAGTGCAAGAGGGGAAAGCGGCTGGTCCAATACCTCAGGCTGGCGCCGGTGCAAGAGAGGACGCCGATTTGCCCGGAAATTGGCAGCATTTGACCCACATTGACGTCATTCCACCCCTTCCACCGCCGGGCTGGGTTGCGTTGAGGGAGCGTTTAGAAGTACTCGATCATGCCGTCGTACCCATTGGTGACGGCGCATTCGTGATCGAGGTCGCGCAGGATGCGACGGGTGATGGCCAGCTTCCGTTCAAGGAAAATATCGTCGTGGACCGGATCGTGATGGGTGATGATCCAGCGCTTCACCCCGGCGAATTTCATCAGGATGCAGGCATTGGTCACCGAGCTGTGCCCCCAGCCCACTTTCTTCGGGTACTCCTCGGCGGTGTACTGGGCCTCGTGGATGAGGATATCCACATCGCTGAGGAACTGGATCATCTTCCGGTACGGCGTGATCAGCGGGTGATCGCGGGTGATTTCCCGCGGATCACCGGTGTAACCCTGGAGAAATTCATTGTCCGGGACCCAGGCGATCTTGAGCCCGCCCGCTTCGATCTTGTAGCCGACGGTGGCGCCGGGGTGCTGGCTGTATTCCCAGGAAACCTTGACCCCGGCCCCGACTTCGATGGGCGGGGCCGGCAGGTGGCGGAACTCGAGGTTCGAGTTCATGTCCTCCATCTGCACGGGGAAATAGTCGCGGTCGAGCTGGCCCTTGAAGACGCTCTTCAGGTCCTTGCCGAAGAGTTCGGCGCCCCAGACGGTGATCTCGTAGCCGGGGATGTAGGCCGGCGTGAAGAAGGGGAAACCCTGGATGTGGTCCCAGTGGGTGTGGGTGATGAAAAGCTGGATGCGGCGGCAGGGGTCCTGGATCAGCTCCGCCCCAAGTTCGCGGATGCCGCTGCCGGCGTCGAAAATGAACTTTTCCCCACCGTAGCTCAGGCAGAAGCAGCTGGTATTGCCCCCATGCTTCAGAAAGCGGGCGCCCGGCGTGGGAGTCGAACCGCGGCAGCCCCACAGGGTGAAGCGGTTGCCGAGGGGGTCGAATTCCGGGCTGTAGGGTTTGGCTTCGGTCTGCGGTTCGGCGGTGGTCACAGGTGGCTGGGCGGGCATGGCGCCGCGCTGGTTGAAAAAGGCGTCCACTTTCTCGAGCAGGACGGCGGGCTCGACCGGTTTCACGAGGTAATCGTGAATCCCGAGGACGGCGGCTTCGGTCTGGTCGGCTTTGAAATCCCTGGCCGTGCAAACCATGACGCCGACGGAGGCGGTCTTGGCATCGGCCCGCAGGGCCTTGAGCACGTCGATGCCGTGGAGCTTCGGCATCATGATATCCAGAATGATGAGATCCGGGAGGGTCGCGCGGGCGCGAGCGAGGCACTGTTCGCCATCGGCGGTTTCTTCGACGGTGTAGCCGGCCGCCTCGAGAGCCTGGCGCATCCGAAAAGCAATGAGTCGGACATCCTCGCCAATCAAAATATGCCCCTTGGGCGAAACGGTGGTGCTCATTGCGCGTAAACTGACCGCTAGAAAAAGCAAAACGCCGCGAACGGCGCCAGCAGCAATCTTAAGCGATGGAAAGTTTTCGGGGTCGCGACGTTAATGGCAGAAAATGCAAGGCGCCCCGACCCACTCGGATCGGAGCGCCAAGCAGCCCATGAAATTGTTTCGATTACCGGCGAGCTTCGGTGGCGGCCACCGGGGTGTTCTGGCTCGTCGCGCTGGCCACGAACTGGCTGGTCGCCGCGTGGCGATAGGCGCGGCCGGTGTCGTAGCTGTAGAGCGGGATGTATTCGTTGTTGCCCACGCTGTCGGCAGCGATCGGGCGGGAAGTGTTGGTCGGATCGAGGATCCACCAGCGGCTGCCGTCATTCCACATCACCCAGGCGTGGCTGATCTTGCTGGTGCGGCGGGCTTTGCCGATGACGTAGCGGACGTCGTTGTCGCCCATCTGGTTGATCAGCCAGAGGCTCTTGGCCTTGCAATCACCGCTGCGGGTGCGGGCCGTCACCTCGGGGCTGGCCGCGAGGTAAGGTTCGGTGAAGCTGTAGCGAAAGCCGTAACCAGTCTTGAGGAGTTCCTTCACCTTCTCCATGGACACCTTCTGGTGGCTGAGGCCGCCGAGGACCTGCTTGACCGGGCGCATGTAGGGTTCGTAGGGGGTGCTGCCGGAAGCAGTACCGAAGTCGAAAGCGGCGGGAGCGTTGACCGCGAGGAGGAGGAGAGCTGCGAGACTGGCGAAGAGATTTTTCATATTCATGGGTCTTTCTTGTAAGGGCAATAATTTCTATAGCTGCCCATATGCCACCCATGCCCAGCGGCCGGATTCAGCGGCCCAAGTGTCAGGTTTTCCGTAAAATCAGGCCCACTTTCGTCGGATCACTCGCAAAACTGATTTCAAAGCCGCGAAAACCGTAATCACAGTTGCGATTTTTATGGTATTTATAGGTACGCAGCAGACCCACCGCTGCTGGAAGGGGGTGGGGCGGATTCGCTCCCGGTCGGGCAGGAGAGCTCTGACCGGGTCAGGAAAGATCTCCTCTGATCACGTCTCGTGGGAGGTGCTGGCCTTCAGTCTCGAGTCGGGGCTGAGGGCAAAGCGGCTCGCCCGGCATCGCATCGCGATGCCCTCAGCCTGCAAATGCGGGTGCCGCGGGGCATCACGTGACGGTTAGCGACGGCTTGGTGCGGGTTTACTCGTTGCCCACCCGAAAGTATCAAAAAATACACTTTAATCACATAATTAAACATATCTGATTAACACGATCCCAACCCCACCCGCTCTGCTGTCCCATTCATGACGCCTTCGTTTCCGAAGTTCATCGCCCAGTCTTTTCTTCTCGGCCTCGCCGTCCTTGCTGGCGTCGGCCAGGCCGCGGATCGCCCCAAGCAAGGCCGCAGGCTCCGCGCGGCTGACGTATTTCAAAGCGGCCAGCCGATCCTTTTCGAGGACGATTTCCGCTCAAACCAACTCGATCGCTGGAACTTCTCCGAGAACGATCAGTACGAGCTGACCGCCCCGACGCCGGAACGCATCCGCAGCGTGGCTGCGCCGGGGCTGGCGGATGGAAAAAAGGCGGTCTGCATGACGGTACTGCGTGCGCCAGACTCCTTCCGCTCAGAGATTTCCCTGCCCTCCGAGAAAGGATTTCAGGAGCGATGGTATGCGGCCAAGCTGCTGATTCCGGATGAGTGGGTCTTCGATCCTGAACGGGGCGATGACATCGTGCTGCAGTGGCACGCGATTCCGGGAAATTGGCGTCCCACCTTTCCCAACCTCGCGATTTCCGTCCAAAACGACCGCTGGTTCATCAAGCAAAGCTTCGGCTCGCCGCAAACCAAGCCGACGCGGACGGAGGTTAAACTCGAGGTGCCCGTGCAACGTGGGGCGTGGGTTTCCTGGGTCATCCACGCCAAGTGGTCGCCGAAGGAGGATGGGCTCCTGCAAATCTGGCAGGATGGCCAACTCGTCCTCGAACGCACGGGACCGAATGTCTACGGCACGCTCGGCCAGGACTACACGCCGTACTGGAAGACTGGGATCTATCACCCAACGTGGCACCTCGACGACGACCGCAAACGCGCGGCCTTTGAAAAGGCCAAGCCGCTCGCGACGAAAAAGGTCATCTACGTCACAGACATCAAAGTCGGCGATGCGAGCATGACGCTGGAAAAGATTTCTCCGAAGCCGTGAGCACTGGTCCACTCCCCTTCGCCCTTTGCGGTGTGCTCGTGACTTGGTGCGCGATCGGCAGCGTCCGCGCCGGGGAGCCGCGTCCCAATGTGCTCTTCATCGCGGTGGACGATCTCAACGACTGGATCGGCTGTATGAAAGGCCATCCGCAGGCACACACGCCGAACATCGATCGGCTCGCGCAGCGCGGCATCCTTTTCACCAATGCGCACTGCGCGGCGCCGGTGTGCCTTGCCTCACGTACCGCACTGCTCTGCGGCCGGATGCCGGACGAGACCGGCGTCTTCAGCAACTGGGGGAAGACCAAAGGCAAACCACCGGCGAAGGATTTGCAGCTGCCGGTGCATTTTTCGCGCGCGGGTTACGAGACCCTTGGCACGGGCAAGATCTATCACGAAGCCGAGTCGCCGCTCTTCGACGACTACTTTAGCACCGAACAACGCTGGAGCCCGTTCACGCCGGACCAGGCGCGCTACACCGAGGCCGAGCTACCAAGCAAAGGCAGCGAACATCCGCGGCATGTCATCGCAAGTGGTCCCGGCGGACACGACTGGGTATTGCCGCTCAACGGGCTGCCGAGTGAGCGCAACGCGGACGGGCGCGAAGGCGAGTCGTTCGACTGGGGCCCAGTGGACGTGAAGGACGAGGAGATGGGCGACACCCGCATCACCAACTGGGCGATGGAAAAACTCGGAGCGCCGCACGCCCGGCCGTTTTTCCTCGGCGTCGGCTATTATCGTCCGCACATCCCACTTTTTGCCCCGCAGCGTGATTTCGACGTGGTTCCGCCGGCGAAGGACATCGTGCTGCCCGAGGTGGAAGCCAAAGACCTTGATGATCTCGGCGAAGTCGCGCGGCAGTTTGCCCTCGATCCGATCACCGCAGGGACGCACGAGCTGGTGACGAAACACAATCAATGGCCGGAAGCGGTGTGCGCTTATCTCGCGTGTGTCACGTATGTCGATCGCCAGATCGGGCGGCTCATCGAGAAGCTCGACGCTTCCACCTTTGCGGACAACACGTGGATCATCCTGTGGAGCGATCACGGCTGGCAGCTCGGCGACAAGCAGCACTGGGGCAAATGGACCGGCTGGCGGCAGAGCACGCGCATGCCATTGATCGTGGTCCCACCCCGTGGGGAGAAGACCGTGCGCGGCCGGACGTGCGACGATCCGGTGAGCCTCCTCGATCTTTACCCGACGCTCATCGAAGTCTGCCGGCTGCCCGCGCGCGCAGACCTCGCCGGCCAATCCCTCACACCGCTGCTCGCCAACCCGGAACTCAAGACCGGACGCGCGGTCGTGACCACCTTCGATCCCAGCAACCACGCCCTCAGCACTCGCGACTGGCGTTACCTCCGCTATCACGACGGCGCGGAGGAACTCTACGATATGCGCACCGATCCCCGCGAGTGGCACAATCTCGCCAAGGTGCCCGCACACGAAGCGACGCTCACCCAGCTGCGCCAGCAACTCGACCAGCACCTGCGCGCGCTCGTTCCCACCAATGGGACGGCGGCCAAACACGCCGATCAATAACCAATCTCCATCATGAAATATTCGTACTCCCTCATCACCGCCGCCCTCGTGCTCACCACGCTGCCCTTGCGCGCCGCGGAGAGTCCCTTCGTCGGGCGCTGGGCGCTGACTTTGCCGAACGGCCGGGCGGGCTGGCTCGGCGTGGAGCAAAAAGGCGACGGGCTCGCCGCGAGCATGTTGTGGGGCGGTGGCAGTGTGCTGCCGGCCAGCGAAGCGACCGTCGCGGGCGATACCCTGGAGGTGAGCACGCCGAGCGGCACTGCCATCCGGAAAGTCACCGCGAAGCGCGCGGGCGATACCCTGGAACTTTCCGTGGCGACCGTGAAACCGGATGGGACGAGCAGCAAAGCAGAGCTTTTCACTGGCCGCCGCATCGCCGATCTGCCACCCGCACCGAACCTGGCGAAGGTCGTCTTCGGCGCGCCAATCCAGCTCCTCACCGGCGACCTCGATACGACCTGGCAGCTCGTGGAGAAGGATGCGCTGAATGGCTGGAGCTTGCAGGACGGCGTGCTGATGAACCGTCTCCCTGAGGGCAAGCACCCGCGCTTGGGCAATCTGCGGACAAAAGCGGTCTTCGACGATTTCCGGCTCACCACCGAAGTCCGCACGCAACCTGGCAGCAACAGCGGCATCTACCTGCGCGGCATCTACGAAATTCAAATCGCGGACAGCTACGGCAAGCCGGTGGACCCGCACAATATGGGCGCGCTTTACAGCCGGCTGACGCCGAGCACCGCCGCGGAAAAACCCGTGGGCGAATGGCAGACCCTTGAAATCACGCTGGTCGATCGCCACGTCAGCGTCGTCCTCAACGGCCAGCGGATCATCGACAACCAACCCGTGCTCGGCTGCACCGGCGGCGCACTGACCAGCGACGAAACGCAGCCCGGCCCAATCATGCTCCAGGGCGATCACACTACGATCGACTACCGCCACCTGGAACTCTCGCCGGTCGTCAAAAAATAGCCCCCCCGCCCCATGTCCGCTGAACCCCTCACCACTCCCTCTATCACACCGTCGTCGCCCGCCGACACCACGGCTCCGGCATCTCGTCGACCGCGCTTGATGTCGGTCGATGCGCTGCGCGGGTTCGGCCTACGGGAAATACTTCGCGCTCATCTTTGGCAAACGTCCGGCAGAGGAACTCTACGACGTGCGCAAAGACCCGGCGCAAATCCACAACCTCGCGAGCGATCCCGCCTACGCGGATCCGCTCCGGCAGCTCCGGGCGTGCGTGGATGGGTGGATGAAAGAAACGAACGATCCGCGGCTTGATCCTGCCTACGACGGCTGGGACGCGTTTCCGTACTACGGCAAGGCGAGTCAGCGCGAGGAGGGAGGGATTCAACCCTTTCCGGGTTGGGTCGTGGGATAGATTTCCCAGGGTAGCTCGTCCCTCGCAACCCTGGGCTGGATGATTCAATCCCTTCGGGACTGCGGTTGCATTCCGTTCAAAACGCTCCAACCCGCTTTATTTGACGATGACGTAGACGGTCTCGCCGCCGTAGATCACCGGGCGGTAATAGACGCCACCGACGAAGAGGCAGTTATAGCCCTTGTACGCCACCGTGCGGTAGCCGGAGGGAAGCGGAGCGGGGCGGACGGCCACGGCACTGTTGTTTGGCCCTTCGACGGCCGTCACGCGGCGGCCGGAAACGCCGCTGCTATTCGGGCCGGAGTAGGCGGCGCCGCGGCGCCCCGCGGCGGCGGTGACGTTTTCACCGGAATATGCAGCGCCCCGTGCGCCCGAGGCGGCCTTGGTGCCGCGGGAAGTCTCGACGGCGGCACCACGCGGCCCGACGTAGGCGGTACCACCGCGCTCGGTTTCGACCTTGGTGCCGCGGCCTTTGGAGGAGGTGCTCACGCCGAAGTCGCGGGCGGTGCCGAGGGTCGTTAGCGCCAGGAGGGCGAGGGCCGAAAGAAGGATGGAAGCTTTCATAAACAGCGCTGATTAAGGTTTGGCGGCTTCGCGCATGCGAGCGGTGGACCACAGCTCGACCTGGGCAAAACGGGCAGGCGGGGTGTAGGCGAAATCGGCGGCCGTGAGCGAGGCGTGGAGATTCCACGCAGAGAAACCGATGCGGAGTTGAGGCCGGCCGGTGAGCCGGAAAGTGGCGACGAGTTTGCGCGGCAATTGATCGCTGACCGCGACCCACAATTCCGCATCCGCCGCGCGGCCCGCGAGGGCGATCCGGTGACACTCCTCGCCACCCACGCCGAAAGTGCCTCCTACTTTGGCTCTGCCGAGATAGGTGATGGTGTGGGCCTGACGGCGCAGGTCGCGATAGACATCGCTGAGGGCGAAATCCGCGAGCGGCGGGGTGAAGCCATAGACGCCATCGAGTTTGTCCACGAGCTGATCGATGGTCCCGCGCATGGGCACCCGCGCATAGTGACCGGGCTTTTCATCGACGACGATGAGTTGGCGTCCATCGGAGATCAAACGACGGTTTCCCTGCCGGCTGCTCGAACGGGCCGCGAACCCATTCGGACGGGAGACCGCGACATGCACGTGCGCCTTCTCGGGCACGCTGTAACCATCACGCAGGATGGCGTCGACTTCGCGGGTCGCTTCGAAAGTGAAGTGTTTCGCCGCGGCGAGCTTCGCCGACATACCGCGGAGGACTTCATCGGCTGGATCGGCCGCAAAGCTGGAAGAGACACCGCCGAGGCAAACGACTGCGGCGGAGAAGAGGGGTAGGAGTCCTTTCATGTGGAGCGAGGTCTAGGGCGAATCCCTGCGCGGTGAGTATCGGACCTTGGTCCTATGCAGCTCGAGGGCGGCGGCCATGCATTCGGGTGGTCGACGGTTTTGAGGGTGAAATCCCGCCAGGCCTTGCCCAGTCTCCGGCCCCACGCCCACCCCATCGTGAAAGCATTCCCCTTCCTCCCCCTGATCGTCTGCGCCCTTGGATCCCCCGCCCTCCACGCGCAGGAGCCGGCTGCCCCAGCGGTTCCCCGGTCCGAGACACCGCTCTGGAATGAAAAGGTGCCGCAGCCGAAATTCGCGGAGCTCGCCCCGGTCGCCGGTCTGCGCTTTTCCGTGATCAAACCTTATGAACCCGAGCGCGACGGGTATCGCTTTCTCCACGGGGTCGCGCTGGGGTTTCACCGGGGGCGGCTCTACGCTTCTTTTGGCCACAATCGGGGCGGCGAAAATACGGAGACGGAGGAAGCCCGCTGGTGCACGAGCGACGACGACGGGAAAACCTGGAGCGCGGTGAAAACGATCGATGCCGGCAATGAACCGGGCATCGGGGTCAGCCACGGAGTGTTCCTTTCCCATGAAGGGAAACTCTGGGCGTTTCACGGGGCGTACACCGGCACGCTGAAGGGCATTCACACGCGGGCCTATGTCTTCGATGAAGCGAAGGACGAATGGCTGCCGAAGGGCACGATCATCGAAGGCGGCTTCTGGCCGTTGCAGGCACCGGTGAAGATGGAGGATGGAAACTGGATCATGTCCGGGATCGCGGTGGGGTCGCCGGATGTGGAGAAAGGCACGCATCCCGCGGCGGTGGCAATCAGCCACGGCAACGATCTGCTGAAGTGGGATCTCGTGGTGATTCAGCCAGTGAAGGGGCTGCAAATGTGGGGCGAATCCGGGGTGCTGGTGAATGGCCGTTACATCACCAATATCGCGCGTTACGGCGACGAAGCGCGGGCGCTGGTCTCGGTGAGCCCGGATTATGGCCGCACGTGGAGCGAGATGCGGCCCAGCAATCTGCCGATGGTGACGGCGAAACCGTGTGCGGGGGTCTTGAGCAACGGGCAGCGTTACCTGGTTTGCACGACGGCGGCGGATGCGACCAAGCGGCGCTCGCCCCTGACCCTCGCGGTCTCGAAACCGGGCGAAGCAGTCTTCAGCAAAATTTACCTGATCCGTCCCTCCCTGTTGCCGGAAGGGCCCGGCGAATCGAATGCCAAAGTCATTCTCTCCTACCCGGGCGCCATCGAGCATGAGGGGAAACTTTATGTGGGTTATTCGAATAGCGGCGGCGGAGTGGGCCGCACCGGGGTCGGCCGCGAGCGGGCGAATAACAATAGCGCGGAGCTGGCGGTGATTCCCATCGCTTCACTATCCGCGGATTAAACACCCGCTCCGATCAGCGGGGCACTCACCTCCGAAGGAAATGGAGGATTGATTGACGCCGGGAAAATGATAGCCGCCCAGAAGCACTCGTCGGAAGAGCACTTCGATTTATCGTGAAGATATTCATCTCGTCCACCTCCGGAGATTTGGCTCCCACGCGGCAACGAGTGGTGGCCTGGCTGCGAAACCTGGGGCACGGCGTGGTCGAAGAGCAGACGTTTCCTTTTACCGGCGGGCAGTTGGTCGAGAAAATCAAGATCTGCCTGCACGAGGCGGATGCGGTGCTGCATCTCGTCGGCCCTCGCTGGGGTGGCGACTCCGGCGTGGAAGGATGCCGCTGGAGCCTGGACGAGGAAGAAGAGGGGCCGCTTTCCTACACCCAGCTGGAAGCGGTGCTGGCCGAAGAGCTCCACATGCCCGTCGTCGCCGTGATCCTGGGCGACGATTTCCCCTACCGGGAGGCCCCGCCCGAGTCCGAGGATCTGAGGGCCAGGCAACAATCCTATCGCGCCAGCTTGCTGGTTCTACGCCGCGAGATCGCCCGCTGCGCGACCATGAAGGAGCTGGAGATCGCCGTGCAGCGAATCGAATGGGACGGCATTTTGCACACGGGATTCGAGGTGAGGAAATACCAGGATGCGGTGCTGGCGAGAGTCGCCCGGGTGGAATTGAGCACGATCGCCGACAGCCCCGGCCAGGAACGCGAGCATGTCGCGGTACTCGACGAAATCTTCGTGCCGCCCGAGGCCGAGGACGCGAACCTCGAATTGTTTTCGGAGAACCTGCGTCATCACGCCCTGTCTTCATCGAATAAGCCTGAGCGCAAATCGGTCGAGGCTCTGGTCGAAGCCCGGGAACAATATCCCCGGGTGGTGTTGATGGGCGACGCGGGAGCGGGCAAAAGCACTCTCTTCAAATGGCTGATGCTGCGTTGGGCGCGGTTGCCCCTGGATCAAGCCCGGGTTTCCGCCATGCCGGTACTGATCCACCTGGGCGATTTTGCCGCTTCGGGCCAGCGTTTGACGGACGAGGACTCGCTCCTTGAATTCGCCGCGGCCCGCTTCTTTGCGGAACAGCAACGGCAGCTGAGACCCGCGGAGCAGGCCCGCCTGTTTGCCCGGCTCCTGCGGGAGAAAAAAGCCTGGCTGCTGCTGGATGCGCTGGATGAGATCTTTTCGCCCGAAAAGCGCGCGGCCGTTGCTTCCACCATCACCGCAGTGATTCGGCGAATCCCGGAAGGCAGCATCTGGATCAGCACTCGCGAGGCCGGCTATTTGCGCACCTCGCATTCGGCCCGGCACATCCTGGCTGAAAAGACGAACTCGCGGCCCCTCTTCGAGCACTGGCGAATCCTCGCCTTCGACGATCGGCGGATCGACCGATTTCTCACGGGATGGTTTCGCACCCGGGCCACCCCCAAGCACGCCGACAAAGACCCGGGCGAAAGATCCGCCCGTCTGAGAGAATTGCTTCGCCGCCGCCCGAAGGTGGAAGAACTCGCGCGGGCTCCGCTCTTGCTGACGCTGCTGGCGATTTTGTCCGAGCAATCCGGCGAACTGCCCACCACCCGCTACCAAATTTTTGCCGAGTGCGCGGAGCTGTTTCTCGATCGATGGCTTTTTGCCAACAACGACGCCTCCCAGACGCGTGCGAAAGCACGGGACTCCATCGAGGAAAATCGCCACTTTCAGGGGATCCGGCTCGACAAGGACATGCTCCGGTACCTGCTGCGCCGCGCTGCGTGGCATATGCAAAACCGGCCGGAGGGGGAGGATGGAGCGGCGGTCAATTTGATTCGCGGCGAGCAGTTGAAGGAGGTCTTCAAGGCCGGGATCGCCAGTTGGGAGGAGAAGAGCCACGCCGGGAAATATGCCGCCGCCGCGGACGAACTCGTCGCCCTTTTCGATGAACGCGCATCCATGCTGCACCGGCAGTCGGATATTCTGCCGGCGAGCGGCGATGTGGTGACCTTCATCCACCGGGGCTTTCTCGAGTTCTTCGCCGCGGAAGTCGTCCTGGCGTCGCTCCGGGGGCAACCCGAGCCGGACATGCCCGGGAAGATAAGCCTCAGCGAATATCGGGACACGGTCTTGTGGCGGGAGAGGCTGAACTACTATGCGGAATCCGGTGACCACCCCGCTTTAGTCGAGGATGCCGAGAATCCGCCCTTCGAACCTCGGTATTTTGCAAGTGACGGAAGAATCGTGCCCAGTCCCCACTGGGAACTCGATCCCGCGTGGGAGGAGATCAAGTATCTCAGCTTTTCCCAATTGTCCGACGCGGATGCGGATGCGGTGCTCGCCATGCTCCTGCGGGCGCGAAATCGCCGCCCTCTGATGTGGACCGTCTACCTGGCCGCCCGCCTGCTGGCGGAGTGGTCACCCGAACAGCGGGAGCGGCCCAGCGCGGCCACCTGCAAAAACGCGCTCCTCGATTGCGCGATTCAGACCAAATGGGCGGCCCGCATTTCCAATCTCAAGCTCCTTCTCGGCGTTGCCACTCCCCTCGTGCTGGGATTTGTCCTCGCCACAAAAGTTCCGCTGCCGTGGTGGGGCACGACTCCGCTGGTGATCATTGCCATTGCCGCCGGCTGGTTGGCGGCGCTTTTCATCGCGATGTCGTGCGATGAGCAACCCGGCTGGTGGACCTTGGATTTCCACAGACGGCTTGAATTCCCCAACATCGGAACCCGGCACGACTATCAGCAAGCGCTGCTCGATCGCCTGAACTGGAAACACGATCCGATGATTCTCCAGGGTCTGGTGCAGCGGAGTTGCAGCCGAAAATGCGTCCCCGGCCGCGACGGTAAATCGATGGAGATCGGGGGGAAAACTCTCACCGCCGAGCAATTGGCCGACCTCGGGGCCGGGATTCGGGTCGGCCAGGAGCGGGCCTTCCATTTCGTCCGGCATGCGCTCAAAAGCTTGTCCCCCTCGGATGCTTTGCGGGCGCCGTTGTTGACCTGGATCGGAGAAGCGGCCGCCGGGCGGGGCGATCGAGGCGGGCAAATCAGCCTCCTCCTTCTATTGCTGCAAGAGATCGAGCAGGAGAAAGGCGACAAAAAGGCCGCGCTGGAAGAGGTGATCAACCGGCACCCAACCGTTGTCTCTCTCTTGCGATACGTGATGAGCCACGCCCCTCAATAGCTCGGCTCCAGCCAACCTCTTACAGACCCGCGGTGCGGGAGCCGGTGCCTTCGCGGTAGGTGGCGGCGAAGTCGGAGACGTACATGAGACCGTAGGTCGAGTGGGCGCCGTAGGCGGCCCCGGCGACGCGGAAGACTTTGTTGAAGATATTGAAGCGGTGGTAGCGGTCGCTCACGCCGTCGTCGACGATCAGGGCCACCACGGCGTCGCGGGCGTTCAGGCGGCCGTACATGATGTTTTCGCCGACGCGGCCATCCCAGTGACCGAACCGGTCGACGCGCTGGGCGCAATTGCTGCCATCGGTGCCGCGGTGGCCTTTGGTCCCGCGCATGCCGGTATCGAGCACGTGGGAAAGGGCAGCCTGGGTCAGGCCGGGGCTGTAGGAGAGCGCCGGAATCGGCTTCTGCTTCTGAAGAAAACGGACGGCTTCATCGACGGCCTTGCCATTCAAGCCGAGGGCCGGGCCGCGGGTCGCCACGATCTGGGCGAAGGCTTCGGGCTGGGTCCGCGCGAGGTTCATCTGCGCCATGAAGTCGGCGGAGGCGTCAGCGGCAAAGCTGAAGGAGGGAAGAATGAGACTGGCGGCGAGGAGAAGCTTGCGAATCACGCAGGCTATAAAAGCTATAATTATGCCAACAATTATAATCGGTTCATTCAATGCCAAGAGTTTGGCGTGAGCTAGTCCGAAGACTCGTTGGAATAAGTGCGCGCCGCTATAGGTGTAAGCGGTTCAATTTGCACGACTTTTCTGCCCGTTTTTGAAAAATTCCAGGCCCCCGTGAGCCACTAAAATCGCTGTAAAATTTTCGGAGCTTTTTGCGCCCCGCTCGGCCGGTTTCTCGTTTATGCAGCAGCGAAATCGTGCCGGATCACCTTTTCTCCAGGGGCTTGGGCCAGAACTTCGCCCACGACCCGGCCCAGCGCGTCGATTTCGTACGGTTTGGCGATCATGGCGCAGAAGCCGTGGTCGCGGAATTTGCTCATGACCGGGTCCATGGCGTAGCCGCTGGAGACGATGGCCCGCACCTTTGGATCGATCTCCTGCATGCGGCGGACGGCTTCCTGGCCGCCCATGCCGCCGGGGATGGTGAGGTCGCTGATGACGACATCGAAGCGCCGGCCGGCCTTGAAGGCTTCCTCGTAGAGCTGGATGGCAGTTGCAGCATCCTGAGCAGCAACGACTTCGTACCCGAGCGGCTCGAGAGCGCACTGGACGAGGGCGCAGATGGCTTCTTCGTCGTCGAGCACGAGGACGCGGGCATTGGTCGGGGCGGTCGGAGCGGGCGCGGGCGCTTCTTCGCGCACGGTCAGGGGCTTATCGGTCGCGGGAAGGAAGAGATAGAAGATGGTCCCCTCGCCCGGCTGGCTGACCACGTCGACGATCCCGCCATGGGCTTTCATGATGGAATAGCTGGTGGCGAGGCCGAGACCGCTGCCGCGCGGCTTGGTGGTGAAGTACGGGTCGAAGATCTTTTTGATGTTTTCCTCGGCGATACCGATGCCTTCGTCCTGCACGGTGATCTTGAGCCAGCGACCGGGAGAGAGGCCGAGCCGGGTATTTGAACCGCTGAGTTCGATATTGGCGCAGGCCACGCGCAAGGTGCCGCCGGCGGGCATGGCCTGGTCGGCGTTGATCGTCAGATTCTGAACGACTTGCGAAATCTGACCGGCGTCGACTTCCGCAGGCCAGAGGTCGTCGGGGATGTGGAATTCGCAGGCCACCCGGGAACCCCGCAGGTGGAAAGTGACGGTATCGCGGACCAAGGCGCCGATGCTGGCGGTCTGCTTGATGGGGGCGCCGCCCTTGGCGAAGGTGAGGAGTTGCTGGGCCAGTTCCTGCGCGCGGAGGCTGGCGCGTTTGGCGGAAGCGAGGCGTTCCCCGGAGGCCTCGTCGATCTTCGCGGCGGAGAGGACCAGTGAGAGATTGCCGAGGATGGCGGTGAGCAGGTTGTTGAAATCGTGGGCGATGCCGCCGGCGGCAACCCCGAGGGATTCCAGCTTCTCGGCCTTTTGCCGCTCTTCCATGTTCCGGTGCCGCTCGGTCACATCGCGGAGCACAAGCACGGCGCCGGCTTTGCTGCCACGAACGTCGGTGATGGGCGAGGCATTGGTCTCGACCACACGTTCGGTGCCGTCCATCGCGGTGATGAGCGTGGCGCCGGCGAGTTCGGCAGAGCTGCCCGTGGCGACCAGGGTTTCCAAGGCTTTGCGCATCGGGCGGCGGGTGCGGACCTGGGCAAGGTGCACGACGTCGCCGAGCTGGGCGCCGATGGCAGACATGGCCGGCCAGCCGGTGAGGCTCTCGGCCACGGGATTGAAAAGGGCGACGTTGCCCTGGTTATCCACGGTGATACAGGCGTCGCCGATGGAGCTAAGCGTGACGGCGAGGCGCTCTTTTTCGCTGGCGAGCGAACGCTCGGAGCGTTTGCGCTCGACCTCGGCAGCGGCGCGGGCGGCGAAAATCTGGAGGGTGGATTCGACGATATCGACGCGATCCAGCTCGCGGTGATCGAGCACGCCGAGCAAGCCGATGTAGTGGCCACCGTGGTCGACCAGCGGCATGCAGACGAAACTTTCCGCGGCAAACGCGGCGACGAGCCAGTCGCAGGGAAATTGAGTCTGGACGCCAGCCAGATAAGCGCGGAAGCCCTGGCGGAGGACTTCTTCGCACGTTGTGCCGCTGAGGTCGCAGGGGCCGCTGCCACAGATCACGCCTTTTTCGGCCATGGTCATGATGTGGATGGTATCAGTCCCCTCGCCTTCGAGTTCGACGATAAACGCGCAATCGACCTGCAACGCTTGCGACAACCGCGTCACCAAGGTCTGGACGAATTCCTCACCCGTCGCGGAGCTGACGCCAAGGCCGATCAGGCGCAGAGCTTCCTCGTTCCGGCGGCGTTCGGTGATATCGCGGACGAGGGCCACGTAGCGGCGCTGGCCTTCCAGCGTGAGGACGCTGAGGGAAATTTCGACGGGGAAGGTCTGCTCCGGGCGATCGAAGCGGCGGCCTTCGGCTTCAATGGTACCCTGGCCGAGGCGATCGAGCGGTTCGATAAAGGCGCGCTGCGGGACCAGCTCACTGATGTGGCGGCCGACGACGTGATTGGCGGCAGCGCCAAAAATGCGTTCCGAGGCGGGATTGGCCAGCAGGACGTTGCCTTCGGCATCGGTCATGAGCAGGCCGTCGAGTGTGTGATCGACGATCTGGCGGAGCTGGGCCTGAGCGCTTTCGACTTTGGCAAAGTGCTTGCGATAAGCGCGATAGCCATAGGTACTGGAGGCGACAACCAGCCCGATGGCCACGAGGGTAAGGCCGGCAAATCCCCCGGTCTGCCAGTAACGCTGGACCACGGCTCGCTCTTCGGCCTCTTCCCAAACTCGCGATTCTTCGCTGGCGACCCGGTTCAAGCTCTCCCGGACAGCTTCAAACATCGACGGCCCCAGCTCGGCGCCCGGCATGCCGGCCATCGGTTTGCCGGCCTGACGCCAGGCAATGGTCGGCTCAGCAACCCGCAACTGCCACCGGAGCAGGCCTTCCCGGACTTCAGCCAGGTCCGCGATGGTGGCAGGCTGGGCGGAGAGGCGGCGGGTGAGTTCGCCCAGGAAAGACGCGTTCGATTCCTTCAGCCGTTCGTAGCGCTGGAGCTGCCCTCCGTCGGGATTGAGCAGATATTCGCGATGCGCGGCCTCAAGACGGGTGAGATTGACCTCGAGTTGATCGATTTTCTGCAGATTCTCGAAGGTTTCGCCCCGAATCCGGGCGATTTCCTGTTCCCGCAGGTGAAAAAGGAAGAAAACTGCGCCCAAAAGGGCAATCACGGCCACACCGGCGGCCGTGGCGAGGATCAGGCGCGCGTGGAAACCTTCTTCCGAGGCCAGCCAGCCCCGCAAACCAAGGCGAGCCGAAGTACCGGCATGAGGTTCGTGGGCAGTGGGCATGTGGCCTCCTTGGGTAGCTAACGGCGTGCCCCGCGCCCCTGCCGGAAAGGCCTTTTTAGAAGCTCAGAAGGGAGCGTACGGGAATACCCGGAAGGCGCTTCCGACCGTCCAAAAAGCCCAGCTCAATCAGGAATTGCGCTTCTACGACTTCGCCTCCCAAACGTTGGACCAGCTCGACCGCAGCGGCGGCGGTTCCCCCGGTGGCGAGCAGGTCATCGATGACCACGACCTTTTCGCCGGGCAAGATGGCGTCCTTGTGAATCTCGACGGTCGCTTCGCCATACTCCAGGGCGTAGGAAACCGCTTCGCAGGTCCAGGGCAGCTTGCCTTTTTTGCGCACGGGGACAAAACCGACCTGCAGCGCCAGCGCCAGCGGGGTGCCGAAGATGAAGCCGCGCGATTCCACACCGACGACCTTGTGTACGCCGAGGGAACGCGAAGCGACGGCGAATTCCTCGATGATGTCACCCAGCAACGCGGCGTCGCCCAGGACCGGGGTAATGTCCTTGAAGAGGATTCCAGGCTTGGGGAAATCCGGCACGTCGCGGATGGAGCCACGGAGACGGTCGAGAAAAGCAGCGTTCATCGCCGCCCGTTTCTCAGACGCGCTCCCGGCCCGCAAGGCGGAAGGCGTGCGAACTGCGGTTTCCACAGCTTTACGGCGTCTCACGCAAGGGATTGGAGTTTTTGCGGGGTTCGCTTTAATGGGATTCATGTCCACCTTCTCCCGCACCGCCCCCGACGGCGCTTCCCTCGCGCCGGGTGACGTCCGTGAACTCGTCGCCGAAGCCTGCCCCACCAAAGATTACAAAGGCCGCAAGGTGCTCTGTATCGTGCCGGATGCGACCCGCACCTGCCCGCTGGGCCTGGTCTGGCAGACGCTGCACGAGCAGATCGCCGAGGTTTGCAGCGCATTCGACGTGATGATCGCCCTCGGGACGCATCAGCCGATGAGCGAAGCTGCGATTTGCGAACGGCTCGAGATCAGCCTCGCCGATCGGCAGAGCACATACGCCGGGGTGAAGCTGCTCAACCACGAGTGGGACAATCCGGCCGCGCTCAAAAAAATCGGGCAACTGACCAAGGCTGATACCCACGCGCTGACCGACGGCCTGCTCGAAATGGATGTGCCGGTGGAGATCAATGCCCGGCTCTACGACTACGACCAGATCATCATCATCGGCCCGGTCTTCCCGCACGAGGTGGTCGGCTTCAGCGGCGGGAACAAGTATCTTTTTCCCGGAGTCAGCGGACCGGAAGTACTGAATTTCTTCCACTGGCTCGGCGCGGTGGTGACGAACCCCATGATCATCGGGAACAAGTGGACGCCAGTGCGCAGGGTGGTCGATCGCGTGGGCGGCATGGTAACGATCCCGAAGCTTTGTTTTTCCATGGTGGTGGAAAAGGCTCAGCTCGCCGGGCTTTTCGTCGGTACGCCGGAAGGCGCGTGGGACGAAGCCAGCGAACTCTCCCGCCGGCTGCATATTGTTTACAAGGATCGCCCCTTTCACACGGTACTCTCCTGCGCGCCGAAGATGTACGACGAGATCTGGGTCGCCGGGAAGTGCATGTACAAACTCGAACCGGTGGTGGCGGATGGCGGCGAACTCATCATCTACGCGCCGCACGTCCATGAGATCAGCATCACACACGGCGAGCATATCCGGAAGATCGGCTATCACTGCCGGGATTACTTCCTGAAGCAGTGGGACAAGTTCAAGGACGAGCCGTGGGGGACCATCGCCCACAGCACTCACGTGCGCGGGATCGGCACCTTTGAAAACGGGATCGAAAAATGCCGCGTCCAGGTGACGCTGGCTACGGCGATCCCGGAGGAAATCTGCCGGGAGATCAACCTGGGCTACCGCGATCCGGCGACCATCAATCCGGCCGACTATGCCGATCGCGAGGATGAAGGCATCCTCTATGTCCCGAAGGCGGGCGAGATGCTCTATCATCTCAAGCAGCGCCCGGAGTGGGCCCGGGAGATGTAGGGACGCAGTGAGGGAACCAGTATGCAGTGATCAGTAAACAGTAAGCTGTGGCAGGCCGCTGCCTCTCACTGAATACCGACTACTGGTCACTGATTACTCTCCAACTGCGCCTCCGGCGCAAATCGGCTTCCCTTTTTGCTAAGCATCTGCCAGCCTGATTTTGCTGCGTTCTTACAACCGGCTCTACTGTAACTCCTAACATTTTCCCGACTCGGCGCTCAGCCTCTGTCCATGTCCGACTCCCTGATCCTCGCCCTCGATCTCGGCACCTCCTCGACTCGTACCGCCCTTTTCGACGCCCAGGCCCAACGCCTGCCCCAGACCACTGCCCAGCAAAGCTATCATCTGCTCACCACCCCGGACGGCGGGGCTGAGCTCGAACCAGCCGCCCTGCTCGGCGCCGTGCGGCATTGCCTGGAGCAGACCATGCGGATCTACCGGACCGATCCGGCGCTGAAGGCGCGACCGATCGCGGGGATCGGCGTGACGAGTTTCTGGCACAGTCTCGTGGGGGCCAATGCCAAGGGCGAGGCGATCACCCGGGTGATCACGTGGGCGGATTCGCGGTGCCGGCCGGATGCGGCGGCGCTGCGGGAAAAGCTGGGGGAAAAACCGGTGCACGCCCGAACGGGGTGCATGGTGCGGGCGAGCTTTTGGCCGGCGAAACTGGCCTGGCTGCGCCGCCTGGATCCGAAGCTTTTTGGCCGGGTGAAACAATGGATGTCGCCAGCGGAATGGCTGCAGCTGATCCTGACCGGCCACGCCCACTGCGCGCTCGGCATGGCCACGGGCACCGGCCTCTTCAATCCCTCGAAACTCGCGTGGGATGCCGAGCTGTTGAAAGTTTCCAATGTCGCGCCCGAACAACTCCGCCCGCTGAGCGATGAGCCGCTGCCGGTCGCGGGTCAGCTGGCGGCACAGATTCCCGAACTCAAAGGGGTGCCGTGGTTCCCTGGCATCGGTGACGGCGCAGCGAGCAATCTCGGCTCCGGTGCGACGCGGCCCGGTTTTGCGGCGATCAATTTTGGCACCAGCGGAGCTTTGCGCGTGATGCGCGAAGGCAAGGACGTGAAGCCGCCTTTCGGCCTCTTTGGCTACCGGGTGGATGCGCAGCGGTATCTCGTGGGCGGGGCGATCAGCAATGCCGGCAACCTGCGGGCGTGGAGTCTGCGTGAACTCAAGCTGCCGGATGACGCCACGATCGAGACCGAACTGGCCAAGCGGCCCGGCCCGGTGCCCGGCCTGCACGTGCTCCCCTTCTGGACCGCCGAACGCGCGCCGCGCTGGAACGAAGAACAGACCGGCGCGATCGTCGGCCTGACCCAGCACACGACGTCGCTCGATCTGCTCCAGGCGATCACTGAAGCCAGTTACCAACGCCTCGCGTACATCGCTGAGCTGGTGCTCGCAGATGAAAAGACGGCGCCGAAATTCATCGTCAGCGGCGGGATTCAACGCAGCCCGCAGGCGCTGCAGCGGCTGGCGGATGTGCTCGGCCACTCGGTTTACCCGAACGACGAGATGGAAGCTTCCATCCGCGGCGCAGCGATCTATGCGCTGGAGAAACTCGGGCTGAAGACGCCGGACGCGAAGTTTGGCAAACCGATCAAACCGCGGACCACCTACGCCAAACTCTACGCCGAGGCGCGCCGCCGGCAGCAGGAGCTCGAGGGGTTGCTGTAGGGCGCACGCAGGCCAAGATACCGGGGCGTCCATCGCTGCCCCAAAGAGTTCGCCTGAACGTCGCCCAAATTCGGTGGTGACGTGGCGAGTACCTGTAGGGCAGGCGCCCCGCCTGCCGGCGAAAAGACGGGGTTACACGATCCCTTGGGGGAAGAATGCGGCAAGCGGAGCGCTTGCCCTACAATCATTTGGAGATCGCCCCCGCCCTGCATGATCCCGAACCAGCCACAGCTCTCTCAAGCCATTTCGGGCGTTGCGTTGGAAGCGAGTTTCAGGATGTGTGAGCGAACGTCATCGGGCCACGGGGCGATCAGTTGGGCAAACTTGGCGGAGTCGTTCGCAAACAGGGCGCGGGAGGCTTCTTCGAAGCCGGGGAAATCTCCGGCCATGGCGGACATGAAGTGATAGGTGCGCTCCCGGATCACCCGCGTGCCGTCCTTGCCGCTGGAAGTGCGGCGGGCCTCCTCAACCAACTTGCGCAACGCGACGGAAGCACCGCCGGGTTGCGTCGCCAGCCAATCCCAATGCCGAGGGAGCAACGTCACCTCGCGGGCGACTACGCCGAGTTTGGGGCGACCCCTTCCACGGGGTTCATCCGCCGAGGTTTCTGCCGGGCCGCCAGCCGGAGTCAAGCGGGCGACGACTTCGTCGTCCGAGCCACGGGTGTCGAGATCGATCGATCGGCCGGTGGTATCATCAAAGATCAAGACTGGGCCAGCGGCGCCGCGTTCCAGGGCGCGTTTGACCTCCAGTCCGACCCGGGGAAGCGGCCCGGAAGTGAGGCGTCGATGACCATCAAAGCAGGTGAAAGAGGCGGGTAGGTTCACGAGTGATTATTACCCGGATATAAATAGTCGTCAAATTCATCCGGGTAAAAATAGTCTTTTGCTTGCGTAAAACTGCCCGCGTTTCATTAGAGAAAAGTTATCGCGGAGGCTTCGAGACTGCTTGCGGCCTTGCTAGTGCCAAACCCGGCAGCGAGTCTGCGCGCCCGCGCCGCATGCCCGCCGCTTCCCCGCCCTCCAGATCCCCTCATGACCCCTACGCGGCGTTGCGCGTGCCGTCGTACCGGCTGTATGCGCTGGGGTATTTCATTTCGGTGCTCGGGCGAACGGGCGTGAGCGTGGCGGTCGGCTACGAACTGTACCAGCGCACGCATTCCGCCACGGCATTGGGGTTGGTCGGATTGGTGGGGGCCTTGCCGGTGATCGTCTTTGCCCTGCCGGCGGGGCATCTCGCCGACCGGAAAAACCGCAAGACCATCCTCATGCTGGGGCAGGCCGGGATGGCGCTGGGGTCGCTGCTGCTGCTGGCGATTTCTCTTTTTCACGACGCAATCCCCGCCTCGCCGATTCTGAAAACGCTCAGCGCCGGGATTGCCACCGTCGCGCATCTTTTCGGCGAAAAGGGCAACGCGACGTTCGACCACACGGTGCCCCTGATCTTCGCCGCGCTCTCCCTGTTCAGCACGGCCCGGGCATTCGGCTGGGCCGCGCGCGGAGCATTTGTCTCGAATCTGGTGCCCCGGGATCAGCTCACGAATGCGATCACCTGGAACAGTTCGCTTTCGCAGATGTCGTCGCTGATCGGGCCGGCGCTGGCGGGCTTCATCATCGCCGGTGGCGGGTTGTCCGCGGCTTACTTTTTTGACCTGGTTTGTGCGGTGGCTTTTCTCGCCTGTCTCGCGGGCGTCCGGCATACGCACGAAGCGGTGGCCCACCAAGAGACGGATCTGCTCAGTGGTCTACGGTTCGTTTGGCGAAGCAAAGCGATCCTGGGGGCGATCACGCTCGATTTGTTTGCCGTGCTGGTGGGCGGCGCGACCGCGCTGTTGCCGATGTATGCGGAGGAGATCCTGCATGTGGACGCCCGCGGGCTCGGCTTCCTGCGAGCGGCGCCTTCGCTCGGCGCGCTGGTGATGGGATTCACCCTCGCGCACTTGCCGCCCATGCGGCGGGCGGGATGGGTGATGCTGTGGGCAGTCGTGGGCTTTGGCCTGGCCACGATCATTTTCGGGCTGTCGAAAAACTTTGCGCTGTCGTTCATCGCGCTGGCGCTGACCGGGGCGCTCGACAACGTGAGTGTAGTGGTGCGGCACACGCTGGTGCAGTTGCTCACGCCGAACTCCATGCGTGGCCGGGTTTCGGCAGTGAACAATGTGTTCATCAACTCATCGAATGAACTCGGTCAGCTCGAGAGTGGGCTAACGGCGGCGCTGTTTGGACCGGTGGGATCGGTGGTCGCGGGTGGAGTGGGGGTGATTCTCGTGGTCCTGCTGGTCGCGTGGAAGCTGCCCGAGGTACGGAAGATTGGGACATTGCACGATCTGGAGCCGGAGGAGCCGGTGCAGAGCTGAGCCGGCGCGGACAACGGCGTCCTCTCCCCGGCAGCGCAACGCGATGCCATCCAAGGGTGCACAGGGAAGACGGAACCCACTGGGAGCGGCGGCGCCTAAAGGGGAGGAAGGGCGGCGAGGACTTCGGCGGAAGACAGGGCGGACAGATTGCTGCCGGGGGCGATGAGGACGCGGACCTGGGGGTTGGCGGGGGCCCAGACTACGGGATCGGTAGGGCCGAAGAGTAGGACGCTCGGGGTACCGACCGCAGCGGCGAGATGGGAGATGCCGCTATCGTGGCCGAGGAATCCGCCGGCGCGGGCGAGGATGGCGGCGAGGTGAGGCAATGGGAGATCCCGCGCCACTCGCACACGGCCCTGGAAAATGGATTCCAAGGTTTCCAAAGTGGCTTGATCGGCTTCGCCGCCGACAAGCAGCAGATTTTCGCCGCGGGCGAGGAGTGCGTTGATGAGGTCGCGCCACCGGGCCAGCGGCCAGTTTTTGCGCGGGCTGCCACTGCCGGGGTGCAAAACGCGGAAGGGTGCGGTCTGGCCAGCGAGGAACGCTGCGGCGGCGGCCTGGTCCGTTTCGGTGGGATAGATCGTGGCTCCGGCGTCTTCGAGGTAGAGCGCCAGAGCTTGCAGCGGCTGCGCGAGCTGCTGGGCGGCGTGCTGGCTGTCGTCCATACGCACGTAGGCGGAGAGGAAATGTTTTACTCCGGCGCGGCGCAGGTTGGCCTCGAAAATCCCGTCGGGGTCGAAGAGATAACTGACTACCTGCTGAAAACCCGCGAAGTAAGCGCACAGATCTTCGTCGAGCGTCCCGCTGCGGGCGAAAAATCCGGCCAGCGGGCCAAATTCAATGGATCGCACGCCATCGGCGTAAAAGCGTCCCTCCGCCAAAGCGGCAATGTGGCGGTAGCCGATGATTTCCAGATGCGCGGCCGGAAAAGCTTCCCGCAGCAAGCGGATCGCCGGCAGCGTGAGAATGAAGTCTCCCAGCGCGCCTCCGCGGATGACCAGAATCCGCGGTTTCATCGAGAGATTGGCGGGAGACAACAACTTAACATCGGGAGCGACAGCTTGAGATTTTCAGCCCCGCTTCCTTCCCTACCCCGCTCCAGCGGCACCGATCAGACGGTCCGTTGGAGCCAACCCCATCCTGACAGGGCTTTCCTAGTTACCCTCGGGATTCATCATGCTCCCGAGAGGGCCCTGGCTTTCCCAGCGCTCCGGCCGGTTCCAAGGAATCGTGCTCACCCGATTCGGGTCTTCCTCGCCGGTGGCACATCCGCCCAAGGTGAAAGCACCGAGGGCGAGCAGCAAAAGAGCGAAAAGGCGACCCATGATACCCTGTGGCAAAGCTTAGCGCTTCCCTTCGAAGACCACCGCGTCGCCCGGCTGGACGGATTCACCGGCGGCCAGCGTGCCCGGGAGGACATCGGCGATGGCGGTGCTCGGTTCGACGGTGGTCACCTTGACCTTGCCGATCAGCGCGCCGCTGCGGGTCACGACCATCTGCGCGCCGGACTTGAGGCCGGATTTGTCGCCGATGTTGAGGACCACGAAATTCCAGCCCGGATTGTAGGCGAGCACCTTGCCGCTGAGGCCAGCGCGGATGGCACCAGACTTGTATTCGGCGATCTGGGATTCCAGACCAGAGAACTTGCCCTGCAGTTCGTCCGCACGGGCCTGAAGGGTTTGCTGAACTTGCTTGGATTCGGCCAGTTCGGTTTCGAGCTTGGTTTTCTGGTCGTTCGCTTCCTGAAGCTTGGCCAGAATCTCGGTGGCTTTCATTTGCTCGCCACCCACCGTCTTCGCTTTATCGAGTTCCGCCTGGATGTCGGCGATCTGTTTTTCCGCCGCCTTGGCTTTGCTCTCGGCAGAAGCCAGCTTGGACGAAGCTTCCTGCGCTTCAGCCTTGGCCTTGGTGGCTTCTTCTTCCTTGGCCTTCAAATCGGTCTGCGCTGCTTCGAGCGCTTTCTGGGATTCCGCGAGTTCCCCCTTGGCCTTCTTCTCGGCACTCTGGGCTGCGGTAGTCGCAGCCTTGGCATCCGTCAGGTTGGATTGGAGCCCTTCGACGCGCTGCTTGGTGGTGACTCCGAAGTAGGCGGCGGCGAGGCCAATCAAGATGGAAAGGATAAGGGCAAAGCGAGCCATTTGGATGGATTTAAACTAAGCGTTTAGGGGAATCAGAGTGGCTTGTCCAGCCACGGGTTGGTTATGGGGCGGGTTGATAAAGCGGGGCCCGTCCCCGTTGGCAAGCGGGAACTGGAAATTTTTCCAAAGAAAACCGCTTGTGGCTGCCACGTTGCATAGCATGATGCGCGCCCCGCCAGGGGCCGCGGACTGCAGGCTGGTGAACCCCGCCAGGACCGGAAGGTAGCAACGGCAGCTTGACCTGCTTTGTCGCGGTCCCCTGGCGGCCCTCATTTCGAGGCGGTCCAATCAGGCCCAAACCACGGTTTGAGCTGCTCTTTTCCGAAGCCTCCGGGGACCCCGAGGACAGGCCGGGTCGCGAATTTTTCTGCCAAAGGCCTCGTGGATGCGCTTGTCAGGGCCGGGCTGACACGCTGAATTGCGGCGCCCCATGTTCCGTACCGGCGCTCAACTTTTTATTCTCACCCTGCTGGTGGGACTCTTTTTCATGCGAGAAGCAGGGCGCGATCCAGCGCTGCGACTCGAAGAAAGCTTTGCCGATTTTCTGGCGATGAATGCCCAACGGCAGGAACCGCCGGCGCGGGTGACGCTGGTGCGGATCGATGAAAACAATCTCAAAGGGCACCCCTGGCCGTGGTCGCCGCTCGATTTTGCGCTGTTCTTCCAGTCGGCCAACGGCTTCCAGCCGGAAGTCCTCGCCACGGACGAAGTGTTTGCGTGGGATCGCGCGCAACTGGCGCCGGAAGCGGTGAGCAAGTTTAACCAGTACGAACAGATCCTCCGCGAACAGGTCCTGAAAGGCCGCCGGGTCCTGCTGGGCGCGCAGCTGGGCTTTCCCGAGGATCCGGACAAGCTGCCACCGCTGGAGGCGACCGGGGTAATCCGCCAGGTGAGCGGCGACATGGAACGCGTGCCGGAATTCACCACGATCGAACTGCAGGCCTCGGAGGATTTCCGCCTGTCGAGCACGGCCGGCTTCATCAATCTCCCGGGCAAAGACAATTGGCACCGGAGCGTGCCGCTGGTGCTGCGCTACCGGGGGCAGCTCGTGCCGACCTTTGTCCTGCAAGCCGCGCTCCTTGCGGAAAAGGCCACGCTGGAAGAAGTTTCCGTGAAACTCGGCGAGCAGATCACCGTGGGAGATCGGCTGAGCATCCCGATCGATGCGAGCGGACAGATGCGGGTGGATTTCGGAGCGGACCGCGATCAATGCGGGCTCGACGATCTGGTCCTCGCGGCGGAGCAGCGCGATGCGGGCAGCGAGCCCCGGCTCCCGGCGGAGATGTTTGGCGGACGGTTCCTGATCCTGTCCCGGACTGATGCGGAAGCCGCTCAGTTGCGTCTCGCCCGTGGCCGGCCGGGTTCGCGGGGAGAGCTTTTTGCGGCGGCCATTGCCACGATCCAGGCACGCTCTTTCATCCACCGGGCGCCGTGGTGGAGCGACTTGGTGATCATCGGCTTTTTTGCGCTGCTCGCTTTTTGGATTCCGCGCTGGAGCAAGGGGCTCACGGTCTTTTTGGGCTTCGTGGCGATTCCCACGTACGTGCTGCTGGCCCTGGCGCTTTTTGGCAGCAAGCTGATGTGGGTTTCGGGACTGATCCCGGCTGGTTTGATCCTTTTCCTGATCGTGTACCGGCTGGCTTCGCCGAATGTCGATCGGTGGACCCCTCCACCCGCGGCCTAAATCCGCTGCGGAAAGCATTGCTAAAATTGCCGCCGGTCCCCAGCTTGGAGCAGCCATGGCGTCCATGACCTTTACCCGTCTGACTCGCGACGTGGAGATCGGCGCCAATTGTTACGCTCTCGACCTCGCGGGACGGCGAATCGTGCTCGATTGCGGTCTCCACCCGCAGTTGGAAGGTCGTGCCGCGCTGCCGCAACTCGATTTGCTCACACCTCATTCCGTCGATGCGGTGGTGCTTACCCACGCGCACCAGGACCACCTCGGCAGTCTGCCAGTGCTCCAGCGGCTGAATCCGGAAGCGCCGGTGTTTACCTCGGAAGCGACGAAACAGCTCGGGGCGATCATGCTGCACAATTCGGTGAATGTGATGCTGCGCGAACGCGAGGCGGGCATCACCGAATATCCACTTTTTACCCACCGGGAAGTCGATCTCGCGGTGAAACGCTGGCGGCCGACCCCGCTGGAAATGCGCTTCAGCGTGGATGGCGACCGGCTCGGTGCCTCCGGCGAGGCCGATGTGTCGCTGGAGTTTTTCGACGCGGGCCACATCCTCGGCTCGGTGGGGGTGCGGATCGTCGCGGAAGGGCGGACGATTTTTTATACCGGCGACGTGCAGTTCGATGATCAATCGCTCTCGCGCGCGGCGACTTTTCCCACCGATCCGGTGGATGTGCTGATCATGGAAACGACGCGCGGGGATCGCGCGGCGGATGCCGGCTGGACTCGCGAATCCGAGGAGCAACGGCTCGCGACAGCGCTGGCGGAGGTTTTTGCCCAGGGCGGCGCGGTGCTGATCCCGACCTTCGCGCTCGGCAAGACGCAGGAAATTCTCACGCTGATCCATCGTTTCCGGCGGCAGGGCCTTTTGCGGCAGGATTGCCCAATCTATATCGGCGGCCTGGGCGCCAAGGTCACCGAGGTGCACGACAAACTGGCCGGGCAGACGCGCCGGCAGCAGCCGAATCTGCGGTTGCTCGATGAGGTCGCGCCTTTTGTCGTTTCCGGGCAAAGCGCGGATGAAACGCCGCTCAAGCCGCAGCGCATCTATGCCCTCTCCAGTGGCATGATGACGGAGCACACGCTTTCGAATGTTTTTGCCCGCCGGCTGATCTCGGACCCGAAACACGCGATCTTTTTCGTGGGCTACTGCGATCCGGAGGCGCCGGGCGGGCCGGTGCGCAGTTCGGCACCGGGGGAATTCGTGAAGCTTTCCTCGGAGCATCCGGCGCAGCCGCGCGAATGCCGGATCGAGCGTTTCAATTTCAGCGGCCACGCTTCGCGCGAAAGCCTGCGGGCCTACGCCAATCAGGTGCGCCCGAAAAAGATTCTGCTCGTGCATGGTGATCCGGAAGCGGCGGGTTGGTTCCGCGAGGCGCTCAAGGCGGATCTTCCGGGGACCGAGGTGCTCATCCCGGCTCCGGGTGAGACGATGGAGTTTTAAGGGTGGTTCACGCAGCCCTCTGCGTGAGTCGACGCATGCCTGCGCCAAAGGCGCAGGACGATCGTTTTCATTTCACGCAGAGAGCTGCGTGAACCACGGGCTGACAGCCACGTCGAAAGACTGTCGACGATTCCTTTCAGGCCAGACTGCGGCTCACCGTTTCGGAACGGGTGTAGCGAGCCGCGGCCTGGCCGGAGAGGAAGAAGGTCGCACGTGGTACGGGCGGCGGGGCCGGGCTGGCCGTCGCGGAAATAAAAAGATGCGGCGGGAGGTGGGGTTCATCGCTCGGCGAACTCCCGGATGGCGGTCACCGAAAACGCGTAGATGTGCTCGGTGAGATGCTCGACGGTCGGCGGTTTGGTGCGGAATTTCGGGTAGAGCCGCTCGATGATCGGGCGGTTCTGCAAATAAAACAGGCACTGCGAGACGACACTGAACGCGAGCATGAAGACGCGTTCGCGCGGGAGATCGCCGCCGGTGAGCTGCTGGATGATGGCTTCGAGCTCGCGGCAATCCGGGCGGATCCCCTGCTCCACCAATTGGTCGAGCGCGCCGGTCGGTTCGAGCATTTCACGGCTAATGAGCAGGTGATGCCATTTCGGGCGCTCCGGATTCAGCATTCGGCGCAGCATCCGATCGATGAAATGGCGCAACTGCTCCTCGGGTTCGTCGGATTCGCAGCCCCACTCGCCGGCCGCCTCGATGGCGGTGCACTTCGCGTGATAGAGGCACGCGGCGTAGAGCTCGGTCTTGTCGCGGAAGTGGTAGTTGATGGCGGCCACATTCACTCCGGCGCGTTCGGTGATCTGGCGGACGGTGGCGGCGCGGAAGCCGAGTTCGGCGAAGACTTCACCGGCAGCCTCGATCAAACGACGGCGCGTATCGGGCTCTGTGGCAGGGGGAAAGGCGGAATCGAGCGTGGCGGAATGCACGTTTAAAACAGTTGTTTGAAACGATCGTATAAATCGTTTGCCTGAGGTGTCAAGCCCGGCTCTCGTGGCCCCTTCTCGTGACCGATCAGCCCGCCCCTTCCGCCACTACCGAATCGCTCCCTTCCACCTATTTCCGCCTGCTGCGGGGTGGCCCGTTCTCGCGCTACATGCTCGGCGAAGGTATTTCGATGATCGGCACGTGGATGCAAATGTCGGCGCAATACTGGCTCGTGACGACCCTCACGCCGAAAGCCACGGCGCTGGGCGGGCTGGTGCTGGTGGGCGGCGTTCCGACGCTGCTGCTCACCATGCTGGGCGGCACGGTGGCCGATCGTTTTGACAAGCGCCGGATCCTTTTCATTTCCCTCGCCGTGCAGATTTCGCTCGCGCTGCTGGTGGGCTGGCTGACGCACGATGGACTGATCCGGCTCTGGCATTTGTATGTCGTGACGGCGCTGCTCGGGGTGGTTTCGGCTTTTGAGGTGCCGACGGTTTCGGCGTTTGTGCCGGAACTGGTGGGCAAGGACGATCTGGCGAAAGCGCTGGCGATCGATCGTTCGGTGTTTCACTTCACCCGGATGATCGGGCCGGCCTTGGGAGGATATCTGGTGGCAAAGCTCGGGGTCTCGATCGCCTACTATCTCAATGCGGTGACCTTTCTCGCGCTGATCGCAGCGATCATCTCGATCCCGGCGCGGGCCCGGGGGGATGCGAAAGAAGAAGAGGAACGCCAGGGGCCGATGCGGGCGGGGTTCGATTTCGTGCGCCGCGATCCGCCGACGCGGGCGATGATTCAACTGATGGGTTCGGCGGCGGTATTCGTTTCGCCGTTTTTTATCGTCACCCTGCCGGTGTACGCGGTGCATGAACTACACCTCGATGCGCAACGGCTCGGTGATTTGATGGCCTTTTCCGGCGTGGGTTCGCTGACCGGGGCGCTGGCGCTGCTGACGATCCACAAGGGAAAACGGGCGCGGTTTTTGAAACTCGGGGCGGCGGTCGCCACGCTGGGGCTGGCGGGGCTGGCTTCGGCGCCGTCGTTTGGCTGGGCGGCGCTGAGCATCGTGCTGATGACCTTTGGACTCTCGTCCGGCTTTGGAACGGCGAATATCGTGATTCAAGAACGGGCGCCGGATGCGATTCGGGGGCGGGTTTCCGGGGTGGCTTCGCTGGCGTTTTTCGGAGTATTGCCGTTTGCGGGGCTGGGGATGTCGGCTCTTTCGGATGGGATCGGGCTGCGGCAGACGATGTTCCTCGGGACGGCGGGGTTTGCGTTGACGGCGTTTTTTTTGCTCGCGGGGCGGAAGCAGCTGGCTTCGGCACCGCCCAGCGAGCCCTCTCTCTAGCCGGGAGGGCTGCTTTTCCGGGCCGTCGCAATCAGGGGACGTACTGCTTCAGTTCATCGCGGCTGGCGGACAGTGCGACCCGTTTGCCACTGGGATCGTCCACCGTAATCACCCAGCCGCGATAGACTCCTTTGTAGGCCTCGGTCAGAACGCCATTGGTCATCCCGTTGGTTCGCTGAACCACGTTGACCGTCTCAAACTTCAGCGGCTCGGTGCCGGAAACTTTGCCCTCGCGGTTGTCACCCAGAGCCGACGAGTAGCTCCGGCCATCGTAGGCAATCCAATAACATTTGATCCGGACCGGAAGCGGGACGTCCGAATCCGAAGTCACCATAACTCCCAGCTTCAGCCGGCGATCGCCCCAACCAAAATTGGTTCCGGAAGGCCCTGCGCCGGCGACGCGAATCCAGGCCAGGGTTGCCTCGAAATCCGGTGAAGCGGTACCCGCCGGAGCCGGCGAGATGGTCGCCAGAGGGAGGGTATCGGCGATGACCGGGATGGCTTGGGAAAGCCCGCCGCCGGTGCGCACCGCTTCGTCGAAAATGAGGCGCATTCCTTTGAAGGTCGATTTTTGGCTTTTCACCAAGACCAGCCACTGGGCGGCCGCTCCACTCTGGTTACCCGCGCCCCTCGCCAGGGTTTGGCTTCGGAGCGAATAGGTGCTGGAAAGTTGATCCACCAGAATCCCGGCTCGTACATAAGCTTTCTTCAACCCCGGCAGACTACGGCCGCTCTCGGCTGCGAGCCCCCTTTTGAAGCGGACCAGGTTGTCCGCGTAGTCCGCAGGGATGGTGACTTCCAAAGGGGAATGCGCCCACGCGGCTGCGTTCGGCAACTGGTCCCAGAAATTCGCGAGCTGGCTATCCGCCGCCCAACTCCGGGAAGTTAGAATCAAGGCGACCGCTATTTTGATGAAAATGGCGAGGCGCAGGCCGTCGGAGGCCGACGGATGGCTGTTTTTCGAGGTCCGGAAATGCCGACACTGATGCACGCACCTCATATCAATAGCTCTTTCAATTTTCTCGGTATCAATAGGTAGGTCCGCAACCATTGAATCGTTGTTAGGAGGACCAGCCAGACTCAATTTCTTTCGAGCTAACGTCCAAATCGCCGGTTTCCTGTCGAGGTTAATCCAACCTTTCAATGAGCAGCGCACCTATCCGACAGGGAGGGCAACGGTGGAAGGAATTTGCCGCCTTTGGCGGATGAGAGTTTCGGGGCGGCTCCGGGAAGAGCCGTCTACGTTCGCTTCGCGGGCATTTGGCTAGCCGATGTCGGCGTCGCGGAGGGGGCCTTCGGCGCGGTGGGCGCCGACGACGATGCAGCTTTCAAGGTCGGCACCGGGGGCGACTTCGCCGCGGGGCCAGATGAGCGAGTCGTGGATGCGGGCTCCGGGGCCGACGACTGCATTGGCGCCGATGGCGCTGGCGCCGGTGATTTGGGCGTCGGGAGCGACCTTCGCGGAGGGATCGATCCAAGGGCCTTGGCCGAGGAATTGGTGGACGGCGAGGTATTGGGCGCGGCTGCCGAGATCGAACCATTCGCCATCGTCGATGACCACCCCACCGAGGCGGGCACCTTCCTGGATCATCTGGCAGAAGATCGGCACCACGCTGATCTTGGTCGCGGGCGGGATGCGGCGGAGAAAAGCGGGTTCGACGAGGTAGATGCCGGTGAAAAGGTAGCCAGGGGTGCGATCGGGCTGCAGACGCCGGCCAAGGTCGGTGATCAGGCCGGTGGATTTGTCCCAGGAGACCTGAAGCGGGCCATCCTTGGAGCGCAGGACGAGTGTCACTTCATTCCCCGCGGCGCGATGAGCGCGGAGGGCGGGTTCGAGCGGAAGCGTGCTGAGGATGTCGCCGTTGTAGACCCAGAAGGGTTGATCACCGAGGAGGTCCTCGACGTTTTTAATGCCACCGGCGGTTTCGAGGACTTCGGGCGTTTCCTCCCGCAGCACGATGGGAGACGAGCCGTAGCGCGGCTCGGGGAAGACCTCGCGATAGACGTCGGCGCGCCAGTGGGTGTTGACCACGAAACGCTCCACCCCCACCCCTTGCAGGTGATCGAAAGCGTAGGTCATCAGCGGTCGATTCGCGACCGGGATGAGCGGCTTCGGGCAGTGGTTCGTGAGCGGACGCAACCGGGTGCCCAGTCCGGCACCGAGGACAAAGGCCTGAGAAATCGGCTCGGTGGAAATCACCGCGCCTTCGGCTTCGTGATGTGCGGCTCGCGCAGGTAAAGCGGCTCGAGGTCGCCAGTTTGCACGATGCCGATGCCTTCCACGGCCATGTCGGCCAGGACAAGGGCGCTTGGCTGGGCGATCTGGACCGACGGGAAAGCCGCGAGCGGTTCCGTGGCGTAGACTGGCAAGGCCCGGGCAGCGATTTCCTCGCGGAGTTCCCCCTCCGTGACGAGGCGCGGCCCATCCTGGGGAATCCGCCGGTGCAGCCAGGTGAAATAGTACGCACCGCGCCGGGCATCGCCGATGGCGAAATAGTCTTCGTCCACCACATCGAGCGCGGCGGCGGATGGAATGCCGATCAATTCCGCGCCCAGAATGAAATTGATGCCCATGGCGGCCGCGATGCCGATGCGCACGCCCGCATAGGAACCGGGGCCCAGGCCGACGGCGACCCGGTCGAAGCGGCCCGCGTAGCCCCGGGCTTTTTCGAGCGCGGAAAAAAGTGCGGAACTGTGGCTGCGATCCGCCCGGAAGTGCTGTTTGAAAGCGATCTCACCAAAGGCGGAAACGGCTACGCTGCCGTCGGGAGTAGAGGTGTCGAGAGCCAGTACGATCATGCGCGCTCGGAAATCACGCGGCGATTTTCCCCGCTGATGCTGAGGTGAAACCACCGCGTATGCGGCGGCAGCAGGTCCGGGAATTTATCGCCCCACTCGATGACGCAGGCCCCATCGCCGGAGAGGTATTCCTCCAGCCCGAGATGGAGCGCTTCGTCTTCGGTTTCGAGCCGGTAAAAATCGAAATGGTACAAGGGCAACAATCCGCCAAGGTATTCGTGGACCAGGGTGAAGGTCGGGCTGGTAACTTCGCCGAGATAGCCGAGGCCTTCGGCGAGGCCTTTGACGAAATGGGTTTTGCCCGCGCCAAGATCACCGATGAGGGCCACGACATCACCCGGCTGCAAGCCCACGGCGAGTTTCTTCGCGCAGGCAAGGGTTTCTGAGGGTTTACTGGAAGTGGTCGAAGCCACGGGGGATGGATGGTTGGCGAAGTTTTGAACGCGCTTCAAGCGTCCCGATGCAAGTCAAGGGGAGCTTGGGAAAGGCCGTTTGCCAAGCTAGTTCGAGGCCAGCCGCGTATTTTCGTGGGAGAGCAAACAGCAGTTCATAGTCTTCGCCATCGGTCAGGGCCTGTTTCGGCGAACACTGGGCAGTGCAGGGAAGGGCCTCCATTTCGAGGCGAAAGCTGCAGCCCGAGGCGGCCGCGAGCCGCGGCAAATCGGCACCCAAACCATCGCTGAGGTCCATCATCGCCTGTAAATTCCAATGCGAAACGAGCCAGCGGGCCTCGGCGAGGCGCGGGGTAAAATCGAGATGCTTGCCCGCGATCGAGCCGCCGAGGCGGCCGGTGACGTAGAGCCGGTCGCCCGGTTTTCCGCCCGAACGGCGCACGCATTCCGTTCGTTCGACTTCTCCCGTCAAAGAAACATTGATGAAGATCGGACCGGGGGAGCGGACGGTTTCGCCCCCCACAATCGCGACTCCGAATTTCTTCGCGGCCCGCTTCAGCCCGGCATACAGGCCGTCGAGCCATTCCACCGGCAAAGTGCGTGGGACGGCGATGGTGATCAAGGCGTGCCGGGGTTCGCCGCCCATGGCCGCAATATCACTGATGGCCCGGCACAACGCCTTCCAGCCTACCCGGCGCGGTTCGGTTTCGCGCAGAAAATGGACGTTTTCCACGAGCGCATCGGCCTTGAGCAAGGTCCAGCGGCGGTCGCGCGGACGACCGATGATCGCGCAATCATCCCCCGCTCCGGCCACGATCCCGGCCCCTGCGGTCACTTTGGGCAACCCGCGCAAAAGGCGCGCGATCAAGGCATCCTCGCCCAGCGCCCCCAGGCTCATGAGGCGGGGGGCAGGGGATGATTGATCGCCCGAGCCATCAACGCGACCTGGATTCCGTTGAAAAGCATGTGCATGGCGATCGGGAGTTTGAGGGAACCGCTCCATTCGTAAGCCAGCGTTAGCATGAGAGCGAGAACCAGCAACGCGGGCAGCGCCGCGAGGTTTGAGTGCACCGTCGCAAAAAGAATGGACGTGAACAGAGCGCCGGCCAGCGCGCCGGCCCAGCCTTTGAAGACGGCGTAGAAATACCCGCGGAAGAGGATCTCCTCGGCGATCGGCTGAAAGATCGTGACGATGAAGATGGGCAGGATCAGCTGACTGGTCTCACCCACACGAACCTGGTCGCGCAGGACGGTGACTACTTCCTGCTCGTGCGCGGCGCCACCGAGCAGCGCCTGCATGAGGCCGCCCAGCGTCATCAGCAGTGGCCCGACCGCCAGCAGCAGGCAAAAACCGAACAAGAGCGCCCGCCACCAAGGCAGCTGGGACAGGCCGAATTGCGTGCTGGGCGAGATCTTCCGCAGCTTCATGAACCCGATCAGCAGCAGGGAAAGCGTGAGGAAAAAGGACGCGCTCGCAGTGAGCGCATTGATGGTGATCCTGGGCCCGTCGGCCCCTTGGGCCCCTTGGGCCGGATCGCCCCGCAATCCCTGCAGCACGACCAGCAATCCAAAGAATCCACTGAGGAAAAAGGCCACCATCAAGTCGGGCAGGCCAAACGAACCTGTCGGCACGCGCCCCCCCCCATCAGCGCGCAAGCGGGCGAGCAAACGAACGGCGACCACGATCCCCGGAATGGACCAAACCAGGGCCTGGAAAACAGCGACCGAAACTTCAGTCACGGCGCGAAGAAGGAAGGCAGGTAGTACGCTTTACCCGGCTCGATCTTAGGCATGAGCGACGCCCGGAAATCGACCTCGACCTTGCGGCTGGTCTCAGTCTTCCCGAGCAGGCGCAGGAACCGACTGAAGCCAATCGGCGAGACATAACGCACGATGTGAGCGTTGCTCGCCTTGCTCAGTTCCGCTGCCTTGGCATAGGCGTCTTCCACTTCGCCGATCTGGTCGATGAGTTTGGCTTCGAGCGCATCCTTGCCGCTGACCACGCGGCCATCGGCCACGCCTTTGCGGAGCTGATCTTCCGGCAGTTTGCGCTCCTTGGCGACGATGCCCACGAACTTGTCGTAGGTCTGCATGATCATCTTCTGGATGTAGTCGCGCTCCTCGTCGCTGAGATCGCGCGAGCCGCTGAGCATGTCCTTGAAGGCACCGCTCTTGAAGGTGACGAACTCGAGTCCGACCTTGTCGAAGAGTTGCTTGTACTTGAGCGACTGCATGATGACGCCGATCGACGCCGTGAGCGTGGTGTCGCTGGCGATCAAGTGGCTGCCGCCGCAGGCCACGTAGTAACCGCCACTGGCCGCGAGCGAACCCATGTAAACGACGATGGGCTTTTTCTTTTCGTCGCGGAAGCGGCGGACAGCGTTGTAGATGATGTCGCTGGCCGTGACTTCGCCCCCGGGCGAATCCACGTGCAGCACGACGGCCTTGATCTTCGGGTCTTCGGCGGCCTGGCGGAGCTGGAGTTTGATATCGTCCACCGCGGTATCGCCAAAGGAGCCGGGCTCCATGCCGCTGATCACGCCGCGCAGGTAAATAACGGCGATCTTATCGCTCTCGCCCTTTTCCTTGGCCGGGCTAACGGTGGTTTCTTCGAATTTGGGGATGCTGCCGGCGCTGGCCGTGACACTGCTGCCGGATCCTACGGCGAGGATGAAATTCACCATCAGGCTCAGTCCCAACAGGACGAGCGAAGCAATTAAGGCAAAGCCAAGGCAACCGGAACGAGGCTGGTTCATGGGGGCGCACCGTGGCGGAGAAGGGCGCATCCGGCAAGCGGCTTCGGACGCAGAAAGACTACAGAGCCTATGGCGAGTTCACTGGTGTTTCCCGACATTTACTCTTGCGCGAGAGGGCCCAAGGGGGTGCATTAGCTTGGATTAACGTCATGCCCTCCGGCGACCTCAGAGAAATGGATTTCGGAATGCCGATGCGAGGGGCCGCCAATGAGCAGAAGCTCTTTGGCCGCTACACGCTCAAGCGAGTGCTCGGCCGTGGCGGCATGGGGATCGTGTGGCTGGCGCACGACGACGAATTGAACCGCTACGTGGCGATGAAATTCCTGCCCGACATGATCGTGCGGGATCGCGAGGCGGTGGAGGACCTGAAACGGGAGACGCGGCGTTCGCTCGATCTCACACATCATCATATCGTTCGCATTTACGACTTCACGCAGGACGACATGGTGGCGGCGATCATCATGGAATACGTCGACGGCGAGACGCTGTCGGCGATGAAGACCCAGCAGGAAGGCGGCTGCTTTAGCGTGAATGTGGTGGCGCCGTGGATCGCTCATTTTGCTTCGGCGCTGGATTACGCGCACCGGCAGGCCCGGGTGATCCATCGCGACCTGAAACCGGCGAACCTCATGGTGAACAGCCGTGGGGATCTGAAGATCACCGATTTCGGCATTTCGCGCTCGATGAGCGATTCCATGACCCGGGTGAGTGTCTCGAACACCGCGGGCACCCTCGCTTACATGAGCCCGGAACAGGCGCTCGGCGCGCCGCCGATGCCGGGCGACGATATTTACGCCTTTGGAGCCACGGTGTACGACCTGATGACCGGGCGGCCGCCTTTCTTCCGGGGGAATTTGCAGGTACAGCTGGAAACCGTGATCCCGCCACGCATGGGCGACCGGCGCGAGGAACTCGGTAACAGCGGCGAAACGATCCCCGATCTGTGGGAGGAAGTGATCGCCCTCTGCCTGGCCAAACGGCCGCAGGACCGGCCGGAAAGCATCGCGGCCGTGGCCCATATGCTGGGGCTCAGCGGAGGCGGCAGCCAGTATCGGCCCGGCACGGGCAGCGGGACGACACTGCCCGGGACCGTTTCCGGGACCACGCTTACCCGCATGCGCGGGCCGGAGGAAGCGACGGATGTCGACCCGGTGACGCCCCGGACCTCGCAACCGGCCACGAACCGGCCTACTTCCAAGCCTCGGCCTACGGCCAAACCGACGGATCTGGGCGAAATCCTGGGCGGGGAACCGATCCGGGTGCACCACCCCGTCGCTCCTGCTCACGCTCCCTCGACCGATGGCACCGGCGCGGGCGCGACTTTGCCTCCTCCGGAAGAGCCCACCATGGACGGGGTGGCGTCGGACGAGTCTCCAGATCACGCCGAGGTGACCGCGGAAGGAGGGGGCACTCGCGATTCGATCACCCAGGAAGCCTTACCGTTGCCGACTCCCCTAGCGGCGCCGGCTCCGCCTTCTACTTTTAGTGTCCCGCCAGCCCAAGCACTGCCCAAGCGGCCTTCGAAAGGGCTCGCCATCGCCGCGGGAGGTTCCGTGGCGCTGCTGGTCGCGGGCGGGATCTGGTACGCGGCGCAAAAGCCGGAGGGTTCGCATTCCGTGGTCCCGGTGCCCACCGTTGCCCCGGCACCACCGCCGAAACCGACCTACAAAAAGGAAATCGAGGAAATTCGCTCGCTGATCGCCAATGATCGCCTGCCCGAAGCCAACGATCTGCTGACCAAGATTCCCGGTGATCTCAGTGAGGTGACGGAGCTCAAGGCGGCGATCGTGCTGCGCCAAGGGGAAATCGCCAAACGCGAGGCGATGCTGAAAGAGGAAGGTGTCGCCAAACTGCTCAAGGACGCGTCTTCCGCGATGGACGCCGGCAGCTACGACACTGCACGCGACTGCATCAGAAAGGTCATGACCCTTGACCCCTCCTACCCGGACGCCAAGGTCAAGCTGACCGACATCGACGACGCCGAAGCCAGGTCGAAGATGGAAGCCGCCCGGCTGGCGGTGGAAAAGCGGGAGGAAGCGGATCGCCAGGCAGCAGCAGTCGCGGAAGCCAAGGCCAACGCAGAGAAAAAAGCCCTGGAGGAGCAGATGACCAAGCGCGAGCAGGATCGCCGCGAAGCCGAAACCGCCAAGACGCGGACGGCGACGAAGAAGCCCACGCCCAAGCCGATCAGCCGCCCACGCAGCGAGGAATCCGAGGACCGCCCGGCCAAGCCGGCCCGCACCGCCGAAACTTCTTCGCGTCCACCGGCCCCCGAAGTAACGCAAAAGAAGCAAAGCCCACCTACAGTCCCCGCTCCTTCAAACAATTCCCGCAACCGATCCAATACCTTCCGCGGAGGCGCCCCTGGGGGCTAGCCGTTCCAATCATTAACCGGTCTAATCTTATGAAACCAAACTCCCCTCTCCTTTTTCTGGTTCTGACCGTGGCGTTTGGCTGGGCGGCGGGTGCTGCGGAAGACCGCGGCAAGGCGGAAGTGCGGCCGAAGGGCTCGGCCGGCCGACCGGCGGCCCGGGCGGCTACTCCGGCGCCCGCGGTCAAGTGGCCATCCATTTCCGAGGCTCGGCCCTGCGATAGCACCGCCTGCCGGCCGGTCCGGCTGGTTTGGTCGCCGACGGCGCCGGGGTCTTAGGACGGTTTAACGACACCGTTTTCACAGGGTCGAGGCGGGCCGACTCGACCAACGGGCCAGCGGCGCATTCTACCTGCCGCTTCCAAGGTTACGCACCTTCGACTTCGCCACAAATCGGGTGGTTTCCGCGAGAAATTCGCTTTTCGTCTCCTCCCAGAGCCCCCCTGCCTATTTGCAAATGAGCGCATCCAAGCGGTGATGCGCCCCGTATCGCGTGCATCAGAATTGTGGATAAATCCCGATTTTGCGATGGAGTTGATCCATTCAAAATCGCTGGGATTTCCCTGACTGGAAAATTTTTTCCGGTTCGTCGAAATGGCGGAAAAACGTCACAATACGGGGGTTTATGTAACAACTTGGGGCCTACCGGGGTTGGCGGTGGACTTTCTGAGGGTTCGTTGGGAACACTTTGCGCTTGCTCGCTCCTGCGAAACTCCATATCCCGCGCATGCCCCTTTCAGTACATCGCCTGAAGTTTGCCTCCCTTCCAGGGAGCACTAAATTTTGGCGCATGTTTGTGCCCTCAACCCTTTGAACGCCAACGGTCTTCTCCAAAAGCATTGGTTTCATGTGGCGCTGCATTTCCTTGCAGATGCCACGCTTTTCACGTTGTCGCTGATCGTCGCCGCGTTTCTCCGTTTTGGCGATGAAGCCCAAGGGTCGCTCTGGCTGCACTGGCCGGCGGGCGCGATCGGCAGCCTGGCTCTTTCGGTCGTGGTTTATATTTGCGGGCTGTACTCCACCCATAGCTCCGGGCGCGGGGTTTTCGAGCGGGCGGTACTACTTTTCGGTTGCACCTGCCTGGCCACGCTGGTGGTGATCGCTGTTTCTTACGCGGGTCTGGCCCGGCCGCTCGGCCGCGGCGTGATGTTCCTCGGCGGGGCGATGGCTTTCGTGCTGGTGCTCTTTCACCACATCTGGCTGCTGCATACGCTCCGCGCGGCTCGCGAGCGTGTGGCTTACATCGTCACGAGTACTTTCGATGAAGTGGAGACCCGGCTTTTCGAGGACTTCAAGAGCCACAGCTTTGAGCTGGTCGGGGTGGTGACGGCTTGCGGCTATACGCCGACCGGACCGGCGCCCGTGCTGGGTTCCGTGGAGAAAATCGCGGAGATCGTTTCCCGCTACAAGGTCGACCGGGTGCTCTGTACGCACAAGAACCTGAACAACTTTGGGCTGACCCGGCATTTCTGCCAGCTCCGCTACTCGGGCGTGACGGTAATGCCGCTGATCATCCTCTGCGAAGAGGTGCAGCAGTTTGTGCCGCTCGAGCTGGTCACCCACGAGTGGCTGCTCAATGCGAGCGGCGAACCGCAGATGCTTTACATCAAGAAGGTCAAACGCCTCTTCGATATCATCGCCGCAGCGGTCGGGCTCATTTTCGGGGCGCCGCTGATTCTGCTGGCGGCGATCGGGACGAAGCTGACTTCGCCCGGTCCGATTTTTTATCGCCAGGAACGGTCCGGCCGCTTTGGCCGCACCTTCAAGATGACCAAACTGCGCTCCATGCACGTGGATGCGGAGAAGAATGGCATCCAATGGTCTTCGAAGGACGATCCGCGCGTGACCTTGATCGGTCACTTCCTGCGCAAGTACCGGATCGATGAAATCCCGCAGCTCTGGCACGTGCTGACCGGCGACATGTCGTTTGTCGGCCCGCGCCCGGAACGCCCGGAAATCATCCAACGCCTCGCCCTGGAAATCCCCTTTTACGAAGAACGCCTCATGATTCAGCCGGGCATCACTGGCTGGGCGCAGGTCAACTACCCCTACGGCGCGTCGACCCTCGATGCCCGCCGCAAGCTGGAGTACGATCTGTACTACATGAAGCACATGAGCTGGTTCCTGGATATTTTCATCCTGCTCGACACCGTGCGGATCGTGCTCCTCGGCGGTGCGGCTCACGTGGCCAAGCCGGAATCGCATTTCGAAACCATGCGCGAGTGGGAACGGCTGAAGCCGGTGGACGCGGCCACGACGAACACGCCCACACCCCGGTTCGAAACTACCCACCTCGGCGCGGCTTAAGCGCGACCGGTTTTTGCCAGGATTCGACTCGGTGGGCACCGCACAACGCCGGCTTCTTTATATCAAGAGCGGGCTTTTCTCGCACACGAACACCCTCGTGCGCGAACAGCTGGAAGCGCACTTCCCGGAGTTGCAGGTCGAGGTACTCGATCTCTGGACTGATCTGCTGCGCGGGCGCCGGGCTGACTTGCTCCTCGGGATTGCGCAGGCGGCGCTGATTTATCGTGGGCGGGCGTGGGAGCAGCGGAACGCGTTGCGCTCGCTGGCGTTGCGGACCCCGTATCTCTTCCGTAAAGTGCGGCGGCTGGTCGCCGAGCATGTGAAGGGGCGCGAGGGGGAGTATCGCTTTGCGTTTCAGACGCAGTCGCTCTTCGACGCGAGCGTGCCGGGGTTGCCGCATTTCGTTTTCACCGATCACACGCACCTGGCGAATCTGCGCTACCCGGGGTTTCGCAAAGAGACGCTTTTTCCGCCGAGCTGGATCGCCCTGGAGCGGGAAATCTACGAGCACGCGCGGCAGATTTTTGTGATGGCCGATCACGTGCGAGCATCGGCGATCGAAGACTACGGAATCGATCCGGCGCGGGTGACCACGGTGTACGGGGGCAGCAATATCGACCCGACGCCGAGCCCGCTCGCGAACGAGAATTATGGCAATCGGACGGTGGTTTTCATCGGGATCGATTGGGCGCGCAAAGGCGGGCCGGTGCTAGTGGAAGCGTTTCGCCGGCTGCGGACGCAGATGCCGGATGCACGATTGATCGTGATCGGGTGCCAGCCGGGCATCGGCGAACCGTGGTGCGAGGAGATCGGGAAAGTGCCGCGCGAGACAGTGAAGCAGCATCTTTTGCGCGGCTCGGTGCTTTGTCTGCCGACGCGGATCGAGCCGCTCGGGATTGCGGTGATCGAGGCATTTCACCAACGGATCCCGGCAGTGGTTTCGGATGTCGGCGCGATGCCGTCGATTGTCCGGAACGGCGAAACCGGGCGAGTGGTGCCGGTGGACGACCCCGCCGCGCTGGCCGAGGCGCTCGGAGAAATGCTGCGCGATCCGGAACGGTGCCGGGCTTACGGCGAGGCGGCTTATGCGGATGTGCGGGCACGGTATTCGTGGCCGGCGGTGGGGGCGCGGTTGCGGGCGGAGATTGATCGGGCGCTGGCCGCGGCGGGGTCTAGCGTGCGCTCTATGAGCGCAGGGAAGGGCGGTTTCCCTCTCGGCTCATAGAGCCGACGCTACGGGGCCGTCGGCAGGCCGAAGAAGACCAGGGCCGTGCTGCGATCGGTGAATGTCAGCAGCGCACTGGTGTTCCCATCGAGGCTCACGTAGCGACCCTGGCCGGGGGAGCCCTTCACCGCGCCCAGAGTGGTGATGAGCGAGATGGTTTTGTCCTCACCGTTGATCGAGAGTTTGCCGCTGGTCCGCGCGGCGAGGCGCACAGTGCCTTGGAGATCGGTCGTCCATAGGCCGCTGTTATTGGTGGCATTCACCTTGGGGCCAGTGAGCTTGGCGAGGAAGACGGGGCCGTAGTCCGAATCCGGAAGGGCCAGGGCCGTGAAACTTTTCCACAGCTCGCCATCGTGCAGGTCTGCGGCGGGTTGGCCCGTGCGGGCGAGGACGATGCTTTCCGGGTCCACGACGCCGGGAACGAAACGGTTGTAGATGACCACGCCGGTTTGAGTCGTTGGGAGTCCTGCCGATTTCACCCTGGCCAAAAACGCCGTGGCAGAAGCGTCGTTGTGGGCAGGCTCTTCCAGCGTCGTGTACGTATCGGTGACGGTAGCCGATACCGGACTGCCTTCCCGCGCGATGATCGACGAGTCTGCCGGGCTCGAGGCGACCTGGATCACCTGATCGTCCTTGGCCGAAGCCCCTCCGGCCATGATCGGCAATCCCGCCCGGAGGGCGAACTCACCGGAGGCATTGACGGAGGGGAGCCCGATCTTGCCGCCACCGTCGTTTTGAAACGCGATGGTGCGGCTGGCATTAAAATTTGAATCGACCGAATGCACCAGCAGGGCCTGACGACCCCGGCTAAACGTCGCGAGAGCTTCGACGACTTGATTCGATCCGGCATAACTGCGCCGCTGCCCGGAAATGGTTTTCGCCGGCAGGAAGAGCGCAAGCTTTTGCACCACGTCCGGGCCGCTGCCGTAGGAAGCGCTGGAGAGGTCGCAGTGGTCGCCGGTACGGAAGAGCAAGTAGGTGCCCAACTCACCCATTTGCCAGACGCCGGTCTTGTTCGCGGCGTTCACGCCCTTTCCCTTGAGCGTAGCGACAAAGGTCAACGCCTTGCCATCCGCCGAGAGGGCGTAGCTCTGAATCTGGTTATAGGTCAGGCCGCTTACGTTCGAGCCAAAGTCGTCCCGCACGTCCACGCCAGGACCGGCGACGAGAATCGGGTAGCCGTTCAAGATGGTGTACAAGCCGTCCAAACTGGCCTTGGGCGCCCCGGGGAACTTCGCGATCTTTGCGGTGAAAGCGACTGAGCCTCCCCCGAAGACCGGTTCACCGAAACTCGCGAACGTCCCGACAAACGTCCCCTCGGCCGAGACCAGCCCTCCTTTGCGCACCACGATGCCCGCGCCCAAAAAGATGGCCGGTTTCTCTACCCCGTTCACGGATTTGATCTTCACCAGTGCTCCGAGCTGCCCGCCGTCGATCGATGGGGGGCCGAGCTTGGTGAATTTCGTCCCGGCGGGCTCGCCCGGCACATCGATGCCCAGCCCTCCTTTTTTTGACGTGGCAATCACCCGCACATACGGAGCCGTCGCGCTGATGGTAATGGTGAAGATACCAATGGCGATGACATCGGTGATGGCTCCCGGGCCGGTGTAAGTGAGGGTGTAGGTCCCGACGCCGAGTCGTTCGATGTAGAGGACATTGTCGATGACCCCTGCCCCAGTGAAGGTCCCCCCGGGCGGCGTGGCGCCGATCGTTGCACTCGTGAGATCGAGGGGTTCATCGTTCGCGTCCACGGCAAGGCCATTCGCGGCCACGCCGGGGGCAAAGGTGGCCGCGGCGAGGTGCGACTCACACGCACCGATGTCCACGACCGGAGAGGCGGTCATCGGATTGATCTTGAGCGCGCGGGCAAAACCGGTCCCGCGCTGGTCCGTGGCAAAGGGCTGGTTCGTGCCCGGGTCGGTCGGAATTTTGGTATTGTCTCCCGCATCGACGGCCGGGCTGCCCAAGCCGGGAACCATGGTCAAGGTCGGGCCGCCATTATCCTGAAGCGGTCCGAGCATCGGGTCAGCCCCCACCTGATCGCCGTTGACGCCATTCGTGAAGCCGGTCGCGGCGCTCGCGTCGCCGATGAGATTGTGGCCCCGGGAGGTGAAGGTGCCGCCCACGTCCGATTGGCCATCCGAGGTATTGCCAGCGATGATCGAGTTGCCCACCGTCACCGTTCCGCCGTTTTCCGGAAAGGCATCGATGCCGCCGTTGGAATCGAAGGCGATGTTGCCCGAGATGGTGCAATTGGCGACATCCACGTTACTGCTGCCACCGTTTCCGATCGCGCCACCGAAGTACCCTCTGTTGTCGTAGAAGGTGGAGTTGTACACTTTCGCTCTGCCGGTGGTCACGGTGCAGATGCCACCGCCCTCGATGCCCGCCGTGTTGCTCAAAAACGTGCAGTTGGCCACCGTCAGGGTTCCCGCGCTGCTGCCAATGCCACCTCCGTAGTCCGCGTGATTGTGGTCGAAGGTGCAGTTGGTCACCTTCACGCTGTTGGTGGTTTCACTACCGATGCCACCGCCCACGCTATCCGTCCCGACACCTGCGTTGGCTATGGTCAGGCCGTCGAAGGCAACGTCAAAGGCGCCGGCGCTGACGTGGAAAACCCGACCTTCCCCATTGGCGCTGACCGTGAGCTTGTTGGCCCCCGGGCCGGCGATCGTGAGGCTGGAAGCGATCGGCAGTTCTCCATTCTCGAGCATGATCGTCTGCCCCACACCGCTGTAAAAATTCGTCGCGCCGCCGGCCGTGCTATTGGAGAAGGAGACGGTCTGTGCTCCGCCGAGTTGCCCCGCATAGGCGATCGCTTCGCGCAGGCTGGTCTGGTTGTCGGAGTTATTCACCACATCGCCGACGGTGGTGACCACGAGGCCCTGGGCCTCCGCCGCTCCACCGGTCAGCACGGCAGCGTGGAGGAGGACCACCATGAGGGCCAGAGTGGACGCTCCGTTTGCCAACCGGCCAGAGCGATCGAAAAGGCGGCGCATCAGTAAGGAAGCAGGCATATGATTCCAATCGTTGAGTGTCAGGTACTGCGGCAGGCCAGTAAACCGGGCCAACCGGAGCTCATCGAAAAGCTGCCCGGTGCCATGGAATACTTCGGAGAGGCGGTCTACCGGCTGATGGGAAAAAAGACAATCACGTACCCCTCCGTCGCAAACACCCCTACACAGGGCTTGCATTGGGGCGAATTCCACGGCATATTAATTCCCTACTATTCCCATAGACAATACGATGTCTCTCGATATCGCCAGCATCAAACCTGAAGAAGTCCACGAACTCGCGGAGAAGTTCGAGGACTCTTCGTTGACCGATATCCTCCGCTGGACGTGGGATCGGTTTGGCGCCAAGGCGGCGATCGGGACCAGCTTTCAGGGGGCCGGACTGGTGATGATTCATCACGCGGTCAAAGCCGGACTGCCATTTCCGATTTTTACGCTCGATACGCAGCTCCTTTTCCCCGAGACGATCGAACTTCAAATGCGGCTGGAGGATTTCTTCGGGGTGAAGATCGAGAGCCTGCTCCCGGATCAGACACCGGAGCAACAGGCCGCCGAACTCGGGCCGGAGCTTTGGAAAACGAAGCCCGATCTCTGCTGCACCCTGCGCAAAGTCATTCCGCTACAGAAAAAGCTCGAAGAGCTGAGCGTGTGGATGACGGGGGTACGCCGCCAGCAGAGCGATACCCGGGAGGGCGTTCGCATCCTCGAGCTCTACAAATTCGACGTCCTGCGCGACCGGTTGATCCTCAAGCTCAACCCGATGGCGCCCTGGTCGAAGGAGCAAGTGTGGGATTACATCAAGGCCAACGGCATCCCGTATAATCCGCTGCACGATCGCGGCTACCGCTCGATCGGCTGCTGGCCCTGCACCCGGCCGACGGCCGCCGGGGAAAATGAACGCGCAGGCCGCTGGACCGGCTTCGACAAGGCCGAGTGCGGCATCCACACCTTCCTCGGCGCGAGCATCTGAACCGCCTCGCTCGGCGCTCCTCCCCCACCCGGCTTTTCGATTTTTTCCCGACCTTTTAGCAATGCCCGACCATCGCGACCATCCCGCTTACCAAAGGCTCTATCCCGCGCTCGCTCCCGACGAACCGGCGGTATTTTTCCCGCAGAAGATTTCGCGGGAAGATGCCGAGCACCTCGATGCGCTCGAGGCCCAGAGCGTCTACCTCATTCGCGAGGCGTTTCACCATTTCAAAAACATCTGCATGCCGTGGAGCATGGGGAAGGATTCGAACGTCCTGATCTGGCTCTCGAAGAAGGCGTTCTTCGGCCACATCCCCTACCCGCTGCTGCACATCGATACCACGTATGAGTTCCCGGAGATGCTCGATTACCGCAACTGGGCGGTGCAGCATCACAACCTGAATCTCATCGTGAAGATCAACGAAGACGCGCGTGCTGGCCGGGGCGACTACGCCACACGCGGCCCGATCGGCTTCGACACCGCCGACCCGATCACCTGCACGCACGAACTCAAGACCGTGGCGCTGCAGCAAGTGATGGCCGAGCACAAGTGGGATGCGTTGATCACGGGCATCCGCCGCGACGAAGATTCGACCCGCGCGAAGGAGCGTTACTTCAGCCCCCGCACGAAGGATTTCGAGTGGGACTACAAGGATCAGCCGCCGGAATTCTGGAATCAGTTCACGACGAGCTGCGCGCCCGGCGAACACGTGCGCGTGCAAGCGCTGCTCGACTGGAGCGAACGCGACATCTGGCTCTACATCCAGCGCGAAGGCATCCCGATTCCGAAAATGTATTTCGCCCGCACGGCGCCGAACGGAAACCGCTACCGTTTCCGCTCGCTCGGTGACTGGCCGATTTCCAACCCCGCCGAGAGCGAAGCCGACACGATCGACAAGATCATCGACGAACTCGCGACGACCAAGACCAGCGAACGCGCTGGCCGTGCGCAGGATCACCACGAGCGCAACGCGATGCAGAAACTGCGTGCCAAAGGCTTCATGTAGGCCCTGCCGCGATACGATTCGTCCGACCCAACCATTTCTCGCCATCCCATCCAAGTATGACGACTGCTCCCGCTCCCCTTTCGACCTCGACCCCTGCTCTGACGCAATTCGGCGCTGCACGACTCCGTGTGGTGTTTGTCGGGCACGTCGACCATGGTAAATCCACGCTGATTGGCCGGATTTTTTACGACACCAAGTCTCTCCCCGAAGGGAAAGTCGAACAGATCCAGAACGCTTGCAAGGAAGAGGGCATGGAGTTCGAGTATGCCTTTTTGCTCGATGCGCTGCTGGAGGAGCAGGCGCAGAATATCACGATCGATACGACGCAGATTCAGTTCAAGACGGACAAGCGGCCGTACGTGATCATCGATGCGCCGGGGCACAAGGAGTTCCTGAAAAACATGATCACCGGCGCGGCGAGCGCCGACGCGGCGGTGCTGTTGATCGCGGCCAATGAAGGCGTGCAGGAGCAGTCCCGCCGGCATGGCTACCTGCTTTCGCTGCTCGGCATTTCGCAGGTCGTCGTCGCGGTGAACAAGATGGACCTCGTGGACTTCAGCGAAGCGCGCTTCAACGAAGTCGTAACCGAGTACAAGGCGTTCCTCTCGCAGATCGGGCTGGAAGCGCGGCAGTTCGTGCCGGTGTCGGCGCGCAGCGGGTACAACGTCGATTCCGCGGCGCCGAAAGAAATGCCGTGGTACACGGGACCGACGATCACGCAGATGCTCGATACCTTCGAGCCGCCGAAATCACTGGCCGAGCAGCCGCTGCGGTTTCCGATCCAGGACGTGTATCGTTTCGACGATCGCCGCATCGTCGCGGGCCGGGTCGAAGCGGGTTCACTCAAGGTCGGTGACACGCTGGTTTTCTCGCCGAATAACAAGACTTCGGTCGTGGCGAGCATCGAGAAGTGGAACGCCGAAAAGGCGGACACTGCGGTCGCGGGTGAGTCGATCGGCATCACGCTGACCGAGCAGATTTTTGTCGATCGTGGTCACGTCGCGTCACACGACGTCGATGCCCCGATCGAATCGAACCGGTTCAAAGCCCGCCTTTTCTGGATGGGCAAACGCCATCTGAATGTCGGGGAGCGTTACAAGCTGAAGCTGACCACGCAGGAGCTCGACGCCGAGGTGGTGAGCATCGAAAAGATCATCGACGCCAGCACGCTGGAATCGGCCGCGAGCGATCGCAAATACATCGCGAAAAACGACGTCGCGGAGGTCACCATTCAGACCCGGGGCGCGCTCGTGATGGACAATGCGGACCGCAACGCGCTGATGGGCCGTTTCGTGATCGTCGACAACCGCCAGGTGGCGGGGGGCGGCATCATTTTCGGCGGCACCTACACCGACCGTTCGAAGGTCAAATCGCAGAACATTTTCTGGAGCGAAGGCGAAGTCACCTCCAAGCACCGCGCGCTCCGCAATGGCCACAAGGGCGCGATCGTGTGGCTGACCGGCCTGAGCGGTTCCGGCAAATCCACGGTGTCGCACGCGCTGGAGCGGGAGCTCTTCAACTCGAACCACCACACCTACATTCTCGATGGCGACAACGTGCGCCACGGCTTGAACTCGAACCTCGGCTTCAGTCCAGAGGACCGGACCGAGAACATCCGCCGGGTGGCCGAAGCCGCCAAGCTGCTGGGCGACGCGGGGGTCATCGTGATCACCGCCTTCATCAGCCCCTACCTGGCCGACCGCCAGCGGGCCCGCGAGATCGCCCTGGCCGGCGGGGTGGAATTCATCGAAGTGTTTGTCGACGCCCCGATCGAGATTTGCGAACAGCGCGACCCGAAAGGCCTCTACAAACGGGCTCGGGCCGGCGAAATCGCCGAATTTACCGGTATTACCGCGCCTTATGAAGCGCCGGTGCGGCCGGAAATAACCGTCCACACCGACCGCCAGAGCCTCGGAGAATCGGTCGCCACCATCCTGGAATTCCTCAAATCGCGCCTGCACGCGGAGGAATCCTTCGAGATTTAACCTGCTCCCGGGAAAAACGGGCGCCTCCGGGAGACCGGACGCCGGGGGACGGTGGGAAAAACTCACCATTTTATCCCTTGCGCACCCGGGGGTCAGCGCGTAGAAGACGCGCCCTATTTTTCCCGAAAGCATCGAGGATCCGTCCTTCGATCCCCTCGTACCATGCCAAACTCCAAACCAGCAAAAGCTTCCGATAAATCGAAGAAAGCGTCGCCGACTCAGGCGGACCGCAAGTCCGCCAAGCCGTCCAAGCCGGCTGCCGCGAAATCGGAAGCCAAACCGAAGCCGATCAAAGCGGCGAACGGTGAAAAGGAAAAGGAGAAGCCGGTGAAAGAAGCGGCGGCCCCCAAAGTCTACGTGGCGCCGAAGAAACCGGAACCGGTGAAACTGACGCCTTTCCTTGAAAAGCAGAAGGATCGCCTGCTCCAGCTCCGGGACACCCTGCTCGACTCCATGAGCGGCGTGGCCAAGGACACCCTGCGCAGCCGCGCAGAGGGCAGCGAAGCCAGCGCCTTCGGCATGCACCAGGCGGACGCCGGCAGCGATGCCTACGACCGCGACTTTGCCCTTTCGCTCCTTTCCCAGGAACAGGACGCCCTTTACGAGATCGAAGAAGCGCTCAAGCGCATCGACGCCGGCACCTACGGCGTGTGCGAAATGAGCGGTAAACCGATCGCCCATGCCCGCCTCGAAGCGCTGCCATTCGCGCGCTACACCGTCGAGTGCCAGGCTCAATTTGAGAAGCAGAAACGCGTCGCGAAGTCGCGCACTCCTGTCACCTCCCTCTTCGGTCTGACCGACGACGATGGCGATGACGATAGCGAAGACGACACGACGACCACCGAAACCAAGACCAAAGACGAAGAGTAAAACACTATGGCCCGCGATTTCATCATCCTCGAATGCACCGAGGCTCGCGCCGAAGGCAAACCGCCGTCCCGCTACATCAGCACGCGGAACAAGAAGAGCCCGAACACGCCGAACCGCCTCGAAAAGGTGAAGTACAACTGGTTCCTGCGCCGCCGTACGGTGCACCGGGAAATCAAGTAGTCGTCCTTCACTTTCAACTGCCCAAACCATGAGCACACCCAAGACTCCGCAACGCCGCTCCAATTTCCGCCGGGCCAATCGTATGATGCCCCGGCGCCGGACGGACATCCTTCTTGAGTCGATCGACTACAAGAACCCGGATCTCCTCCGCAAGTTCGTCACTGAAGCCGGGAAGATCCTTCCCCGCCGTGTGACCGGCCTCCCGGCGCGCTTCCATCGGAAGATCACCCGCGAAATCAAGCGGTCGCGTCAGGCGTTGCTGATGCGCTAAAAAGCGCCCAGGTCCGCTTCTCAGTTTCTCTTCGCCGCCAGGCCGCATCACTCGATGCGGCCTGACGTATTTCGGGTAATGATGGGGGTGCTTTTGGAGAGGAGCCGCGGTCAAGCCCATGGCTCACACAGGCTCTGCGTGAGGTGAGGAATGCCTGAGCCGTTGGCTCGGGGTGATCTTTTTCGTTTCACGCAGCGTGCTGCGTGAACCACGGAGTGCATGGCGGCGCGGCTACTGGCGCGGCGGATTTGAATTTGGCTTCGCCTGTCTCCGCTTCGCTCCGGCTGCCGCTCCCAGTGGGTCGCCTTCCCTGTGAGGATACGGACTACTGAAACGCGATGGTTTCGGGGGCGCCGATGGTGACGGGGATGGAGGCGCTGTTGTTGGTGTAGTCGGTTTCCTGGATCAGCCGGTCCGGGTTCATGGTGATGATCAGGGTGTAGTCTCCAGGGGGGACGTTGGTGATGTCGATCCACTGGCCAGGGAGACCGCCGTCGTAGACATCGGCCCAGCCGGATTGAATACCCTGGTGCTGGCAATCGAAGCGGCCCTGGGCGGCGGCCTCTCGATCCCAGCGCAGGCCATCGAGCAGACAGAATGACACTTTCCGGCCGGTCGCTACGGGCTGGTTGTTGCCATCGAGCAGCTGGTAGCTGGCAAAGCCGAGGAAATGGTAGTGACCGTGGCACTGGAAGTATTCGAAGGCGGGATTGCCGGCAGGATCCCCCAGCTCGAGATCCTTGGCGCCGATATTGCGCGTCTGGGTGCTGAAACGCAGGAAGGTGTGCGAGCCCACGGTTGTCATCCCCTCATCCACTTCACAATCGTCTGCGGTGAAGACCTCGGTGCTCACGTAGGGCTGCAATGCCGGGGCCCAGGCAATCAAATCCACCCCGTCTGGCTGGACGGTCGCCAGCAGGGAAACCCCGCTGTAGGTCTGCGCCGCCCGCACCGAAAAAAACCAATCCCCAGCGGCCGGGTTATCGATATCGAGCGTGGCGTAATTCCCCGGTTTGCCCGCCCGGCGGAAGTAGTTCCCCCCCCGAGGCGGCTCACCCAGCTGGCAGGCCAACTGGGCATTTCCTGGCCCACCATCCATCTGCACCAGCAGCCGCTTGGTATTGGCCGGCACTGTCATTTTAAAGAGATGGCTCTTCCCAGCCATCGCGGCGAGGTGATGGACGGGGACTCCCGGCTCCAGTGCTTCCGGCGTGCCTTTGGTGGTAATCGTATAGTCCCCCGTGGACTCGATGCTGTACGAGCCTTTGGCGCCAAAGCTGCGGGCGCGCACCCTGGCACTGGAGGCCAGAGTGATCCGCTGTTTGTAAATCGGTGAGGCGGCCGTCGGCTCGGTCCCATCGAGCGTATACCGCACTACCGTTCCGCGAGCCCGGCTCAGGCTGAGCATCGCCTTCTCGGCATAGTTGCCCGGCTCCGGGCCGAAACGAGGCGGGCGAGGCGTTCCCCGGGGCAACTCGTAGCTGGCCGTGAGGCGCACATCGCGGTAGTCGGAGTATCCCACGATCTGCACATACCAATTCCCCGCCGTGGGGGTCCCCACCCGGATCAATTCATTGGTGGTCGAGCTTTCGCTGCTGAAATCGAACTTCGCCGGGGTCGGGTGCGCCCCAAAGCGCAGCAGGAGGTCGACGTCCCCTTTCCCGCCGGTGGTTTTGACCACGAAATTCTCGGCCTGGGCCGGGATCTCGATCTTAAAGGTCGTGAGCTGTCCCTGGGTGCCGGTCAGCTTATGGATGGGCACGCCACTTTGCAGGACCTTGGGCAGGGGCGTGACCAGATCGTGAGCCGCGGCACTGGCGGCGAGCGCGAAGACGAGAAGGGAGGCAGCTAGGCAGCGCATGAACAGGCAAACGCCGCGTAGTGTGGCCTATGCCTTCCGATTCGCCAGCACGTAGTCGTGAATCGAATTGACCGTCGCCAGAGCCTTCCGGGCGGTGTCCGAGTTCGGCACACTCACCCCAAAATTCTTTTCCAGCGTGACGACCAGTTCGAGGGCATCGATCGAATCCAGCCCCAGCCCATCGGGCCCGAAGAGCAACTGATCGTCGGCGATCTGCTCCTTGGACACTTTAAGCATGAGGTTTTCAACCATCAGGGTCTTGATGGTCTCACGGAGATTCTCGGACATGGGGAAAGTCGTTACGGAATTCAAAAGCGGATTCGTTGGCTTGAAAGGGCGCGCGCGCATTTACTTCGCACACCGCTTCGCGCAACACTCAATCGCAAATCCCGTTCCGCCGTTTTTGAAAAAGCTCCGTCTCGATCAACTCCTTGTCGTCCGTGGCCTCTGTGAGAGCCGCGAGAAAGCCCAGCGCGCGATCATGGCCGGGGACGTCTGTGTCGCCGGGCAGCGAGTGGACAAAGCCGGCACCAACGTGCCGGAGGATGCCGAGGTGACGGTGAAAGCGGCGGATCGCTACGTCGGCCGGGGTGGCCACAAGATGGAAGGGGCGCTCACGGCCTTTCACCTCGATCCCGCCGGCTGGACCTGCCTGGATATCGGCGCGAGCACCGGCGGCTTCACCGATTGCCTGCTCCAGCACGGCGCGGCCAAGGTCTGGGCGATCGATGTGGGGCACGACCAGATGGCGTGGAAAATCCGTAGCGACGCACGCGTGGTGGTGCGGGAAGGGCTGAATGCGCGCTACCTCAGCAGCGAAGATATCCCCGATCCGATCGACCTGGTCGTCATCGACGTGTCCTTTATCTCGCTGACTTTGATCTTGCCGCCCGCGGCCAGCTTGTTGAAACCGGGGGGCGTGATCATCCCCCTCATCAAGCCGCAGTTCGAGTTGGGCCGCGAACAGGTGGGCAGAGGCGGGATCGTCCGGGACACCGCCCTGCATGAGGAGGCCATCGAAAAGGTGCGCTCCTTCTGTGCCGTGGCGCTGCCGGAGCTGCGCTGGGGCCAGGTCATCGAATCGCCGATCAAGGGTGGCGAAGGGAACACCGAATTCCTCGCATGTCTCACCGCACCATCGGCCTGATCGCCAATACCTCGAAACCCGGCGCGGCCGAAATCGTGCCCGGGGTCCGGCAAGCTTTTCGCGACCGGGGCATCGAGCCCCTGCTCGACAAGCAGACGGCGGCGCTGGTCGGCGAAACGCCCGGCTACCTCCGCAACGAGCTGGCCCAGCAGTGCGACCTCCTGCTCGTACTCGGTGGGGATGGCACGCTGCTGGAAGCCGTCCGCGATGTGAGTGAACCGGCGCCGGCCGTCTTCGGGATCAATCTCGGTTCGCTTGGTTTTCTCACCAGCCTCGGGAGCAACGCCTGGCCGGAAGCGGTCGATTGCATCGTCAGCGGCCGGTACCGGGTCGAGGAGCGTGCCCTGCTCCAGGTGGATCTCATCACCGAAGGCGCCATCCGCACCGCCGGCTGCGCTTTGAACGACGCAGTCATCAGCCGGGGTGAACTCTCGCGCCTGATCAAACTCGACGTCGCGATCGATGGCGCCTGGCTGACTGAATATAATGCGGACGGGCTGATCATCGCTTCGCCGACAGGCTCGACAGCCTATTCGCTCAGTGCCGGCGGGCCCGTGCTGACGCCGGACAGCGGCGTCTTTGTGATCTCACCGATTTGCCCGCATGTGCTCACCATGCGTCCGGTGATTGTGAGTGATCACAGCGAAATCGCGATCACGCCCAAAAAAGATGGGCCGGTCGTCTTCCTCACCATCGACGGACAGGAAGCCGTGCCGGTGAGTAGCGAGGAAGTAATCCGGGTGACCAAGGCCGAGCGCAAACTCCGGCTGGCGACCCTCCCCGAGACGACCTTTTTCGAGGTCCTGCGGCAGAAACTCAAATGGAGCGGCACGGCCGTCTGAACGCGCACTGCCATGATTTCCATCGCTGACACCCTGCGCCCCGAAGGCATCAAGCTGGCCCTCACGGCGACCACGCGCGAGGCGGCGATCCTCGAGACGGCCAACTTGCTGAAAAACAGTCCGGAGGTTCTCGACTGGGAGTCGCTCTACGAAGGTTTGTTGCGGGCGGCGCCGACCCTGAGCGAGCAAGGCAGCGACTTCGCGATCTGCCTGCCGCATGCGCGCACGGAAGCCGTGCACACGATGGTGATGAGCATCGGGCGTTCACCGGCAGGCATTGTCTTTCCAGACTGCGAGCAGCCGGTGCGTTATATTTTTTGCATCGGCGTGCCGCGGGCGCTGGCCAGCGACTACCTGCGGATCGTGGGATTGCTCGCCCGGATCCTAAAAAATCCGAGCGCGGAGACTGGCCTGCGCGAAGCGAAATCTCCCGGCGATCTCATCGACGACTTGGCGACACTCGAAGCACGGCTATGAGCCTTGGAAGTTCGAGAGTTGCATCCTGACCGGGAGCAACGTTCGATTCTTTCACGCGCTATGTCCCCCCGACTGCCTCTCGTTGTCGCCGCCAGCGCGGCGTGCCTCCTCGCTCGTGCCCAGGAAAAGCCCGCTGCGCCACCACCGCCGGAATTCACCGGCGAACTCCAGCTCGTGCGCTACGACCAGCCGCGCGCTTTTAGCGACGGCTACGCGCCCACCCATCAACCTGCCAAACGCAAAGACGGGCCGGATGCGATCGACTGGCCGGACCTGACCTTCAACGGCCGCCCGGCCTTCCGGGCTGCCGCCGTGGAAAAGGTGCCGCTGCGGCTGCGCAAAGGGGATGAAGCGCGCTCACCGTTTCAGGTACCGGAGGACGAAGTGGTGCAGCCGGGCAATCACTGGTTTCGCCCGATCGCCTGGCTGGCCACGCGGAAGCATCTCTACACGGCCGATCCCACCGCACGTTGCAGCGCCACGGGGATCGATGCCAGCGGGCGTTATGAGCTGTGGCTTTTCCCGCTGCGGATCGAAGGTGAAGGCGCACCCCAGGTGAAGAACGTGGTGCTGAAAGCGGCCGGCGCGGTGATTTATCAAAAAGAAGGTCCGTGGCGTTCGCTCACCCTGCTGCTGCCGGCCAACGATCCGAATCAACCTTACGAACTCACCATCGACGGGCGCGGACCGCTCAAATGCAACATGGGCCTGGCCGCAACCAAGCTCGGCAACCCGGTGGAACGCATCAATCCAGTCGACCTCACCTTGCCGGGAGAAGGGCCGAAGGTGCGGGTGTTCGTCCCGGGCAAAACGGCAGAATTCCCCGCGACGGCCGAATGGCTGGCCGATGTCGCAGCGGCGCCCAAGTACGCGCTGCCCGCAAAACCGAAAACGCCGGGGCTCGGGATCCGTGATGTGTATTCGCCCCTCACGCTTTACGCCGCGGCGGTGCCGCATGGTCAGAGTGGTGGCTTTTGGAAAAAGGGCATCAAGGCGGAGGACTACGCCAAACAGATCGGCGATCTTGGCTTCGACAGCATCTTTGAGCCGGTCGCCACCCTGCCCTCGCCGGCCGACGCCGAGTCCCTGGAAAATCGGGCCGCGGTGCTGGCCCGCGAAGGGGTGCGCCTCGGGCTGCAGTACGACCAGAATTGGACGCGGCCTTCGCTCCAGCACCCGAACCTCGCTTTTTTTGCCCACACGCTGCCGGACTGGCATCAGCCCCTCTACCGCTCGCTGCAACTTGCGGCGCAACGCTTCAATCGAGTGTCCGGTTTTGCTGGCTTCATGATCGGGGGAGCGGACGCGGGTTATGCCTCGCTCGCGCCGCGGGAGGCGCCGAATCCGGACCGGCCCTGGGGTGAAGCGATGCTGGCCTTCATGGGCACGGCGCACCCGGCGATTCCCCGGGCGATCAGCCTCGGGCCGCGTGAATTGCCCTTCGAGCAGCCTTCGCGCACGCAACTCGACTTCACCCGCTACGTCGAGCGCTACGACAATGCCTTCCGCCAGTACGGGTACTTCGCGGAAGCGGTGCGCGATGTGAATCCCGGCCTGACTTTCACCACGGCTTCCTTTGGTTCCTCGGCGGCGGCGGGCGGACGCGGCGGCTGGCCGTGGGCCACGGTGCCGGGGCGGGTGATGTTCGAGGGGCTGAAGGTGCAGCAGGCCTACGATGCGGGGTCGATGCATTCCTCGAAGCCG
>Ga0209050_1000425_pt1 | contig 77756 bp, 66 predicted proteins | sample Araplavi_mTSA_r2_FD_184276 | JGI IMG/M metagenome (GOLD analysis project Ga0209050, IMG submission 184276) | Arabidopsis root microbial communities from North Carolina, USA - plate scrape MF_Cvi_mTSA_r2 (SPAdes) (version 2) | ecosystem: Host-associated > Plants > Roots > Endosphere | place: USA...
ACACAAGATCCTCGATGCAATTGGTGACCTCTACCTGCTGGGCAATAGCCTGATTGGTGAGTTCAAGGGCTTCAAGTCCGGCCACGCACTGAACAACCAGCTGCTGCGCAAGTTGATTGAGCAGACAGATGCCTGGGAAGTCGTGACGTTCGAAGACGCCAGCACTGCACCGATCTCTTACATGCGCCCGGTTGCGGCCGTGTGAGTAAAAAACCTCTCTAGTTTTTTAAAGGCTGCCTTCGGGTGGCCTTTTTTTATGCCCGAAGTTTGTAGTGCCTGGGCTGGCCTCATCGCGAGCAAGCTCGCTCCCACAGTTGATTGCATTCCCCTGTGGGAGCGAGCTTGCTCGCGATGGCGTCCTCCCATCCAATGAAAATCCTATTCGGCACAAACCACCCGGTTACGCCCCCTCTCCTTGGCCTGATACAGCGCCTTGTCCGCACTGAACAGCAACTGTTCCAGGGTGATTTCGCTGGCCGCCGTCCAGGTGGCAATACCGATGCTCACGCTCATCGGTTGCTCACCGGCGTCGACCAGTGGCAGTTTTTGCACAGCCTCACGAATATGTTCGGCAATCTGCCGTGCACCGTCATTGCCTGTTTCAGCCAGGACCACCGAAAACTCTTCGCCCCCGTAGCGCGCCACCAGGTCTGTGGGGCGGTGGACATTGGCGCTGATGACTTCGGCCAATGCCCGTAACGCTTCGTCGCCGGCCTGATGTCCGTGCCGGTCATTGAAGGCCTTGAAGTGATCGGCATCGATCATCAGCAACGACAACGACTTGCCACTGCGCTGAGCGCGAAACCATTCATGGCGCAGGGTCTGATCAAGGGATCGGCGGTTGGCCACGCCGGTCAAGGCATCGGTGGCCGCCAGTTGCGACAATTCCTGCTCGGCGATCTGGCGCAGGCGCAACTCGCGGCAGAGCAGCCAGGTCAACCACAGCAATCCGATGCACAAAACCCCGGTAGCACCGCTGATCACATAGGCCGTACGGTTCCAGGTGGCGAACACCTCATCCAGAGAAAGGGCCACGATGACAGTCAGCGGCAGGTTGCCAACCCGGGTAAAGGTGTACAAGCGCCGTTGATGGTCGACGCTCGACACGCTTTCGAAGGTGCCATTGCGCTCCTGCAGCATGCGTATGACGTTGGGGCGGCTGGAGAAGCTTTTGCCGATGGAGTTGGGTTCCCGGTACGGCTTCTGCGCCAGGAGGATCCCGTCATTGTCGATGATGCCCAGCGTGCTGCCGGTGCCGATGTCGAGGCTGTTGAACAACTGGTCGAAGTAGCTCATGCGCATCGAGGCGACCGCGACCCCCAGAAACTCACCCGTGGGCGAGGAAATGCGCCGGCTGAAACTGATGCGCCATTGGTCGCTGTCATCGCAGTCGCAGCGCGGCTTGAACGGTCGGCTGATAAACATGCCGGTGTCACGATTGAAGACATGGGCCAGGAAATAATCGCGGTCAGCGAAGTTACCCGGTTTCGGCTCGATCAACGATGAGTCGGCCAGCACGTCGCCGTGCTTGTCCAGCAGTAGGATGTCGCCCTTGTAGCGCGCGGTGGTGGAGCGGTCGAACAGCGCCAGATGACGAATCTGCGGCGAAACCTGTTTCAGATCATCCCGTTGGGCGGCGGCGATCAGGCCCTGCAAGGTCAGATCGTAGAGCTCGACCGTACGCAGGACATCGGCATCGATCAGTTGCGCAATGGTGGTCGCGCTGCGTGTGGCGGTCTGCTGGGCGTTGGCGTGTTCGCGGATCAGCAGAAAAGTGACGATGCACAGGATCGAGATGACCGTCAGGGTGCTGCCGAAGATCACCATGATCTCGGGTCGCCCGGACGGGCCTTGAAAATGTGGGGTGCGGCTTGCGGTCATAGGGCTGACGTCTGCTAAAGGGACGCTGTAAGCGTAGTTGCATTAACGTAGCAGCCGGGTGAATCGTGCCTGTTGCTCTAGCGATTGATCAATGGCGTGGGCATCAGGGCTTGTCGTTGCGAAAATTGCAATGAAAGTTGACTCGCCGCGATAAAAAAAGCCGCTGAAAGCAGCGGCTTTGCAGACAACTTTTCAAAGGGAAGAGCCGAGGAAAAGTGTCGAGGGAAACGGCAGTGAACGGTGCGGATCAGCTGTCCTTCTCGACCTGTGGCAGGGCCTGAGTGGTCGAGGCTTGCGGTGCTTGGGCGTCTTGCGCAGCCTTGGCCGTCATCTCGATCTGCTGCTCTTGGAACGCTGCAGCGCGTGCGGCGTTATGTGCGACGAAAGTCTGCGATTCTTCCGCCATCGCCAATGGCGACAGGAACAAAGAGGACAAAACGAAAGCGCTGGCAATACCCATACTGTTGGACATCTTTAAAACCTTCTTGCTTGGCAAGTGCTGTTTGGTGCGGGCAAAGATAAGGATCTTGGGCGAGGGGAAAAAGAGCGGATTCATGAAAGGACTGTTGCTGTTATGGCAACAGTTGGTTGGTCGCACACTTGTGTTCAACCCGGAACCAATGTGGGAGCGAGCTTGCTCGCGATAGCATCATCTCGGTTCAGAAGTTGCACCGAGTCGCTTGCATCGCGAGCAAGCTCGCTCCCACAAAGGAAGAGGGGGTCAGACAGGAAGATGAATCCCGAACGTATTCATCCCATGGTCACTGCGCACGAACACATCGCCGCCATGCATCAACGCAATCGCCTTGACGATGGCCAGCCCAAGGCCATGGTTGTGGCCGCTGTTGCTGCGCGAGGCATCGACCCGGTAGAAACGCTCGAACAGTCGTGGCAGGTGTTCACGGGCAATCGGTGAGCCGGGGTTGGCGACGCCGATGCTGACCTGATGTTCTGCGGTTTCAATGTGCACTTCAATCACCTGACCGGGCGCGGTGTGCTGCACCGCGTTGTTCAGCAGATTGATCAACGCCCGGCGCAGATGGGCGATCTCGATGCTCACTTGCGCGTCACCACTGACCTCTACCTGGACCTGGGCGTCCTCGAGAATGAAGTCCAGGTATTCCAGGGTCGTGGCCACCTCATCGGCCAGCGACGTGGACGTCAGTCTGGTTGCCTTGCTGCCCTGATCGGCACTGGCCAGGAACAGCATGTCGTTGATGATCGAACGCAGTCGCTCAAGCTCTTCGAGATTCGATTGCAGCACTTCGAAGTAATGCTCGGCGGAGCGTCCGCGGGTCAAGGCGACCTGGGTCTGGCCGATCAGGTTGGTCAGTGGCGAGCGCAGTTCATGGGCGACGTCGGCATTGAACGATTCAAGGCGTGAGTAGGCCTGCTCGACCCGTTCCAGAGTCGAGTTGAACGAGCTGACGAACTGATCGAGTTCCGGCGGCAACGGTGACAATCGCAAGCGTCCCGAGCGCAACGGCGGAGCCAGGCGCCGGGCTTCCTGGGACAGTTTGATCAGCGGCTTGAGGCCGATCCGCGCCACCCAATAACCCAGTGCCGAGGCCAGCAGCACGCCGACAATCGCCAGGCTGATCAGCGCGATCAGCAGTTGATGCTGGGTATGGAAAAACGTCTCGGTGTCGATGGCGATCATGAAGCGCAGCGGTGGGCGCTGGTCCTTGGCCGGGAACTCGCTGACCAGCACTTTCAGCGGATAGGGGTGATCCGCCAGTTGCATGTCCCGCGTGCCCAGCGGCCCTTGGGCAAAGGCGCGGACCTGTGGGGTCAGGTTGCCGTATTCGTAGTGCGGATCGCCGCTGATGATCCAGAAGCTGATGCGCTTGTCTTCTTCGCTCAGCAGGTTGAGCTTGTTGTTGATCTTCACCCAATGCTCAGGCGTGCCGTAACGGCCGACCGTGGATTCGAGCACGCTGTAGCGCGCGTCCAGCTCGGCTTCGGGCAACAGGCCCAGGCCTTTGTCGACCTGCTGGTACAAGGCCCAGCCGATCAACAGGAACACCAGCAGCGCCACCAGCGTGAACATCCCGCTCAGGCGCAAGGCGATGCTGTTACTGGACACCACGGCTCTCCAGCACATAACCCATGCCGCGAATGGTGTGCAGCAGTTTCTCTTCGAAGGGGCCGTCGAGCTTGGCCCGCAGGCGTTTGATCGCGACTTCGACGACGTTGGCGTCGCTGTCGAAATTGATGTCCCAGACCATCTCGGCAATGGCGGTTTTCGAGAGGATTTCACCCTGGCGCCGGGCCAATACGCTGAGCAGCGAGAACTCCTTGGCGGTCAGGTCCAGCCGTGTGCCACCCCGGGTCGCCTTACGGCTGATCAAATCTATCCACAGGTCGGCGATGCTCACTTGCACCGGTTCATGGCCACCGCTGCGCCGGGTCAACGCTTGCAGGCGTGCCACCAGTTCAAGGAAGGAAAACGGTTTGCCCAGGTAATCATCGGCGCCGTCACGCAGGCCCCTGATGCGATCTTCCACACGTTCGCGGGCGGTGAGCATGATCACCGGGGTCTGCTTGCGCGCACGCAAGGCGCGCAACACGCCGAAGCCGTCGAGGCCCGGCAACATCACGTCGAGGACGATCACGGCGTAGTCGCTCTCCAGCGCCAGATGCAGGCCTTCGACCCCATCCCGCGCCAGGTCCACGGTGTAACCCTGTTCCGTCAGGCCGCGGTGCAGATAGTCCGCGGTTTTCTCTTCGTCTTCGATAATCAGGACGCGCATGACCCCGCCTCAGTCTGTGGTCGCCAGCGCGGGTACTGGCGAAGGTTTAGCCCTATGAAATAACCGCTCCAGCCACAAGTATATGACCGGCGTGGTGAACAACGTCAGCGCCTGGCTCACCAGCAAGCCGCCGACTACCGCGATCCCCAGAGGTTGGCGCAACTCGGCGCCGGTGCCGTAGCCAAGCATCAGCGGCAGGGCGCCGAGCAGCGCGGCGAGGGTGGTCATGATGATCGGCCGGAACCGCGTGATGCAGGCCTTGAAGATCGCTTCTTCAGGCGACAGTCCGCCATTGCGCTGCGCTTCGAGGGCGAAGTCGATCATCAGGATGCCGTTTTTCTTGACGATACCGATCAGCAGCACCAGGCCGATCAAGGCCATGATCGAAAAGTCCTGACCGCAGATCCACAGCATGATCACTGCGCCGAGGCCCGCCGAAGGCAAGGTCGAAATGATCGTCAGCGGGTGCACGAAGCTCTCGTAGAGCACGCCGAGAATGATGTACACCGCCACCAACGCTGCCAGGATCAGCCACGGCTGGCTGGCCAGCGAACTCTGGAACGCCTGGGCCGCGCCCTGGAAATTACCGCTGATGGCGGTTGGCATGCCGATGTCGGCCTTGGCCTGGTCGAGCATGATCACCGCATCGCCCAACGCCACGCCGGGTGCCAGGTTGAACGACAGGTTGGCGGCCGGGAACATGCCGTCATGGGCGATGGACAGTGGGCCGATGGTGGGCGCATCGAACCTGGCCAGGGCCGACAGCGGTACCATTTCCCCGCTCAGGGGCGAGCGCAGGTAGAAATAGTTGAGGCTTTCGGCCTTGCCGCGTTGCTGGGTGTCCAGCTCCAGGATCACGTTGTACTGGTTGACCTGGGTCTGGAATTCATTGATCTGGCGCTGGCCGAAGGCATCGTACAGGGCTTCGTCGACGTCGCTGGCGGTCAGGCCGAAACGCGCTGCGGCGCTGCGGTCGATGCTGATGTGGGTGATGCTGCCACCCAGTTGCAAATCGTTGGAAATATCGCGGAAGGCCGGGTTGGCGCGCAGTTTTTCCGTCAGGCGCTGGGTCCAGGTGCTCAGGGTCGGACCATCGTTGCTCTTGAGCACATATTGATACTGGGCGCGGCTCGGGCCTGAACTGAGGTTGATGTCCTGGCCGGCGCGCAGGTACAGGACGATGCCCGGCACTTTCATCAGTTGCGGACGAATCCGGTCGATGAACTGACTGGCCGAGACATCGCGGTCGCTGCGTTTTTTCAGGGTGATCCAGAACCGGCCGTTGGCGATGGTCTGGTTGCTGCCGGAGACACCGACCGAATGCGAGAACGTTTCCACGGCAGGGTCGGCGGCGACGATTTCTGCCATGGCGAGGTGTTTTTTCACCATGTCGCCGTAGGAAATGTCAGCAGCGGCTTCGGTGGTGCCGAGGACGAAGCCGGTGTCCTGGATCGGGAAGAAGCCTTTAGGAATGAGGATGTAACCGGCCACGGCCAGACCCAGTGACAGGCAGAATACGCCGATCATCAAGCGCTGATGGGCGAGGGCGCGGCGCAGGCCTTTTTCGTACCAGGCCAACAGACGCTCACCAAAGCCCGGTTTGTCGTGGGCATGATGCACTGGTGCGCGCATGAACAGCGCGGCCAGGGTTGGCGCCAGGGTCAGCGACACCACCACCGAAATCAAGATGGTCGAGGTAGCGGTCAGGGCGAACTCCTTGAACAGTCGCCCGACCACGCCTCCCATGAACAGCAACGGAATGAACGCTGCCACCAGCGAAAAGCTGATCGACACCACGGTGAAACCAATCTCGCCCGCGCCCTTGATCGCCGCTTCGCGCATGCCGTCGCCGGCCTCCAGGTGCCGGTGAATGTTTTCCACCACCACGATCGCATCGTCGACCACAAAGCCCACGGCCACCACGATCGCCACCAGCGTCAGGTTGTTCAGGCTGAAGCCCATGACGTACATCAGCGCAAAACTGGCGACCAGCGAAACCCCCAGCACCGCCGACACAATCAGGGTCGCCGACAACTGGCGCAGGAACAGCGCCATCACCGCCACCACCAGCATGATCGCGATCAGCAGGGTGATTTCCACTTCATGCAGGGATGCGCGAATGGTCTGGGTCCGGTCGATCAGCACCTTGACCTGCACCGAGGCGGGGAGCATCGCTTCCAGCGCTGGCAAGGCGGCCTGGATGCGGTCCACGGTTTCGACGATGTTGGCCCCCGGCTGGCGGAATATCACCAGGTTCACCCCCGGTTGCGAACCCGCCCAAGCCTGGACGTAGGCATCTTCCGAACCGTTGACGACTTTGGCGACATCGCGCAGATGAACCGGCGCGCCGTCCTTGTAGGAAACAATCAGCTGGCTGTAGTCCTCCGGGTGAAACAACTGGTCGTTGGTGGACAGGGTCGAGATGTTCGACTCCCCGTACAGCGCACCCTTGGCCAGGTTGAGGCTGGTCTGCTGGATCGCCAGGCGGATGTCGGCGAGGGTCAGGCCGATGGCGGCGAGTTTGTCCGCCGAAACCTGGACGCGGATCGCCGGACGCTGCTGACCGGTGATGGCGACCTGGCCTACACCGTCGACCTGACTGAGCTGACGCGATAGCAGGGTTTCCGTCAGGTCGCTGAGCTCCGGACCGGGCATCAGCGAGGAGTTGACGCTGAGGATCAGCACCGGGCTGTCGGCCGGGTTGACCTTGCGCCAGGTCGGCAGGTTCGGCATGTCCTTGGGCAACTTGCCCGCGGCCGTATTGATCGCCGCCTGCACTTCCTGGGCGGCGGTGTCGATGCTCTTGTCGAGGGTGAACTGCAGGGTCAGGATGGTCGAGCCCAGTGCACTGCTCGAGGTCATCTGGGTCACGCCGGGAATGGCGCTGAATTGCACTTCAAGGGGCGTGGCCACCGAGGACGCCATGGTTTCCGGGCTGGCGCCGGGCAATTGCGCGGCCACCTGAATGGTCGGGAATTCTGCCTCCGGCAACGGCGCTACCGGCAGGCGCGGAAACGCGATGACGCCGAGCAGCACCAGGGCGAACGTCAGCAGGACCGTGGCCACCGGGTGGTCGATGCACCAGGCGGATACCGAACCGTGACCCTTCATTGTGCCGCCTCCGATTGCACCACTTGCGGCGGCTCGGTCATCAGCTGCACCGTCGACCCCGGTTTGAGCCGCGACTGACCATCGCTGACCAGTACATCCCCCGGTTTCACACCCTTGATGATGTCCTGGCCGCTGCCTTGATAGACCATTTGCACCTGGACGGCTTCGACCTTGTCGCCATTGACCCGGTACACGAAGTGTTGGTCGAGGCCGCGTTGTACGACCGTCGGCGGCACCACCAGTGCATCCTTATCCAGGGCTGTCTGAATCTTTACCGTCACCAGCAGACCCGGCCACAGCTTCTGCCCCGGATTGTCGAACTCGGCCTTGGCGCGGATGGTGCCAGTGTTGGCATTGATCTGGTTGTCGATCAGGGTCAGGTGACCTTCGCCGAGCAGGTTGCCGGTTTCACCGTCGGTGTCAGCTCCGATGTAGGCCTTGACCCGGGCGTGCTGTGGGTCGTTGATCAGGCCCTGCAAGGTCGGCAGCATTTGCTGCGGCAAGGAGAACTCCACGGCGATCGGGTCGATCTGGGTCACGGTGAACAGGCCCTGGGTGTCGGTCATGCGCAGGAAGTTGCCTTCATCCACGGTGCGAATGCCGACGCGACCGGTCACTGGGGAGCGAATCTGTGTGTAGGAAAGTTGTACCTGAGCTGCGTCGATTGACGCCTGATTGCCTTGGGCGGTGGCTTTGAGTTGGTTCACCAGCGCCTGTTGCTGGTCGTAGGTCTGCTTGGAAACGCCGTCGTCAACGCTCAGCAGTTTGTAGCGCTTAAGGTTGACCAGTGCCACTTGCAGCTGCGCCTGGCTTTCGCCCAGCTGTGCCCGGGCCTGGTCGAGGCTGGCGCGGATCGAGCGGTCGTCGATGGTGGCCAGCAGGTCGTCTTTTTTCACCAGTTGGCCTTCCTTGACCATGATTTTGGTGAGGATGCCGTCGATTTGCGGGCGGACCACGACGCTGTGCAGGGACAGCACCGAACCGATGCCGCTGACGTAGCGTGGCACGTCTTTTTCGACGACGGCGACCACGCGCACCGGGATGGCGGTGGGGGTGGCGAGTTTGGTCTTGACCGGTTGGGTGGCATACCACAGGCCCAGCGCTGCCAGGACGATCAGAAGGGCGACGAGCAGGGCGGGTTTTTTCTGGGTTCGCATGCGAGTGGGGCGCCGGGGCTGGGTTTTTGGTCGAAGGGTAGTTTCCTTTATAAACCTGTTTGGCGGTCAGGAGGGTGACGGCTAACTGACGGCACTGTCAGTTTGGGGGGACTTGGCGGCCTGACAGCCGACCTGGCTTTTGTAGATGTACTTGATCCCTGTGGGAGCGGGCTTGCCCGCGAAGGCGTCCTGCCAACCGCCCCATCACTTTCGGATGTATGCAGCGCCTACAGCATAAAACCGTGGCTCAGTTCGCCACCCGGACCCCACCCAGACTCCCGCTCAATTCATAAGCCGCCAGTTCCGCCTGATGCGCTGCCAGCAACTCCGGCAACGATCCGCGCAAATACTCGACCCAGGTCTTGATCTTCGCATCCAGGTACTGGCGCGAAGGGTAGATCGCATACAAGTTCAGTTCCTGCGAGCGGTATTTGGGCATCACCCGCACCAGCGTGCCGTTGCGCAGGCCTTCAATGGCGGCGTACAGCGGCAGGACGCCAACGCCCATGCCGCTGATGATCGCGGATTTCATCGCGTCGGCGGAATTCACCAGAAACGGTGAGCTGTTGATGGTCACCATTTCCTGGCCGTCAGGACCGTCGAAGGCCCATTTTTCCAGCGGGATCACCGGGCTGACCAGGCGCAGGCAGGCGTGGTTGAGCAGGTCGCTGGGTTTCTGTGCGCAGCCGTTGGCTTTGACGTAGGCCGGCGAGGCGCAAACGATGCTGTAGGTGATGCCCAGGCGCTGGGAGACGAAACCCGAATCCGGCAGTTCGCGGGCGAGGACGATGGACACGTCGTAACCCTCGTCGAGCAGGTCCGGCACGCGGTTGGCCATGGTCAGGTCGAAGGTTACGTCCGGGTGGGTCTTGCGGTAGCGGGCAATGGCGTCGATCACGAAGTGCTGGCCGATGCCGGTCATGGTGTGCACTTTCAGTTGCCCGGCCGGGCGGGCGTGGGCGTCGCTGGCCTCGGCTTCGGCTTCTTCGACGTAGGCCAGGATCTGTTCGCAGCGCAACAGGTAACGCTTGCCGGCTTCGGTCAGGGCGATGCGGCGGGTCGTTCGGTTGAGCAGGCGGGTTTGCAGGTGGGCTTCCAGGTTGGAGACCGCGCGCGAGACGTTGGCCGTGGTGGTGTCCAGTTGCACGGCGGCGGCGGTGAAGCTGCCGGCTTCGGCCACGTAACTGAAGGCGCGCATGTTTTGCAAAGTGTCCATGGGGTGCTCTCTCGTCGAATGACAAATTGTGACACGAAGTTTCTGTTTATTTACAGGCGACTAAAGATCGACTTGCGGATTATCTCGTTAACGGTAACAAAGATTCACAGGAATCCCAGCTTATCGCCATTCAGGCCGCCCCCTAGAATTGCGCAACTGGGCAACCGGAGCTCGACCCACCGCACAACCTGTGGGAGCGGGCTTGCTCGCGAAGAGGGCATCACATTCAACAGAGATGTTGACTGACAGACCGCTTTCGCGAGCAAGCCCGCTCCCACAAAAGCGGATCTCCGGTTTCCAGAAAATCTCATGCCTCCCCCTATTTTCAGGAAATCGCAGCAGTGCCGCGTCGCATCAGCAGAGCGCTTAAGCCGCTCAGTGTTTTGGCTTTAACCCTGGCAATCAGCGGCTGCATCGGAACCGGAGGTATTGCCCCGCAGGGCGAGGCGCTGGAGGCCAATTCACTAGCCACCGACGAAGCAATCCAGAGCGCCGCACAAGATGCGAATTGGCCCACCGCGCAATGGTGGCAAGCCTATGGCGACCCGCAACTGAATCGCTGGATCGACCTTGCCCTGCAAGGCAGCCCGAGCCTGGCCATGGCCGCCGCGCGGGTGCGTCAGGCCAAGTCCATGGCTGGTGTGGCCGAAGCAGCCGAGTCGCTGCAGATCAATGGCGAGTCCACCCTCAAGCGCCACAACTGGCCTACCGACCCGTTCTATGGCCCCGGCGAGCTGGCCAACAGCACCACTTGGGACAACAACGCGGCCCTGGGTTTCAGTTATGCCCTCGACCTCTGGGGCCGTGAAAGCAATGCCACCGAGCGCGCCGTGGACATGGCGCACATGACCGTCGCCGAAGCGCGACAGGCCCAGCTCGAGTTGCAGGACAACATCGTGCGCGTCTACATCGAACTCTCGCTGCATTACGCGCAACGGGACATCGTTGATGCGACCTTGAGGCAGCAACAGCAGATTCTTGAGCTGGCGCAGAAGCGTTTGAAGGGCGGCATCGGCACCCATTTCGAAGTCAGCCAGGCCGAGACGCCGTTGCCGGAAACCCATCGCCAGCTCGATGCCCTCGACGAAGAAATCGCCTTGAGTCGCAACCAGCTCGCCGCCCTCGCCGGCAAGGGGCCGGGTGACGGCGCGCAGCTGCAGCGGCCAACGCTGTCGCTGGGGGCGCCACTGAAATTGCCGTCGTCGCTGCCGGCGCAATTGCTCGGCCAGCGCCCGGACGTGGTCGCCAGTCGCTGGCAAGTGGCGGCGCAGGCGCGGGGCATCGATGTCGCCCATTCCGGGTTTTATCCCAACGTCGATCTGGTCGGTAGCCTCGGCTATATGGCCACCGGCGGCGGGGCCCTGGAATTCCTGACCGGCAAGAAACTCAACTACAGCGTGGGTCCGGCAATTTCGTTGCCGATTTTCGATGGCGGGCGTTTGCGTGCCGAGTTGGGCGAAGCTTCGGCCGGGTATGACATGGCCGTGGCCAAGTACAACCAGACGCTGGTCAATGCCCTGAAAAACATCTCCGACCAGTTGATCCGCCGCGAGTCCATGGACAAGCAGCAGGCGTTCGCGGCCGAGTCGGTGGCCACCGCGCAGAAGACCTACGACATCGCGATGATCTCCTACCAGCGTGGCCTGACCGACTACCTCAACGTGCTCAACGCCCAGACTCTGCTGTTCAAGCAGCAGCAAGTGCAGCAGCAGGTTCAGGCGGCGCGATTGAGTGCCCATGCGCAATTGGTGACGGCGTTGGGCGGTGGTTTGGGTGCCGGCAACGACGTGCCGAACGACAGCCAGACCCAGGCGCCGAAAACCCCGAGCCTTTTGCGTTGAACACAAAACCTGTGGGAGCGGGCTTGCTCGCGAAGGCGGTGTGTCTGATGACACTTTTGTTGCCTGATACTCCCTCTTCGCGAGCAAGCCCGCTCCCACAGGTTCCGAGTTTTGGCTGATTTTTCACTGAGCAGGATTTGATGACTCCCTTGCCCGCACCCTTGCGCTGGCTCTACTCCCTTGAATGGCGCCGGGGTTTCTTCGACTGGGCACGCAGCGACGGCGTGACCTGGGTCTACATCTTCAAGGTGCTGTTCGCGGCATTCCTGACGCTTTGGCTGGCCATGCGCCTGGAACTGCCGCAACCGCGCACGGCGATGATCACCGTGTTCATCGTCATGCAGCCGCAGAGCGGCCAGGTGTTCGCCAAGAGTTTCTATCGGTTTCTCGGCACCCTGGCCGGGTCGGCGGTGATGGTCGCGCTGATCGCCCTGTTTGCGCAGAACACTGAGCTGTTCCTCGGTTCGCTGGCGATCTGGGTCGGTATCTGCACGGCCGGTGCCGCGCGCTGCCGCAACTTCCGCGCCTATGGATTTGTCCTCGCCGGGTACACCGCCGCGATGGTCGGCTTGCCCGCGCTGGCCCATCCGGATGGCGCGTTCATGGCGGCGGTCTGGCGAGTGCTGGAGATCTCGTTGGGCATTCTCTGTTCGACCCTGGTCAGTGCGGCGATCCTGCCGCAATCGGCCAGCGCGGCGATGCGCAATGCCTTGTACCAGCGCTTCGGCGTGTTCGCCCTGTTCGTCACCGACGGCTTGCGCGGTCGCAGTCAGCGCGAGGCGTTCGAGGCCGGCAACGTGCGTTTCATCGCCGAAGCCGTGGGTCTGGAAGGTTTGCGTAGCGTCACTGTTTTCGAAGACCCGCACATGCGTCGACGCAATGGCCGGCTCAGTCGCCTGAACAGCGAATTCATGGGCATTACCACGCGCTTCAACGCCTTGCACCAGTTACTCGAACGCCTGCGCAGCAGCGCGGCGGACCAGGTGGTGGAGGCGATCAAACCCGGCTTGCAGGACCTCGCCGAGCTGCTCGACGGATTCAGCGGTCGCGCCCTGACCAGCGCCGATGCAGCGCGCCTGGTCACGGTGCTGAGCGTCTACAAGGAAGGTTTACCGGCGCGGGTGCGCAGCTTGCGGGCGACGTTCCAGCAGAGCAATCCAAGCGATGCCGGGCAACTGGATTTCCACACCGCCTACGAACTGCTCTATCGCTTTGTCGACGACTTGCACAGTTATGCCCAGACCCACGCGTCGCTGGCCGATCACAGTCACGAACGGGAGCGTTGGGACGAGCCGTTCACCCCGCAAACCAACTGGATGGCAGCGGCAGCATCGGGGATCCGCGCGGCGTTCATTCTGGTGGTATTGGGCAGCTATTGGGTGGCAACCGCCTGGCCGAGCGGCGCGACCATGACCCTGATTGCCGCCGCGACCGTGGGCCTGTCCGCCGCCACCCCGAACCCGAAACGCATGGCCTTCCAGATGGCGTGCGGGACATTGCTCGGGGCGGTGATCGGCTTTGTCGAGATGTTTTTCATTTTTCCGTGGATCGATGGATTTCCGTTGCTGTGCGTGATGCTCGCACCGGTGATCGTACTCGGCTCGTTCCTGACCTCGCGGCCGCAGTACGTGGGCGTCGGCCTGGGCTTGCTGATCTTCTTCAGCACAGGTTCAGTGCCGGACAACCTCACGGTCTACAACCCCTACACCTTCATCAACGACTACATCGCCATGGTGCTGGGCATGCTGGTGTGCGCAGCGGCCGGGGCGATCATTCTGCCGCCCAACAGCCGCTGGTTGTGGCGTCGCCTGGAGCAGGACCTGCGTGGTCAGGTGGTGTACGCCATCAGCGGCAAGCTCAAGGGCCTGGCGTCGAGTTTCGAAAGCCGCACCCGCGACCTGGTGCATCAGGCCTACGGCTTCGCGGCGGGCCAACCGCAGGTGCAGCGGGACTTGCTGCGCTGGATGTTCGTGGTGCTGGAAGTCGGCCACGCAATCATCGAATTGCGCAAGGAACAGGCGATTCTGCCGGTGCATCCGGCCTATGCCGAATCCCAGCCGTGGCGTCAGGCGATCCGGGTGATGGGGCGTGCGCTGGTGCGGCTGTTCCTGCAACCGAACAGCAGCAACCTTGAACGCGCGCTGATCGCGGTCGATCACGCGATCAGCCGTGTGCAGTCCACCGACGAACCTTTCGCCCCGCATTTCGATACCTCGGCGTTGCGCCGGGTGAAGAGCTACCTGCACTTCATCCGCACCTCGCTGCTCGATCCGCAATCACCGCTCGCGGCCTTCACAAGCAGCCAGCCAAAAGGACTAGAACATGCCTCGTGAAATCGCTTTCCACGGCGTGTACATGCCGACCATGACCCTGATGTTTTTCATCGCGGCAGCCCTGGCCTGGGCGCTGGACCGGTTCCTGTCCGGGTTCGACCTGTACCGCTTCTTCTGGCACCCGGCGCTGCTGCGCCTGAGTCTGTTTACCTGTCTGTTCGGCGCCATGGCGCTGACTGTCTACCGTTGACTCTCTATTACTGAGAATGCCCCGATGAAAAAGTTTTTCAGCCTGCTCGCGACCCTGCTGGTGCTGGCCCTCGCGCTGTGGATCGGCCGCTCCCTGTGGGAGCACTACATGAACACGCCGTGGACCCGCGACGGCCGCGTGCGCGCCGATATCATCAACGTCGCCGCCGACGTCACCGGCGAAGTGGTGGACGTGCCGGTGCGCGACAACCAGCTGGTGAAAAAAGGCGATTTGCTGATGCAGATCGACCCCGAGCACTACCGCCTGGCGGTCAAGCAAGCGCAGAGTCTGGTGGCATCGCGCAAGGCGACCTGGGAGATGCGCAAGGTCAACGCCCATCGTCGCGCCGATATGGACAACCTGGTGATCTCCCGGGAAAACCGCGACGACGCCAGTAACCTCGCCGACTCGGCCCTGGCTGATTACCAGCAGGCCCAGGCGCAACTGGAAGCCGCCGAACTCAACCTCAAGCGCACCGAAGTGCGCGCCGCGGTAGACGGCTATGTGACCAACCTCAACGTGCATCGCGGCGACTACGCGCGCATTGGCGAGGCGAAAATGGCCGTGGTCGACATGAACTCGTTCTGGGTCTACGGCTTCTTTGAAGAAACCAAGCTGCCCCACGTACGCGTCGGTGATAAGGCCGACATGCAACTGATGAGCGGCGAAGTGCTCAAGGGCCATGTGGAAAGCATCTCGCGCGGCATCTACGACCGCGACAACCCGGAGAGCCGCGAACTGATCGCCGACGTCAACCCGACCTTCAATTGGGTACGCCTGGCGCAACGGGTACCGGTGCGCATTCACATCGATGAAGTGCCGGAGGGTGTGGTGTTGGCGGCGGGGATTACCTGTACGGTGGTGGTGAAGCAGGAGGGTGGGGCATAGCCGGTAGACCGAGTCGCCTGCTTCGCGAGCAAGTCGGATCGCCGCACCGCCGCTCCCACATTTTGGTATGCAACCCCCCTGTAGGAGCGAGCCTGCTCGCGATGAACCGGAGCGCGCCGCGTTTATTCAGAATGCACGCGTTATCGTTGACGTCCATCGCGAGCAGGCTCGCTCCTACAGTTGATCGTCGTCGTGTTCAGCAGAAGGTCTCTTGCAAATGCCGCCAAAGAATCCTGTCATCTAACTTCTCGAACACAACCGTGGAACGACGATCCGAGTGCAACCCGGCCGCATCGGTCTGTTGCTCGCGGTAGCTCACGGTGGCGCCACCCTCGTACAACGCGATACCAAGCAACTCGCTGAGCTCGATCCTGAACCCTAGCTTCTTGCCGCCCGCCAGCGTGAACAGTTCGTTCAGCGCGTCAAAATCCAGCACCCGGCCGAGCGGCGAGACCATGGAGAACTGCGGCGAAAAACGTGTCAGCAGTTTTTCGAGATCAGACGCGTCGCGCTCCTCGGCCAGCCATTGTTCGATGGCCACGTGGGCCTGGATCACTTCGTCGAAGTATTCGGTGTAGTCGGTCATGGTGTTTCCTGAAATTCTGTGGTGTCTGTTCTGACGCCTTCGCGGGCAAGCCCGCTCCCACAGGATTAGCGCTATTTCAAAATCTGCGCATGACCTGTGGGAGCGGGCTTGCCCGCGAAGAACGATGACGCGGTGTCAGAGCTGCCCACGCAACCCGAACCGCTTCATCAGCCCGGATTCGAGCAAACCCTTGGGCAGCAAACTGGCCATCAGCGGCAACGCGCGGCTGCCATTGCCCAGGCGGATCAGCCGTGGCGGTTTGGCTTGCTGCACGGCCTTGAGCAATCCGGCGGCAAACTCACTGGCCGGGGTCGGCCTGTCCTGGGAAGCCCTGGCCCGGGCGCGTATGCCTTCACGCAACGGAAACCACGGCGATTGTTCACTGATCAGTTGCTCGGCTTCGTGCCCGGCATTCTTGGCGAAGCTGGAAGCGATGGCCCCCGGCTGCACCTCCATGACCCGCACGCCGAATGGCGCCAGTTCCATGCGCAAAGCGTCGCTCAAGGCATGTACGGCAGCTTTCGAAGCGCAGTAGGCGCCGGCGAATGGCGTCACCAGTACGCCGGACACGCTACCGATATTCACCACCAGCCCCTTGGCCCGACGCAGCACCGGGAACAGCGCGCGGGTGACGCCGACGATGGCGAACACATTGGTCTCGAACTGGCGCTGCATGGCCGGTACGCCGCCATCGAGCAACGGCCCCATGGCGCCATAACCCGCATTGTTGATCAGCACATCGAGGCCGCCGGTTTGCTGGTTGATTCGCTCGCTCAAGGTTTCGAGTGCCACGGCATCGTTGACATCCAGTTGCACGGCGGTGAAACCCGCAGCGGTGAGTGCCGCGACATCTTCGGCCCTGCGGGCACTGGCCCAGACTTCATAGCCGGCGACCTTGAACGCATCGGCAAGGGCACGGCCAATGCCGCTGGAGCAACCGGTAATCAACGCAACGGGCATGGCGCATTCCTTGTGCAAAAAATGGGGGAGGGATCAGTCGGAAAAACTACCCTGCAATCGCTCGGCGCGAAACTCCAGGGTTTCCGGCCGGTAGCCAGGGCGCAACGGCGGCAGCGGCAAGCAATCTTCCCAGTTGCCACCGGCCTGCAATTCGCCGGGGCCGCGATAACGCGGGGCGGTGTATTGGTTGTCGGCGAGGTTCACCGTATCGCCCGGCGCATAGGCCGCAACCCGCCAGCGCAACTCGGTCAGCGGCACGTCATTGCCATTGTTCATCGTCAGTTTCAGCGGTCGGTCGGCCGGGCAGTGCTCGGGCGCATAGCTGATGCGCAACTCCAGGCGTTGCAGTTGCTTGAGTTCGCGGTGGTCCATCCAGATGACCCAGGTCGCGACGATCCCCAGCCCCACGGCGGCGGCCACGGATACGGGCAAGGCCTTGGCCGGATAGCGCAGCAACAGGATCAGCCAGGTGATGACCAGCAGGACGCCGATGAACATGACGCGCAAACCTCGGGAGCAGAGAAGTGCATCCTACCTAAGCGTAGGTGCGATTGGCGATGGGAGAGATTTTCGCGGTGACTGTGGGGGCCCCTTCGCGGGCAAGCCCTCTCCCACAGGTTTTTTGGTTGTTCACGAATGTTGTGTTCCACCCGGTCCACTGTGGGAGCGGGCTTGCCCGCGAAGAGGCCAGTCGAGGCACTACAAAAAACCAGTACAAAAAAAGCCCCCGAACCACCCGCTGCGGATAGGGAACGCAGCAGGCTGGACGAGGGCTTCTTGTTTTACTGAGCGTTACTGCGCGATCGTCTTCACCGCAACCCCACGCTCAACCGGCGTCGAGCGCCCGTAGATATCTTCAAACCGCTCGATATCGTCTTCACCCAGATAGCTGCCGGATTGAACCTCAATGATCTCCAACGGAATCTTCCCCGGGTTACGCAGGCGATGCACCGAAGCAATCGGAATGTAAGTCGACTGGTTCTCCGTCAGCAGGAACACATTCTCATCACAGGTCACTTCCGCCGTGCCACTGACCACGATCCAGTGTTCAGCACGGTGGTGATGCATCTGCAGCGACAGGCACGCGCCCGGTTTGACCGAGATGTGCTTGACCTGGAAGCGGCCGCCCATGTCCACCGAGTCGTAGGAGCCCCACGGACGGTAGACTTCTAAGTGGTTCTGGGTTTCGCTGCGGCCCTGTTCGTTGAGGGTGTTGACCATCTGTTTCACGCCTTGGACCTTGTCCTTGTGGACGATCATCATGGCGTCCTTGGTTTCGACCACGACGATGTTTTCCAGGCCGATCACCGACACCAGTTTGCCGTTGCCGTGGATCATGCAGTTTTTGCTGTCCTGGATTACCACGTCGCCTTTGGTGACGTTGCCGTTGGCGTCTTTTGCATTCACTTCCCACAGCGACGACCAGCAACCGACATCGCTCCAGCCGGCGGTCAGCGGCACGACGCAGGCGCGTTGGGTTTTTTCCATCACCGAGTAGTCGATGGAATTGTCCGGGCAGCAGGCGAAGGTGGCTTCGTCGAAGGTGATGGTGTCGGCGTCCTGTTGGCTGCGTTCCAGGGTCAGCAGGCAGGTGTCGTAGATGTCCGGATCGTGCTTTTTCAGCTCTTCGAGGAAGCGGCTGGCGCGGAACAGGAACATGCCGCTGTTCCAGAAGTAACCGCCGGACTGGACGAACTCGGTGGCGCGCTTCACGTCGGGTTTTTCCACGAAGTGCGAGACGCGGCTGACGCCTTCGGGCAGCAGCGAGTCGTTGGTCGACTTGATGTAGCCATAACCGGTTTCCGGCTTGGTGGCCGGCACGCCGAACAGCACCATTTCACCGTTTTCGGCGGCGACTGTGGCCAGGGCCAGGGCGCGTTGCAGGGCTTTCTGGTCTTCCAGGACGTGGTCGGCCGGCAATACCAGCATCAGTTCGTCGCGACCTTCGTTGACCAGCATCATCGCGGTCAGGGCCACGGCCGGCGCGGTGTTGCGACCGAACGGCTCCATCAGGATGCGCTGGGATTCCAGTTTGCGCGCCGCTAATTGCTCGTTGACGATGAAGCGGTGGTCCTTGTTGCAGACCACGATGGGCGTGTCCATGCCTTCGAACACCAGGCGTTCCAGGGTTTGCTGGAACAGGGTGTGTTCGCCGGTCAGGGCCAGGAACTGTTTAGGGAATTGTTTGCGGGAAAGCGGCCAAAGACGTGAGCCACTACCACCTGACAAGATCACCGGAATCATGTTGTTACTCCTTGAATATCGATTGGTTAGAGCTACTGCGTTCTGTCGTTTCACTCTTGTTTTTGTTTCGTAGCCCGATTGACGCCTAGATACTTTGTGGGAGCGGGCTTGCTCGCGAAGGCGATGGATCAGTCGACATTGATGTTGAATGTCAGACCGCTTTCGCGAGCAAGCCCGCTCCCACAGGGGGGATGCGTCAGTCAGGCAAATTGTTTAGCGCGTCGATACCGGGCGTTTCACCCAGACCGGCGACAGGCTGCTGCCGCTGCCGGTGACGTACAGCACCGCGGCTTCACCGCGTTCCAGGGCGACCGGTTTCACGTCGCCGACTTTGGTGGTGCCGTCATAGAGCGCCAGGCTGACCTTGACCGGGTTGATTTCACGCTCGCCGCGACCCTTGGGCGCAACGTTCGGGACCACGTCGGTCTTGCCATCGGCGGTTTTCAGGGTCAGCGCCTTGTCGCTGAGGTTTTGCACGCGGACCAGGGACTTCTGCTTGTTCTTGAACGGCGGCTCTTCGATCAGTTGCGGTGCGCCGCTGGCGTTGTTGACCAGGGTGTAATAGTGGTCGCCGGCCAGTTTCACCGGCAGGCTCTGGCTACCGACCTTGGCGCTGTAGTCGCCGCCCGGCATGAAGCTGAAGTCACTGCTCGACAGTGGCGCGACATCGCTCAGGTTGGTGCTGCCGACGGTGGCGCTGACTTCGGCGTTGCTGGCGTTGTAGATACGCACGAAGGTCGAGCCTTTCGGTGCGGTCGGGCCGTACAGGGCGGCGTCGCCAGCGGCGAAAGCCTGTACCGACAGCACGCTGAGGCCGGCAACCAGAGCAAAGCTTTTAGCGAGACGACGAGGAGTTGTAGTGAAAGTCATGGTGTACCTCTCTTTCAGTTTTGCGCCCGATCGGGCGTCTCGGATTTAGTGTTTGCAGCTACGTTTTGTTGGCGGGCGCCGGCTTGTTTAAGCTCTGCGACCCACTGCGGGTCGGCGTCGCCGATTTCGTTGTTCACAGGCAGATATCGTTCAGGGAACTCCCAGATCAGCACCTGTGGCGGGCTGTTCTTGAAGGCATCGCTTTTCAGGTAGCTGAGCATCGGCAGAATCGGGCCGTGGCCGTCTTCGGCGTAATTGACCACGTCGCTGTGCAGCGCCTGCTTGAGCGCTCCGACGAAGTTCCAGTTGGGGTTGGCGCTGTAGCTGGTACCGATCAGGGCTACCGGCACTTCGGTGTTGGCGAACAGCGCGTCGCCGCCGGCGGGCTGATCTTCAGCGGCGACCGTATTGCGCTTTTGCAATTGCTCCTGTTTTGGCATCAGGTTTTCGAACAGCGGGTCCAGTGGCAGGAACAGACGCAGGTCGCCCTTGTGGGTGACGGTTTCGGCCGGTTCGGTGACGAAGCGCTGCGGTTCGCCGCTCAGCGGGTACTTGTCGGCAATGGTCCTGGCCAGTCGGTTGGCGGCGATCTCGGCGCCTTCCGGGGTCCAGTGGGTGTCGGTGCGCAGGAACACTTGCTGGCCGTTCTGCTTGGCCTGTTGCAGCGGGCCGAGCAGGTCTGGGGCCGGAATCCGGTCGGCGGCCAGGCGCTGGTGGAAGTCCTTGTAGAGGTTGGCGTGGATGCTCGCCGGTTTCACCTCACCCAGGTGTTCCGGGTACAGGCGCACCTTGGCTGGCACCACTGCCATCACCAGTTGCACGCCTTTCTCTTTCAAGGTCTGGCGCACGCCTTCGACCAGCGCGTAGTTGCCTTGCAGGTTCAGCTCTTCGTTGACCACCGGATGGAATTCTTCATCGCTGTACAACCACTGGTCGCGGCCGAGCACCACGCCCGGACGACCTTCGTTGAACAGTTTGAAATCCAGTGCGGCCCAGAGATTGGTGCCCAGGCGCTTGATCGGGAACTCGTCGTCGTAGTGGGTTTCCACGGCCTTGGTCCAGCGGCCGTTGAGCACCGTCGCGTCGGCGTTGGTGCTGAAGCCGAAGAAGCTGCGCACCGACCACAGACCGAGCACCAGCAGGGTCACCAGGAACAGCGCGATGTAGAAGATGCGTAATGAGCGGGTCATGGTCAGATCCCTCAGAACTGGAAGTAAAGGAACGGCGAGAAGCTTTGCGCCGAGAGTTTGAGAATCGAGGCGATGAACAGCAGCAGCACCAGCGCACGCATCACGTAGCGCGACCAGTCAGCGGTCCAGTAGGCCGGTTGCACCTGGGCTTCGACGCCGACGGTGTAGCCAGGCTGGTGGATGCTCGCCGGGTTATCTCCTGGTACAGCCTTGATCGTTCCCGGTGTAGCAGCGGCCGGGCCGTCGCTGTCGACATTCACCGCAGGCTTGGTCTTGACCGGAGGCTGATTGGTGTAGAAGTCGCGCAGACCGAAGAACGCCAGGGTCACGTAGGCCACGATCAGCGTTGCCACTTGCAGGCCGGTGAGGCTGGCCTGGTTGAGTTCCGACAGCGACCAGTCGCTGAAGCTGAACATCGCGCCGTACATGCGCCCGGCGACATGCAGGTTTTCCGCACGGAAGATCACCCAGCCCATCACCACCAGCAGGAATGTCATTGCCCAGCGGATCGGGTTGAAGCTGCGTGGCGAAGTATTCAGGCCGATGGCTTTTTCAATCGCCAGCCACATGCCGTGCCATGCACCCCAGACGATGTAGGTGATGTTCGCGCCGTGCCACAGACCACCGAGCAGCATGGTCAGGAACAGGTTGCGATAGGTCATCAGCGTGCCTTTGCGGTTGCCGCCCAGGGTGATGTACAGATAGTCACGCAGCCAGGTGGACAGGCTGATGTGCCAGCGCCGCCAGAACTCGGTGATCGACTGGCTGACATACGGCTGCTTGAAGTTTTCCATGAAACGGAAACCCATCATCAAGCCCAGGCCGATGGCCATGTCGCTGTAGCCGGAGAAGTCGAAATACAGCTGCGCGGTGTACGCCAGGGCGCCGAGCCAGGCATCGCCCGTGGTCGGGTTTTGCAGGGCGAAGCAGTGGTCGGCCACCACCGCGAGGGTGTCGGCGATGAAGACTTTCTTGATGAAACCCTGCATGAACCGCGTGCAGCCCTCGGAGAACTTGTCGAGGGTGTGGGTGCGGTTGTTGAACTGGTCGGCCAGGTCGCGAAAACGCAACACGGGACCGGCGATCAAGTGCGGGAAGATCGCCACGAACGCCGCGAAGTCGATCAGGTTGCGGGTCGCCGGAGTGTCGCCACGGTAGACGTCGATGATGTAGCTGATGGACTCGAAGACGTAGAACGAGATCCCGATCGGCAGCAGCACGTGAGTCAGGATGAAAGGCTCCAGGCCCACCGACGTCATCATCGCGTTGATGCTGTCGACGCCGAAGTTGGCGTACTTGAAGTAGCCGAGGATGCACAGGTCGACAGCCACGCCGAGCAGCAGCCAGCGCTGCGCCGGTTTGGTCTTGACCCCGGCGGCACCGACTTTCAGGCCGATCCAGTAGTTCCACAGCGTGACGCCGGCGAACAGTGCGAGGAAGTCCACACGCCACCAGGCGTAGAACACGTAACTGGCAATCAGCAGCAGCAGATTGCGATAGCGTTGCCCGCTCAGGTAGTACAAGCCGAGGAAGATCGGCAAGAACAAAAACAGGAACACGTTGGACGAAAAAACCATCCCGATCTCTCCTTGTTTGAACCAACAGTCAAGGGCCAACGGCCCCCCCAAACCCCCCAAGAAAACCTGGAGGGCAACACACAAAAACTCATGTCCTGCACTAACCCTGTGGGAGCGAGCTTGCTCGCGATGAGGGAGTGTCAGTCGACATCGATGTTGAATGTCAGACCGCTATCGCGAGCAAGCTCGCTCCCACAGGTTTTGTGTCTGTCTTCAAGAACCCTTGTTGCCCTTTTCATTGGCCGGGTCGTAGACCTTGGTCAGGTCACCGCCGAGGCGGAAGGTCTTGAACGGTTGCATCTTGTGTTTCTTCGCCAGCACCTCGGGCGAGCAGGTGTAGAGCGTGCAGAACGGTTCGAGCCAGGCAAATTTCGAGTCGACCTTAAGGTCGGTCATGTCCTGTTCCTTGCCGTTCTTTTCCTCGAACTCATCCGGGTCTTTCACCCCGGCGAGCACGCGATCACCGAGGCGTTTCAATGCACCGTTGTTTTCCTGACGCAAGTCCACACCGTTGACCTGGGCGAAACTGGCGATCATCGCCAGCGGCGGAAGGGCATAGTTGTGGTACGCCAGGGCCCGTTGTTCACGCTTGAGTTCGTTGGGCAGATAACCGTCGGCGTCGACCTGATTGGCGCCGACCTTGTATTCCTTCACCGCCCAGTCGAACAGGTCGCGACGGTTGGTGGCGACGGAAGTGGCCATCACCGACCAGGCGGCCCAGTACGAGTGGTTGTTGGTCTGCTCGAGCGGCAGGTTGTCCCAGTCGCTGACCACCTGGTCGGCCATCTTGCTGAACCAGGCTTCGATCAACTGCGCTTGCTGTTGATGGGTGGCCAGCGGGTGGGAGTCGGAAAACTTCAGGCGGATATAGGCCGAAGCCATGCTGCCCAGGGCCCATTTGCGCATCGACTTGCCGGTGTGGTTGAAGTCCTTGGACATCAGCGCGTCGGCCTGGGCCCAGGCGGTCAACCAGTTGAGCGTGCATTCCAGCTGCTCCGGGCGACCGTCACGCATGAACTGCATCACGCGCTTGCTGGTGCCGCGCTCGATCTTGGTGATGTCGGCGGTGCTGTCGCGGAAGGCTTTTTCCGACTGCACGTTGAGGGTCGCGCGGGCCTTGTCCGAACCTTCGTACTTGCTGCGAAATTGCAACGAGCCGGTGTACGGCGTCGGCATCGCATCGCAGCCTTCGCTCTTGTCGCCCGTCTTGAATTTATCCACAGGCGCAAAATAGCCCTGGGGTGGACGCAGTGGCGCCGCCGCTTGCGTGGCCCCGGCGAACATCGCCAGGCTCAGGAGCGTCGGTGCCAACAGTGTTGATAATTTCGGATTGCGCATGGCAGACCTCATTGCCCGACCGAAGCAGTACGCTGCTCGGCACCCGGGAATACGTTGCGTTTGCAAATTTTCGCTTCGACTTTCTGAGGCGCGGCACCGGCTTCGGGGCCCTGGACTTCAACGGCCAGCAGGTTTTGCGAGGCCCAGTCTTCGTCCGTGCGCAACTCGAAAGCGAAACGCCCGTCAGTCTCGGAGGTTTCCGGTTTGTCGATCTTGATGTCCTCGTGGCGACCGTTCATGTACCAGAGGGTGGCTTGCAGGGTTTTCACCGAGGTGTCGGCGAAGCGGATGTCGACCTGATGGCTGCTGTTGCGCAGGTCCATGTTCTTGCTGTTGACCATCAACTCGTTTTTGCCCGGCTTGAGCGTGGCGCTGCCGGACATCTGTGCATCCTTGCCTTCGCAACCGTTGTCCAGCAGCGCCATCATCTGGCGGTAGATGGTTTCCTGGTCGAGGCGGTACAGCGGCGAGAATTCCCAGATGAGAATCTTCGGCGGGTTCTTCTGGAATTCGTCGCTGCCCAGGTACTGCAGCATCGAACCTTCCAGGCCGCCGCCGGGGAACGCCACGTTGAGAATGTCGGCGCCGATGGCCTCCTCGAGGAAACCGGCGAAGTTGTAGTTCTTGCCACTGTGGGAGGTACCCACGAGGGTGATTTGCGGGTTGCCGGAATCGCCGAACAGGTCGCCATCGCCCGCTTCGCCCTTCGGCTCGGTGGTGAACTGATCCATGTACTGGATCGCGTAGCTGGTGCCACAGAGTTGACCGGCCATGTTGTGCAATGTTCCGGTCTTGCCCATGCGCCCCGACTTTTTGGTCTCGAATTCACGCTTGGGAATGTCGGCGAATTCAGGCAATTGCTTGACCTTCTCGGCGACGATTTTCGCCGTGCGCTGGGCACCGTACGGGGTCCAGTGCTGGTCGCCACGGAAGTAGAAATCGTGGGCGGGCAGGGTGTCTGGCAACGACTCGTTGGTCAGCGGCGACAGGTCCGGAACGACGTAGCCCATCTGCGCGAAACGGCCGAGCATGGTCTTGTAGTTTCTCAGCGCCTTGTCGAAGTCGAAGCTGGCTTTCTCCGCCGGGTTGAGCTTGTTGCGGTTCACCAGACCACGGGTCGGCTGGTACACGACAACCAGCTCCACGCCTTTGCTCTTGAACGCATCGTGCAGTTGCTTCATGCGTTTGTAGCCGGCGGGCGTGGTGTCGAATTCGGTGCGCAAGTCTTCCTGCGTACGGAACAGCCAGTCGCCCTGGGCCTGCACCAGCGTGGTGAAGTTCTGCTGATAACGGGTGGTGTAGTTCTTCGCATCGTGGGCGGCCGGGCACAGGCTGCAGCACGGTTCGGCGCTGAACTTGGGCGCTTGAACTTCATCGGCACGCGCGCCGGTGCTGGCCGCGAGAATGCCGGCGGTCAGGGCCGACAGGCTGAGTAATTTGATCAAGTGTGGGTGCATAAGATTATCCTCAGTCCCGCATTTCGGTCTGGCGTTCGACGGGGTCGATCAGCACGGCTTTCTGCTGGCGCACCAGCAGGTCGAGAATTTCATCCTGGCGCTCGCCAAGGATGCCGGTGAAGCTGATGCCGCTGGACTTGGTCGGTGCGAGCATCGACACGCGATACAACTCGACACTCAGCGGCGAGTCGATGGACAGCGGGCCGCTGCCGTTGGCCGCCAGCTCACCGCCGACCACGATCAGCGACACTTGGGCGTCGAACGGGTCGAGCTTGATGTCACGGTCGGTGTTGCTCAGGTCCTTGATATGGCCGTAGACGCCGGTCAGGCCGTTGGCCATGGCGACGTTTTCGTAGAGGCGAATGTTCACGCTGTTACGAATGCGGATGCCGTGGCGACGGTTGCTGATCACCTTGTTGCCCCACAGCAGGTTGTCGGCACTCTCGTAGAGGGTGATGCCATCGGTGTGGTTCTGGTAGATCTCGTTGTGGGCAATCAGGTTGTTCACGCTGTTACGGTCGATCACCAGGCCCGACAACTTGTTGTCGTAGCTGCGGTTGTTGAAGATGAAGCTGTCGTTGACCTCACGGGAAATAATGATCCCGTGCTTCTTCTTGGTCCCGTACACCGTGTTGTCGGCAATGATCAGACCGTGGGAACGGTCGTGCGGGTCGATGCCGTAGACGATGTTGTCTTTGTAGGTGTTGCCCTTGACCACGAAGTCGCGGGTCTCATAGCAGTAGAAGCCGTACCACATGTCCGAGAACTCGGAGCCGACGATCCAGCCGGTCGGCTCAGGACGCTTGAGCACCTTGGCCATGTTCGGCGTGTACTGGGAAATACTCACGCCGTAGGACTTACTGTTGGCGTAGCCGAAACTGGCGATCTTGCTGTTGGCGATGTAGGTCTCGGTACCACCCCAGGCCAGCAGGAAAGGACGGAATTCCTTCGGCGAATTGAACGTCGCCGGGCCGTTGTCCTTTTCGCGCCAGCCAGTGATCCTGGTATCGCGAACGAACAGTTGGCCGTCGTTGACCAGGAACGCACCAGCCTCCTGGGACAAGCGCAGCTCCTGGGTCTGCTTGTCGATTTCGAGGATGCCGTGACGACCGACCACGATCGGCAGCCTGGCGAGGTACACGCCCGGTGACGTTTCGATGACGTACTTCGGCAGTTTCTTCGCCACGTCCTTGAGGTTCATGTAGCCGTCGTCGACGAAGATCGCCTGCGGGATGCCGTGCTGACGCACCACCCATTCGGCCATCTTGTTGTCCCCGCCGATGAAGTCCTTCAGTGCGTCTTCCTGCATCATCCGGCGCACGCTGACTTTGCCGACCTTGCTGCGCACGATTTTTTTCGCGATGGCCTCGGCGGTGTAGCCCGAGACGTCCGGCAGCGTCGGCTTGGCCAGTTCCAGCGGCGCGGTCGGCGCGCTGCTGACGGTGTAGGTCTTGGCTTGTTGCAGTTCCTTGGCAACAGTGGCCGGCTTGGCGGGCGCAGCGGGCTCCACAGTCGCGAAGGCAGCCGCACTTGCCAGTAGCATCGCGCCGGCCAGCAAGGTCAAGGAACCTTTCTTGGCACTGTTCATGTCGGGGACTCCCTTCGCGCTCTGCATCAGAATTTCCAGACCACGTCGATGAACGCGCGATGCATGTACGAATCGACTTCTTTGCCATAGGCGTCGCCGGGCTTGAACACACCGCCACGGAACCGCACCAGGGCCGAAGGTTCATCGATTTTCTGGCTCAACGCCGCTGGCAACAGGCCTTGCTTGAAGTACTTGGTGACGACCAGATCCATTTCCTGGCCGAGGTCTTTTTCGCCATCGTTCAGCGGCAGGGAGGTGCTGGACAACACGGCGCCGGTCACATCGTCGGTGTTGTTCTGCACGGCGTCGATGCCGTCGCTGGTGATCGGCTTGTTGCCGTCGACGCGCCAGAATTTGTGGTAGATCAGGCTGGCGTCGTATTCGTCGTTGAGCATCCACGAACCGAACAGCGTGGCCGATTGCATGTTGTTCATTTCGCCACGGAAGGCTTCGCCGAAACGGTGCACGCGTGAACGTGTACCGGTGTAGTTCGAGCGGTTGCTTTCCAGGCCGTTCTGTTCGTAATCGGCGCTGGCCCGGGCGTAGGCCGCACCGACTTGCCATTGCGGATCGAGGCGCAGGCGCACGCCCAGGTCGGTGGCCCAGCCATCGACGTTGCCGCTGCTCTTGGGTTGTGCGGGAGCGGTGCCATCAGCGTTCAGCGGGTTGACCGTGTCGCGGTCGCCACTCATGCCGGTGATGCTGCCCCAGTAGTTGAAGGTATTGGTGTTGCGCCAGTTGTAGGCATCGCTGTTGGCCTGCAAGCCCAGCCAGCTGATGTCGCCATTCTGTTTTTTGTCCAGCGAATCGGAAGGTACGCCCGGTTCCGGATAGTCGAGCTTGCCGTCATCGTGAGTGTGGTGACCGCGAATGCCGGCCCAGTGACCCGGTGTCCATTGGTATTCGGCATCGGCGTAGGCGTGCAGGCGATCCTTGTCCTTGGGGGACAGTTCTTTCAGGTCAGTGCGGTACTCGCTGAAGCGCTCGGCGATACCCGCGTTGGCGCGCAACAAGGTGGTGTCGAAGGTCCAGTTCAGGGCTTCGATGTTGGTATCGCGCCATTGACCGTCGTCGTTGTGCAGACGCTGACGACCGAGTTTCAGGATCTCGCCGGGGTAGGGCGTGAAACCGCTGTAGCCGACCCAGAATTCGCGCATCGCCAGGTAGTTCTTCTTGGTCTGGCGGTCATTGTTGCTGGTGTTCTCGGTGCCTTCGGACTCTTGCAGTGTGTCGGTCTCGATGATGTCGGTGGACGTCACCGCCTGACCCATGGCGTAAGCGCTCCACGCGCCGCTTTCGCCATACACCCACGGGCGCAGGTCGAGGCCGACGCCGTTGACGTCGCCGCCGCGCTGGGTGCCGAGGTCTCGGTCGTCTTCGGACTGGCCGGTGATCTTCATGTCCAGGCCGAAGTTCTTGGTTTCTTCAGTCATCGCAGCAAGCGTCGGGCAAGACCAGATCAGCGCGAATGTCAGGCCGATGCCGGCCTTCATGAATGGATTCAACTTCATTGGGTTTCCTCGCTGACTTCTTCTTGCAGGGTATGCAGTTCCGGCGTGTTCGGGCTCAGGGCACCGCGCACGGCCTGTTCTTGTTTCAACAGGCGTTGGGCTTCGGCCAGCCGGTCGGGCGGCAATTGCGTTTGGATTGTTTGCGCAAGCTCGGTGGCCTGCGGCGTGTTCTGGGCCAGGGCCAGTTGGCTGAAGACGTAGGCGTTCAGCGGATCAGGCTTGGTGCCCTTGCCTTGGGAAAACAGTTGGGCGATGGCGAAGTCGGCGCTGTTCTGGCCGTTGCGCGCAGCGGTCAACAGATGGTCGAGAGCCTTCTGCGGATAGACCTTGCCCAGGTAGCCACGGCGATAGATCTGGCCGAGGTAGTAATCGGCGGCGACTTCACGGCCGACGGCTTTCTGGAAATGCTCCTCGGCGACCTTGGCGTCGGCGGGCACCAGTTTGCCTTCGAAGTAGAGTTTGCCCAGCAACAGTTCGGCGCGTGGCTGGTCGGCGGCGCGGCCGTTGTCCAGGTACTTCATCATCTGGTCGACGTCGCCGAGTTCCGGGAAGTCGTAGATCAACTGCGCGAGGGTGACCCACGATGCCGGGTAGCCCGGGGCGATCGGTTCGAGCAGCGATTGCGCGGTCTTCTCGTCGGTCTTGCCCAGGGTCGCATCGGCGAGCACACGGGCGACGCTGTCGACGCGCTGCGCCGAAACGCTGCCGCGAGCGTGAGCCGCTTGCATCTGTTTGATCAGCTCGGCCTGTTGTTCTGGCTTGGCCTGTTTCTGGTAGACCGTGGCCAGTTCTACGTAGCAGATGTCGCTGGTGTTGAGCGCGGCCTTGCAGATCTTCTCCACGTCATCCAGATGCTGGTCGTAGGTGCCCTGGGTGCGATAGAGCAGCACTTGCGCCAAGCCGGCTTCCGGCTTGTTCTCGGCACGCCATTGGCTGATCTGCTGTTGGGCATTCACGTTGGGAAAGCTGTGCGGGTATTGCAGGTACAGCATCGCCAGCGGAATCAGCGTGTTGCCTTCGCCTGCGGCGGCGGCTTTTTTCAACAGGGTTTCGGCTTCGTGCTGCTCGGCTTCGGTGGAACCGGGCTTGGCCACCAGCAGGCGACCGAGGCGTGCCTGGGCGCGCGGCGAAACGCTGGCCGCGGCGCGGTAAGTCGCCTCGGCCTGTTTCATCTGCGCCGGGTCATGGCTGTCGACCTGGATATCGGCCAGGCCGACCTGTGCTTCGCTGTAGCCCAGGTCTGCCAGTTGCCGGTAGTTCGCCGCAGCGGTGGCGGTATCGCCGCGCTTGAGCGCTTCGTTGGCCAGGCGCTGGTCGGGGAGGCCGGCGCAACCGCTGAGGCTGACTGCCAGGGCTAGCGAACAGAACGCAAATCCCCTGTGGGAGCGAGCTTGCTCGCGATGCGGCTGGCTCGGTGCATCAGACAAACCGCGTCGATCCCATCGCGAGCAAGCTCGCTCCCACAGGGTCGGCGGCGTGTTGAGGGTTGGAGTAGTCACAGGCATGTCCTCGACTTAAAGACCGACAGCCATGGCTTTGTCGATCAGCCAGTTCAGGTTCGGGCCACGGTCGCTGTTCACTTCCACCGGGCGGCCGGCGAGGGAGCTGTCCAGGGTTTCGTCCGGCTGGATCAGCACGCGGATGTCCGACGACAGGTCGGCGCTTTTCAGGCTGGTGCTGCTGACGATCTTGCCGGTGCGGCTCTTGTCCTCGCCGGCGATCTGGAAGCGCACCGAAGTACCCGGGCGTACGTCGCCGAACTGGCGATAGGAGAAGCGCGCTTCAACATTGGCTTCGCTGTTGCGCGGGACCAGTTGGAAGATCACGTCGCCCTTGCTGGCGTACTGACCGTTGGCGACCATTTGCTGGGCCACGGTGCAATCGCAAGGCGAGGTCAGGGTGCCGGTCATCTGCTTGCCGAACAGTTCTTCAACCTTGGCCGGCTGCAGTTGGTCTTCGTCCAGATGGCCCTTGAGCACGTCGAGCATGCTGGTGCTGAAGGTCGCCAGCGGTGCGCCTTTGGCGGCCACGCCGTCGGCTTTCACCAGGCTCTGTACGGTACCGTCGCGGGGCATGGTGATGTTCACGCCCGGCACGCTGACCAGACCGGCCTGGGCGTGACTGACGAAGTACATGCCATACACCGATTTGAAAACGAAGCCGAAGGCGGCAACACCCACCACAAAGACCCCCAGGCTGAAGGTCACGGCTTTCAGGCGTCCGAAGGCGGTCATGCCGTGGCCGCCGTCCTTCATCTTGCGCGCCTTGGTGAAGTTGTCGCGCTGCAGGGTCGCCAGCATTTCACCCACGCTGACGATGTCGCCAGCCAGGTGCGAAGTGATCAGGTGGCGCAGGGTCGAGATGTCCCGTGGTTCCAGGTTCTGGAACTGGCAGCCGGCGCGTCCCGTCTCGCGGTCGAAGGAGCGGACCTGCAACTCGACGTCCATGGCCAGGCCGAGGTTGTCGATGACGAACTGCAGGCGGGCCTTGTACACATCGCCAGTTTTCAGCGGCAACTGACCGGCGTTGAACGCCAGGCCACCGGCGGACAGGTCGATCACCCGGGCTTCGACCGGCGTCCGGTCAGGGCCGAAGAAACGCAACTTGGCCGGGATTTTCACGCGGGCGTGTTGGCGCTGGGCTTCGGATTCGTGCACTACGTTGGCGTTGACGGCGGTATTCATAAGGGCGATTTCCTGGTTAATTCAATAAGGGGGCGGTCAGACCATCAACAGCAGCACGGCGACAAAAATGCTGCCGGCAGAGAAGGTCATGGTCCGAGACGACCAGGTGTTGAACCAACGTTGAAAGCTGGCGAGATCACGGGTCAGAGAAGTGGGTTGGCGAGTCCAGGACTGTTGGTCGAGGCGGAAGAACACGTAGATCTTCACCAGCGCGCCGACGATCTGGTTGTAATAGAGAATTGCCGGGTAGGCCGGGCCGATCCGGTGTCCGGAGCACGACAGCAACAAGGTCAGGATGAACCGGGTGATGCCGATCCAGAGCAGGTACACCAGGATGAACGCGGTGCCGTACTTGAAGCTGGCGATCAGCGCGACGGTCAGGCCCAGCAGCGAGGTCCACATCGACACGCGCTGGTCGAACAGCACCACCGAGGTGAACACGCCGAGGCGTTTGATCCCCAGGCCCAGGGCACGGGAGTTCTGCCGCAGGTTGTTGCCGTACCAGCGGAACATCAGTTTGCGGCTGGCCTTGATGAAGCTCTTTTCCGGCGGGTGTTCAACGGTGTTGATCGCCGCGTCGGGCACGTAGAAGGTGTCGTAGCCCAGGCGCATCAGGCTGAACCAGCTCGACTTGTCGTCGCCGGTAAGGAACTTGAAGCGACCCAGGCGCCAGTGTTGCAGCGAGTCGCTTTCCACATCGGCGATGAATTCCGGGTTGGTGACCACGGTGGCACGGAACACCGACATGCGCCCGGTCATGGTCAGCACTCGCTTGGACAGGGCCATCGAGCACATGTTGATGTGACGCTGGGCGAAACGGAGCTTGTGCCATTCGCTCATGATGTAGCCGCCGCGCACTTCGCAGAATTCATTGGTGGTCAGGCCACCGACATTGCCGAATAACTGGAACCACGGCACGGTCTTGCGCACCACGCCTTCGCCGAGCACGGTGTCGCCATCGATCACCGCAACCACGGCGCGATCGTCCGGCAGGTGTCGGGAGATGGCGCGGAAGCCGTAGGCCAGGCCATCGCGCTTGCCGGTGCCGGGAATGCGCACGAAGTCGAGCTTGACCCGGGCCGGTGGATTCATCCGGTTCCACAGGCTTTTGACCAGCAGCTCATCGGACATTTCCACGATGGAGCAGACCACGGTGGTCGGCAGGTCGCAGTCGATGGCTTCGCGGATCACCGAGCTGTAGACCTGCGCAGTGGTCAGCGCATCGATACGAAAGCTGGTGACCATCAGGAACACGTGGGACGGGTCAGCCGCTTTGCCCAGCTTGCGCACTTTGCGCCGCAGGTGCGGGTAGACGATGTACAGAAAAATCATGCCGCGCACAAAATGCGTGGCACCCATCGAGTAACGCCAGATACCCACGGCGCCAATCAGGAAAATGAAGTCCTTCGACTCGGAGTCGAACGTGGACACGGGCAGCGCCATGGCGAGGCCCATCAGTAAACTCAGGTAGAACAGCCAACCGGCGGCCTGGAGTAGGCCGTGCTTTAGCCTGTGCATAATCTGCATCCGTCTAGATCTCGGGTTAACGCAGGCGTACAAACCTGTAGGAGCGAGCTTGCTCGCGATGGTCGCCAACGATGACGCTGGGTATCTGATACCCAGCGGTGTTCTCAGGTGCATCGCGAGCAAGCTCGCTCCTACAGGGGGCTTACCAGCAGATGCCTTCGGTGCGACCTTTGACGCTGGTGGCCTTGGACATGAAGCCCACCAGGTCGATCACCTGCTTGCCGTGTGGAACGTCCTGCACCAGGGCACGGAATTTCTCGTCACGGTTGCCGAGGATGATCACGTCGGAGTTGTTGATCACCGCGTCGAAGTCGGCGTTGAGCAGGGACGAGACGTGCGGGATCTTCGACTCGATGTAGTCCTTGTTCGCGCCGTGAACGCGGGCGTACTCGACGTTGCTGTCGTAGATGCTCAGGTCGTAGCCCTTGCCGATCAGCATTTCCGCCAGGTCAACCAGCGGACTTTCGCGCAGGTCGTCGGTACCGGCCTTGAAGCTCAGGCCCAGCAGGGCGACTTTGCGTTTGTCGTGGCTGGAGACGATGTCGAAAGCGTTCTGCACCTGGGATTCGTTGCTGCGCATCAGCGAGTTGAGCAACGGTGCTTCCACGTCCAGGGAGCCGGCGCGGTAGGTCAGTGCGCGCACGTCCTTTGGCAGGCACGAGCCGCCGAAGGCGAAGCCCGGGCGCATGTAGTACTGGGACAGGTTGAGGGTCTTGTCCTGGCAGACCACGTCCATCACTTCGCGACCGTCAACGCCGACCGCCTTGGCGATGTTGCCGATTTCGTTGGCGAAGGTGACCTTGGTGGCGTGCCACACGTTGCAGGTGTACTTGATCATCTCGGCGACCGCGATGTCCTTGCGGATGATCGGCGCGTCGAGCTCTTCGTACAGCGATTGCAGAACGTCACCGGACGCTTTGTCGAACTCGCCGATGACGGTCATTGGCGGCTGGTCGTAGTCGGCGATCGCGGTGCTTTCGCGCAGGAACTCAGGGTTCACGGCCACGCCGAAATCAACACCGGCCTTCTTGCCGGAGCAGTCTTCGAGAATCGGGATGACCACGTTGGCCACGGTGCCCGGCAACACGGTGCTGCGCACGACGATGGTGTGGCGGGTGGTCTTGTCACGCAGGACAAAACCGATTTCGCGGCACACTGCCTCGATGTAGTTCAGTTCCAGGTCGCCGTTCTTTTTGCTCGGCGTGCCCACGCAGATCATCGACAGGTCAGTGTCGCGAATCGCCTCGGCGAAGTTGGTGGTGCCACGCAGGCGGCCGGTCTGGATGCCCTGGGCCAGAAGTTCGCCCAGGCCTGGTTCAACAATCGGCGATTTGCCGGCATTGATCATATCGATCTTGTCTTTTGCCACATCGACGCCAACGACGTCATGACCCCGTGCAGACAGGCAACCGGCACATACTGCGCCAACGTAACCCAAACCAAATATGCTGATGCGCATCGCAATTACCTCTGTATTGATCAAGCCATTAGATGGCCGGAGTTAATGGTTTTCAGCGTGTTTTAGTGCACTCGCAAGTGCGCCTTGCAGGCGCAGCAATGCCGTGTGCTGGCATATAAGTTACGAGTGTCTAAATAAATGCACTCAAGGGGTGCGCAACTAGGCCTTGTTGTTATGATTTGCCCTGTTATGCAGCCGATCCTCCTTTCGAAGGATGCAGGTGCAACGGCCTTGCACGCTTGATCTCAGGCCGGAAGCCCGTAGATCAAGCGGTTGGGTGCTCGGGTGAGCACGTTTATAGGGGCGCAGCCGTGGCCTTGTAGGGGATAGTCATACTGCGTTATCTCCTGTCCGCTTGCCGTTGTTCAAATCAGTGATTAGCCAGCGCAAGTTAATATTGCAACTTCGCTACAAGAATCGCTTATCTGCGTAAGTTATCTCGTACAGGCTCGGCGAGAATCGTTGCCAGTGGTATGAACGGCGCGTTTGGACATAGTTCCAGTCCGCTCATCGTGAAATCTGAAATTTCTTGAAATATTGAGAAAGATGGCACTGCTCTCATATTGATAGCACTTGCCGTTTGGCCCTTTATATATAGGCGTATAATTGGGGCGGATAGTTTTTTGCCACTACTGTTAAAAAAAGTCAGTGCCACTACGCAAAAAAATCATTGAAGTCGAGTGAAACTAAAGTTAGGAAAACGATCAATGGTTTTTTGACGCCAATAGGTTGGCGATCAGAGGGGGAATTGTCGGACGATCAATGGGCAGCGCATGAGGGGTTGTTCGCTCATGCGCCGACCGGCTGCATCACTCTGGTGCGTGATCGCGCAGAAACACCAGGTTGTCCGGTTTGGACTGTTCAGCGCTGTAGCGATAGCCTTGAACGTCGAATTGCTTGAGGGTGGCCGGATCGTTGATGCGTTCTTCGATGACGAAGCGGCTCATCAAGCCGCGAGCCTTTTTCGCGTAGAAGCTGATGATCTTGTACTGGCCGTTCTTCAGGTCCTTGAATTCGGTATTGATGATGCGTGCGTTCAAGGCGCTGCGCTTGACCGCCGAGAAGTACTCGTTGGAAGCCAGGTTGAGCAGCACGTCATCGCCTTGATCGACCAGGGCTTCGTTCAGCCATTCGCTGATGCGTGTACCCCAGAAGGCATACAGGTCCTTGCCCCGGGCGTTGGCCAGCCGGGTGCCCATTTCCAGGCGATAGGGTTGCATCAGGTCCAGTGGGCGCAGCAGGCCGTACAGGCCGGACAACATGCGCAGATGCTGCTGGGCATAGTCGAAATCGGCTTCGCTGAAGGTTTGTGCATTCAGGCCTGTGTACACATCGCCCTTGAAGGCCAGCAGCGCCTGCTTGGCGTTTTCCGGGGTGAAGGCTGGCGTCCAGCTGCCGAAACGCGCGGCGTTGAGCCCGCCGATCTTGTCGGAAACGTGCATCAGTTCGCTGATCTGTGCCGGGGACAACTCGCGCAGCTGCAGGATCAGCTCCTGAGAGTGGTCGAGGTACTGCGGCTGAGTGAAACGCTGGGTCGCCGGCGGTGTTTCATAGTCGAGGGTCTTGGCGGGTGAAATCACCATCAGCATGAAGTCGTCTCCTTTAATCGTGGCCGCGATTCTAGGGGGTTGTCGGCCTTGACTCCAACTATCGGGGTAATAGGTGATGGCCGGTGGCCTTGCACCAAACCCTGTGGGAGCGAGCTTGCTCGCGATAGCGGTCTGACATTCGGAAAAGATGTTGGCTGATGCACCGTCATCGCGAGCAAGCTCGCTCCCACAGGAGATTGGGGTTGCTGCGGGAATGAGGGCCGCTATCAGCTATAGTGCCGCGCGGGTTTTGTTATGGAGACATCCCATTGCGTATCGCTTTTCTCATCTCGATCTGGCTACTGAGCGTCGCTGCCCTCGCGGCACCCGGCGATGTGGCGACGCTTGATCGCAGCACCTGGCCAGAAAAACTCGTCAGTCCAACGCTGTTCGACGTAGCGTCGAGGGCCGAGATCCTGATGTTTTCCAGTGTGCTGTTGGCCAGTGAAGCGCTGGACGAACCCGCCCTGGCCCAGCGCCTGGGCTTGCGCACCATCAACCTGGAGTCGGTCAACCGGGTTCGCCAACGTATGTGGCAGCGGCTGCTGGCCAACTATAACTACGCCCAACAGAGTTGCGACCAGGATGCCTCGTTCTGTTTTCTGGTCGAAGACATGCCCACCCTGCGCGAACAAGCCGCCAAGTTCCAGGTCAGTGCAGACAGCTACTACATCAAGTGGGCCGAACCGAGTCGTGTGTTCCACACCCAGTACCTGGACGAACAATTGCGCAAGGCCGCGCTGTTCCCGCAAACCAGCAGTGAAGTCGATCATTTTGGCGACTATGAGCGCTCCGGCGACGGGATGCACGACCGGCTGTTTCTGCTGACCTTCGACAGTGCTGCCAACGCCGCGCCGGACAATACCGCCTGGGTCACCGAGTACCTGCGCAAGTCGAACATGAGCGGGACGTTCTTCGTCCTCGGCAAGGACATCCAGTCCCGTTTGGTCGAGCAATCGGTGAGTCACCTGCAAGCGACCTACTCGACCCAGTGCATCGGCGTGCAAGGCTGGGAGTTTCGCTCCCACAGTCACTGGCAGGACTGGCAGGACTCGGTGCGCCGCAGTGCCGAACTGGTCAAAAGCAAGCTGCCGGAGAACTTCGTGCCACTGTTCCGTCCGCCCGATGGCCAGCGTCGTTCCGATGCCGAAGGCTTCTTCAAGGCTCAGGGTTTGCAGGTAGCGCTGTGGGACATCGACGCCCAGGACGGCGCCGGCAAACTCAAGGGCAACCCGAGTGCGCAACGGGTGCTGACCCTGATGCTGCTGTGGCGGCACGGGGTCATCAATTTCAATGTGAAGCAGGATGGGGTGAAAACGGCGTTGCCGTGGCTGGTCACGCAAACGGCGCCGGTCGGGATCGGTTGGGAGGATTGCCAGGATGCGTTTCGCTGAAACGGCCAAACCCAGTAAACATTGGGTTTTTGGCGGTTTTGCGGGAGAATTCGTTGCAGGTTGACTTCCGACTGTAAACGGGTGATGGCAGTCCGCCAAGTGTTATTGGTCACTCTGAAAAATAAACTTCAAAAAAGCGTCAAAGTACTTTTTTCTGTCACACGTTTTGGAGTATTACGAAGACAGACCGCCGAAACCTGCAACACAGGTGGCGTCTCCCAAGACCCCGCATGTATGCAGAACACTTGAGTCCCCGCAGGTGTATTCGGCAGTCACTTCGAGGCGCAGCACCGTCAAGGTATTGCGTCGAATGGCTCCCACAAAGGTGACCGAGTATGGATGATCACGGACGTAGCTCTTCTTCCAACCAGCCAATCCTTTATGTACTCGATACCAACGTATTGATTCACGATCCAAACGCCCTGCTCAACTTCGAAGAACACCACGTCGCAATCCCGATGACCGTGCTAGAAGAGCTCGACAAGCTCAAGAGCGGGCATCACAGCGTTGCCGCTGAATGCCGCCAGGCCATCCGCCTGATCGACAAGACCCTGGGCGATGCCTCACCCGAGGACGTCGAGCAGGGTGTGCCGATCCAGCGTGGCAAAAGCGGGCCCAAGGGTTTACTGTCAATTCTGATGAGCAAGCATGCCGAGCCGAACCTGATTCTGCCCGAGCACCTGAATGACAACAAAATCATCAATCAACTGATCGATCTGCACACACGCGACCCGAAGAAGCCCGTGGTGCTGGTCACCAAAGACATCAACATGCGCCTCAAGGCGCGCGCCTGCGGGATCGCTGCCGAAGACTACAGCACCGACCAACTGGTCGATGACGTGTCCTTGCTGCCCAATGGCTACCACAACATGACCGGCTCTTTCTGGGACCGCGTGAGCAAGGTCGAAACCCGTCAGGACCACGGCCGCACCTGGCATCAGGTGCAGTTGATCGACAATCTGCCGGCGGTGCACATCAATGAATTCATCATTGATGAACAGGGCTTTGTCGGCTGGATCAAGGAGATCGAAGAGGACCGCTTGCTGATCCTCGACCTGCACCAGGAACCGCTGCTGCACCAAGAGGCATGGGGCCTGAAGCCGCGTGATATCTATCAGAGCCTGGCGTTGTACGCCTTGCTCGATCCGGACATCCACCTGGTCAACCTGTCGGGTGCCGCGGGCTCGGGTAAAACCATCCTGGCGCTGGCCGCTGCGATCGAGCAGACCATGGTCAGCAAACGTTATCGCCGCATCATCGCCACCCGCAGCGTGCAGGGCCTGGACCAGGAAATCGGCTTCCTGCCCGGCACCGAGGCGGAAAAAATGGAGCCGTGGCTGGGCGCCATCACCGACAACCTCGAAGCCTTGCACATGGATGACGAAAGCACCCATGGCAGCGTCGACTACATCCTCAGCAAAGTGCCGTTGCAGTTCAAATCCCTCAACTACATCCGGGGCCGCAGCTTCCAGCAGAGCCTGATCCTGATCGACGAATGCCAGAACCTCACGCCGCACCAGATGAAAACCATCATCACCCGTGCCGGCGCCGGTTCCAAAGTGGTGTGCCTGGGCAACCTGGCACAGATCGACACCCCTTACCTGTCCGCGACCAGCTCCGGGCTGACCTACCTCACTGAACGCTTCAAGGACTTCCCGAACGGGGTGCACATCACCTTGCAAGGGGTACCACGTTCGATCCTGGCCGAATACGCCGAATCGCATCTGTAACTGTCCACCGGAACCGGGCGGCCCAACAGCCGCCCGGTTTTTGTGGAAGTATGAAAAACCTGTGGGAGCGGGCTTGCTCGCGAATGCGGTGGATCAGTCACCCATGCATTGACTGACCTGCCGCTTTCGCGAGCAAGCCCGCTCCCACATTGGTTTGTGGTGGGCCGATAATCGTGCGTGCGAAAAATTGACCCACAGGTTTACAATCGACGCTCCTGATCAGGAGTAATCCCGTGCTGACTCATCTCGATTCCCAAGGCCGCGCCAACATGGTCGACGTCACTGAAAAAGCCGTGACGTTCCGTGAGGCGACGGCCCAAGCGCTGGTGCGCATGCTGCCCGAGACCCTGCAGATGATCGTCAGCGGCGGCCACCCCAAGGGGGATGTGTTTGCCGTGGCGCGCATTGCCGGCATCCAGGCGGCGAAGAAAACCAGCGATCTGATTCCCTTGTGCCATCCGCTGATGCTGACCGGCGTGAAGGTCGAGCTCAGTGCCGAAGGCGACGATTCGGTGCGCATCGTGGCGCGCTGCAAGCTGTCCGGGCAGACCGGCGTCGAGATGGAGGCCCTGACCGCCGCCAGTGTCGCCGCGCTGACCATCTACGACATGTGCAAGGCCGTGGACCGTGGCATGACCATCGAAAGTGTGCGTCTGCTGGAGAAGGTCGGCGGCAAGAGCGGGCATTTCCAGGCGGAGCAGCCATGAACGTGACCGTGAAGTTTTTCGCCCGTTATCGTGAAGCACTGGGGCTGGACTCGGTGAAGGTTGAAGGCAACTTCGCCACCGTCGACGATGTCCGCGCGTTGTTGGCCCAACGTGACGGTGCTGAGGTATTGAGTGAGCAGAACCTGATGTGCGCCCGTAACGAAGACCTCTGCCAGCTCGACGAGCCGGTCAGCGAGGGCGATGAAGTGGCGTTCTTCCCGACCGTGACCGGAGGCTGAACCATGGCCATTCGCGTGCAGTCCACGCCGTTCGATCCGGGCGCCGAGGTCAACGCCATGCACGACGCCAATGTCGGCGTGGGTGCCGTGGTGAGTTTTGTCGGTTACGTGCGCGATTTCAATGACGGCCTGGACGTCGCCGGGATGTTCCTCGAACACTATCCCGGCATGACCGAAAAAGCCTTGGGCAAGATTGCCATTGAGGCTGAACAGCGCTGGCCCTTGCTCAAGCTGGAAGTGCTGCACCGCATCGGCGCCCTGGAACCGGGCGAGCCGATTGTCTTCGTCGGCGCGGCCAGCGCTCATCGCCAGGCGGCATTCGACGCCTGCGCCTTTGTCATGGATTACCTGAAAACCCGCGCGCCGTTCTGGAAGAAAGAAAACACCAGCGACGGGCCGCGTTGGGTCGAGGGGCGTGACAGTGACCATGCGGCGGCAGATCGCTGGAAGCAGTAGTTCCTTCTGCGTTCTTTAGTCAGTCATCGCGAGCAAGCTCGCTCCCACAGTGGATCTGGTCGAACATGAATTTTGTGTACGACGAAGAACCTGTGGGAGCGAGCTTGCTCGCGATGAGGCCTTTCGATTCAACCAATCACTCCTGGATTCACCACCCGACCATCGGCCGGCACGGTCTGCGTTTGCCCGATTGACGACCAATACATAAAAGTCCAATATGGAATTATAAGTACAAAAAAAGGTTTCCACCCCGTTTCAGCTTTTTCTTCTGTCTTGCCAAACCAACAACAACCGCGAGAAAACGAACATGAAGAAGTTCCCCCTCATCACCGGTCTGGCCCTGAGCCTGTTGGCGTGCAGTTCTGTATTCGCCGCCGAGAAAACCCTGCGCATCGGCATCGAAGCCGCGTATCCACCGTTCGCTTCGAAAACCGATAAAGGCGAGATCGTCGGTTTCGACTATGACATCGGCAATGCCCTGTGCGCGCAGATGAAGGCCAAGTGTGTGTGGGTCGAAGGCGAGTTCGACGGTCTGATTCCTTCCCTGAAGGTGAAGAAAATCGACATGGCGCTGTCGTCCATGACCATCAATGAAGACCGCAAGAAGTCGGTGGACTTCACCCACAAGTACTATTTCACTTCGTCGCGCCTGGTGATGAAGGACGGCGCGGTGGTGGATGACCAGTACGCCAGCCTCAAGGGCAAGACAGTCGGCGTGCAGCGTGCCACCACCACCGACCGTTACGCCACCGAGGTGTTCGAGCCCAAGGGCATCAACGTCAAGCGCTACAGCAACAACGAAGAAATCTACATGGACCTGGCGGCCGGTCGCCTCGACGCGATTTTTGCCGACACCATTCCACTCAATGACTTCCTGTCGATGCCGCGAGGCAAGGGTTATGCCTTTGTCGGGCCGGAGCTGAAAGATCCGAAGTATGTGGGCGAGGGTGCGGGGATTGCCGTGCGCAAGGGCAACACCGAGTTGGTCAGCGAGCTGAACACGGCCATTGATGGCATTCGTGCCAGTGGTGAGTACCAGAAGATTTCCGAGAAGTATTTCAAGTCGGATATCTACGGCGACTGATAGTCCGCTATCGCGAGCAAGCTCGCTCCCACAGGTTCAGTGGTGTACATATCTCTTGCGCACGACTCGGACACTGTGGGAGCGAGCTTGCTCGCGATGAGGCCCTGCCAGCCAATACATCTCTTGGGGCTCAGCCCTTCAATTCCTTCAAATGCTTGTACACCGTCGCCCGGCCCATGTTCAGCACATTGGCCACGTAGTTCGATGCGCTTTTGCCCTTGAACGCGCCTTCGGCGTGCAACGCCAGCACCAGCTCACGTTTGTGGTCGCGGGTCAGCAGGTTCAGGCTCAACTGACGCTCGCGCAACCAGGCGTGGAGGAAGGTGTTGATCCGCTCCTGCCAGTCATCGCGGAACAGTGCATCCGGTTGCGGGATCAGCTTGGTCGGCGACAGGAACAGGTCCAAAGCGGCCTTGGCATTCTCGAACAGCGAAATGTTCAGGTTGATGCACAGCACCGCCAGCGGATGACCTTCGCTGTCGCGCAGTACCGTGCTGAGGCTGCGAATCTTCTGGCCATCCCAATTGAGCTTTTCGTACGGCCCGATGTTTCGTTCGCTGACATCGTCGCTGAGCATGTCCTCCAGCGCCGAGTCGTCGCCGATTTCCCGCTTGGACAGGTTGTTGGCGATGTAGTCGACCTTTTGCGTGCGCAGGTCGTGCAGCACGACTTCGGCGTGGGGGAAAAACAACGTGGCGATGGCGTCGGCGATCGCGTGGAAGTTATCCAGGGACGTGTCGTCCAGGGCCGAGTCTTTTTCGGGGGCGTTCATACAGTGGAACTCCAGGCAGCGTCAGCGCCCCATCAAAGGGGCGCTGAAAGTGTGCCGTAATCGTGGGGGCACGTCACCTGAGGATCAGGCTCAGCCGAGGCGGGCAGGGGAGAGCATGTCGGCATTCAGGCCGAAACGGCCAAGCGACTCCGGCAGCGCGACACCGCGCACCAGTGCGGCGCTGGCCTGGCCCATGGCCGGCGAGGTCTGGATGCCATACCCGCCTTGCGCTGCGACCCAGAACAGCCCTGGCACCTGTGGATCGAAGCCGGACAGCAAATCGCCGTCGCTGACGAAGCTGCGCAGGCCGGCCCAGGTGCGGGTCGGGCGGCGAATGGTCAGGGTCGTGGCCTCTTCGATCTGGTAGATGCCCATGGCGATGTCCAGCTCTTCGGGCTGTACGTCATGGGGTTCCACCGGGTCGGCGTTGGCCGGCGAACCGAGGAACATCCCGGCGTCGGGTTTCATGTAGAAGGATTCGTCGAGGCTGACCAGCATTGGCCAATGATGGATGTCCACGCCCTCCGGGCCGGCGAAGATGAACGCGGCACGGCGTTTAGGTTGCAGGCCCAGGGGGCTGGCGCCGGCCAGTTCGCCGATCTTGTCGGCCCAGGCGCCGGCGGCGTTGATGATGACCGGGGCGCTGAACGACTGAGTGCCGGTCTGGACGTGCCATGTACCCTGGTCATCGCGGCTCAGGCTGACGACTTCGGCGTCGGTGTGGACTTCGCCCTGATTGCGGCGGATGCCACGCAGGTATCCCTGATGCAGGGCATCGGTGTCGATGTCGGTAGCGGTCGGATCGTAGATCGCACCGTGGACTTTTTCCCGGCGCAGGATCGGTACCAGCGCGCAGGCCTCGTCGGTGCTGAGCAATTGCATCTCCGGCACCGTGGCCTTCGCGCTCAGGTATTGCCTGTTCAGTTCGTCCGGGTCACCGGTGAAATCCACGGTCATTTCGCCGCGTGGGGTCAGCAGCGGGTGTTCGCAGAAGCCGCTGGGCGGATTGTCGAAAAAGTCCCGGCTGGCCAGGGTCAATGCGCGAACCTGCGGGGTGCCGTAGGCGGCGGTGTACAGCGCCGCCGAACGTCCGGTGGAATGGTAGGCCGGATGGGATTCGCGTTCGAGTACGATCACACGGCCATGCTGCGACAGCCAGAAACCGGTGGAAGCGCCGGCGATACCGCCGCCGATGATGATGAAATCTGCCTGGCTCATGAATGTCTCCTTTAGAGCGCCAATGCCAATGAAGTCGGTGCCTTTGTGGGAGCGAGCTTGCTCGCGATGGCGGTGTATCAGTCAACATCATTTCTGAATGACAGATAGCTATCGCGAGCAAGCTCGCTCCCACAGGTGACTGTTGGTGTTAGTGCGTGAGGCGATAGATCGCATTGGCCAGCGCAATATCTTCCAGACCCAGGCCGATGGAGCGGAAAAACACATGTCGATCGTAACCGGGGCGCTGGACTTTATCGCTGAGCAGGTCGGGCAGGTCGCCGACAATCGCGCCCTTGTCCCAGCCGTGTTGTTCGCCGGCGATCAGCATTTCACCAGCCGCGCCGGGGGTGGTCAGGCGATAGTCGCAGAACACCTGCATGGCATTGAGGCTTTGCGGCGGCACTTCGTGGGCACGCGGGGCGTTGGTGCTGATGGAGGTGATCAGCGCCGGTTTGCGCAAGCTCGACGGATCGATCACCGGACCTGCGGATGAGGTGCAGAGCATGATCACGTCGGCGTCCTGCACGGCTGCTTCGCGACTCTCGACGATGTTCAGGCGTGGCTCGATGTTTTTCAGCAGGCTCATGGTCTGAGCATCAACGTTCAGGTTCGGCGCGTACAAGCTGATGCTCTGCCAGTCGCGCAGGTCTTTCACGTAATGCAGGTGCGCCTGGGCCACCTTGCCGCTGCCGATGATGGCCAGGCGATTGGCAGTCAGCGGCGCGAGGGCATCGACCGCCACGGCGGTGGTCGCGGCGGTACGTGCAGTGGTCAGTTCGCCCGCGTCGCACAGCAACAGCGGCTGGCCGGTCTGCATCGACATCAGCACAGTCCACGCGGTCACCAAGGGTCCCTGCTCACGGACGATGTACGGCGAAGTCTTGATGCCGTACACGCCGTCTTCGGCCAATACCCCCAGGTAGTTGATGAAGTCGCCGGCGCCCCGGGGAAATTCCACCAGTTGTTGTGCCGGTTGCACGGCTTGCCCGGCCGCCAGGTCGCGGAACATTTTGCGCAGGATCTGCGGCACGTCGACCTGCGCCAGCAACTCGCGAGCCTGGTGTTGGTTGATCACTTGGGGCGTATTGGACATGGTCGGCTCCGGAGTTGGAAGTAAACTAATTTGTCCATTATGGACTTTTAGTTTTATCTCACAATATCCGGGCGAAAAAAAAGCGCAGTCCGTTTCCGGCTGCGCTTGTCTTTTCAGCGTCGTTTAGTGCGGACGCTTGCGCTCAACCGCCCGCAACAGATGCGTCGGTGGTGTTTCACAGCTGATCTTGCGCCCCAGTTTTTCCTCGATGGACGGTAACTGGTAGGAGTCGTCTTCACCGGCAAAGCTGATGGACACACCGTCGGCGCCAGCACGACCGGTCCGTCCGATGCGGTGCACGTAGTCGTCCGGCACTTCCGGCAGGGTGAAGTTGATCACGTGGCTGATGCCGTCGATGTGGATACCGCGACCGGCCACGTCGGTGGCGACCAGGACGCGGATCTTGCCTTCGCGGAAACCTTCCAGTGTCTTGATGCGCTTGTGCTGCGGCACGTCGCCGGACAGTTGCGCGGCGTTGATGCCGTCGCGCACCAGGCGTTCTTCGATGCGCCGCACTTCATCCTTGCGGTTGGCGAATACGATCACGCGCTCCCAGCCATTGTCGTTGACCAGGTTGTAGAGCAGTTTGTACTTGTCGGCAGCGGCCACTGCGTAGATGTGCTGCTCGACGTTTTCGTTGGCCACGTTGGTGACTTCGATTTCGACGATGGCAGGGTCAGTGGTCCATTGCTTGGCCAGGTTCATCACGTCTTCGGTGAAGGTCGCGGAGAACAGCAGCGTCTGGCGCTCGGCCTTGGGCGGCGTTTGGCGAATGATCTGGCGCACTTGCGGGATGAAGCCCATGTCGAGCATGCGGTCGGCTTCGTCCAGTACCATCACTTCGACCATGTCCAGATGCACGTCGCCGCGCTGGTTGAAGTCCAGCAGGCGGCCCGGTGTGGCCACCAGGATGTCGCAGTGGCGGGCTTCGAGGTGCTTGAGCTGCTTGTCGAAGTCCATGCCGCCGACGAAGGTCATGACGTTGAGGCCGGTGTACTTGGTCAGGTCGGCGGCGTCCTTGGCGATCTGCACCACCAGTTCGCGGGTCGGCGCGATGATCAGCGCCCGTGGCTCACCCATGTAGCGCTCTTTCGGCGGCGGGGTTTGCAGCAACTGGGTGATGATCGAGATCAGGAACGCAGCGGTTTTGCCGGTACCGGTCTGGGCGCGGCCGATGGCGTCTTTGCCGGCGAGGGTGAAGCCCAGCACCTGTGCCTGGATCGGCGTGCAATACGGGAAGCCCAGGTCCTGGATGGCGTGCATCAGTTCAGGGGCCAGCTTGAAGTCGTGGAAGCGGGTTTTGCCTTCCTGGGGCTCGACAACGAAGTCTTCGAGTTTCCATGGGATGACCGGCGCCTTGGGCTTGGGTTCGCGGCGCGGTTTGGCGGGTTTCGGCGTTTCGCTGAGCGGCTGTTCCGGGGCTGCTATTGCCACAGGCTGGGCAGCGGGGGCGGACTTCGGCTCATGCTTGGGTGCCGCGGTGGTGACGGCCCGTTCAGGCTGATTACCGTCGGTGCGGTGGCTGGGAGCGTGAGACGGAGCGCTGGGGACTGGCGCGAGTTGCTCAGTCTCGCTTTTACCGAACATTTTCTTGAGTGCTTTGAGCACGGTCATCTCATCAATTGGTTAAGGAATGTACGCCGGCCAGTGTAATGCAAGAATCGGGCGCGGCGTAGTGGGATGGATCAAAGGGGCCTTTTAAACAAAGAAAGGAACCTCAAGGGTTAACGCAAGCGTTCGGTGAGCCAGGTGCCAATGTCGCGAATTTCCTCGGGTAACACTTCGTGGCCCATTGGGTATTCCTGCCATGTCACGGTGACACCACGATGCTTCAAGTGCTCGTAGGCGCTGCGTCCCATCGAGTTCTGCACCACATCGTCGTATTGGCCGTGCATCGACAGTACCGGAATGCGCTGCTGGCTGGCGGACAGTTCCAGATCGTCACTGAAGGTCGGTGCATAAGTAGAAAGGGCAACGACGCCACCCAGCGGTCCCTGCCACTTCAGAAACGCGGTGTGGAACACCACGGCACCGCCCTGGGAGAAACCAGCCAGAAAAATCCGCGAGGCGTCTATTCCGCTGGCCTTCTGCGATTCGATCAGTTCGATGATCCAGTTGGCAGACTCTTCCAGTTGCTCGCGGTTGATCGCGCGCGCGGGGCTCATGGCCAATATGTCGTACCAGCTCGGCATCTCGTATCCGCCGTTGATGGTGACGGCGCGGCTCGGCGCCTGGGGCAAAACAAAGCGGGTGCTCAACAGGGATTCCTGCAGGGCTTCGGCCACTGGCAGGAAGTCGTAGCGATCGGCACCCAGGCCGTGCAGCCAGATAACGCAGGCGTCTGCGGTCTTGACGGGTTCAAGAATCAAGGGGTTGGTCATGGCTGCTCCAAAAGTGTGCGTGCGCTCTCATTGAGTGCGAGGGCTGAGTGCGTGTCTGGTTGATCAGTTACGAAGATGTCGCAAGGTTACAAGTTTTGCTATTGACCTGCAGCTGAACCGCTTCGGCGAGCGGTGTGGTACGGGCTTTGCTATGGCGAACTCTGTATGAAAAATCCTACGCCTGTCGGTAACACTATCAGGCCAAGGTTGTTAGTGGGATTGAAAAGAATCCGGTGATGGATGTTCGCCAAAGGCCGATACGGGGCTTCGCGAACGTGAAAGGGCTACAGCCCGTTCGGCCGACTGGTGAGAGCGAGTTTTCCATGATGTGGATTTTTCTCCTACTAGACTCATAGCTAACGTCTTACGTCGGTTGACCCAAAAACAAGCCAACACGGGTCGACTACGCCTCAAAAGGGTGCGACAGGACTCACGCTCCGACACAACAAGAGCAAAACTGGAGGTTTGAATGAAGATGTTGAAATCCACCCTGGCTATCGTGACTGCAGCCGCGGTACTCGGTGTCAGCGGGTTTGCCCAGGCGGGTGCAACCCTGGATGCAGTGATGAAGAAAGGTTTCGTGCAGTGTGGCGTCAGCGATGGCCTGCCAGGCTTCTCGGTTCCGGATTCCACCGGCAAGATCGTCGGTATCGATGCTGACTACTGCCGTGCAGTGGCGGCGGCTGTCTTCGGCGACGCGACCAAGGTCAAGTTCAGCCAGTTGAACGCCAAGGAGCGCTTCACCGCGCTGCAGTCCGGCGAAATCGACATTCTGTCGCGCAACACCACCATGACCAGTTCCCGTGACGCGGGCATGGGCCTGAAATTCCCAGGCTTCATCACCTACTACGACGGCATCGGCTTCCTGGTAAACAACAAGCTGGGCGTGAAAAGCGCTAAAGAGCTGGACGGCGCAACCATCTGCATCCAGGCCGGTACTACCACCGAGCTGAACGTTTCCGACTACTTCCGCGGCAACGGCCTGAAATACACCCCGATCACCTTCGACACCTCCGACGAAAGCGCCAAGTCGCTGGAATCCGGTCGTTGCGACGTACTGACCTCCGACAAATCCCAGCTGTTCGCCCAGCGCAGCAAGCTGGCTTCGCCGAAGGACTACGTGGTTCTGCCGGAAACCATTTCCAAGGAACCTCTGGGCCCGGTCGTGCGTAATGGCGACGACGAGTGGCTGGCCATCGTGCGCTGGACTGGCTACGCCATGCTCAACGCTGAAGAAGCCGGCATCACTTCGAAGAACGTCGAAGCCGAAGCCAAGGGCACCAAGAACCCTGATGTTGCCCGTCTGCTGGGTACCGACGGTGAATACGGCAAAGACCTGAAAGTGAAGAAAGACTGGGTCGTGCAGATCGTCAAGCAAGTGGGTAACTACGGCGAAGTGTTCGAGAAAAACCTCGGCAAGAGCACTCCGCTGGAAATCGACCGCGGGCTGAACGCTCTGTGGAACGCTGGCGGCATTCAATACGCACCACCAGTGCGCTGATGGTTCTATCACCCGGTGGGCCAACCACCGGGTGATGTTCTGTTCCATTATTTCCGGGGCACTTCATGCAAAATTCAATCGGCGCACCTAAGCAGAGGCTCAGCCTCAGCGATCCACGAGTGCGTGCGTGGGTATTCCAGATCATCACGGTTATCGGGGTGGTCTCGCTGGGCTGGTATCTGTTCGATAACACCCAGACCAACCTGCAGCACCGGGGCATTACCTCCGGTTTCGACTTTCTGGAGCGCAGTGCCGGTTTCGGCATCGCTCAACACCTGATCGACTACACCGAAGCGGACACATACGCCCGGGTGTTTGTCATCGGCCTGCTCAACACCCTGCTGGTGACTTTCATCGGCGTGATCCTGGCGACGATCCTGGGTTTCATCGTGGGTGTGGCGCGGCTGTCGAAGAACTGGATCATTGCCAAGCTGGCGACGGTGTATGTGGAAGTTTTCCGCAACATTCCGCCGCTGCTGCAGATCCTGTTCTGGTACTTCGCGGTGTTCCTGACCATGCCGGGGCCGCGCAACAGTCACAATTTCGGCGACACCTTCTTTGTCAGCAGTCGTGGCCTGAACATGCCGGCGGCGTTGATGGCAGAGGGTTTCTGGCCGTTTGTGGTCAGCGTTGTAGTCGCCATCGTCGCCATCGTGCTGATGAGTCGTTGGGCCACCAAGCGCTTCGAAGAAACCGGCGTGCCGTTCCACAAGTTCTGGACCGGCCTGGCACTGTTCCTGGTGATCCCGGCCTTGTGCGCACTGATCTTCGGCGCGCCGCTGCACTGGGAAATGCCGAAGCTGCAAGGCTTCAACTTTGTCGGTGGCTGGGTACTGATCCCGGAACTGCTGGCGCTGACACTGGCCCTGACTGTGTACACCGCGGCGTTCATCGCCGAGATCGTGCGCTCGGGCATCAAGTCGGTCAGCCACGGCCAGACCGAAGCGGCGCATTCCCTCGGCCTGCGTAACGGCCCGACCCTGCGCAAGGTGATCATCCCGCAAGCCCTGCGCGTGATCATTCCACCGCTGACCAGCCAATACCTGAACCTGGCGAAGAACTCCTCGCTGGCGGCCGGTATCGGTTATCCGGAAATGGTCTCGCTGTTCGCCGGGACCGTGCTCAACCAGACCGGCCAGGCGATCGAGGTGATTGCGATCACCATGAGCGTGTACCTGGCGATCAGTATCAGCATTTCCCTGCTGATGAACTGGTACAACAAGCGCATTGCGCTGATCGAGCGGTAAGGAAAAGCGCATGAGCACTCATACTTTCAAACCCGACATGCCCCCACCGAGCAGCAGTATCGGTGTGGTGGCGTGGATGCGCGCGAACATGTTCTCCAGCTGGCTCAATACCCTGCTGACCCTGTTTGCGTTCTACCTCATCTACCTGGTGGTGCCGCCGATCCTGCAGTGGGCCATCCTCGACGCCAACTGGGTGGGCACGACCCGCGCCGACTGCACCAAGGAGGGCGCCTGCTGGGTGTTCATCCAGCAGCGCTTCGGCCAATTCATGTACGGCTACTACCCGCCGGAACTGCGCTGGCGCGTGGACCTGACCGTGTGGTTGGCGGTCATCGGCGTGGCACCGTTGTTCATCTCGCGCTTTCACCGTAAAGCGGTGTATGGCCTGAGCTTCCTGGTGTTGTACCCGATCATTGCCTACTTCCTGTTGCACGGCGGCATCTTCGGCCTGACCCAGGTAGCGACCAGCCAGTGGGGCGGCCTGATGCTGACCCTGGTGATCGCCACTGTCGGCATCGCCGGTGCGCTGCCGCTGGGGATTGTCCTGGCCCTGGGGCGTCGTTCGAACATGCCGGCGATTCGGGTGGTCTGCGTGACCTTCATCGAGTTCTGGCGCGGCGTGCCGCTGATCACGGTGCTGTTCATGTCCTCGGTGATGCTGCCGCTATTCCTGCCTGAAGGCATGAACTTCGACAAGCTGCTGCGGGCCCTGATCGGCGTGATCCTGTTCCAGTCGGCCTATGTGGCCGAGGTGGTGCGCGGTGGCCTGCAAGCGATTCCCAAGGGGCAGTACGAAGCGGCTGCAGCGATGGGGCTGGGCTACTGGCGCAGCATGGGCCTGGTGATTTTGCCGCAAGCCCTGAAGCTGGTGATCCCCGGTATCGTCAACACCTTCATCGCGCTGTTCAAGGACACTAGCCTTGTGATCATCATCGGCCTGTTCGACCTGCTCAACAGCGTCAAGCAAGCCGCCGCCGATCCGAAGTGGCTGGGCATGGCCACCGAAGGCTATGTGTTCGCCGCCCTGGTGTTCTGGATTTTCTGTTTTGGTATGTCGCGCTATTCCATGCATCTGGAACGCAAGCTCGACACAGGCCACAAGCGTTAGGAGTTCTTTTATGAGCGAAGCAAATAAAAAGCCTGTGAGCCCTGAAGGCATTATTCAGATGCAGGGCGTGAACAAGTGGTACGGCCAGTTCCACGTGCTGAAAGACATCAACCTCAACGTCAAGCAGGGCGAGCGTATCGTGTTGTGCGGCCCGTCGGGTTCCGGCAAGTCCACCACCATCCGTTGCCTCAACCGCCTGGAAGAACACCAGCAGGGCCGCATCGTGGTCGATGGCGTGGAACTGACCAACGACCTCAAGCAGATCGAAGCGATCCGCCGCGAAGTCGGCATGGTGTTCCAGCATTTCAACCTGTTCCCGCACCTGACCATCCTGCAGAACTGCACGTTGGCGCCGATGTGGGTGCGCAAGATGCCCAAGCGCAAGGCCGAGGAAATCGCCATGCACTACCTGGAACGCGTACGCATTCCGGAGCAGGCGCATAAATACCCGGGGCAGTTGTCCGGCGGTCAGCAACAGCGTGTGGCGATCGCCCGCGCGCTGTGCATGAAACCGAAAATCATGCTGTTCGACGAGCCGACGTCGGCACTCGACCCGGAGATGGTGAAAGAGGTACTGGACACCATGATCGGCCTGGCCGAAGACGGCATGACCATGCTCTGCGTGACCCACGAAATGGGCTTCGCCCGCACCGTGGCCAACCGCGTGATCTTCATGGACAAGGGCGAAATCGTCGAACAGGCCGCGCCGAACGACTTCTTCGATCACCCACAGAATGATCGCACCAAGCTGTTCCTGAGCCAGATCCTGCATTGATCGAACCCAGGCACTGAAATAAACCCGGACATGTTCCGGGTTTTTTTTGCCCGCGATTTAACGTCCGAATGCAAAAAACTGTGGGAGCGGGCTTGCTCGCGAAAGCGGAGTGTCAGGCAACATACAAGTTGAATGTTAAGCCGCCTTCGCGAGCAAGCCCGCTCCCACAGGGGGTGTGCGACGCGCCAATTCTGAACGGTTGCCCTCTTGGAATATGTTGACTAACATGTCAGAAAATTCATCCTATGATTGGATGAGAGGGCGAATTCCATGTCAGAAATCTCTCCACTGGTAAAACGATCCTTGGTCGATCAGGCCCTGGACCAACTGCGTCTGCGTATCAACCAGGGCATCTGGGTCGTTGGCCAGCGTTTGCCCACCGAGCCCGAGTTGTCGGCGGAACTGGGCATCAGCCGCAACACCGTGCGTGAAGCCATGCGCGTGTTGGCGTTTTCCGGGTTGATCGAGATCCGTCAGGGCGACGGCAGTTACCTGCGAGCGGTGGTCGATCCGCTCGATACCCTGAAGGCGCTGTCCCGTTGCTCCCTTGAGCAGGCTCGGGAAACCCGGCACATCCTTGAAGTCGAGGCCATCGGCCTGGCAGCCATGCGCCGCACCGATGAAGACCTGGTGGCATTGCGCGAGGCGCTGGGTGTCAGCGGCAGTCACTACCATGGCGATCTCGACACCTACATTGCCTGCGATCTGGTGTTCCACCGCCGTCTGGTGGACGCCGCGCATAACCCGACCCTCAGCGAGTTGTATCGCTATTTCTCCAGCATCGTCGGCGCGCAGTTGCGCCAGACCCTGAGCATCGTCCCGCGCCGCCAGGAAGTGTTCGACCTGCATATCGAATTGCTCGATGCCGTCGAACAACGCGATCCGGAGCGGGCCAAATCCTTGTCGAGGCAGTTGATCAATGAACCTTGAAACCGAGAAGTCGATACCGCGCAGTGATTTATCCACAGCCGCAAAACGCTCGGCAGAGCTGGAAGAGCTGCTGATCGACGCCGAGGCTGATGACGAACAGGTTCAGCAAACCCACCCGGTTCTGCGCCGGCCATGGCTGTTGCTGCTGGGCCTGATTCTGGTGGCGCTGAACCTGCGCCCGGCGCTGTCGAGCATGGCGCCGATGCTCAGCGAGGTCTCGAAGTCCCTCGGCTTGTCGGCGTCTGCGGCAGGATTGCTGACCACGTTGCCGGTGCTTTGCCTTGGCCTGTTTGCGCCGCTGGCACCACTGCTGGCCAGACGCTTTGGGGCTGAGCGGGTGGTGCTGGGCATTCTTCTGACCTTGGCTGGCGGCATCATCCTGCGCAGTTCATTCGGTGGGATCGGCCTGTTTGCCGGCAGTGTGCTGGCCGGTGCCAGCATTGGCGTGATCGGTGTGTTGCTGCCAGGCATCGTCAAGCGCGATTTCCCGAAACAGGCCGGGACCATGACCGGCGTCTACACCATGGCCCTGTGCCTGGGCGCGGCGATGGCGGCGGGTGCGACCGTGCCGCTGAGCGAGCACTTCGACAACAGCTGGGCGCTGGGCCTCGGCTTCTGGGTTATTCCGGCATTGGCCGCGGCGCTGTTCTGGTTGCCGCAAGTCGGCCAGAAACACGGCGCGCACAACGTTGCCTACCGCGTTCGAGGCTTGCTGCGCGATCCGCTGGCCTGGCAGGTGACCTTGTACATGGGCCTTCAATCGTCTCTGGCCTACATCGTGTTCGGCTGGTTGCCGTCGATCCTGATCGGGCGCGGCCTGACCCCGACCCAGGCCGGGCTGGTGCTGTCGGGTTCGGTGATCGTGCAACTGATCAGCTCCCTCGCGGCACCCTGGCTGGCGACTCGCGGCAAGGACCAGCGCCTGGCGATCGTGATCGTGATGGTTATGACCCTCGGCGGTCTGTTCGGTTGTCTGTATGCGCCGATCGAAGGTTTGTGGGGCTGGGCGATCGTGTTGGGGCTGGGGCAGGGCGCCACGTTCAGCCTGGCCTTGACCCTGATCGTGCTGCGCTCGCGGGACTCCCATGTGGCGGCGAACCTGTCGAGCATGGCCCAGGGTTTTGGTTACACCCTGGCGTCCATGGGGCCGTTCGCGGTCGGTATCGTGCATGACTGGACCGGTGGCTGGACGGCGGTGGGCTGGATCTTCGGCGTCATCGGCCTGGGTGCGATCATCGCCGGCCTGGGTGCCGGTCGTTCGCTGTACGTCCAAGTACAAAGCGAGAAAGTCTGAAGTACGGCGCTACAGGTAAACAATCTCCAGCGTCGCCGAGCCATCGAGTTGTACAAGGGTGCTCAGGTCCAGCTCGGAGGTTGGCGCGATAACGGTTTCGACGATGACCCGGCTCGTCAGATGGCGAATGGCGATCGGGCCGGCGTTGCTTCCTGCTCTGTCGGTGAAGCCCAGATAGCTCCTGGCAGCAATGGGTATGGCGCGGTTGCTCGATGTACTCCAGGCCGCGCCACCGGTGGTCGAATCGGTGCTAAAGACCTGCGACAGGTCGTCCACGACCGTATTTTCAGGATTGAAATTCAATGAGTACAAGCCGATTTTGTTGCCGCTGCCGTCGTAGTTCAGACCGTAATAAATCTGACTGTTGACGATGGCCGAGCCCTCGCGGTCGTCACGCATGAGCAGGGCGAAGCGGCCGGGGGCCGAGCACTGGATGCTGAAGTCGAGTGTCTGGTCACGCAGCCGCGTGCGCTTATCGACATTCAGATCCCGCCGGGGGATTTTTCCGAATTCCACGAGGCCGCTGTTGGACAGGCTGGGTGTGCAGGCCAGTGGGGTGATGAGGCCTTTGACGGTCAATTCATCGGACGACGCGGCGAGGGCATGAGGCACCAGGCCAATCAACCCGGTGAGCGAGAGTGCTGCGAAGTGATTTTTCATCCATGGATGCTCATTCGTTTGAGTGGGTTGTCCCTGCAGGCGCTGAACCGCTCACGTTCGCTTGCGCTGCGAGCGGTTCAGTGTCATGACTTTACTTGTACCAAACCTCAATCGTTGCGAGGCCGTCGATAGGGATTTCGTTGTCTATGGTCAAGGTGTCGGTACCGGCAATGTAGGTTTTGATTTCCAGGTCCATGGTGAGATCCTTGACCTCAATCCGCGTGGCGTGATCACTAGTAGCGGCAACCGATGACTGGTTGCCTAACTTGATGCGGTCTTGCTTGGCCCAGGTTGCCCCGCCATCAGAAGAGCCAATCGCCTGTACTGGGGTTGTATCTGCCGTGGATGCTGTGATCGCTATATCAAAGAAGCCGAGTTTTTCATTGTCAGGGGTCAATCCCACTCCAAAGTAATCGCCTGCTCCTGCTGCAGTATTTGGCCTGTGATCGATGGGGTTCAGCATGAATGGCATCGTTTCACTACACGCCATGGTCAGTTGAATCTTTGTCGTATCCACCAAGGTGTTGCTGGTGGGATGAAGGTCATTCACCGATTTCTTGCCGATGTCGACAAGCCCCCCACGACTCAAGTTGATATCACAAGCGGCCGGCGTGATGAAGCCTGTGACTTTCAGGGGAGTATTCGACGCCGCAAGGGCATGCGGTGCGACGCAGATCAGTGCGGTGGTTGAAAGTGCTGCAAAGTACTTTTTCATTTTTTACTCACTTCTGTGGTTGTTTTCCTGGCTAGTCCGAGAGGCCTGTTTCGCCCCGTTTTCAGCAGGATTGGGTTGGGTGTTACAAATAGATAATCTCGATCGTCCCCGCGCCATCGAGGTCGATGGCGCTGCTCAAGTCCAGGCTGCTGGTCGGCGCAATGACGGCGTCGACGGTCAAGGTGGTGCTGAGGTTCTGGATCGGGATCGGGCCCGAGCTAGTGCCGACAGTGTCGGTAAAGCCCAGGTAGCTGGTTGTTCCGATTGAGCGCGCGTTGATGCTGGACGTATTCCAGGCCACGCCACCGGTAGTGGAGTGGGTTTGAAAGAGCCTGGCAAAACTGTCGGCCCTGGCGCCGGCGGGTTCGACGCTCACTGAATACAGGCCGATCTTGTTGTTGCGGTAGTCGGTGCCCAGGCCGTAGGTACTTTCGCTGCTGACCGTCGCCGAGCCTGAGCGGTTGTCGTGCATGGTCAGGGCGAATGCGGTGGGCGCATCGCAATTGACACTCAACGTCAGGGACTTGGGCGGCAGGCGAGTGCTTGTGTCAGTGTTCAGGTCGTTTCTGGACAGCGTGCCGAAGTCGACCACGCCACCGTCGGACAGCGTCGGCTCACAAGCCGCCGGAGCGAAACGGGCACGCAAGGTAATCTCCGGGGTGCGCCCGATAGCCACAGCATCAAATACACCGGAGGCCTGCCAGGTGACCGCGTCGCGCACTTGCAGCCCGCGCTCTTGAACCCACGCAGTCAGCTCAAGCTGCGCCGAGAATTGACGGCCCTGTAATGGCATGCCGGCGAGTACGGGAACGATCCCGTGCGCCGGTCGCCAAATCAGGCTCGACGCCGTTTCTGCGGGTGATTGACCGACGCCGGCAATCAACCCGATCGCTACCGATTGACCATCCAGCACCGCTTCGCGAATACGGATCTGATAGCTGCCGCGTTCAGCAAAGTGGAAACGTTCGGCAGTCGCGGCCAGGGCTCGATAAAACAGGCTCATGTCGGTGGGATGTGAGCAGTTCAGGCTCAGACTCAGCTGACGCTCGCCCAGGTTTCGCTCCGGTGCCGAATCGGGGCGAAGCGCCCGGTTCATCAGTCCGTAATCGAGCAAGGGCTGGCTCAGGTTGAATTGACAGTCGTCAGCGGACGCCGAGGCGAGCGAGGTGAATCCGCTCGCTGCCAGGGACGCGAGGGTCGGTAGCCAATAACCGGATAGATTCATGAAGTCCTCCTCATAGGGATTGGCACTTGGCGGGGGCGGTTTCGTAGTACGCCTGGGGGTCGACGTCCTGGGGCAATTCGAAGCTCAGTTCGCAGCGCTCCAACCCCGGCGCGGTGACCCACAACGTGCGGGAGTCAAGGGCGTTGGGCAGGAACACCAGGCCGCCGTCCTGCGCCAGGGTGATGAATTCGCCATCCGCGGTGTTCACCGCGGCGCCGCGCGGCAGGGGCACGCCGTTGGCGGTGGTGACCTTGAGCAATGCCCGGCGGGTAAGGCTGATGCCGAACTCGACGCTGTCGACGGCACCGCGACCGGCAGTAATCATCGCCAGCCCGTTGTGGATGTCGACGTTGCGCGGCAGGCTTTTGGGGTCGACTTCCACCTTGCTGCGGCCGTAAGCCGCCACTTGCGGGATCACTGCCTGACCTTGCCAGTCGGTCCAGACCGGGCCGCTGGGCGTCGTCACCTTGATGGCGCCCATGTCTCCGACCGAGAGCAGTGCAAAGGTGTCGCTCACCGGGTAAGGCGACAGCGTCAGGCCACCGCCGTGCAGCACGGCACCGCCTCGGGCGCTGGCCTGATAACTGGAACGCTCGGCATCGGCGCGGGTGTAATTCAGGTCCAGTTGGGTGTAGCGCGGCAGCAGCGAAACACCGGCGGTGGATTCCACCTGCCTGTCGCGCGTGTCCCGTTCGACGCCGACCCGATACGCCAGTTGATCGCTGATCTGCTCACTCAAGCCCACACCGCTGCGGGATTCGCCAGCAGAACTGCGCACCCAGGTACTCACCTGGCGGTTCTCCCCCAAAGGGATGCTCAGATTCAGGTAGACACTGTTGTCTGCGCGGTTCATGCCACTGATCTGCCATTCGGCGGTCGTCGACACCGACACACTGGCAATGCGGGTGCCCCAGGAGGCGATGGCGCGGCTGCTGCTTTGGCCGTCAAACGTGCTTGACCTGCTCAAACCACCGCTGAAGGCTCCGAGCCAGGGATGCGACCAGGAGAGGCTGGCGCTTTGTTGGTCGCGGTAACGGGATTGACTGAAGTCGGAGGTGCGGTCGAAGACCGCATCTTCCAGCTCACGGTAACCAAAGGTTCGGTAGGCACTTCCTCCATTGAGCGCCCATTGATCGCTCAAGCGGTGGGTGACGTTAAGGTCGGCTTGAAGTCCCTGACTGGCTTTGCTGCCAGTGGCGTCAGCAGCTGTCAGTGTGGCTTGAACCTGGGTGCCGGGCGAGGGCAGCAGACCCACGCCGACACCTGCCGCGCGGTAGTCGGCCGCGCCGGTCAGTCCTGCACTGAACAGTGCTTGCGGAGCGATTGCAGCGCTCCAGCCGCCACTGATCACCCAGGGATCATCGCCCTGTTCGGCGCCTGTACTGCGGACCTGGCCAGCCGCCAGTGAATAACCGGGCGCCGGCAAGTCGATGCCGAGCATTGCCGCGGAAATGGTAAAGCTGCGCTCGCTGCCATCGGATTCCCTGACCGTGACGTGCACATCGGAGCGGCTGTTGAGGCGGCGCACGTTGTTCAAGGCAAACGGGCCGGCGGGAACCACCGTCGAATGAATCAGTGAGCCGTTCTGCCGAATCTCGACCTGCGCCTGGCTGTGGGCAATGCCTTCGATGACGGCGTTTTGTCCTTCCACCTGCAAGGCGTGCTCATTGAGTATCTGCACCCCGGTGATCTGCGCGCCGGCGAGGACCGGGTTATAGAGGTTGATCTGACCCGCTTGCAGCACGGCCTCCTGGCTGACGAACGTGCGCTGGGCATACGCCGCGATATGAGTCGTTCGAGAACGGTCGTCCTGCCAGCTCTGCACCTGGCGACTGCGCACGATCCAGTCCCCGGCGTTGAAACCGAGTTCGGTGTTGGCCGCTGCGTAGCGACTCGATCGATCGCCAAAACGGCTGTGCAGACCGGTGATGTCGTAATTGAGCAGGCCGGCGAAGCCGCCGGTTCGATAGCCGGAAAAATCCCGGGCAGTGGAACGTATTGCGTCGGTGGGCACGATCAATGCCAAGGCAAGGTTCGCCGGATCCTGTTCGATGATGGTCTGCGGCGAGGTGCCGAGAAAATCGTGGCACTGGCTGTCACCCAGCATCTGACTGGGTACATTCAGACTGGCCGCATCAAGCAGGGTGCGATCGAAGCACAACGCTCCCTCGTGGTTGAATCTGACGTCTACCCGACCATGGCGCTGGCCATTGACCGTGAGGGTGACCGGGTGCATTCCGGCCGTGAATCGCGGCGCTTGCATCAGCGACGTGGCCAGCGCTGGGTCAATGCCTCGCTGCAGCAACGTGCTTTTGTCGAATGAAGTAGGCAAGGAAACATCTCCCTGGGCGTTTAGTACCATCAACGCATTGGTCAGCAGCAGCGCCAGCGGGGCCGGTCGCCATAACAGACGAGGGTGAGCAGCGGCTTGAATGGCGGGCACGGCTTCGCCATCACGGTAAATTAATGCTGTGTTCATTGGGTTCGCTTGGGTGAGGTCGGCGTGCTCGCCTGTTTTGCTCTGGCTTCAGACACGCTCTTGGCAATGGCTAGAGGGCCGTTGCCTTGAAACATCAGCGCTCACTGTTCTTCAGAGGGCGCTGTGGAGTGGTTGTGATTTCAGGGTTTGATGGGCGCCTCATGGTGAGGCACGCTGAAACCGTAGACGGTGGCCGGCTGAAAACGCACTTGCGTGGCGGCACCTGCTGGCACCGGAACACTGATGTGTTCACCGGGCAATACATAGGTTTTAGGTAGCAGGACGCTGCTGGCAGAAGGTAACAATGTCACTTCCTGGCCCAGACGTACCACGTAGGGCGTATCGTTGCGCACGGTCAGTTGCGCGTCCTTCAACGACCATTGCAGGTCGGTCCAGGGCGTGCGATTAGGCGCCAGGCCTTTGGGGTGAAGGATCAGCGGCAGATTCTGGCGCACTGTCACACCCACGCGGGCATGCCCGGCTTCGACTGCGGGTTTGCCTTGGGGAATGCCTTCGAAGATCACCCGCTTCAGACGCTGGGTGAGCAGGGGTTTTTCTGCTTGAAGAATGAACCGAACCAATTGCGTTTTCGACGCTTCGACGCGCGCCAGCGGTGGCGTGACAAATGCCAGGGGCTCGGTGTCTTCGGGGATGTCTTCGATGGTGACGTGCATCAACGCCAGTGTGGAATCAGTGTTGGTTACTGAAACGGACGCTTCGCCATCAGCTTCGTTGACGATGACAACGGAAGTATTCGGCACCATGCCATCGGCCTGGGCCTGTACGGTCAGCAGGAGAGAGAGTGTGCCGATGCCGGAATTGAGCAGGTGGCGTGCGATTGTTGAAAACATCGTCATGACGTGTCTCGTTGAGCGTTTCGTAAAAAGTAAATGCCGGGGGTGGTGCGGACAGGATTCAATTTATCGGTCGAAGTCACTGGGTGGTATGCAACTAATACGAAAAGAGAGCGGGCGTGTATGAAAGAGTGTTGCGGACTACGCAACGTTTTCTCACGAGGACTCTTTCAGTTGTAGTCCTCCTGCGTAGTCTTCAGCGCGCCTCAATGTAGGAACCATCTATTTGTTGGATGGGCAAAGAGTTAGCCCATTGAATACATTGGGGATGCGATGTCAGAGGGTTTTTCGAGGCGTTGTGGAGGGGGCAGGAACGGCGCTACTTTCCGCGCTTTTGCGCCACCAGCAGGAGGTATCCCACAATGCGAGTCGTTATTGCTGACGACCATTCCGTCGTTCGTGTCGGCCTGCGCATTCTCATCAACGCCAGTCGACGATGCGTGATCGTCGGTGAGGCCGACAGTGTCGACAACTTGATGAATCTGCTTTCAAGTACGTCCTGCGAACTGCTGATCACCGACTTCTCCATGCCGGGAGGGCTACAGGCCGATGGTTTGAAAATGTTGAGTACGATTCAGCGTCATTACCCGACCTTGCCAATCATCCTGGTGACGATGTTTACCAGTGTGGTGACGGCAAGGGCTGCGCTGGCGCAAGGGGTAATGGGCATCGTCGCCAAAACCGCATCGGCGACGGAGTTGCCCCTGGCAATCAATGCGGTGCAGGAAGGACGCCGTTACCTCAGCAAGTCCCTGCGCACGCTGTTGGCCAATACCCGCGATCAGTTTCACGAATCACCCTTGTCAGCCAAGGAGCACGAAGTGGTCCGAATGCTCGCCAGTGGCATGACCGTCAGCGAAATCGCCGCTCACTTCAATCGCAGCGTGTCGACCATCAGTAAGCAAAAGAAAATGGCTATGCTCCGGTTAGGTATTTCCACGGACGTTGATCTTTTTTCCTACGCTCGGGACAGCGGAATGACCTGAATAGTCATCGCGTTATTTTCATCGTGAATGCCGATAGTGTTCGATGCATTTGCAGACTATCGTGCGGGCACTCTTTCGAAATCATTATGCAAACCCGGGGGACCCCGCAGATGAGTGAAGCCCATAGCGCCTTGATCACCCGTTTCTACCAGGCTTTCCAGCGCCTGGATGCCGAAGCCATGGCTGCCTGCTACACCGACGACGTGGTGTTCAGTGACCCGGCGTTCGGTGAGCTTCGCGGTCGCGATGCCGGTGACATGTGGCGCATGCTGACGACTCGGGCCAAGGATTTTTCCCTGACTTTCGATCATGTTCACGCCGACGGGCGCACCGGTGGCGCCCATTGGGTGGCGACCTACCTGTTCAGCCAGACCGGCAACACCGTGGTCAATGATATCCAGGCGCGTTTTATCTTCCGTGACGGCAGGATCTGCGAGCATCACGACAGCTTTGATCTGTGGACCTGGTCACGTCAGGCATTGGGTTTCAAAGGTCTGCTGCTGGGCTGGACGCCACTGGTGCGCAACGCCGTTCGCGCCCAGGCATTGAAGGGGCTGAAGGCATTTCAGGCCGGTCGCTGATAAGATCGCGGCTTGTTTCCTTTCAAGCCTTGATCGTGCCGTGACCACCCCAAGCGAGTCTCCCGTCAGCAAGCCCTGGTTCGTCTACCTCGTTCGCGCGGCCAATGGTTCGCTGTATTGCGGGGTCAGCGATGATCCCGTGCGCCGCTTCGCCAAGCATCAAAGTGGCAAGGGGGCACGGTTCTTTCTTTCCAGCCCGGCCATGGCGCTGGTCTACACCGAACTTTGTCGCGACAAAAGCGATGCGCTGCGCCAGGAACGGCTGATCAAGAAACTGCGCAAAAGCGCCAAGGAATGTCTGGTCGCGTCTTATCAATCTGGCTGATCGGCTCCCATCAGGCACATCTGTAGGCTGCCAACCGATTGCGCGCTAAGCTGCGGATTCCTAATTTGTGCGGCGGAGCCGAGCATGTCCGAGTTGATTCTGCATCATTACCCGACGTCCCTCTTTGCCGAGAAGGCCCGCCTGCTGCTGGGCTTCAAGGGCTTGTCATGGCGCTCGGTGAAGATCTCGCCAGTGATGCCCAAACCGGACCTTACGGCGTTGACCGGTGGCTACCGCAAGACACCGGTGTTGCAGGTCGGTGCAGATATTTATTGCGATACGGCATTGATTGCCCGGCGACTGGAACAGGAAAAAGCCTTACCGGCGTTCTTTCCGCAAGGTCAGGAAATGATCACCGCGTCGTTTGCAGCCTGGGCCGACTCTGTTGTGTTCCAGCACGCGGTCAGTCTGGTGTTCCAGCCGGAATCGATAGCGGTGCGCTTTGGCAATTTATCGCCGGAAGCGATCAAGGCGTTTCTGGCCGACCGTGCCGGTTTGTTCAGTGGTGGTAGCGCGACAAGATTGTCTGCCGAACAGGCCAAGCATCAGTGGCCAACGATCATGTCGCGGCTGGAGCTGCAGTTGCAGCGTGAAGAGGGTGATTTCCTGTTCGGTGAACCGTCGATTGCCGACTTTGCCCTGGCCCATTGCCTCTGGTTCCTCAAGGCCACACCGGTGACGGCTCCGCTGGTCGAGGCTTACCCGGCAGTCAATGCGTGGCACTCTCGGGTATTGGGCTTTGGTCATGGCGCCTCCAGCGAGATGACGTCCGAAGAGGCACTGGAGGTGGCGCGCAGGTCCACACCAGCGGCATTGCCGGATGAGCAGTTCGTCGATCCCAACGGATTCACGGCGGGTCAGCAGGTGGTGATCGCCGCCACGGACTACGGCGTTGATCCGGTCGGGGGGGAGTTGCTGTTTGCCGGCAGTGAAGAATTGATCATACGACGCAAGGACGAGCGTGGCGGGGTGGTGCATGTGCACTTCCCGCGGTTTGGTTTCCGTATCGAAGCCATCTGACCATTGTAGGAGCGAGCTTGCTCGCGAAGATCGTGAACGATAACGCGTAAAACCGGATGCTCAGCGGCGCCCATGGTTTTTTCGCGAGCAAGCTCGCTCCTACAGGGTTACTTCAGTGCAGCCAGAATCGCATCCGGGTCATACCCGCGAATCAGCGTCCCGTTCACATCGATGATCGGAATGCCGCCACCGCCCAGCGCCTGATAGTCCCCGCGCGCGACGGCATCTTTCTCGATATCGAATTCCTTGTACGGAATGCCTTTCTGATCGAGAAAGCGCCGGGTCAGCTTGCAGTAACCACACCATTCGGTGGCATAGAGCACGACGTTGGCCCGGGCCTGCGTCTGTGCTGGCACCACTTGCGAAGGGTTGAACACCCGCTCGATCTTGCCCCAGTTCTGGTAAGCCACGACCACCAGCAGGATCAGCAGGAATTTTTTCAGTACCCCGCCGAGCATCAGTTGCGACGCTTCAGCTGATCGGTGAGCGAAGTGGGCAGGCCCTTGATGATCAGGGTGCCGGCTTCTTCGTCGTACTCGATCTTCGAACCCAGCAGGTGCGCTTCGAAACTGATCGACAAGCCTTCGGCGCGGCCAGTGAATCGGCGGAACTGGTTCAGGGTGCGTTTATCGGCCGGGATTTCCGGCGACAGGCCGTAGTCCTTGTTGCGAATGTGATCGTAGAAGGCCTTCGGGCGTTCTTCGTCGATCAGCCCCGACAATTCTTCCAGGCCCATCGGTTCACCGAGCTTGGCCTGACTGCTGGCGTAATCCACCAGGGTCTTGGTCTTCTCGCGGGCGTCGTCTTCCGGCAGGTCTTCGCTTTCAACGAAATCACTGAAGGCCTTGAGCAGGGTGCGGGTTTCACCCGGACCGTCGACGCCTTCCTGGCAGCCGATGAAGTCGCGGAAATACTCCGAAACCTTTTTGCCGTTCTTGCCTTTGATGAACGAAATGTACTGCTTGGATTGTTTATTGTTCTGCCACTCGGAAACGTTGATCCGCGCCGCCAGGTGCAATTGGCCCAGGTCCAGGTGACGGGACGGGGTCACGTCCAGTTCATCGGTCACGGCCACGCCTTCGCTGTGGTGCAGCAGGGCGATGGCCAGGTAGTCGGTCATGCCTTGCTGATAGTGTGCGAACAACACATGGCCGCCGACGGACAGGTTCGATTCTTCCATCAGTTTTTGCAGGTGTTCGACCGCCACGCGGCTGAACGCCGTGAAATCCTGGCTGCCCTCGAGGTACTCCTTCAGCCAGCCGCTGAACGGAAATGCACCGGATTCCGGATGGAACAGGCCCCAGGCTTTGCCCTGTTTGGCGTTATAGCTTTCGTTGAGGTCGGCGAGCATGTTCTCGATGGCCGCGGACTCGGCCAGTTCGGAGTCACGGGCGTGGAGAACTGCAGGTGTGCCGTCGGGTTTTTTGTCGATCAGGTGGACGATGCAATGACGGATCGGCATGGGCTTCTCGGCTGAATGAGGAGAGGAGGGCGTGCTCCCCCGAAAAAGCGCTCAGTGTACCGCAACCACTGGTTTTGGCGCGGCGCGAAGGGCAATTGGCAGGCGACCGACGGTTCTTATGCGTTTTTTTGCTGTTTTAGCGCAATAAAGCTGACCAAATGGGTAGCTAGAGGCGGATATTTCCACGTCTGTGTGCTAGCTTTGCCCGGTCTTGCGCGAAGTCACTGCGTTAAGCGTGCAGTCAGCATTTGTCAGGTCGAACCAAACCCTGATTTCGGTATCTATAACCCCGATCCCGAGGTTATTTGGCCGAGGGTGCCAGATCCAGAAGATCGGGCTCGATGGCTGACATTGCACTCTGCAATCCATATGAATTTGATAGGGAAGGAACACTAAATGGCTCTTACTAAAGACCAACTGATCGCCGACATCGCTGAAGCTATCGACGCGCCGAAAACCACCGCGCGTAACGCTCTGGACCAACTGGGCCAAATCGTTGCCGATCAGCTGGAAAACGGCGGCGAAATCACCTTGCCAGGTATCGGCAAGCTGAAAGTGACCGAGCGTCCTGCCCGCACTGGCCGTAACCCATCGACTGGCGCTGCCATCGAAATCCCTGCCAAGAAAGTGATCAAGCTGGTTGTGGCCAAAGGCCTGACCGACGCTGTTAACAAGTAAGACTTGTTAAGAAAAAACCGTGCGCCGGAGCGATCCGGGCACGGTTTTTTTATGGGCTTTGAAAAAGTTTACGCGAGGTAAACTTTGGCAATAATTTCGTTGTGGAAGCGGTTGTTACTGCACGTTTCATCGAGATAGCTCGTTTGTTCTGAAATAACACTTTTCTCCCTGTATAAAACGAACGCTCCTACAGAACTGACAGTTGAGTGCGCGCCTTGGGTCGGTAGTATCGATAAGGCGTAGCGCACGGCTTTGCGTAAAAGCCAAACCAAATTTCAGTTGTTCGTTACAGGGATGTTTTTATGAAAGTTAAACAGTTGTTGATGTGCGTATCGTTTCTGGTGTCCGGTCAGGCGTTGGCCAATGTGACCGAATATTGCCCAAGCCCTGCTGACATCAAGGAGTTGGTAGCCGGTGCCTATAAGGCCCCGACAGCCAGTGGCGAAGGGGAATGGTACGGTGTTTCGCAAACCGGGCGTGGACCGGTAGGTGAGTTCGAACTGGCGATATTCGCGCCTCGCATAGCGGCCGAGATCAGCACTGTAGCCGGTGAAATTCTGCGTTGCGGTTACATGCTGAAAAATGGAGGCGAACTGGATATGCGGTACAAGCGAGAGGGAACTGTCGTAAGTATTGATACCAATGGGCCATGGGAGGAATGGCTGGGTCAGTATTACTGCGATAGCAAGGAGGCGCGAGCCTGTGCGTTCAAAGAGAATGTTCGTGCAACAAAGCGCTGAGTTGCCAGGAAAGTTATCAGGTAGTTTAGGGTGTGGGACTAAGCTTCACCGTTAACCGCCAAGGCTCGCAAAAAGCCGTGTACAGGAGTCATCTCTACACGGCTTTTTTGTGCGTCCGGTTTTTTACTCTGCTGTAGCTTTAGACCATCGGGTCTGACGCCAGGCCTGTTGCTGCGCCTGGGTCTGGAAGGTCCAGGCGACGAAGCGGCTCTGCTTCTGTCCCTGGCCCATTTCCACCACCCGACTGTCCAGCGCGCCGGCCTTGCTCAGGGCCGTCTGGATTGCCGGCAGGTTCGATGCTTTCGACACCAGCGTGCTGAACCACAGCACTTGTTGCGACACCTGCACGCTCTCGCTGACCAGTTGCGTGACGAAACGAACTTCCCCGCCCTCACACCACAGTTCCGCTGCCTGCCCGCCAAAGTTCAGCACCGGCAGCTTGCGTTTCGGATCGGCCTTGCCCAGAGCTCGCCATTTGCGCGTACTGCCCCGCGTGGCCTCGTCCAGCGAGGCGTGGAATGGCGGGTTGCACATGGTCAGGTCGAACCGCTCTGCGCTCTCCAGCAGGCCTGTGAGGATCTGTTTGGGGTTGCTCTGCTGGCGTACCTGGATCGCCTTGTTCAGGCCATTGGATTGAATGATGGCCTTCGCCGCGGCGATGGCGGTCGCATCGATGTCGGAGCCAAGGAATTGCCAGCGATAATCGCTGTAACCGATCAGCGGATACACGCAGTTGGCGCCCATGCCGATGTCCAGCACCTTCACGGCAGCACCACGGGGGATCGCTCCGTCATTCCCGCTGGCCAGCAGGTCGGCGAGGAAGTGCACGTAATCGGCACGGCCTGGCACTGGCGGACACAGGTAGTCGGCCGGAATGTCCCAGTGAGCGATGCCATAGAACGACTTGAGCAGCGCCCGGTTGAACACCCGCACAGCCTCCGGGCTGGCAAAGTCGATGCTTTCCTTGCCGTACGGATTGATGATCACGAATTTTTTCAGTTCCGGCGTGCTTTTGATCAGCGCCGGAAAGTCGTAGCGACCCTGATGGCGATTGCGTGGGTGCAGGCTGGCTTTTTCACGCGGCGCCACAGAAGGCGTTGGAGGATTTGGCTGCTTGCGCGGTGCTTTGGGTTTGCTGGGGGCGGTCATGGGGGCGTCGATTCAGGAGGTGGTTCAATATGACGCCCATTCTCCCACAAATGAGAATCGCACGTGCCTGATTGAGCTCTGGGCACCCCTACTCCATGGTGCATGTTTTTTTAAAAAGCTCCGACGCCGTTTAGACTTTAAAATACCTTGTCGTCGCCTGGTTTTATCTGCATTAGCGTTAGCCCCTGGTTGTTAGGGGCTAACTATCTAGCGTTTGAGCAAATAATTTTAAATTTCGTCTGGGTCGCTAAGGTAAGGCGTATCGCGTTCGATAATGTTAAGGTCAAGGGTTATGTTGACTTGGCCATTTGCGAGCAGTCTTGCTCCCCCTTCAAGGAATATAAATTCAGCATTGACGCGCTCGTCACTACGAGTGCGCAAATATACTTTTTCGTTATCGGTATTCAGCTCATCCAAGGTGAGCGTTTCGCCTTCCTTGTTGACGATTTTGAATGTTTCTGAATCGTGCGGTTCGCTGTAAGTGAAAAAATTTCCGCTACGGCCTATTGCCTTGCCGAAATAATCACCCTGAGATCGAATGTAAAGTGTGTACGCATCGTCCGTGCATCGAAAATAAAAAATGTCTGCTTCACCCGTAAGTTTTTGGCTCAAAACTGAAACTGTATTGCCGGGGTGTGAAATCAATCCTATTGGTTTAGTGCTAAGGCTTAACGTGGCAAGAAAAGATTTTTGACGATTGCTGCTCATGCTGAAAGTCCTTTTTCAGAGGTGTTTGATTTGGAAGTTTTTGATGTGTTTGGAATGTTGATATTAGCAAAGTTAAAAGTGATAAGAGACTATTTACACGTTTGGTAATTATCAAAAAAATGCCCCGAAGATCGGGGCATTTTATGTGTAAGCGGCGAATTAAAACTTACAAACTGGCAATCCGCGCATGCTGCTCGGCCAACTTGCCCAGAGCCTGTTCCGCTTCGGCCAGTTTGGCTCGTTCCTTTTCGATGACTTCGGCGGGCGCCTTGTCTACGAAACCGGCGTTGGACAACTTGCCGCCGACACGTTGCACTTCACCCTGCAGACGCTGGATTTCCTTGTCCAGACGGGCCAGTTCCGCACCTTTGTCGATCAGGCCGGCCATTGGCACCAGCACTTCCATCTCGCCGACCAGTGCGGTGGCGGACAGCGGGGCTTCTTCGCCAGCAGCCAGCACGGTGATCGATTCGAGGCGCGCCAGCTTCTTCAGCAGGGCTTCGTTCTCGGTCAGGCGGCGCTGATCCTCGGCGCTGACGTTCTTCAGGAACAGCGGCAGCGGTTTGCCCGGGCCGATGTTCATTTCGCCACGGATGTTACGGGTGCCGAGCATCAGGCCCTTGAGCCATTCGATGTCATCTTCGGCCGCCTGATCGATGCGTGTTTCGTTGGCCACTGGCCAAGGTTGCAGCATGATCGTCTTGCCTTCGATGCCCGCCAGCGGCGCGATGCGCTGCCAGATTTCTTCGGTGATGAACGGCATGAACGGATGCGCCAGGCGCAGGGCGACTTCCAGTACGCGCACCAGGGTGCGACGGGTGCCGCGCTGGCGTTCAACCGGAGCGTTTTCGTCCCACAGCACAGGCTTGGACAGCTCCAGGTACCAGTCGCAGTACTGGTTCCAGATGAACTCGTACAGCGCTTGTGCCGCCAGGTCGAAACGGAACTGGTCGAGTTGGCGGGTCACTTCGGCTTCGGTGCGTTGCAGCTGCGAAATGATCCAGCGGTCAGCCAGCGACAGCTCATAGGCTTCGCCGTTCTGGCCGCAGTCTTCGCCCTTGTCCAGCACGTAGCGCGCTGCGTTCCAGATCTTGTTGCAAAAGTTGCGATAGCCCTCGACGCGGCCCATGTCGAACTTGATATCGCGACCGGTGGACGCCAGCGAGCAGAAGGTGAAGCGCAGGGCGTCGGTGCCGTAGCTGGCGATGCCTTCGGCGAACTCGTCGCGGGTCTGCTTCTCGATCTTCTTCGCCAGTTTCGGCTGCATCATGCCGGAGGTGCGCTTCTGCACCAGGGCTTCGAGCTCGATACCGTCAATAATGTCCAGCGGGTCCAGGACGTTGCCTTTGGACTTGGACATCTTCTGGCCCTGGCCATCACGCACCAGGCCGTGAACGTACACGGTCTTGAACGGAACCTGCGGCGTGCCGTCTTCGTTTTTCACCAGATGCATGGTGAGCATGATCATCCGGGCAACCCAGAAGAAAATGATGTCGAAGCCAGTCACCAGGACGTCGGTGGAGTGGAATTTCTTCAGGAACTCGGTTTTTTCCGGCCAGCCGAGGGTGGAGAAGGTCCACAGGCCCGAGCTGAACCAGGTGTCGAGAACGTCGTTGTCCTGTTGCAGCGCAACGTCCGGGCCGAGGTTGTGCTTGGCACGCACTTCGGCTTCGTCGCGACCGACGTAGACCTTGCCCGACTCGTCGTACCAGGCCGGAATGCGGTGGCCCCACCAGAGTTGACGGCTGATGCACCAGTCCTGGATGTCGCGCATCCACGAGAAATACATGTTTTCGTACTGTTTCGGTACGAACTGGATGCGGCCGTCTTCAACGGCGGCGATCGCAGGCTCGGCCAAAGGCTTGGTCGACACGTACCACTGGTCGGTCAGCCATGGCTCGATGACGGTGCCGGAACGGTCGCCTTTCGGCACTTTCAGGGCGTGATCGTCAACGCTGACCAACAGGCCGGCAGCGTCGAACGCGGCCACGATCTGCTTGCGCGCTTCGAAGCGGTCGAGACCGGCGTATTCGGCCGGGATCTTGCCGTCGATGGTTTCGTTCAGCGTGCCGTCGAGGTTGAACACCTGGCAAGCCGGCAGGACCGCTGCGTTCTTGTCGAAGATGTTCAGCAGCGGCAGGTTGTGACGCTTGCCGACTTCGTAGTCGTTGAAATCGTGGGCCGGGGTGATTTTCACGCAGCCGGTGCCGAATTCAGGGTCGCAGTAATCGTCGGCGATGATCGGAATGCGGCGGCCAACCAGTGGCAGCTCGACAAATTTGCCGATCAGGGCTTTGTAGCGTTCATCGTTCGGGTTAACGGCCACGGCGGAGTCGCCGAGCATGGTTTCCGGGCGAGTGGTCGCGACGATCAGGAAATCGTTGCCTTCAGCCGTCTTGGCGCCGTCGGCCAGCGGATATTTCAGGTTCCACAGGAAACCTTTCTCGTCGTGGTTCTCCACTTCGAGGTCGGAAATCGCCGTGTGCAGCTTGGTGTCCCAGTTGACCAGGCGCTTGCCGCGGTAGATCAGGCCGTCTTCGTGCAAACGAACGAACGCTTCTTTCACGGCTTCCGAGAGGCCGTCGTCCATGGTGAAGCGCTCGCGGCTCCAGTCGACGGACGAGCCGAGGCGACGGATCTGACGGCTGATGTTGCCACCGGACTCATCCTTCCACTCCCAGACTTTCTCGAGGAATTTTTCGCGGCCCAGGTCATGGCGGCTCTGGCCCTTGGCTTCGAGCTGACGCTCGACCAGCATCTGCGTGGCGATACCGGCGTGGTCGGTACCCGGCTGCCACAGGGTGTTGCGACCCTGCATGCGGCGGAAACGGATCAGGGCGTCCATGATCGCGTTGTTGAAGCCGTGACCCATGTGCAGGCTGCCGGTGACGTTCGGCGGCGGGATCATGATGGTGTAGGACTCGCCCGCGCCTTGCGGGGCGAAGTAATTCTCTGACTCCCAGGTGTTGTACCAGGAAGTTTCAATGGCGTGCGGCTGGTAGGTCTTATCCATGCGCGGCGGGACCCTATTGGCATTTATTCAGGAAAAGCCGGGAAGTATAGCGGGGATGAGCCGATGCGCGTAGAGCGAGGTGACAATGGGCTTGGGAAAAGTTGTGGTTTTTCGGGAGGCGTTTTGTCTGCAATGACGCCATCGCGGGCAAGCCACGCTCCCACAGGATCAGTGTCGATCGCAAAATAGTGGTTCGACATAGGCCTGTGGGAGCGGGCTTGCCCGCGAAAGCGATCTGTCAGGCGACCTGATTCAAATCGTTATGCCGCGTTTCCTTCAGGCACAGCACCGCAATCAAACTCAGCACCGCCGCTCCGGACACATAGCCGCCGACGTAGCTCAGTCCGCCCATGGCCACCAGTTTCTGGGCGAAGAAGGGCGCTGCGGAGGCGCCCACGATACCGCCCAGGTTGTAGGCCGCCGAGGCACCGGTGTAGCGCACGTGGGTGGGGAACAGCTCTGGCAGCAGCGCGCCCATGGGCGCAAATGTCACGCCCATCAGAAACAGTTCGATGCACAGGAACAACGCCACACCCCAGGTCGAACCTTGGGTCAGCAGCGGTTCCATGAGGAAGCCGGACAGGATCGCCAGCACGCCACCGATGATCAGCACCGGCTTGCGCCCGTAACGGTCGCTGGCCCAGGCCGACAGCGGTGTGGCAGCCGCCATGAACAGCACCGCGAAGCACAGCAGGCCGAGGAAGGTTTCGCGGCTGTAGCCGAGTGTTGCAACGCCGTAGCTCAGGGAAAACACCGTGGAGATGTAAAACAGCGCGTAGCACACGACCATCGCGCCGGCGCCCAGCAAGACGGGCATCCAGTATTGGCCGAACAGCTCGAATAGCGGGATCTTCACTCGTTCCTGGCGCGCCATGGCGTTGGCGAATACCGGGGTCTCATGCAGCTTGAGACGCACGTACAGGCCAACCATCACCAGCGCGGCGCTGAGCAGGAACGGAATACGCCAGCCCCATGAGCGGAACTGTTCATCGTCCAGCACCACGGCCAAAGTCAGGAACAGGCCGTTGGCCGCCAGGAAACCAATGGATGGGCCCAACTGCGGGAACATGCCGAACCACGCGCGTTTGCCTTTCGGCGCGTTCTCCGTGGCCAGCAATGCCGCGCCACCCCATTCGCCGCCCAACCCCAGGCCCTGGCCGAAGCGCAGGACGCACAACAGGATCGGTGCCCAGGCGCCAATGCTGTCATAACCGGGCAGCACGCCGATCAGCGTGGTGCACACGCCCATCAGCAGCAACGAGGCGACCAGGGTCGACTTGCGGCCGATACGGTCGCCGAAGTGACCGAAAAGAGCCGAACCCAAGGGGCGTGCGAGGAAGGCGATGCCGAACGTGAGAAACGCCGACAGCATCTGGGCGGTGCCGGATGTCTGCGGAAAGAACACTGGGCCAATCACCAGTGCTGCGGCGGTGGCATAGACATAGAAATCGTAGAACTCGATGGCGGTACCGATGAAGCTCGCAGTGGCCACGCGGGTAGCGGAGTTCGTCGGTTGTGCAGGTGTGGAGTCGCTGTAAGTCGTGCTGGTCGTCATGCGGTGATCCCTGACAGTCATGTGCCCCAGTGGAGCGAATTATTATGGTCGAGAACCCAGGGATGTGGGCTTAACGCAGAGTGCGGGTGGCACAGGGTGTGGCGGGGCTTGGGTAAGCGGTTCGATTATAGGAAGGTGGCTAACGATTCAACAAGCGCAAAAGATCGCAGCCTGCGGCAGCTCCTACAGGGGAAACGCGTTCCAATGTAGGAGCTGCCGCAGGCTGCGATCTTTGAACAATCTAACGGGCGGGTAAAGCAGCGAGTGCCGGGTTGGTCTGCCAAATCAACACCCGCGTGACACGGTTTTCCTCAGTCGCGAGAATTTCCAGGCGATAGCGGCCGATTTTCAGGCAGACAGGGCAGTCCGGGATGGTTTCCAGCGCTTCGGTGACCAAGCCGTTCAGGGTTTTCGGGCCATCGCTGGGCAGGTGCCAGCCGAGGCTCTTGTTCAGTTCGCGGATGGACGCGGCTCCGTCGATCACCAGGCGTCCGTCGGCTTGCGGATGAATGTGCGGGTTGTCCAGGCTGTGCTGGCTTTCGAACTCGCCGACGATTTCTTCGAGAATGTCTTCCAGGGTGACGATGCCCAGCACTTCGCCGTATTCATCGACCACCATGCCCAGGCGTCGCTGCTGTTTGTGGAAGTTGAGCAGCTGCAGCTGCAGCGGGGTGCTTTCCGGCACGAAGTACGGCTCGTGGCTGGCCGCCAGCAAGGCTTCCCTGGTCAGGCTCGCATCGGGCAGCAAGTGCAGGATGTGCCGGGTGTTGAGGACGGCTTCGACCTGGTTGATATCACTGTGGAACACCGGCAGGCGCGTGCGCTTGTTGTGGCGCAACTGTTCGATGATTTCTTCGATGGAGTCATCGAGATTGATGCCGTCCACGTCGCTGCGCGGTACCAGGATGTCATTGACGGTGATGTTGTCCAGCGCGTGGATGCCGGGCAGCGGGTGAGGGCGGCTTACGGTTTCGGAGGGCGCATGCCGCTCCGTCAGCGTTTCGTCCTCACTTTGTTGCACCACTTTGGCTTTACGGACAAATGGGCGCGTCAGCAAGCGGCTGATGCTGGTGAGCAGCCATGCCGCGGGATAGATGACTTTCAGCGGCAACCGCAGCAGGTTGTTGCCCTGGGCCAGGATCGCATCCGGATAACGAGCGGCGAGGGTGCGTGGCAAGTAGTCGGAAAACACCAGCAAGATGGCGCCCGCCCCGAGGCAGGCGACCCACGGGCCGTTCTCGCCCCAGGTGAAAATGGCCAGCAAGGTGCTGATGACCACCACGAGTGCACGGCACAGTGTGTTGCAAAAAATCAGACTGGCCAGGGGGAAACTGAGTTTCGCCACTGGCTTGTCGCTGGAACGCGTCGCGGTGCGCTGGGCCAGCAAATGCTGATGCGCCGCTTCGATGGCGGTAAACAGCCCCGACCATAAAACCAGCAGGGTCACTACCGCGAGCATCGGCCCTATGGGCAAGTCGTCCATTAATGCCGCCCGTCAGATATGCAGGATGTATTCACGAACCAGCTTGCTGCCGAAGTACGCCAGCATCAGCAGGCAAAAGCCGGCCAGGGTCCAGCGAATGGCTTTGTGCCCGCGCCAGCCCAGGCGATTACGTCCCCACAGCAGCACGCTGAAAACGACCCAGGCCAGGCAGGCCAGCAGGGTTTTGTGCACCAGATGCTGGGCGAACAGGTTCTCGACGAACAGCCAGCCGGAAATCAGCGACAGCGACAACAGCGTCCAGCCGGCCCAGAGAAAACCGAACAACAGGCTTTCCATGGTCTGCAGCGGCGGGAAGTTCTTGATCAGTCCGGAGGGGTGCTTGTGCTTGAGCTGGTGGTCCTGGACCAGCAGCAGCAAGGACTGGAACACCGCGATGGTGAACATGCCATAGGCCAGGATCGAAAGCAGGATGTGGGCGAGGATGCCCGGCTCCTCATCGATGACCTGTACCGTGCCGGCGGGGGCAAAATGCGCCAGCATCACGGTCAAGGCCCCAAGCGGAAACAGCAGGACCAGCAGGTTTTCCACCGGAATCCGCGAGCAGGCCAGCAGGGTCAGTGCGATGACCGCCACGGCAATCAGGCTGGCGGCACTGAAGAAGTCCAGGGCCAGGCCGGTCGGGGTCAGCAGGTGGGTGAGCAGGCTGACGCTGTGGGCCAATACGGCGAGCACGCCGAGCATGACCAGCAGGCGTTTGTTGACCTTGGCGCCGGACGCCAGGCGAGTGCCCTGGTAAATGGTCGCAGCGGCATACAAGCAGGCGGCGGCGAGGGTAGTTAGCAAGCTGGGTGACAAGGGGAGCATAAATCCTGTTAGGCAAGCCCGAAAGTCGCTGAGTTTGGCATAGAACCCCTGCCACACGAAAGACCGCGCAACCCGACGGCGAGGTGTCCGCCGGCCACAGTCTTCGCTATAATCCGCGACCTGCCCACGCCGCAGGCTCGCCGAGCACACGTTTAGTCCGGTCCGGGCCGCCATTATCCCGGTCTACACAGGGCCTGAAAGGATCGCGCAATGTTTGAAAACTTAACCGAACGTCTCTCGCAGACGCTGCGCCATGTCACCGGCAAGGCCAAGCTGACTGAAGACAACATCAAAGATACCCTGCGTGAAGTGCGCATGGCGTTGCTCGAAGCCGACGTTGCCCTGCCGGTGGTCAAGGACTTCGTCAATTCGGTCAAGGAGCGTGCCGTCGGTACCGAGGTGTCGCGCAGCCTGACGCCGGGCCAGGCCTTCGTGAAGATCGTCCAGGCCGAGCTCGAAAGCCTGATGGGCGCGGCCAACGAAGACCTGAACCTGAGCGCAGTGCCGCCAGCGGTCATCCTCATGGCCGGTTTGCAGGGCGCTGGTAAAACCACCACCGCCGGCAAGCTCGCGCGCTTCCTTAAAGAACGCAAGAAGAAGTCGGTCATGGTCGTGTCCGCCGACGTTTACCGTCCGGCGGCGATCAAGCAGCTGGAAACCCTGGCCAACGACATCGGCGTGACCTTCTTCCCGTCGGACCTGAGCCAGAAGCCGGTCGACATCGCCAATGCGGCTATTAAGGAAGCAAAACTCAAATTCATCGACGTAGTCATCGTCGATACCGCCGGTCGCCTGCACATCGATGAAGAGATGATGGGTGAGATCAAGGCGCTGCACGCCGCGATCAACCCGGTCGAAACCCTGTTTGTGGTCGACGCCATGACCGGCCAGGACGCCGCCAACACGGCCAAGGCCTTCGGCGATGCATTGCCGCTGACCGGTGTGATCCTGACCAAGGTCGACGGCGACGCCCGTGGCGGTGCCGCGCTGTCGGTGCGCGCCATCACCGGCAAGCCGATCAAGTTCATCGGTATGGGCGAGAAGAGCGAAGCGCTCGATCCGTTCCACCCTGAGCGTATCGCCTCGCGCATCCTCGGCATGGGCGACGTGCTAAGCCTGATCGAGCAGGCGGAAGCGACCCTCGACAAGGACAAGGCCGATAAGCTGGCCAAGAAGCTGAAGAAGGGCAAGGGCTTCGACCTCGAAGACTTCCGCGATCAGCTGCAACAGATGAAGAACATGGGCGGCCTCGGCGGGCTCATGGACAAGCTGCCGAACATGGGTGGCGTGAACCTGGCGCAAATGGGCAACGCCCAGGGTGCGGCAGAAAAGCAATTCAAGCAGATGGAAGCCATCATCAACTCGATGACCCCGGCCGAGCGCCGCGATCCCGAGATGATCAGTGGTTCGCGCAAGCGCCGGATCGCCATGGGTTCCGGCACCCAGGTGCAGGACATCGGCCGCTTGATCAAGCAGCACAAGCAGATGCAGAAGATGATGAAGAAGTTCTCTGCAAAAGGCGGAATGGCCAAGATGATGCGCGGGATGGGCGGTATGTTGCCCGGCGGCGGCATGCCCAAGATGTAAAGAATTCGCGCCGGTCGTCGCACCGGCGCTAACCCACATGGACGTGGGATACACAGCAAACCCGCACTTGGCGGGAGCTGACCGGCCGTTTTCAACGACGGCTCTATAGCAAATCTGCATGGCGGCCGATAGGCCGCCGGAAAAAGTCATTTGCAAAAGTCCGGATATTCCTTAGAATATGCGGCCTTTCGGGCACCCATGCCCGCTGTGCCTTTAGATTTGCAGCACCGACTACAGGAACGATGTTCACATGCTAACAATCCGTCTTGCCCTTGGCGGCTCCAAAAAGCGCCCGTTTTACCACTTGACCGTAACCGACAGCCGCAACCCGCGCGACGGTTCGCACAAGGAACAGGTTGGCTACTTCAACCCTGTTGCCCGTGGTCAGGAAGTTCGTCTGTCCGTGAACCAAGAGCGCGTAGCCTACTGGCTGAGCGTTGGTGCACAACCTTCTGAGCGCGTTGCTCAGTTGTTGAAGGAATCTGCTAAGGCTGCGGCCTGAGCAATATGAACGCGACGCCAGCTGTTGCTGATGATTTGATCGTTATCGGCAAGATTTATTCTGTTCACGGCGTTCGCGGCGAAGTGAAGGTGTACTCCTTTACTGATCCGATTAAGAACCTGCTGGATTACAAAACCTGGACGCTCAAGCGTGACGGCAATGTAAAGCAGGTAGAGCTGGTCAGCGGACGCGGGAATGACAAGTTCCTGGTCGCAAAGCTCAAGGGTCTCGATGATCGTGAAGAAGCTCGTCTTCTGGCCGGTTATGAGATCTGCGTGCCGCGCAACCTGTTCCCTGAACTGACCGACGGCGAGTACTACTGGTACCAGCTGGAAGGTCTCAAGGTCATCGACACCCTCGGGCAACTGTTCGGGAAGATCGATCACCTGCTGGAGACCGGCTCGAACGATGTCATGGTGGTCAAGCCTTGCGCTGGCAGCCTGGATGATCGCGAACGCCTGTTGCCCTATACCGAGCAATGCGTGTTGGCTGTCGACCTGGCGGCAGGCGAGATGAAGGTGGATTGGGACGCGGATTTCTAAGCGTGGCTAACTTGCGCGTAGAAGTGATCAGTCTGTTTCCCGAGATGTTCTCTGCCATCAGCGAGTACGGCATCACCAGTCGTGCGGTGAAACAGGGGCTCTTGCAGCTCACCTGTTGGAATCCGCGAGACTACACGACGGATCGACATCACACTGTGGACGATCGCCCGTTTGGCGGTGGTCCGGGCATGGTGATGAAGATCAAGCCCCTGGAAGATGCTCTGGTTCAGGCCAAGGCAGCAGCCGGGGAGGCGGCGAAGGTAATTTACCTGTCGCCCCAAGGCCGTCAGCTGACTCAGTCGGCGGTACGCGAGTTGGCGAATCTGGATGCATTGATCCTGATTGCCGGCCGCTATGAAGGCATTGACGAGCGTTTTATTGATGCTCATGTCGATGAAGAGTGGTCGATTGGCGACTATGTTCTGTCTGGCGGCGAGCTGCCGGCGATGGTCCTGATCGATGCGGTTACACGACTGCTGCCTGGAGCTTTAGGGCATGCGGACTCCGCCGAGGAAGATTCCTTTACGGATGGTTTGCTGGATTGCCCGCACTACACCCGACCGGAGGTGTATGCGGATCAGCGTGTTCCCGACGTATTGCTAAGTGGCAATCACGCGCACATCCGGCGTTGGCGTTTACAGCAGTCCCTTGGTCGGACCTTTGAACGACGCGCCGATCTTCTGGAAAGCCGCTCGCTTTCTGGAGAAGAGAAGAAGCTGCTCGAGGAATACATCCGCGAGCGGGACGATAGTTAACAACGTATCGATGGTAGATCCGACGATTTACCT
>Ga0209050_1000426_pt1 | contig 77545 bp, 84 predicted proteins | sample Araplavi_mTSA_r2_FD_184276 | JGI IMG/M metagenome (GOLD analysis project Ga0209050, IMG submission 184276) | Arabidopsis root microbial communities from North Carolina, USA - plate scrape MF_Cvi_mTSA_r2 (SPAdes) (version 2) | ecosystem: Host-associated > Plants > Roots > Endosphere | place: USA...
ATCGCCACGTCGCAGGGCATGATCCCGGCCTCGATCAGGCAGGCGATCTGGCTGACGTGGACGGGGATGACGTCCAGCGCATTCGCCTTGGTCATGCTCCGCAGCGCGCCGATCGCGCCCATGCTGGAGAGGCGGAAGGCGCGCGCGCTTTCGGGCGTGAACAGGCCGGAAAAGCTGGTGGCGATGAAGGCGTGGAGGCCGCCGATGGCCTCCCCCTGTTCGATCAGCGCTTCCACCAGCGTGGTCGGCTCGCCGCAGGCCTGGCCGAACACGATGCGGTCGCCCGGTTTCAGGAACCGCGAAAGGTCGAGTTCGGATGCGGCAAGCCGAAGCGTCATCTTAAAGCTTCCCTGCCTGCCGAAGCAGCCGTTCGGCGCGGGCGAGGTAGGGACGGTCGAGCATGCCGCCCTTCCAGCCGATGGCACCGACACCGGGATTGGCGGCGAAGATGTCGACGATTTCCTGCGCCTCGGCGATCTCGACCTCGGTCGGCGTGAACGCCTCGTTGATCACCGGAACCTGCGCCGGGTGGATCGCCATCATCCCGCGATAGCCGTCGCGGCGGACCTTTTCGGCGCGGGCCTTGAGCGCCTCCAGATCCTTGAAGTCGGCGCTGATCGTCTCGATCGCGGTGACGCCGGCGGTCGCCGCGCCCAGCACGGTCAGGCTGCGGGCCAGTTCGTAGGTGAAGGAGTACGATCCGTCCGCATTGCGATTGGACGATGCGCCGATGGAATCGGCCAGATCTTCCGCGCCCCAGGTCAGCGCCACCACGCGCGGCGCGCCCTTGTAGTCGCCGGTGTGGAACATCGCCTCGGCCGTTTCGGTGATCAGCACGATAACCGGGGTCGATCCCTGTTCGATGCCGTTCGCCACTTCCAGCGCTTCGAGATAGCGGTCCAGCGTCTCCACATCCTGCCGGCCATAGACCTTGGGCAGCATGATCCCGCCGGGACGCGCCGGCATGATCGCCACGAGGTCGTCCAGCGTATGCGGCCCGTCCAGCGGGTTGATACGCACCCAGAGACGGCCGCGCTGATCGGGGTTGGCCTTGATGAAGTCATGCACCATCGGGCGCGCAGCGGCCTTGGAGTCAGGCGCTACGGCGTCTTCCAGGTCGATGACGACGATGTCCGCCTCACCTTCCATGGCCTTGGTCATCTTCTTCTCGCTGTCGCCCGGCGCGAAAAGCCAGGAGCGGGCGGCGATAGGTTCGTGGATCACGGGCATGTTCTCTCCAGTCGTCATCCCGGCGAAAGCTGGGATCGCGGGCGGCCATGCCCCGCGCTGCCGATTACGATCCCAGCTTTCGCTGGGATGACGGGGTTTCTCAAGTGGAGCGGCATCAATAACTCTTCGGCAGTTCCAAAACCCTCTCGGCGATGAAGTTCATGATCTGGTGCGGGCTGACCGGCGCGATGCGCGGGATCATCACTTCGCGGAAGTAGCGTTCCACATGGTATTCCTGCGCATAGCCCATGCCGCCCATGGACATGACGGCGGTCTGGCACGCCTCGAACCCGGCCTCTGCGGCCAGATACTTGGCGGCATTGGCCTCCACGCCGCAGTCCAGCCCCTTGTCGAACAGGGTGGCGGCCTTGAACACCATCAGGCTGGCGGCCTCCACCTGCATCCACGCCTTGGCGAGCGGGTGCTGGATGCCCTGATTCTGGCCGATCGGCCGCCCGAACACCACGCGTTCGCGGGCATAGCGGGAGGCGCGCTGGATCGCGACGCGGCCGAGGCCCGTCGCTTCGGCGCCCAGCAGCACGCGCTCAGGGTTGAGGCCCTTAAGCAGGATGCGGAAGCCCTGACCTTCTTCACCGATCAGATCCTCGTCCGGGATGAACAGGTCGGTGATGAACATCATGTTCGATCCCACCGCATGGCGGCCCATCTTCGGGATGATCCGCGTCTCGATGTGGTTGCGGTCGAGCTTGGTGTAGAAGAGGCTGAGGCCCTCGGTCTTCTTCTTCACCTCTTCCAGCGGGGTGGTGCGGGCGATGATCAGCATCCGGTCGGCCACATGGGCCTGCGTGATCCACACTTTCTCGCCATTGACGCGGTAGCCGCCCGGCACCTTTTCGGCGCGGGTCTTGAGGCTGGTGGTGTCCAGCCCGGTGTTCGGCTCGGTCACGGCGAAGCACATCTTCTCCTCGCCCGAAAGGATCGGCGGGATCATGCGCTGCTGCTGTTCCTCGGTGCCGAACAGCATCACCGGTTCCAGTCCGAAAACGGGCAAGTGGATGGAGGAGGCCGCGCTCATGCCGCCGCCGCTTTCGGCCACCGCCTGCATCATCACCGCTGCTTCGGTAATGCCCAGCCCGGCGCCGCCCATGCTTTCGGGCATGGCGACGCCCAGCCAGCCGGCATCGGCCATCGACTTGTGGAACTCGGTGGGGAATTCGCCGCTGCGATCCTTTTCCAGCCAGTACTCGTCAGAGAACTGCGAACAGTGCTTGAGAACCGCCTCGCGGATGTTCTGCTGGTCGTCGGTAAAGGCGAAATCCATGGCAATCCTCTTGTCTTCCCGGCGATCGAAGTAGCAGCGCGGCCCGAGGCTCACAACCATCATCGTGCCGATATGCGTTCATCAAACTCAAATACGAATGGTTTTCGCTCCGGCGGTGCGTTACCCATGGCATGACAAGAAGGAGAGGGCCTTGACCGCGAGCAAGGAAAACAAGGGTAAGGGGGCGGCAAGTGGACCGCTGGCGGGGCTGCGTGTGGTGGACCTTACCAGCGTGGTCTTCGGCCCCTATGCCACGCAGATCATGGCGGACATGGGCGCCGAGGTGATCAAGCTGGAGCCGCCGGAGGGCGACAATACCCGCTGGATCACCAAGGGGCCGGTGCCCGGCATGGGCGGCATCTACGTCAATGTGAATCGCGGCAAGCGCGGGCTGATGCTCGATCTGCGGCGGGAGCAGGATCGCGAATCGCTGCGCCGGCTGATCGCCACGGCGGACGTCTTCATCCATTCGATGCGCGGCAGCGCGATCCGCAAGCTGGGCTTCGATTACGAAGCGGTGCGCGCGATCCGGCCCGACATTATCTACACCAATTGCTACGGCTATTCGCGCCGCGGGCCGGAGGGCGACAAGCCCGCCTATGACGACACCATCCAGGCCGAATGCGGCATTCCGCATGTGCAGGGCCTGATGAATGGAGAGCCCGGCTATGTCGCCACGATCATGGCGGACAAGGTGGCGGGCCTCCACGCGCTCTACGCGACGATGATGGCGCTCTATCACCGCGAACGCACGGGTGGCAGAGGGGCCGGAGAGGGCCAGGAAGTCGAAGTCACCATGTTCGAGGCGATGACCTCTTTCATGCTGGTGGAACACGCCAACGGCGCGATGTTCACGCCGCCGACCACGCGCGCGCACTATCACCGCGCGGTCGAGCCCAACCGGCGGCCCTACAAGACCAAGGACGGCTACGTCGCCGCGCTGGTCTACAACGACAAGCACTGGAGCGCCTTCGTCGAATCGGTGCAGCCGGAATGGGCACGAGGTGAACTGGGTGACGAGTTCTCGACGCTGGAAAAGCGCGCGCGCCAGATCGGCCGGGTCTACGGTTTGCTGGGCGAGACGTTCCTGACCCGCACCACGCAGGAATGGCTCGACACCTTGCGCAGCCTGCACATCCCGTGCGCGCCGCTGCGCTCTACCGACGAGCTGTTCGACAACGAGCACCTGAACGCCATCGGCTTCTTCGAAGAAATCGAGACCAAACAGGGCCCGGTGCGCTTTCCCGGCGTGCCGACGTGGTTTTCGGCCACCCCCGGCAAGGTCCGTGGTCCCGCGCCGACGCTTGGGCAGGACAACGAAAGCGTCCTGTCCGAACTCGAAAGCGTCGCCCCGGCGATAGCAGTCGATTCGAAGTAAACAGTACTGTTGATTTCACCTGACAGCGTCCCGAGGCTTGCGCTAACCACCTGTTCAAGCCGGGCGCTGCGATAGCGGTGGAGGGGCAGGTCCCCCCGAGAACCGCCGGCAACGATATTGGGATCGAGAAGGAAGGCACCACCATGTACGACGACCAACCGCAGGCGGAGGCTCCCGTCCAAGAACCGAACGGCGCCGCACGCAAGGGCACCCCCGTTTACAAGCGCATTCTCGACCTGTTCGAGGCTGAGGGCATCAAGACCCTGTTCGGCATCCCCGATCCCAACTTCGTCCACCTGTTCCTGGAAGCGGAAGCGCGCGGCTGGACCGTCGTTTCGCCGCACCACGAAGCGTCCGCCGGCCACATGGCTGCTGCCGCTGCCCGCATCACCGGCAAACCGGCACTCTGCATCGGCACGCTTGGGCCGGGCATGGCGAACATGATGCCGGCCGTGCAGTGCGCCAAGGTAGAGAACGATCCGGTGATCTTCATGGGCGGCCAGCGCGCCCGCATCACCGAGCGCCGCGTGCGCCGTGGCCGCATCCAGTTCGTTCGGCAGGAGCCGATGATCGAGGATTCGGTGAAGTTCTCCAGCTCGATCGAATATGCCGATCAGACCGACGAAATCGTCCGCGAGGCGATCCGCGTCGCCATGTCGGGCACGCCGGGGCCGGCCTATATCGAATACCCCGCGCATATCATTCTCGAAGAACTCGACCTGCCGCCGGTGCTGCCGCCGCATCGCTACCGCCTGACCATGCAGGGCGCCGATGGCGACCGCATTGCCGAAGCGGCCGAGATCATCCGCAATGCCAAGAACCCGGTGCTGCTGGTCGGCCACGGCGTCTACACCGCCAAGGCAGGCGCTTCGGTCAAGGAACTGGCCGAACTGATGCAGTGCCCGGTGATCCAGACCTCGGGCGGCACCTCGTTCATCGACGGGATCGAGGATCGCACTTTCCCCTATGGCTTCTCCGAAGCCTCGATCGACGCCGTCGTCGAAAGCGACTGCTGCGTGGCGCTGGCCACCGAACTGGGCGAGCCGAGCCACTATGGCCGCTGGCGCCACTGGGTGGACAACGAAGCCAACCGCAAGTGGATCTACGTCCAGCAGGACCCGACCGCGATCGGCGTCAACCGCCCGATCGACGTGCCGCTGGTGGGCGACGTCCGCGCCGTGGTGCCGCAGCTCGTCCGCGCGCTGAAGAATACCCCGCGCAAGGCTGCGCCGTCGCTGGCCGAATATATCCAGCGCGATGCCGATCAGCTTGTCGAACTGGCAGAGGAAGCCGCGACCAAGCCCGACGGTTCGACCGCGAAGATGCACACCAGCCAGTTCGTCACCGAAGCGACCAAAGCCTTCCCGAAGGACGGCATCCTGATCCGCGACGGCGGCGCCACCGTGATCTTCCAGTGGACCTACTCGCAGGCCAAGCCGCATGACGTGATCTGGAACCAGAATTACGGCCACATCGGCACCGGCCTGCCCTATGCCACCGGCGCCATGCTCGCCGACCAGGCCGAAACCGGCAAGGTCCGTCCGGGCATGCTGCTCACCTCGGACTCCTCGTTCCTGTTCCACGTCGGCGAACTCGAAGTTGCCGTGCGCAAGAACCTGCCGCTGGTGATCGTGGTCGGCGTCGACTTCCAGTGGGGCCTCGAAGTGGGCGTCTACAAGCGCACTTTCGGCAAGGGCACCAAGGAAACCGGCGTCCACTGGTCCGACAAGGTCCGTTTCGACAAGATCGCCGAAGGCTTCGGTGCGGCGGGCGAATATGTCGAGAAGGCGGCGGATATCGGCCCGGCCATCAAGCGCGCTTACGAGCGTGGCGGCTGCACCGTGATCCACGTGCCGATCGACCCGGCCGCGAACTCGGAAGAAATGCCGAACTATTCGGAATTCCGCACCTGGTATGCTGAGGGCACCCAGTAAGCCGGACACCGGAAAACCAATGCAGACCTGAGCGAAACCGCCTCCTCTCAACCCGAGAGCGGGGCGGTTTTGGCTTGGGAACGGGAGAGAACGATGCGCAATTACACCCAGTTCTACATCGACGGTCAGTGGGTCGATCCCATCGCGCCGCGCACCGCACAAGTCGTCAATCCGGCGACCGAGGAAGTCTCCGGCACGATCTCGCTCGGCACGGCCGCCGATGTCGACAAGGCCGTCGCCGCCGCGCGCCGGGCCTTCGCCACTTTCGGCGAGACCAGCGCCAGAGAACGCCTCGACCTGCTCGAAGCGATCCTGGCTGAATACCTGAAGCGCGAAGCCGAACTGGGTGAGGCCGTCAGCGAGGAAATGGGTGCGCCGATGTCGCTCGCCTGCGGGTTCCACACGCTGCTGGGCAAGGGCCACCTCTCCACCGCGATCGAAGTGCTGAAGGCGTTCAAGTTCGAGGAACAGCGTGGGCCAACCCTGATCCGCAAGGAGCCGATCGGCGTCTGCGGGCTGATCACGCCGTGGAACTGGCCGATGAACCAGACTTGTGTGAAGATCTTCCCGGCACTCGCCGCCGGGTGCACGATGATCCTGAAGCCGCCGCAACTCGCCCCCTATTCGGCGCAGATCCTTGCCGAAATCCTGCACGACGCGGGCGTTCCCGCCGGCGTGTTCAACATGGTGCAGGGCAAGGGCAGCGAGATCGGCACCGCGCTTTCCACGCATGAGGACGTGGACATGATCTCCTTCACCGGATCGGAACCGGTGGGCGTGCAGATCCAGAAGGACGCCGCCGACACCGTGAAGCGCGTCGGCCTCGAACTCGGCGGCAAGTCGGCATGGATCGTGCTCGACGACGCCTCGCTCGCCGCCAATGTCGCTGCTGCGACCGGGGGCATGATGGGCAATTCCGGCCAAACCTGCTCGGCCGGATCGCGCCTGCTGGTGCCCAGCGCACGCATGGATGACGCCATCGCCGCCGCCACCGAGGCCGCGAATGGCGTGACCGTCGGCGATCCCAAGGGCAACTTCGCGATGGGCCCGGTCGTCTCGAAGAGCCAGTATGAGATCATCCAGGGCTACATCGAGAAGGGCGTCGAGGAAGGCGCCAAGCTGATCGCCGGTGGCCCCGGCAAGCCCGAGGGGCTGGACAAGGGCTACTACGTCAAGCCCACCGTCTTCGTCGGCACCAACGATATGGTTATCGCGCGGGAGGAAATCTTCGGCCCGGTGCTCGTCATCATCGGTTACGACGATGTGGATCATGCGGTGGAGATCGCCAACGATTCCAACTTCGGCCTCGGCGGCTACGTCTCGGGCGAAGACCTCGAAGCGGCCCGCGCCGTTTCGCGCCGGATGCGCACCGGGGCGATCTGGGTCAACGGCGGCTTCGACTTCCACGCACCGTTCGGTGGCTACAAGCGTTCCGGCAACGGCCGCGAATGGGGCGAGCACGGTTTCGCCGAATATCTGGAAACGAAGGCTGTGATCGGCTGGAACCCGGCCTGATCGGAGCGGGAAGCCGGGGAACCACAGCAAAAACGCCCCGGCTTCCCGCACGACAGAACTGTTGCAATACTACAACGCAAAGCCGCCATTTTTCCGCCAAGGCAGCATTACAATTCCCGTTAAGAGCTGCGTAAATCTCTTCGCGTACCGCCGCCGGAAAACCTTCCTGCCGGTCGTCGGCCGGGTCAGGTCGATGCGACTGTCTAAGGAACGCGAAAAATGATGACCCGCAAGGACAAGGTCCTTCTTGGCGGAGCCCTGGTGCCAGCCCTCGCTCTTCTGTTTCCGCAGCATGGCCTTGCGCAGGACGCCTCCGCCGCGGATGCCGTGGCCGGGGAAGCGATCGTAGTCACCGGCTCGCGCATCGCTCAGCCCGCTTCCGACACGCCCAGCCCCGTCACCGTCGTGACCGCAAAGGACATCGCGGATTCGGGCACGACGAACCTGACGGACTTCCTGAAGACCATTCCCGCGCTCCAGAACTCGGTCGATTCCTACCAGACCAGCGGCAGCCGCGCCGGGATCGGCTTCACCGGCCTCAATCTGCTCAACTTGCGCAATCTCGGCACCCAGCGGACGCTGGTGCTGATCGACGGCCGCCGCCAGGTCGCCTCCGTCGCCGGGACCCAGTCGGTCGACATCAACACCATCCCGCTCGACCTCGTGGAGCGCGTCGAGGTCCTCACCGGCGGCGCCTCGGCGGTCTATGGCGCGGACGGCGTTTCCGGCGTGGTGAACTTCATCCAGAAGCAGGACTTCGAAGGCGTGACTGCCCGCGTCCAGACGGGCATTTCGGGCCATGGCGATGCCGGGCAGCGCCTGATCGCCCTAACCGCCGGACACAACTTCGCGGGCGGTCGCGGCAACATCGCTCTGGCCTGGGAGCACGGCGAGGAAGACCGCCTCAGCGCCCATTCGCGGCGCTATCTCGACGGTGAAAACAAGGTCGACTTCTACCACAACCCCGCCGACACCGAGGCCGGACTGGTCAGCAACGACGGCATCCCCGACAACGTGCCCCTGCGGAACATCCGCTATTTCGACACCTCGCGCGCGGGTGCGATCGACGTCAATTTCGACGGCATGCCGGACTTCGTCGGCGCCGAAGGCCAGCTCTTCGATCACGGCACCATCATCGCCCCCGGCTACCAGCAGGGCGGCTCCGGCACCCTGGTCTCGGACTACGGCAACGACCTCCTGCCCCGGATCAAGCGCGATGTCGTCAGCGCCTCGGCCCACTTCGACGTAAGCAGCGCGCTGACCCTCTATGCCGAGGGCAAATATGCACGCAGCCGCTCGTTCTCGCTGGGCCAGCCGACCTTCGACTATTACCTCTTCATCCCGCAGGACAATCCCTACCTCCCGGCGACGGTGCAGGAGGCCATCGATCCCGCGATCGGCGGCGTGCTCGTCAACCGCGACAATTTCGACTTCGGTCGCCGCGGTGAGGACATCACCCGCGAAACCGTCCGCAGCGTCGTCGGCGCGCGCGGACAGATCAGCCCGAACTTGCGCTACGATGTGTCTTACGTCTTCGGCCAGACCAAAGTGAAATCGCGCTACGTCAACAACATGCTGACCGATCGTTACCTCGCCGCGATCGACGCGGTGAGCGACGGCAGTGGCGGTGTGACCTGCCGCGTCAACACCCAGGCCGGATGGACGCCGTTCCAGCCCTACAACCGCAACCGCGCCCCGATCCCGCCGGTGACGTTCGCGGCGGGAGACTGCCAGCCGCTCAACCTCTTCGGCGAGAACAACGCCGCGAACCGGGCCGCGCTGGACTGGATCATGGCCGACACCACCGACCGCACGACGCTGACCCAGCATGTCGTCAGCGGTTCCGTGACCGGCGATACGCACGGGCTTCTGGAGCTTCCCGGCGGCCCGATCTCCTTCGCCCTTGGCGGTGAATACCGCAGCGAAAAGAGCCGCTTCGTCGCCGACCCGCTGGTTTCGCAGGGGCTGACTTTCACCAGTGCGCTCGGCAGTTCGAAGGGCTCGTTCGACGTCTGGGAACTGTTCGGCGAAGTGAACGTGCCGATCCTGGCCGACATGGCTTTCGCGCATCGCCTTTCGGTCAACGGCGCGGTCCGCTATTCCGACTATTCCAGCGTGGGTTCGACCGGCGCCTGGAAGATCGGCGGCGAATGGGCGCCGGTGCGGGACGTGACGTTCCGTGGTTCCTACTCGAAGTCCGTGCGCGCCCCGAACATCACCGAACTCTATACCAGCCCCACGCAGACCGCCCAGGCGATCAACGATCCTTGCGGCGTCAACAATGTCCAGAACGGCACCCCGTACCGCGCCGCGAATTGCAGCGCCCTGCTCACCGGCCTCGGCGCCGATCCGGCCACCTTCAACGGTATCGTCGGCCAGGGAATCGCGGGCTACGCCGTCGGCAATCCCGATCTGAAGGAAGAGACCGCCAGGACCTGGACTGCCGGTGCGGTGCTCCAGCCCGGCTTCCTCCCACGCCTGACGCTGTCCGCCGACTGGTACGATATCCGCATCCGCAATGCGATCAGCGCCGTTTCGGCCCAGACCCTCGCCGATCTCTGCGTGGATCAGGCGAGCCTCGACAATCCCTACTGCGGCGGGATCACCCGCCAGAACGGAGGCACCGGCGCGGGCAACATCACCGGCTTCCAGCTCACCCAGTTCAACGTCGCGCAGATCCGCACCTCCGGCCTCGACCTCGCGCTGGCCTATTCGGTGCCGACCGCCAAGGCCGGGACTTTCGGCGCGCGGGTGATGGCCAATTATCTCCACCGCCTGACCGCCGTGCCGATCCCCGGCGCGGCCACGGTCAACAACGCCTATGTGGCGGGCGCGCCCAAGTACCAGGTCACCGCCGACCTCACCTGGCAGAGCGGTGCCTTCGGCCTCGACTGGCAGATCAACTACGCCTCGGCGGTCTATCGCTACGACCGCCAGACGATCGCCGCGAACCCGGACATCGTCGCCCCCGAATATCTCAAGCTGAAGGAACGCTTCTCGCACGACCTCAGCGTGACCTACGACGTGGGCGAGCAGTTCACCCTCTACGGCGGCGTGAACAACCTGTTCGACCAGAAGCCCGATATCGGCAGCCTGAACACCCCGATCAGCGCGGTCGGCCGCTATGTCTTCGTGGGCGCCAGGGTCAAGCTGGCCGACCTGTTCGGCGGCGCCCGCTAAGGCAGCTCAAGCTGAACGAACGAAGGGGGCCGTGGCAACACGGCCCCTTTTTCATGCCCGTATGCCTTGTCAGCCTTCGGCCAGAACGGCAGCGATCATGGAGCGCCAGATATTGGCGGCATCGTCGCGGTAAGCCTCGTCGCTTTCGCCGCTTCCGACATAGCGGACGATCTCTGCACCGGATTCCATCATGAGCTGGTCGGGTTCCCGAACCGCTTCCAGAACCGCACGGACCGCACCCGCAAGCTTCTCCCGCGATTCGCCATCCAGCGCCTCCGGTTCGCCTCCCAACGAGACTGCCAGAGCCTGCATCCCACGTTCGATCGGTGTCATGCTATCCCCCTAAGCCCAAACGGAAACCCGCTCAGCACACACCAAGGGCGTGGTCTTGTCCAGTACAAGTGTCCGTACCGTTCGCAAATGTGAGGGAATGGAGCGGGTGAGGGGAATCGAACCCCCGTATTCAGCTTGGGAAGCTGCTGCTCTACCATTGAGCTACACCCGCGGATCGGCGGCCTAGGATAACCCGGTGCGATCGATAGCCCCGCGCTCTGGCACAGCGGGCGGAGGTGGTCAATGGGGTGCGGACACGCTTGCGCCGCAAGGAAAAAAGGCGCCGACCAAAGCCGGCGCCTCTTCTCAAATCACGCGCGGCCGATGGCCAGGAAGCGTTCCTCGCGGCGGGCGAGCAGGTCGCGGGCCGGAAGCGCATCGAGCACGTCCAGTTCCTGCTCGATCGCGCTGAACAGGGCCTGTGCCGCCGCCGGGGCATCGCGGTGGGCGCCGCCGACCGGTTCGGCCACTACCCGTTCGACGACGTTGAGCGCCAACAGGTCCTGCGCCGTCACCTTCATCGCCTCGGCAGCGTCGGGCGCCTTGTCCGGGGTGCGCCAGAGGATCGACGATGCGCCTTCCGGCGAGATCACCGAGTAGATCGAGTGTTCGAGCATCAGCACGCGGTCAGCCGCAGCCAGCGCCACGGCGCCGCCCGAACCGCCCTCGCCGACGATCGCCGAGACGATCGGCACCGGCACGGCAAGGCAGGCCTCGATCGAACGGGCGATCGCTTCGGCCTGGCCGCGTTCCTCGGCCTCGACGCCGGGGAAAGCACCGGCCGTATCGACCAGGGTGACGACCGGCAGGCCGAACTTGCCCGCCATCTCCATCAGGCGGATCGCCTTGCGGTAGCCTTCGGGCTTGGCCATGCCGAAGTTGTGCTTGATGCGGGTCGCGGTGTCGTGGCCCTTCTCGTGGCCCATCACCATGACTTTGCGGCCATTGAGGCGCGCGAAGCCGCCGATGATCGCCGCATCCTCGCCATAGAGGCGGTCGCCGCCGAGCGGGATGAAGTCGGTGAAGCCCATCCGCACATAGTCCACGAAGTGCGGACGCTGCGGATGGCGAGCCACCTGGGTCTTCTGCCAGGGCGTCAGCTTGGCATAAGTCGCCGCCAACATCCCCGCGCTCTTCTTTTCCAGGCGCGCGATCTCGCCCGCGATGTCGAGATCGCTGTCGCTGGCCGTCGTGCGCAGCTCCGCGATGCGCGCTTCGAGCGCAGCGATCGGCTTTTCGAATTCAAGAAACGAGATCATGCTCTTTCCGTTTACCTGCCGGTGTCAGCGCGCCTCAGGAGGCGCGCTTGGCCAGCCATTCTTCCAGCCACTTGATCGTGTATTCGCCGCTCTGGAACTCGGGGTCCTCAAGCAGGGCCTGGTGCAGCGGTATCGAGGTCTTGACGCCGTCGATCACCATTTCCTCCAGCGCACGCTTCAGGCGCATGATCGCGCCCTGGCGGGTACGACCCGAGACGATCAGCTTGCCGATCATCGAATCGTAGTACGGCGGGATGCGATAACCTGAGTAGAGACCCGAATCGACGCGCACGTTCATGCCGCCCGCCGCGTGGTAGTTCGTCACCTGACCCGGCGAGGGGGTGAAGTTCCACGGGTCTTCCGCGTTGATGCGGCATTCGATGGCGTGGCCCTTGAACTCGATCTCGTGCTGCTTGAACGAGAGCGGCTGGCCGTCGGCCACGCGGATCTGCTCGCGCACGAGATCGACGCCGGTGATGGCTTCCGTCACCGGATGCTCCACCTGCAGGCGGGTGTTCATCTCGATGAAGTAGAACTCGCCGTTTTCCCAGAGGAACTCGATCGTGCCCGCACCGCGATAGCCCATGTCGGCCATGGCCTTGGAGACGATGCCGCCCATGCGGTCGCGCTCTTCGGGGGTGATGACCGGCGACGGCGCTTCTTCCAGCACCTTCTGGTGGCGGCGCTGCAGCGAGCAGTCGCGCTCGCCCAGGTGGACCGCTTCGCCCTTGCCGTCACCGAAGATCTGGAATTCGATATGGCGCGGGTTGCCGAGGTACTTTTCCATGTAGACGGTGGCGTCGCCGAAGGCGGCCTTCGCCTCCGAACGGGCCTGGCCCATCTGGCTTTCGAGTTCCTCGGCCGAGTTCACGACCTTCATGCCGCGACCGCCACCGCCCGAAGCGGCCTTGATGATGACCGGATAACCGATCGCCTCGGCCAGATCGCGCGCTTCGGCGAAGTCCTCGATCGCGCCGTCAGAACCCGGAACCAGCGGCAGGCCGAGCGCACCGGCGGAGCGCTTGGCTTCCACCTTGTCGCCCATCGTGCGGATGTGCTCGGGCTTGGGGCCGACCCAGATCAGGCCATGCGCCTCGACGATCTCGGCGAACTGGGCATTCTCGGAGAGGAAGCCGTAGCCGGGGTGGATTGCGTCGGCATGGGTGATCTCGGCGGCGGCGATGATCGCCGCGACATTGAGATACGAATCCTTGGCCGCGGGCGGGCCGATGCAGACCGCGTGGTCGGCAAGGCGCACATGCATGGCGTCGGCGTCGGCGGTCGAGTGGACCGCGACGGTCTCGATGCCCATCTCGCGCGCGGCGCGGTGGATGCGCAGCGCGATCTCGCCGCGGTTGGCAATCAGGAGGCGCTTGATGGCCATCAGATTACGACCCTCAGGCGATCACGACGAGCGGCTGGTCGAATTCGACCGGCTGCTGGTTGTCGACGAGGATGGACTGGATCGTACCGGCCTTGGGCGCGACGATCTGGTTCATGACCTTCATCGCCTCGACGATCACCAGCACGTCGCCGGCCTTGACCTGCTGGCCGACGCTGATGAAGTTCGGCGCGGTCGGCTCGGGAGCGAGGTAGACGGTGCCGACCATCGGCGACTTGACCGCATCGACCGGAGCGGCGGCAGGCGCGGCTTCGGCAACCGGCGCAGCGGCGACGGGCGCGGCTGCCGGAGCAGCGGCGTAGGGCAGGCCCGGAGCGGCAGCGGCAACGATCTGCTGCGCGACCTGACGGGTGACCTTGATCTTGCGTTCGCCGTCTTCGACCTCGATTTCGGTCAGGCCGGTTTCAGCGAGGAGCTCGGCGAGCTCGCGTACCAGCGCGCTGTCGATGTTCACGCAACTTCCTTTCGTTCAAGATATTCGAGCAGCGAGGCCAGCGTGCCTTTGAGGTCCTTGCGGTGGACCACCATGTCGACCATGCCGTGGGCATGGAGGTACTCGGCGCGCTGGAAGCCGTCGGGGAGTTTTTCGCGGATGGTGTCCTGGATCACGCGCTGGCCGGCAAAGCCGATGAGCGCGCCCGGCTCGGCGATCTGGACGTCGCCCAGCATCGCGTAGCTGGCAGTGACGCCGCCGGTGGTGGGATCGGTCAGGACGACGATATAGGGAAGCCCCGCGCGCGCCAGGCGGCGGATGGCGACGGTGGCCTTGGGCATCTGCATCAGCGAGAGGATACCCTCCTGCATGCGGGCGCCGCCGGCAGCGGTGCAGATCACATAGCCGCAGTTCTCGGCAATGGCGCGTTCGACCGCCTCGACGAAGGCCTCGCCCACGGCCATGCCCATCGAGCCGCCCATGAACGCGAAGTCCTGCACGCCCAGCACGACCTTCTTCCCCTCGATCGCACCGAGCGCATTGGTCAGCGCATCGGGGAAGGGATTGGCGGCGCGGGCGGCCTTGATGCGGTCGGAATACTTCTTGCTGTCGCGGAAATTCAGGGGATTTTCCGGAACCCTGGCGGCGGGCAGCACCGAATAACCGGCGTCGAGCAGCTGGTCGAAGCGTTCCTGCGCGCCGATGCGGCCATGGAACTGGCAGCGCGGGCAGACCGACAGGTTGTCCTCGAACTCCTTGGTAAACAGCATTTCGCCGCACCCGCGACACTTGGTCCACAGGTTGTCGGGCGTATCCCGTTTCTTCAGGCTCCCGAGGGAATTGCGTACCTTGCTAAGCCAACTCATGACGAACCCTTGCGTGAATCTCGTGCGGCCCGGTGAGTCCGGGCTCGCCTGTTGGACCCTCCGGGCGCCGTGTTCGGGGCCTGCTTTCCTGCGCCCCGTGCGACCGAACGATCTCTGTGTGCGACGTGCTCCGCGCTGGCCTGTCGGGCCCGCCGCAGTGCGGGGCAATACGCGGCAGATATGGGTAGATCAATCGCCAGTGCACTCCGGCATGCGCAAAAAGTGCCCCACTGCTGTTGGCAAAGGGGCTGAAAAGCGCAGAAATCCGCGAATCCGACAGGTCAATCGGCACCCCCGCAAAAGATCGGTGGAAGCGATGAAGAGAGACTTTTCCACCCCCTTACCATTAGGTCAAGGCCGAATTCGTGGCCTTTGGGGCACGATTTCGCGGCATTGATGCAATTCCGCGGGCGGTTCAGAAAGGCCTGATGAAACAGGCCGTCACCATCCTTTCCTTCGACACCCCGGCAGGGGCCTTTCCGAGATCACCCGCGAGGTCGCCGCGTGGCAGCGCGGAACCGGGATCGAAGAGGGCCTGCTCACTCTGCTCTGCCGCCATACGTCCGCATCGTTGCTGATTCAGGAGAACGCCGCGCGCGAAGTGCGCAGCGACCTGCTCGACTGGCTGGACCGGCTCGCGCCCGAAGGCCGTCACTACGCCCATGACGACGAAGGCCCGGACGACATGCCCGCCCACCTCAAGGCCGTGCTGACCGGCGTGAACCTCTCGATTCCGGTGATCGGCGGGCGCCTGACGCTCAGAACCTGGCAGGGCATCTATCTGGCCGAGCACCGCCGCATGGCGCACCGACGACAGGTCGCCCTGCATCTGCTCGGCACCTGACCCACCGCCAACCTGCGGCGATTTTGTCGCACCGCCCCCGGTCCCGTGCATTTCGGCCGACGATGACCATTGCATCCGCCCCGGCGATGCCTATCCACGCTCTCTGGTCGTCATTCGGAGAGTTTGCAGTGCCCTTCCCCGCAGTCTTGCGTGAGTCCGCCCTTTGATCTCCGCTCTCGACCTGTTCCGCATCGGCCTCGGCCCTTCGAGTTCGCACACCGTGGGGCCGATGCGAATCGCCGCGCGGTTTCTCCAGATTCTGGACGATTCCGGGCAGTTCGAGCGGATCGCCCGCGTTCTCGTCGAACTGCAAGGCTCGCTGGCCCTGACCGGCGAAGGCCACGGCACGCCCGACGCCTGCCTCATGGGCCTGATCGGCTTCCAGCCCGAGACCGCCGATCCCGGCGAAGCCCATGCCGCCGCCGCCGAGGTCCGCGCATCCGGGCGAATCGCCCTGCTCGGCCGCCGCGAGATCGCCTTCGATGCCAAGGCCGACCTCGTGCTCGACTTCGATCACATCCCCGACCTCCACCCCAACGGCATGGTCCTGACCGCCTTCGACGCGGAGGGCGGCGAGATCGCCCGGCACGAGTATTTCTCGACCGGCGGCGGCTTCTTCTCCAGCCGTCACCAGCTCGAACAGCCCGCCCCCGACGATCAGGTCACGCATGGCCCGCCGGTCGCCTGGCCCTTCGGTTCGGGCGCGCAGCTGCTGGAAGTCTGCGCGACAAGCGGCCTCGACATCGCCGGGGTCATGCTCGCCAACGAGGCGGCACGGCGGCCGGAGGAAGAAACCTTCGCCGGGCTGGACATGATCGCCGATGCCATGAACCAGTGCATAGACAGCGGCCTCGAACGCGAAGGCCTGCTGCCCGGCGCGCTCAAGGTGCGCCGCCGCGCCCGCGCGATTCACCAGAACCTGATCTCGCGCCCGCAGGACAACCAGGCCGAGACGCTGATGGACTGGCTCAACCTCTACGCCATGGCGGTGAACGAGGAAAACGCCAGCGGCGGCCGGGTCGTCACCGCCCCCACCAACGGCGCGGCAGGCATCGTGCCCTCGCTGCTGCGGCAATATTGCAGCGAAGGCCGCAAGGCCGTGCCCTCGAAAGCGCGGCGCTACCTGCTAACCGCCGCCGGGATCGGCCTGCTCTACAAGCAGCGCGCCTCGATCTCGGGCGCGGAAATGGGCTGTCAGGGCGAAGTGGGCGTGGCCTGTTCGATGGCAGCGGCGGGTCTCGCGGCAGTCTGGGGCGGCACCCCGGAGCAGGTCTGCGCGGCGGCCGAGATCGGCATGGAGCACAATCTCGGCCTCACCTGCGACCCGGTCGGCGGGCTGGTGCAGATACCCTGCATCGAACGCAATGCCATCGCCTCGGTCAAAGCGGTCAATGCCGCGAAACTGGCGCTCCACGCGGGCGAGACCCCGCGCGTCTCGCTCGATCAGGTGATCGAGACGATGCGACAGACGGGGCTCGACATGTCCAGCAAGTACAAGGAAACCAGCCAGGGCGGCCTCGCCATCAACGTGGTCGCCTGCTGAGGAGCGAAGCGCGCTTCGAAAATCTGTCCACGTTCACCGAAACTTCAGCCGCGCCCGTGCTTTGCTCCCCGCACAGCGGGTGCGACGCTTGTGGCCGCAAGGCCGTGAATTTCGAATTCAAGGACAGGAAAAATGAAGAAGACCGCCACCCTGCTTTCCGCTCTCGCACTCGCCGCGCTCGTTCCCGCCGGTGCCGCCCTCGCCCAGCAGCACCCGGGCGCTTCGCACACGGGTGCTCACAAGCCCGCAGTCGTAAAGAAGACGACCGTCCGCAAGACCACGGTCAAGAAGACCGCGCACAAGAAGGTCACCTGCCGCTATGTCGTGCAGCACGGCCGCAAGGTGAAGGTCTGCAAGTAAGGCTTTCCCGGCCCCTGCTCACGCGGGGGCCGGAAACAGCAGCGTTCGCCGTCAGGCGGTGAGCGCCAGCCGGGCTTCCTCGTCGCGCACGACGCGCGGCTGATCCGGCCAGATGCCGCGGGTATCGTAGACGAGCTTGGTCGCCCGCTCGGCCAGCGGCACCACGCGGAACACGTCGTGGTCGACCAGGACGATCAGGATCTCGCACGTCTCCAGCGCATCGTCGATGTCGATCTGGACGGCGCCGGTGTCGGTGAACTCGATCGGAAGCTGCGCCGCGTAAGGCTCAACCACATGGATGCGGCTGCCGAATTTGCGGGCGAGCCGACTGGCGACGAAACGCGCCGGACTCTCGCGGAAATCGTCGATATTGGCCTTGAAGGCGAGGCCGAGGCAGGCGACTTTCGCTTGCGGATCGGCCTCCACCAGCGCTTCGGCGCGGGCGATGACATGGCTCATCTTGCGGTCGTTGACGCCGCGCGCGGTGCGGATCAACGGAGTTTCCTCGGGCGCGCCGTGGACGATGAACCAGGGATCGACGGCGATGCAGTGCCCGCCGACGCCCGGTCCCGGCGTCAGGATATTGACGCGCGGATGGCGGTTGGCGAGGCGGATCACTTCCCACACGTCCAGCCCCATGCGGTCCGCCACCATCGACAGTTCGTTGGCGAAAGCGATGTTGACGTCGCGATAGGCGTTCTCGACCAGCTTGGTCATCTCCGCCGAGCGGGCATCGGTGGTCACGCATTCGCCGCGCACGAAACGCTTGTAGAAGGCGAGCGCCTTGCGGGCGCAGCGCGGGGTGATGCCGCCGATCGAACGGTCGTTGTTGGTCAGCTCTTCCAGAATGCGGCCGGGCAGCACGCGTTCCGGGCAATAGGCGATGGAAACGTCCGGCGTGTCGCGGGTGAGGCCGGGAATCTTCAGATCGGGCCGCAGCTCGGCGATGAGGTCGCGCAGCTGCTCGGTGGTGCCGACCGGGGAAGTCGATTCGAGGATCACCACGTCGCCCGCCTTGAGCACGGCCGCAACCGAGCGCCCCGCCGCCAGCACATAGGAGATATCCGGCGCATGCTCGCCTCCCTCGCTCTTTTCGAACGGCGTCGGCACCGCAATCACGAACACGTCGGCGGGCGCAATCTGCGTCGAGGCCGAAAGCAGCCCGCGCGAGACGACGCCCTGCACGAGACCGTCGAGATCGACTTCCTCGATATGGATCTCGCCCCGGTTGATGGTGTCGACGACGCTCTGCGAAACGTCGAGACCCAGCACCCTGCAACCGGCGCGGGCGATCACGGCGGCGGTGGGCAGGCCGATATAGCCCAGCCCCACGACGCAGACGTCAGGCTTGGTGTCGGATTTCATCGGCAAGCAACTCCAAGATTCGGCGCGAGGTCTGCCCGTCCCCGAAGGGGTTGTGGGCGCGCGCCATGGCCTCGTAGGCCTCTCTATCATCCAGCAAGGTTGATATTTCGGAAACGATCGTCTCGGCAGAGGTTCCCACCAGCTTCGCGGTCCCGGCGGCGACCCCCTCGGGCCGCTCGGTGGTCTCGCGCATGACCAGCACCGGCTTGCCCAGCGCGGGCGCCTCTTCCTGCACCCCCCCCGAATCGGTCAGCATCACCTCGGCAATCGCCAGCAGGCGCGCGAAATGCGGGTAATCCAGCGGCTCGATCAGGGCGACATTGTCGAGGCCGGACAGCCGCTCGTTCATCACCTTGCGCACATTGGGGTTGAGGTGGACCGGGAAGATCACGGCGGTATCGCTCCGCTCGGCGATCCGGCGGATGGCCTCGGCGATCTGCTCCATGCCCTCACCGAAGTTCTCGCGGCGGTGGCTGGTCACGCCGATGATCCGCTTGCCCGCGAACCGCGTTTCGAGTTCGGCCAGCCCGGCCGCGAGCGACGGCGCCCGCTCGATCTCGGCCGTGACCCAGTGCAGCGCATCGATCACGGTATTGCCGGTGACATGGACGCGCGCAGGATCGACGTTCTCCTTCACCAGCGCATTGCGCGAGGTTTCGGTCGGCGCAAAGTGCAGGCTGGCCATGGCGCCGATGATCTTGCGATTCACTTCCTCCGGCCAGGGGTGGTAGATATTGCCCGAGCGCAGCCCCGCCTCGACATGATCGACCGGCAGCTTGCGGTAATAGGCCGCGAGAGCACCCGCCATGGCCGTGGCGGTATCGCCCTGCACGATCACCCGGTCCGGCCTTGCCACATCCATCACCTTGCCCAGCCCGGTGAGCAGGTTGGCGGTCAGCGCGTCGAGCGTCTGGTCCGGCTGCATCACGTCGAGATCGTGATCGGGCACGATCCCGGCGATCTCCAGCACCTGGTCGAGCATCTGGCGATGCTGCGCCGAGACGCAGACCACGCATTCGAAGCGCGGATCGGCCTTCAGCGCATGGATCACCGGGAACAGCTTGATCGCTTCCGGACGCGTGCCGAAGACGACGAGAATGCGGGCCGGGATTATGGAGGTCGGGGCGGTCATGCCGCCGGGCATAGCAGCCTGTGGGTAAGAGCGAAGTTAAAAGCGCAAACGCTGTCGACAAGGCTTGTCAGGGGCTTGCCCACGCCCCGTCCATCGGCAATCACCACGGCCATGTCTATTCTCAGCGACAAGTGGATCCGCGAGCAGGCGCTCGAACACGGCATGATCGAGCCTTTCGTCGAGGCCCAGCGCCGCGACGGCTGCATTTCCTACGGCCTCTCGTCCTACGGCTACGACGCCCGTGTCGCGCGGGAGTTCAAGATCTTCACCAATGTCGATTCGGCAGTGGTCGATCCCAAGGATTTCGCCAGCAACTCCTTCGTGGACCGCGAGACCGACGTCTGCGTGATCCCGCCCAATTCCTTCGCGCTGGCCCGCACGGTCGAATATTTCCGCGTGCCGCGCGACGTTCTCGTCATCTGCCTGGGCAAGAGCACGTATGCCCGCTGCGGCATCATCGTGAACGTCACCCCGCTGGAGCCGGGCTGGGAAGGTCACGTCACGCTGGAATTCTCTAACACGACGCCGCTGCCCGCCAAGATCTACGCCAATGAAGGCGCCTGCCAGTTCCTGTTCCTCAAGGGCAACGAGCCTTGCGAGACGAGCTATGCGGACCGCGCGGGCAAGTACATGGGCCAGCGCGGCGTCACCCTGCCCAAGCTCTAAGGCCCGGTTCGGGGAACAATCCCCCGATACGTCCGCTTCTCCCGGCATGAACGCCATGTCGGGAGAGAAGACATGTCCAAGATCGCAGCCATTGTCGGGCGCTTCCTGATCGCCCTGATCTTCGTGATTTCCGGCGCCTCCAAACTGATGGATGTCGCCTCCACCGAGACCATGATCGTCGCCGCAGGCCTGCCCGGCGGTCTCGCGATCCCCGTCGGCCTGTTCGAACTGATCGCCGGTCTCTGTCTTGCCGCCGGTTTCATGGTGCGGCTGGTGTCGGTGCTGCTTATCGGTTTCGTCGCCGCCACGATCCTGTTCTTCCACAACAAGTTCACCGATCCGATGCAGCAGATCATGGCGCTGAAGAACGTCGCGATCATCGGCGGTCTGTGCCTCGCCTTCGCGCACAGCCAGATGTGGAGCCACTACTACGCGATCGCCCGCGAGCGTCGGGGCGAACTGGAAGCCCGCAATGCCGAAGACCGCATTCGCGACGCCGAGCTGCGCGCCGCCCGCGCGGAAGCCCGCGCCGATGCCATAGCCGAAGATCGCGCCACAACGGCTTATGTCGAGGCCACGCCCGGCACGGTCGTTACTCCCACGGTCCGCCGCGAGCGTCGCTGGTTCGACTGGTAGGTTTTCGCCCGGGCAAACTGCGAAGAACCCGCAAAAATAGCGTCGTCGCCGGTTGACCCGGCGACGATTTGCCGTAAAGCGACCTCAATCAGGCCACCCCATCGGGGTGCCCAGGGCGGTTAGCTCAGTTGGTAGAGCATCTCGTTTACACGGCGATCATCAATCGCCCCGAGAACCGCAGAAAAGCTAGGCTTTTTTCTTCTCTTCGCTGATCTGGTCGGGACTATGTCGGGACTCGCTCGCCTCCAGGGCGTTGCGAACGTCGTCGTCCATGACGTGGGCGTAGCGCAGAGTGGTCTCGATGCGCTTGTGCTTGAGGGCCTCCTTCGCGGCCGCCAGCGAACCGGTGGCGCGCACAATGCGGGTGCCGCGCGTGTGGCGCAGGTCATGGATCCGGAAGTTCTCGACCTTGGCGTCTTCCTTCGCCTTGGCGAACGGCTTGCGTAGCGCGGTAGGGGTGAGCGGATAACGCTTGCCCTTCCGGCGCGAGCCCCGGCTCTTCTGGCAGACATAGGTGAAGACGAACGGGACCAGCTCGCCCTCGGCATCCTCGCACTGCGGTTGGCGTGCGATGATCTCGACGAGGGCGGTGGTAAGAGGGCGCGTGACGATGTCCCCGCCCTTGACCCTGGTGATGGCGACCTTGCGGGGGATGTTCACGTCTTCCCAGCGCAGGTTGAGAACCTCGGCGCGTCGCCAGCCCGACTTGAGCAGGAAATCGACGGCATCCGACACGTCGTTGCGCAGCGCGAGGAAGAGCTTCTTCTCCTCGACGATCTCCAGCTCGCGCGGCGGCTTTTTCACGACCTTGAGCATGAGCTGCGCCCAATCGGGCATATCGCCGATGTCGTACTTGGTGCGCTTCGCCCGGCGCCACAGGGACCGGGCATTCTCGATCTCGCGATTGACCGAGGCGCTTGACCGATCATCACGGCGCTTCGCGAAGTAGACCTGGAGTTCGCGCTGTGTGATCTCGGAAAGCAGCTTCCCAGCGCCGAGCCCGCCGACCAGCGCGATCAGCATGTACTTGATCGTCGGCCAGCTCGGCAGCAGTTCGGCGTGATCCTGGTAGAGGCTCGCGGCCTGGTCGAGCGTGATCGGCGGCAACTGCTCGTTCGGCAGGGCGGCCTTACGCCTTTCGCGCCGCTCGAATTCCTCGGCGGCGCGCTTGGACGTACATCCGGTGGAGCCGTGATAGCGACGGCCCTTGAACTGGAAGTCGAAATGGAAGTGGGGTTTGCCCTTGGGCTTATAGACGCTCACCGTGTCACCGGTCGGCGTTGCGCACCGTGAAAGGCACGACTTCGCCATGCCGCTTGCTCGGCATGGTCGATCGGCGGATGGGACGGGGCGGCGGGCATTGCGGTTGAACCTGTCTAAGGCGCTCGATGTACGATTCGAGGTCCGCCATTGTGTACCGAACGGCCCTCCCGATCAAAACGAAGTGGAGAAGGCCCTCTTGGCGGGCCTTGCGGAGCGTCCGCGTACACAGACGCAGGCGCTCAGCAGCCTCGGCTTCCGTGAGGAGAAGCTGCTCCATGGTCACCTCCGCCGTCGCTGGAGATACTCTTCCAGCTCCTCGGGGTGCGTGATCGCGGTGCCCTGGTGATTCGCGAAGAACATGCCGGGGAGTTCGGAGCCATTCGGACGGCCGCCTTGGGTCCACCCGAGGCCGCGCTTTTCCAGCGAACGGGCGGTGCGCCAGTTGCGCGCGCTCATGAGCTGAACGCCAAGGCCGTTGCCGTCCAGCGGATCGAAGCGGGATGCCCGAAGCATGAGCTTTTGATGTTCAGAGAGCTTCGGCGGCGTCATGGCTATAGGTTCCTGTTGGACGTCGGATAGTGGCGCCGAGGATCAGCGCCGTGTTGATGGTGATGCGGATGCCACGGCATCCAAGTACCGTGAAACGAAAGAATTTCATGCCGCGTCTCCATCGATGCGGAAGGCGAGCTGGTCGTTGTCGACCGCCAAGGCCAGTGCGCCAGGCTTCGCCCAGATTTCGCGGGTGCTGAGGAAAAAGGTCTCGCCCATGTCCGCCAGGATCAGGGTTTCGCCGATGGTTTCGGCCATGCCAGTCGCGGCAGCACCGGGGACCATGTTGCCGATCCACTCCCGCTTGGTGACGTCGCTACCGTCGATCAGATCGAAGGGGGTCAGGCAGCGCCAGACGTTTCCGAACTCGGTGGCTTCCAGCGAGAAAATCTCCTCCGGATCGAACAGCGCCTGGAGCGCGGCGAGGTCGAGCGTCGTGAATGGGCGATGCCAAGTCCCGTCTGTGGCGATGATCCGGCACACGAGGCGATCGTCCGGCTTCGGCAAGATGATCGGCTGACAATCCAGCACGGCCTCGCGCGGATCCGCCACAGAGTTGAACCCATTATCGTGGCATGCCGAACCGCTGACCGCGTAGGCGGTCTGCTCCCAATCCACGACACCGTAATGTCCGCCGGTCTGGTAGTGATCGCGCTTGCTGCCCCAGTTGGCGCGCGGGTCCGCAACGGCGAATGCACCATCGCCTGTGGTGCTGGCACCGATCACGGCCCGGCTGCTCTGGTCGAAAGGCGTGACCTTGTACTTCGTGGTGGTGTAGCCCTTCCCCTCAGGCCTCGGGTCGGCAACCGCCCCGTCCCGCGAAGAGGTCACGGCAACCGCGGGCCTGTCGAATGGCACCACGCGGTAGACGTTCGAGTGGGCCTTCCGACCCAGACGCGGATCGGCGATCGAATGAGAGCCACCGCCCGGCGCCGACTGGCCCGAGACCGTGCCGACGTTCTCCTCCCACCTATTGACGCCATACTGCTGATAGGTCTGGTTAGCGCCCATCGGCGGCCGAGGGTCAGCGACCGAATAGGCGCCTGTCGTAGGCTTCGGGTCGCCCGAAATGGTCCCCGTCGGCTTGCCCTCCCACTGGTTGACACCAAGCACATGGCGATGGGTACTGCTCCCATAGCCTGGACGGGGATCCGCGACGCTGTGCGCGCCGTTATGCGGGCGGCTTGCGCCGGCAACGACGCGGGCGGGATCACCCCATCCGCGAATGCCCAACGCTTCATTGTGCCAATCGTCATGGGGGCGGGGATCCGCAACCGAGAAGCGCCCCTGTCCTGGCGCGCGATGGGTGGTGATGACCGGGGCAGTATCGCCCCAGCCATTCACGCCCAGCGCATTTTCGCGGAGGGGTGATTCGGGGACGATGCCGAAGTCGCGCAGGTTGCCGTCGGCAACCGCGAGATCGTTGAGCGCGCGCCAGTCCTTTCCAGCAGGGACTAGCGCAAGGCGAACCCACGTCTTCCACTGGAGCGACGGAACGCGGTGCATGGCGCCAGCGATCGGGTCACCGGGAAGCGGCAGCTTGCCGATCACTTCGCCGACGCCGCGCAGCCGGTGCTCGCGGGGCTGGTAGATGAAGGGCGGGACGCGCTCCATGTGACGGGCGATCAGCAGTGCGCGCTTGCGGCTCTGGGCAAGGTTGCCGATCACGCCGCAATCGTGGGTGTCGAGGTTCACGCTGTAACCGTACGCGCGGAACAGGGCCGTGATCTGGTCGAGCAGCCATTTGCCGCGCGTCAGGATCCTCGGGACGTTTTCGAAGAGCACCACGGGGATCGGGCTGTCCTTGTAGGCCTCCAGCATCAGCCAAACGCCGCGCAAAGTCAGCCGGTTAAGCGCCTGGTACTTGTCGGTTTTCGACTGGGTCGCCGAGAGCAGTCCCGAAAAGCCTTTGCAAGGGGCGGAAAGGAACGCGACGTCCACGATAGGGCCGAAGGCACGGCGGATGTCGGCGGGCGACGCTTCCTGCCAATCGTTGGCAGGCTCCCGGCCATGCCACATCATGTACTGTTCGCGGTCGAACAGATCCATGACCGTGCCCTTCACGCCGGTCACGCGGTCGAAGTTCGCGATCGCACCGGCATCGACATCGATGCCGCCGACACAGATGAACTTGGCGACCGTGTTGCCGACCTGCGGCGAGGCGCGGTTAAAGCCCATGGCCCCACCGCCGATGCCGCAGAACAGGTGGGCATGGCGGACTTCGCGGATTTTGGTGACAGGTGCGAGCTTCATGCGGCTTCTCCCAGCACATGGGAGGGGGTGGGCCAGTTCCAGAAGCCCTGGTTGCCGCGCGCGGGGATGGGTTCGTCCCACAGTTCAACCTCCAGCATGGGCCATCCAAAGAGGGCCTCGCCGTCGCGATCGCTGTCGTTGACGTGTTCGACACCGAATTCCGCTGCGATCTCGGCGGCGGGGCGCGGCTCGCCGAGGATGGCTGTGCCGATGCCAGCGCTGAGCGGGAGCGGAGTCTGATGGGGCGACCAGGCGCGGCGGAGGATCGGCAGCGCCTTGCGGGGGACGAGGCAGGTCTGCGCAGTCGCGAGTGCCGAATCGGCATCGCTGTGACGGGCGCGGATGGCGTGGAAGATGCCGCAGGCCTCGTTCCGCACCACAGCGCGGGAAGCGGCGTGGATCACGATACGCTGGCCGATGATGGAGCGCGGGGCGCTCCATTTGCGGAACTCGTATGGCTTGGCGCCGGTGACGATCAGCGATGCCCAGGGCTGGTAGACCGTGAGAGCCTTCATGCCGCCCGCCCTTCCAGCTCGCGCTTCGCGGCTGCATAGGTGTTCCAGCCATGAATTCGGGCCACCATTTCGAGGGCCTTGGCGTGCTTGCAGCCAGTTTCCTTTTTCAGCTCAGTTGCCTGCGATTTCAGGCCTTTCAGGGTTCTTGGCTTGGTCGGGAGCGTCATGCCGCACCGCCTTCGGCTTTCGCCGATTCGTCAGCCTTGGCCTTCGCGGGCAACGGCTCATAGCGCTGGCCGCAGAACGGGCAGAATGTCGGGACCGCGATCACGGGGCCGACGCGCTTGCGGGTTTCGATTTTGCTGGTCGCGATCTTGGGAAAATCGCGCATGGGGCGGCCATCACGCGGGATCACGAAGGTGATGTCGATCTTGGTGTTGTGTTCTTTGAGCCGCTCGTTGAAATCCGAGAGGCAATTGCATGCTTGGTGCGTCATTTGCGGGGCACTCCTGGTTGAAAGGTCAGTCGGCGGCGGCCGCGAGTTCGCGGTCGATGCGTTCGATTTCTGCGAGGCAGAGCGCGGCGGCCTGGACGGCCTTGCGGCGCACGCGGGTGAGTTCGGCCCGGTCGGGGCGGCGGCTGAGAAGGTCGGCCGCATCGAGCAGGAAGACATGGCCGAGGCGCATCAGGTGCTGGCGGGGCGCTGCGTCGTCCGCTTCGGCGGTGTGGCCGTAGCGGGTGACCTGGCGCTGACGTTCGGCCAGCACCGCGAGGGCGGCGGCCGGGATCTCGGTGAGTGGCGGGAGCGGTGTTTCCATGGTCAAGCCCCCACCCGCATCAGGTCGGCCACGGCCAGCTCAGCGCTGCGGCATCCCATTTCCCACAGCACATGGGCCTTGGTGCTCTTGCGATGGGGGTTGGCGGGCGCGGCGGCGCCGTGGAAGTGGTGGGCGACCACGGCATCGCGGGCCTGTCGGCGGATCTTGCGAGCGACCATCATGCGACGATCCACTTCACGAGCTGGGAAACCGCGCAGGCCGCGCCGAGGATCGCGATTGCGGTCAGGTAGGCGCGGGTAACGACGCGCTCGACCGGGCGGATGGTCCGGCGCAGGCGGACATTCTCTGCCGGTGCGGCCGGGTCGGGGTCGGTGTCCCAGCTCCAGCCCTGTACCGCGATGCGGTTGCGCGGGCTCACTGGACCGAACCCCGAGGCAGGTCCTGGGCGTCGTCGACGCAGTAGGCGTGGATCATGTCGCCAATGACCTCGGTGCCCCAGCCTTCCGGCAGTGACGGGACGCAGCGGCGTTCGACCGCGCCGCAGGCGCTGCATTCGAACTCGAAGGGCATCGGGAGAGCGGCGGGACGCTGGGCGAGAGCGATGGTTTTCAAGCGCATGTCGGGTCTCCGGGGGATCACAGGCCGCGCCAGGCGAACTTGGCGGCGACACCGATGGCCATGGCGAGCAGGCCCATCCCGCCGATCGCGGCGACGGCCACGTGCAGGGTGATGGACATCCCGAGAGACAGGCGGCGCACGGCGGGGTGGCGCGGCGCACAGCGGGCGCAGGTGCAGGCAGACGAGTGAATGGACATCAGGCAGCACTCCTGAGGGCGGCCGGGTGCTCCTCGGCCGGGATGGTGGACGTGGTGGAAAGGGCGGCGACCGCAGCCGCGAGGCGGTGCGTGGCGGCTGCGGCCGCATGGGTCTGGCGCTGTGGTTCGAGGTGCCAGCGCATGGCGATGACGCGCTGCGTCTGCAGGGCGAGGTCGGGCGTGAAGCCGCCGCCGTTCTCGTCCACGATCTCGACGATCGTATCGAGGCTGGCATCAAGCGCGGCCTGCCGGGCGGCGAGCGTCCAGAGCGGAGCCCGCTCACCCTCACCCTTCACGATCCACCGCCAATCGGCGGCGATCGCTGCGAACGTGGCCAATTCGGCGTCGGCATCGGCCTGAGACATCTTCCCGGCGCGAACCAGCGCGGGGAAGCGCTTCTCGCGCGCGGCGAGCATGCTTTCGGCCATGGCCAGCAGGTCGGGATGGTCGCTGGCCGCCCAGGGAGGATCCTGCGCCTCGATGCCGCGCCAGATGCGGGTCGGGCCGTCGATGAAGGGGCGCCGGGTCATATGATCCGCTCCGCCTTCTTGGGCAGATCGAAGATCCAGCAGGACAGGACCTTGCCCGCCGGGTTGTTGACGTTCTTCGTCGCCGTCCACTTCCGGGACTTTGAATTGCGGAGCAGCTTCTTGAGCTGGTCCATGTTCGGCGGTTTGACCCCGGCGGTGTGGCAGCGCGCCTCGAAATCGACGAGGTTGATCGCGATCTGCTTTTCGCGGTCGCGGTGCTGGTTGACCGACTTGCCCTCGGCGTGGTCGTCCGGCTTTTCCCGCTCCAGCAGGTATTGCACCTTGTCCCAGAAGTCGGAGACGGTCGGGTGGTCCCCGCCGCAGGAGTTCTGCCGGTCGAGCGCCATCGCATCGACCATCTGCAGGGTCTCGTCGATCCACTCACGCTGGATATTCGGGAAGAGGAGAGCCAGCGCCTCGACACCGGCGGCAAGCTGGCTGTGGCACTTGATCGGGCGGGTGTTGACCAGGCCGTCTACCCGCTTCGGCATGTCCTGGTCGTGATGGGCGAAGCGCTCGAAGAAGTACGGCAGGTACTTGGCGTTGCGGATGACGTGGACGATCGTGCCCGAGGCTTCCTCCATGGCCCAGCCTTCCAGCTTGACCGCCGCGCTCTTGGTAGCGGGCGACCAGCGGGACTTGTCGATGTCCATGGACATGAGGCGTTCGAGAACGGCCGGGATCGCGTCGATCCGCTCATTCTGCATGAGGTAGATCGAGCCGAGGAACGGGGGCTCGGAGGTTTCGAAGCCGCCGCTCTTCTGGCCGGTGCCGCGCGGCGAGCGTCCGTTGTAGAGGACCAGCAGCTCGTTGTAGTCGAACTGCTTGTAGCCGCTGCGCTTATCGTCATCGCGGCCGCCCTCGATCAGGCCGACCGGCAGGTTGGCGACCTTCATCAGGCTGCGAGCGAGGAACGCCGTGGTGCCCTTGTTCGGGTCGAAGCCTTCGTATCCAGCGCGTCCGGCGATCTTCCAGAGGAATTCGACGAGGGTGGACTTACCAGAGCCCGGCAGGCCGGTGATTTCGAGGAAGCCCAGCGATTTGTGCTTCTCGCGGATCTGCACCGCGAAGAACGACATCGTGAAGAAGGCCAGCGCGGCGAGCCCCTTGGGGCCGAATGCCGTCCAGAGCACCGGCACCCAATCGAAGCTGATCTTCTCCGCCTCGTACTGGATATCCAGCATGCGCTCGGCGCTGCGCAGCTTCACCGCCTGCTTGCCGAAATCGAAGTAGTTCTCGCGGTTGATCTCGACCACGCGGCCATCACGCACGGCCATGTCGCCGAGCAGCCATGCGCGGTGGGGCGCGGAGTACCCGGTGAAGGGTATCGGCTCGACAACCTTGAGGGCGCGGGTCTGGTTGCGCATCAGCCGGTCGAGCTGCTCGCCGGTGCCGCTCCACATCCCGGCGAAAGCCATGAGGCGCTTCTTGAACTCGCCCGAGTTGGCGCAGGCCGACGCCGAGAAGCGCGCCTTCACCGTCGGCTGCGAGCCGGGGAAATCGATCTGGAGGAAGTAGTTGGTCTCGTCCGCGATCTCGTCGCGTTCGCGGTAGAGGAGACGGAAGGCGCAGTTGGCGATCTCGTCTACGTCGCGCTGCGGCTTGTTGTCATCGTCGTAGCGGATCTTGCACCACCACAGCCGGTTGTCGTGGCGGAAGTCGAACGAACCGAGCGCCTTGTGCTCATGGATCAGTTTCGCCTTGTCGCGCGCGGTCTTCGCAAGCGTGACTTCGCCGTTCCAGAGATACTCGGCGATCATCTCGTCGGAGAGCGGAGCCTTGCGGCCCTCATCCTTCCAATCGACATGGCGCAGCAGCAGGTCGTTCCAGTCGAGCTTTGTGCCCTCGCCATCGGGACGAACCTGTGCGGCGGTGGCTTCCCAGCCTTCCTTGCGCGCCCGGGCCACGAATTTGCGAGTGTACGCGACGCCAGCGTTCCCAACGTCGAAGGCAAAGATCAGGCGGGGACGATCGCGGCGCTTCTTGGCCTCGCAGGCGGCGCGGATCTCGTCGAGGAAGTGAGCGGGCCAGACGTTGACCGACATCGCCGATACAGCGGGCCGATCAACCTGGCACAGGGCCACGGCATCAAAGATGCCTTCGGTAATCCAGATGTCGGCCCCGGCGGCCAGCTCTTCCACCGTCAAGCGGGGAGGCACCCAGCAGTGCCCATTCCAGCTTCCACCCGCCCGGAAATGAGCCTTCTTTTCGAACCGGCCGGGCCGATCGATGATGCGTTCCCACGTCGTATCGCCCACTTTGAAGCGGACGGTGGCCCCGGTCGCGCCGGTCTTGTGGCAGCGGTAAAGCTCCTGCGTGTAGGAGCCGCGCAGAAGACGCATATCGAGGCCGCGCTCGTGTGACAGGTAGGCGTCAGCCGCGGCGTTCGGGTTTTCTTCGGTCGGCGGAAATCGCTTGGACCAGTCCTCAAAGAGGTCCGGCAGCAGGTTGCGAACGCTGTCTTCCCATCCGCACTTCTCGCGGCGACCGCACTGGACGATCTTAGGGTCTTCCGATGCGCAGTATGCCTCTAGCCTGCCGCAGTCCGGGCACTTGCCCTCCTGCAACCAGCGTCCCTTGGTCTTGCGAAACTGGAATTGGGCCTGGAGGCCCTTGAGGATTTGAGCTTCGAGATTCACCGGGCAGCATCCCGCATGAGGATGGCGCTGCGCCGGGGCGCTTCGGTCAACAGGGAGACGAGGTGTCGAGCGGTATCGCAGTGGATGCGGCCAGCCTCGGCCGCCGTGGCGATCTCCAGGCAGAGCTGCGTATAGGCGTCGCCGTATATGTCGAGGCAGGCGAGCAAGGTGACGACCTGCTCCTGTGTCTTGCCTTGCTGGCGGCTGCTGGTGCGGAAAATGGACAAAGCTTCCCCCTCGGCCGGAGCGCGGCCGTGAAAAATTCAGGTGTTGTGGTGAGTGGGCCGGGCGAGCCGCCGGTCAGGCGGCGCCGAACATGCTCAGCTGGTCATGATCGTCCGCGCCGTCCTTGCGGGGCGGCATGACCTGCGGGATTTCCTCCCTCGGGCACTGCTTCAACTGGAGGTCCGGCCGGTCGATCAGGCCGGGGTTGAAGCTGTGGAGGAAGTTGATCTCCGACAGGAAGGTGTGCCCGCAGCCGGTGTTGGTGCAGTGGCAATGGATGTGCTTCACCGTGGCGGTCACGCGAACGCTGCGGCGAATGTAGGCCGGGGCCTCGCACTTCGGGCAGATGACCAGGGCGCTATCCTTGGCCGGTGCGCCGCCGGAGCGGAGCCGGAAGTGCAACGGTGCTTCGATCAGCGGGGCTCCCCGCAACAGGCCTTCGCCGCTCATTCTACGTCCCCCTGCTCAGCTCTTTCCAGCGCGGCCAGCCCATCCTTGAGACTGCCGATCGCTTCCTCGACTTCCTTGCGGGCCTTCCGGCGCGTGTCCGGGCAACCGGCGTTCATGCCCGCCTCGATCAGGGCGGCCACGGCCTCGCCGGACTCCTTCGCCGTCGACTGGGCGACACAGGCCAGCCCGCGCGCCATCGCCTCGCGGGCGGCAACCTCGATCCGCAGACCGAACAGGCGATGGAACGGGGCGTGATCGCCGCCCGCGCCGAGGAACGCCTTGTCCAGGCGCTCGGCGTCGATCATGCGGATCTCGCTCTCGCAGTCGTGGTCCGACCAGTTGCGGACGCTGCGCTCGGTCACGCCGCAATGCGCCGCGCAGTTGTCCCACCCGATAAGGGCTGCAACCTTAGTTAATGTGTGCTGGTAGGTGAGTGGTTCGCGACGCTTGGTCATGCCCGTGCGGCCTTCGAATTATCGTTGTTTTTGAAAGAGACGCGGTCGGACCGCCGGTCTACGCCACGAAAGCGGACAGGGACGCATTGGTCGATGCCGTGCCAGCGGGGGGCGGCGGGAAGATCACGAGGGTAGATATCGGGACGAAGAAAATAGCGGGGAACGCCGGTCGCGTTCTCGACCATCAGAACGAATTCGGCAGGGACACGCTTCGAGCTTTGAACCCACTTCCAAACCGCCGTGGGCGAAATGCAGCAAATCCGAGCAAGGGCAGATTGCGATCCAGCGAGATCGACGGCCAGCTCAAGGGCTTCGAAGGGTGTCATGTCTTCAACCATGGGTGATGATATGGCAACCTTGGTTAAAGAGGTCAACAACAAAAAGTCATGCGCTTTCCTGCAACCAAAGTTGTATGTGTCCGCCATGAGTTTAGGGGACCGCATCAGCGCATTGCTGGACGAAAAAGGCTGGTCTCAGGCCGAACTCGCGCGCCGAGTTGGCGTGAGCACCCAGTCGATATGGAAACTGGTGAAAGGCGAGGCGGCGGGGTCGCGAAACCTCCACAAAATCGCCCGTGAACTGGGCACGACGGCCGAGTTCTTAACCGGCGAGATCGACGATCCGGCACCGGCACCGGGGAGTGCAATGATTGTCGCACCGGTTGAGCCGAATCCCGACGAAGTCGAAATCGATTGGATTGATCTCGCCTATGGGATGGGTGGGACGTTCCTGGACAGCGATAACGTTCGCGTCGAGAAGGCGCGCTTCTCACGTGCATGGCTGCGCGTGTTTACCAGCACTCCACCTAATCTGCTGTTTTCGACGCAGGGATACGGTGATTCGATGATGCCGACGATCCACGATCGGGATGTCGTGATCATCGACAGGTCCCAACGCACACCTGACATGGGTGATAAGATCTGGGCTATCGTTTACGCTGGGATGGGGATGATCAAGCGGCTGCGCTACCTCCCCGACGGAACGGTCAAGATCAGCTCCGACAACCACTTGATCCGCGATGAAATCGCAACCGACGCCGATCTTCACATTGTCGGCCGGGTTATCGCGGTGATGCGCGCAGTCTAAATGCACGATCCAGTCGGGTATCTGCCGGATGTCTCTGTGGCCGTCGTAGGGGTGCAGCACCCGAATGCGGATGGATCAAACCGCCGATTTGCGATCAGTCTCTGCGCCCCAGGCGAACCGGTTTACCTTCGTTTGGAGCCGACAAACCCGGTCGACCCTTACGCCATCGCTGTCTTCAACGGCAACGATATGCAGATGGGCTACGTCATCGCCGTCCGCGCGCAGCGCATTGGCGACGTCATCCGCGAAGGCAGGGATTGGCGCGCAGTCTTTCAGAAATCCACCGAGTTCGGCGCATGGATCCGCATGTCATTCGACGGCGAGGATCCCGCGCTGACGCCAGCGATGATCGCGGCGAGTGCCGAACTGCCGGACACCGAAGGTGTGGATGCTGAGAGCGACTTCTATCCGGACGAAATCTGGCCGGACGATTGAAAAGGGGGATAATTTGCTACCATTTATTTTTCTGGCTGCAGGAGCCGCCAATATCGACGCATGTGCTACCGCTGTGCACGGAAATGTGCGGGACGCAGTTATCGCCTGTGATACCTCCACCACCAAGGTCGATCTCTTTGGCAGCGGCGGAACTCCCGAAGCTTGCATTGCGGCCATGAAGGCTGGCCGTGATGTTGGGAAATATGGGCCGTCCATGCCCGCTCCCGCTCGCGCCGGGCTGATCAAGGAATTCGACAAGAAATTGTCGGCCTGCCAGGCTCCTGAGAAAAAGTCGGCAACACCTACTCTCGAGACAACACAACTCTGGGACTAACGTTTAGGCGCTCTCCAATGTTAGCCGCTGCCTGAGACCACTGGCTCCATTAGTCGTTTCGATCGACGAGATGAGCCATTGAATCTCGTCGATTTTCGAGTTCCAGCCCATGAGCGTCACTCGTTGATTGGGCTGGAGCCGCATATTGGCAATCGCCAGCTCGTATTCGAACTGGAACGATCCGCGCTTGCGCTTCGCGGCCTCTGCCTTGGCGGCCTGCTGCGCCTCGGCCTCGCTGGTGAAGGTACGCTTCAGGCGCTTCCGCTTGTCGCCGCCGGTCGAAACCTTCTTCTTCTTGCCGCTGTCCTGGTCATGCCAGCTGGCCTCCACGCCGTCGTAATCGTCCCGCTGCGTTCGGGTGAAGCGCCAGGACCAACCGTCGCGCCGCGTCAGCGTGACCGTCGGGATCGCCTTTCCACTCGCGGTGGTCGTGCTACCCACCGGCATGAACAGCAGTTTACGGTTCTTCCAGGTTGCCACGGCGTCATACCGGCTGCCGAGATCCTTCACGAAGACCATGTCGCTCTTGCCGTGCTGGTCGATCGCCGCGATGGCCTTGCCCGCCAATGTCGGGTGAACCTGCGCGGTGATGCCGTTGCGGCCCGCAATCTGGCGAAGGACGCTTCCCAGCGTGGTGTTCTTCCAGGACTGGGTGCGGCGCTTGCGATAGTCGCCGTTCAGATCGGCCGAGCGCGCGCGGATCTGGATCTGGTCGGAAGGGCCGGTCGCTTCGACCTCATCCACGGTGAACCGCCCGCGATCGACCAGGCCGACCTCCACGTCGGCGCCGGACAGCCAGCCCAGCGCGAGGGAGAGCACCTTGCCGGGCTCCGGAATTTCCAGCTTGCCGTCGGCATTCTGCAGGGTGAGGGATAGCTCGTCGGCTTCCCCGCCGCGCTTTTCGCTGAGCGAGATGTCCAGGAACCGCGGATTGATCTTCTCGGCCAGATCGACGCCGTCCAGCATCAGGCGAACGCCCGCGATGTTTGCCGCCGTCATCTCAGTCCACCCGCGTGAGCTTGATCTGGAAGTCCAGAGCGCGCGGGATGCCCCCGGCCATGACCGTGCGGTGGGTCGTGTCGAGCTGGTCGATACGGTAATGCCCCAGCACCCGGCCGGTGCCGTCCACCAAGGGCCAGTTGTCGCCGGTGTCCGCCATCTCGATCAGGAGGTCGATCGCGCTGTAGGTGCCCGCGATCTCGGGCACGAGGAGGCCGCCGATCGTCACGGTATCCTCGCCGGGGCCGACGAACTGCGTGGCCGGGCGCGCCATATGCCGGTCTGCCCCCTCATGCCGCCAAGCCTGACTGCGGGAGAAATCGGAGTAGGGCACGGTGTCCACGCCGAACAGGAACATGCCCAGCGTCATGAGGCTGGCGGGCGAAAGAAACGGGGCAGACGCCATCAGCGGTCCTTGTACTCGCGGCGGCCCCGGATGGCCTTGTCGCGTTTGATCTCGTCCAGGATGCGGCGGACCAGCGCGTCCGTATCCTCGCCGGGAAGCTGCTGGATCGAGATATGGTAGGTGTCGCCCGCCTGCTGCACGGGCTGGGCGCGCCTGGAAGCGGCGGCAGGCTGGATCGGCGTGAGGTTGAGCGGCCCGCCTGCGCGCGGCCCGGCCGCCGCGACCATGGGCGTGAGGGACAGCGCACCCGCAGCGGCAACGCCCGTGGCCATGCGCCCGATCGCGCGCATCGGAGCCTGACTGGTCCGGTCGATACCCCGCTCAAGCCCCGCGTTCAGATGCCCGCCCATCGTCATGAACAGGCGCGACGGGGACTTGATGCCGAAGTACTTCTTGAAGGCCGATACGCCGTTCTTCGCCAAATCGACCAGCTTCCATGCCAGCGCCATGGGATTGATGGCCATGAGCAGGCCCTGCATCATCATGGAGCCGAGCGATTTCAGCCAGTCAGGAAGGCCGGATATCGCGGACTTCACCCAAGCGACGCCCTTGGTGAACGCTCCACTGATCGTCCCCCAGTGGGTGTAGACTAGGTACGCGGCACCGGCGAGCACCGCTATAGCGAGCGTGATGGCCAGGACGATCGGGTTCGCCATCATCATCAGGCCCGCGCGCAGGAACCCTTGAGCGAGGAACATGGTGGCCGTTCGGATGAGGCCGAAGGCCCGGACTGCCATGCCGCCCGTCTGGATCGCGATACGGGCGAAGACGCCAAGGTGCCGGCCGAACATCGAAATGCCCTCTACCCTGCGGAAATAGGGCAGGATGCGGGCGAAGGGGCCGAGGAGCGCGCCGAACGCGAGCTGGGTGACGCCTAGCCCGACGCGCAAGGTGACCAGGCTAGTCAGCACCGTGACGATGCCGGACGACAGCTGCGGATGTTCCTTGCTCCAGGCGCGGACGCTGTTGGCGATCGTCACGATCTGTTTCGACGCCGACGTGACCGTGGGGAGAAGCTGCTGGCCCATCGTGATGTTGAGCGCCTTGAGCGCGTTCATGGCGAGCCCAGTCGCGCCCTCGGTCGTGGCGATGGCGGAGAGATACTCGGCTTCCATGGACCCGGCGTACTGCGCCTTGTCCCCGACCAGCTTCAGGTTGTTCTGGAGCTTGTCGAGGTTGGTCAGCATCGGCGCAATCGCGCTCACGGATTCGGAACCGAAGATCTGGGTCAGCACACCGGCCTGTTGCGCCTTCGGCAGCTTCGACAGGCGGCCGAGCACGTCGGTGATCGCGCCGCCTGCGTCCGTCTGCATGCGCTTTGCCAGCGTGGTGGTGTTGATGCCCAAGGCCTTGAACGCTTCGGCCTGGCTCTTCGTGGCCGCGTCGCCCTTGGTCATGGCCAGCATCATGTTCTTGATGCCCGTGGCCGCGACTTCCTCTTCCACGCCTACGCTGTTGAGGAGCTGCGCCATCGCGGCGACCTGGGGCGCGCTGACGCCCGCCACTTTGCCGAGGGCGCCAATGCGGGTGACGATGCCCGACACCTCTACGGCCGTGCCGCCGTAGGAGTTGGTCAGGGCGTTGATCTGGTTCGCCAGCTTGGTGACGTCGCCCTGCCCCATGGTGAAGGCGGTGCGCCATTTCGCCATCATGGCACCGGCCTCGTCGCCGGTCATGTCGAAGGCCACGCCCATCTTCGCAGCATCCTCGGCGAACCCGAGCAGCTCCTGGCGCGGAATGTGCGCGCGGCCTGCGGCGGCGACGATCGCGGCGATGCCCTCGGAGGCCATGGGGATGCGGGTGCTGAGCGCCAGCACGTCGTCCGACATCTGCGCGAACGCCTTGGGAGTGGGGAAGTCCACCACCTTGCGCACGTCGGCCATGGCGGCTTCGAAGGTCATGGCCTGCTTGGTGGCGGTGACCAGCGGCAGGGACATGGCCGCGCCTGCGAAGATGTTTTCGACGCCCTTCGAGCGGAACTCCGACGCCTTGCCGAGCATGGCCATGCGATCGGCGTTTACCCTGGCGAGATCGCGCTGGCGGCGAAGCTGCTCGTTGGTGCCCGCGAGCTGCCGTGCCAGCTCGCGCTCCCGGTTCGCCAGTTCGGTGATGTTGCCGGTGCTAGTGGACAGTTCGCGGCGGACCTTGGCCAGTTCTCGCTCCAGCTTGCGCGATTCGCCGGTAAGGGCTCGAATCGAATTCGAGCCCTTCGTGCCGAGGCCGACGATGTTGCGCAGCGCTCCCGACATCTTGTCGACGCCGAGGAAGTTCACGATCAGGGAGAGCTTGTTGCTCATTCGTCGTCCTTGGGGCCGTGGAGCATGTTCCAGGTCTCCACCGCGCGCTCACGCCAATCCATCAGTTCGTCGATGGTCAGGGCGGCCAGCTCGCTGAGCGGCCAGTGGAAGATCGCGGCGATCTGCGCGATCAGGTCTTCGGCGTATGTTCCGCGATCAGTGCCGCGATCGCCGCGCGCTCCGCCTTCGTGGTGAAAAAACCGCGAATGGTTCCGCCGATCTCCGCCAGATCCTCCGCCTCAAGGGCGTCTGCCTCGGGCTGGGTGAGCGGCGGGTTGGTGATGCGCGGGATCACCTTGAGCAGAGCGGAGACGTCGGTGGTCAGCAGGTCCTGGAGCGTCAGTCCGCGCAGTTCGCCGCCGAGCGGCTTCTTCACGGTGAGGCTCTCGATCCGCGTCTCGCCGCGCATGATCGGGTATTCCAGCGTTACCGTGGCGAAGCGGTTGTTGGTATCGGCGGCGGGTAGGGTATCGGTCTGGTCTGCCATGTGCGGGGCTCCTGGTCAGCGGGGCGGGGAAGGCCGGAGAGGGGGAGAGGAGATTGCCGATCCTCCCCGGCCCACCACCAGAACGGCGCCCCGCAACAGGACCGTCCGGTGGATATGGATGGAAGGGATCAGCCGGTGAGGATCGCCATGATTTCGGCGTAGCGATCGAAGCCGTTCACGATGAAGATGCCGTTGGGGACGTCGATCTCGATTTCGACGAGGCCGTCGACCACGCGGCGGTAGTAGGCGACCTGCACGGTGTACTTGTGCTCGGTGTTATCGCCCGGCTTCCCCTTGCCTTCGTCGATCTCATTGAACCGGCCGTTGATGTAGATCTCGACGGCCTGGGCGGCGCTGCCGTTGTCCGCGCGATAGGCGCTGACCAGGCGCAGGGACACGCCGTCCAGCGCCGTGGTGCCGAACAGCCGGATCAGGGAAACCTCATGGCCGCCCATGGTCAACGTTGCCTCCATGGCTTCCAGACCATTGTCCAGCTTCACGGTGCCGAGCATGCCGCCGCCTCGATAATCCTCCGTGGCGATGGCGAGCTTGGGCTGTTCGAATTCCGAGATGACGCCGAGGTAGCTTTCGCCTTCGACGTAGGCATTGCAGTTTACGAGCTTGCGCGGCACGCCCATGGCCGGATCCTTTCAGTGAGGGGACAGGCTCAGACCAGCTTCGCGGCGAAGTCCGAGTAATAGAAATCGGTGATCTGCAGGTCGACGTTGGGGTTCTCCATCGGCGCGCAGGGGGTGTAGCGGATGCGGAAGTTGGGCTTTCCGGCGGCGAGCTGGGCCGAGGTGTTGGCGTCCTTGTCGAAGAAGCACTCGGCGCCCATTGCGCGCCCGGCGGTGACAACGGCCTTGAAGGCCTTGTTGATCTTTTCGAGGAAGTTCTTGACCTGGCCGACGGTCATCGGGTGATCGATGAACGGCTTGATGGTGACCGCGATGATGTCCTGGAGCGCGTAGCTGGTGCGCACGGCGCTCTCGAACGAGAAGTCCGGCTGATCCTCGCCCGCCGTGGTGCGGTTGCCCCAGAACCGGAAGCCGTCCGACTGGATCAGCGTAGTCACTTGCGCGTCGTTGAGCACCCCGGCGTCGGTCGATCCGTCCAGCAGGTCGAAATGCACGTCCTTGGTGATCGACAGCACGCCGTCCATCGGGATGTTCGACAGCGTCTTGTGCCACCCGATCTCCTCGTCGATGTGGGCGCGCAGGCCGAGGGCGCGGGCGACGGCATCGCCGGTCCAGTCGTTGGTGTCAGGCCACAGCAGCATCAGCTCGCGGGCGCCGAACAGATCGCGATAGGTGGTGGCGGCGGTGATGGTCTCCCCGATCGCGCGGGCATAGGCGAAGCCGCGCAGCTTCTTGGCCGTGATGACCAGCTCGGTGGTCACGGCCTGCGTATCGAGGCCGGGGGCGCCAATGATGCGCGGGCGAACGGACAGCAGGCTTTCGGCAGCGAGCAGCGCCTGCAGGCCGGTGTAGGTGCTGCCGTCGGTGGCGCCGATCACGTTGGCGTCGGTCTCCGCCGTGGTGTCGCCTTCCTTCACGCGAACGACGACGACGATCGGGCTGCACTGATCGCCGATAGCTTCCAGCGCCTTCTTTAGGGTGCCGAGCTTGCCCGCCTTGCCCGATGCGATGTCGACGCTGGTGACCAGGACGGGGGTGTTGAGCGGGAAGGCCGCATCGATCTCGGCCGCGACATCACCCACGCCCGCTTCGCTGGTGGCGATGAGGCCGATGACGGCCATGCTGGCGGTCGAGGCGGAAACGCCGCTGTCGGCGGATTCGGTAAGGGTAAGGCCGTGCGGCATGATCGGATCCTCAGCGGGTGTAGTGGATGGAGAGGGTGACCTGCGCGTTCTGCGCGGGGACATCGGTGCGGCGACCGGCGATGGAGATCGTAAGGGTGCCGTCTGCGAAGGCGCCGGAAACGCCGATCTTGCCAACGGCAATCCGGGGCTCCCAGCGCTTGAGCGCGAGGGCGGCGGCCGCGCGCATGAGCATGACATTGGCGGCGTTCGCAGGCCGGTCGATCAGTTCGAAGAGCTGCGAGCCGAACTCGCGGCGCATGGGTCGCCGGTTGAGCGGAGTGGTCAGGATGCGCGCGACCGACTGGCGAAGGTGCTCAAGCCCGTCGATCGCTTTTCCCGTGGTGGCGTCCATTCCGTTCATGGATGAACCCAAGCCGGAATGGTGGCCTAAAGGCCAGCGGCTAGCCCGGTAATCGAGAGCGTTACCGGCATGTCAGAACGGCCTTCCGAGGTTCGAAATTTGCCGGTACGATCTGGCATGGCAAAAAATGCAAATGAGCATCAGGTCTGCGACACGTGGGGCCGCGTAACGAAACGCGAAACCCAAGCGAGGGAGGGAGCACGCATCATGCTGCGTGTCCACTACCTACACCGGCCGCCATATGGACCAGATGAGATAGCGAAAGCCGATAGGGAATGGGACGAAGTTGTCGGCCCGAGCACACCTATTTCCGAGATGTACGATCTACTGAGTGATCAGCAAAAGCTCGACTATAAGCGAAGCACCGAGAGCCCCGCGGTCCGGATGCATACAGATAGCGGTCGAGATCCATTGAACGAAGGGCCGTGGGATCTTCTCCGTCGCTTGGAAGCGGGCGAATGGGTGGGGCCCGCTGATGAAAAACAGATACAGCGCAAGGCTGGAGATCGCGCGTTTCTTCCATAGGCACTTCGGCGTATGATTTTCAGATTGGCACCCCGCTCTGTGCGGTTCCCGCCTGGACAAGTCCGTGCTTGTGGTTCTTCAGGCTGACACTGCCCGCGAGGACATCGTCGGAGGCGGTGAGCTTGCCCTCGATCGTCACGTCGCCCTTGATCGTCAGTCCTCCGGTCGCCTCGATCAAGGCCGTCGCGCCGCCGGGGAGGATAGCGATCAGGGCATGGGTTTCGGGATCATAGCCGATGCGGGCGCCGTCCTTGTACTCGGTCACCTCGGCAAGGCCATTGCCCGGCAGCGGGAACTGGTCGCTCTCGATACCCAGCAGCGCGACCGCTGCGGCGAGTTGGCCGTCCGGGCACAGCAGCATGACCTGCTCCCCGACACTGGGCGGGCTGTAGACCCGCGTATCCCCGGCGCGCGGGGCAAACCAGCGGATCGGCGGCGTGGTGGCGCCGCCATCTTCGTCATCCTCGTCTCCGTAGAGGACGGTGCAGCGACGGGCGGCGAGATCGACCGAAGCTATCGTGCCCAGGCGGATCAGTTCCGACAGGTCTGCCGGGATGTCTTCCTCTTCCTTCACGGCCCCTGCTCCGCTGGTACCGCAAGCCCCGATGCGATCCATTGCTGGCCGAGATCGTGGAGCCGGAGCAGGCGATCCGTGTTGACGGTCAGGGTGTCGAAGTCTGCGCGGCTGAGAACGACGGGAGCTTGACCGGGTCCGTCATCGCCCGAGGGAGCACGATCCGCGCCGGAGGTTCCGGCTCCGCTGCCTGTACCGCCAGCGCCCGTTCCCGCGTGGATGAGCAGGCCCCCAGCATCGGCATAGCGGCGAGCAGCAGCGCGCCAGCGGTCAACATTTTCGTTCGCATCGTCGGCATCCTTGGCAAGGGCGGCGAAGCGCCGCTCGGTTTCGAGGCGCGCCGCCACGGCCTTGGCTTTCGCCTCGGCCGTGGCGGCGCGGTAGTTTTCCTTGGTCTGACGGTGGTTCGCGGCCTCGACTTGCGAGTGCACCTGCCACTGTTCCGCCCGGTCGCACTGCCACCAGGCGAGGCCGAGTGCGAAGCAAAGGGCGCACTGCCATGGGTATCGGTGGAGAATGTCGAGAAGGATCTCCACCAAGTTCCGGGACGCCCGGTAAAGCATCAGGCTCATCACAGCCCCCGCAGGCAGATGGTGCGCTCGGCACGGCGGCGGTTGGTGAGGCCCTGCACCGGCTTCCCACCGGCGCGGTTCCACATGAGGAACGCGTCGCAGGCGCCACGCCAGTCGCGGGCGCTGAAACGCTTGGCCACGGTCGATCGGGCATAGGCCTGCGGGCCGATGTTGTAGGCAAGGCTGGTCGCGGCGGCGAGCTGGGCATCGCGGCCTTTCAGTTCCGGATTCCGCTTGAGCACCGGCGCGGCGAAGTCGGCCAGGGCATCGGCCAGCATGGTTTCGCACTCCGCATCGGAGTAGCGCCGCATCTTCACCCGCGTCTCGCCGTAGCAAACGGTCTGGACGCCGACGATATCGAAGTAGGGATCGTTTTCCTTGCCCTCCCACGCGCCGACCAGCGGCACCATGATCGCCGCCGCACCGGCGCCAACGAGGGCAACGAGCTTCTTCGTATCGGCCATGTCAGGCATCCTTCTTCGTGGTGAGGCGCAGCGCGATCGCGGTCACCGCCATGACGACGCCGACCAGCGGCTGAGCCCAATGGGGCAGGAGGTTCACAACCTGGGCGAAGCCCTTGGGGTCGCTGGCGGCCCAGCTGGTGATGGCACCGCCCAGGAGGGCAAAGCGCACGCTGGACCAGCGCCACCAGTCGCGGGCATCCGCGACCAGGCGCGCCTTCAGGCGGTCGATCATGATTCCGGTTCCTTGCGCTTTACGAGCCGCTGGACGGTCTCGGTTTCGTAGATGCGGATCGTGGTCCACAGGATGGTCAGGATAGTCGCGACGGCGGGCAGCATGCTGGCTAGGGCCCCCAGCAGAGTGATCACGGAAGTGGCATCGAACAGGTGCTTGAGGCCGTCGGGAAGGTGGTCGAAGGGGCGCATCACTCCTCCGACGGTTCGTCGGCCGGGGCTTCCGGCTCGGGCGGCTGCGCCACGATGACGCCCAGCTCGAACTTGTAGGCGACGCCGCGCGCGACTTCCTCAACACGCGCCTCGGTTCCCGCCACGTCATAGGCGCCATCGGCGTCCAAGACTGCATTCACGTCGCGCGTGTGGACGATTTCGCCGCTGGTGAAGGTGACGGAAACGACGCGCTTATCCTTGTCGAATGCGCCGATCTCGGTGGTCAGTTCGGTCATGCAATGGCCTTTCAGGCAGGTGCGACCGGCCACACGACGGCGGCAAGGTCGGCAGTGGTTTCGGGAAGGTCGCGGAGCGCCTGACGATAGATGCACCAGGCGGCGCGCTGTTCGTCGGTGACCGGGGCGTCCGAAACTTGGGTCCAGTCGCAGTCGGTCAGCAGCCGGTTGCGATCGGCGCGCATGTTCCCGGCCAGTACGTCATTCGGCGGCAGGGGCTGGTCCGTCGCAATCGGCGCTCCATCCGGGCCGGGGACGATACACTTCCCTTCGGATTGCTGCCGCAAAAGCGCCGTGTGGGTTTCGCCATCGATCGGCACGGCATCGGCCGGGATCTGGGCTGCGCTATGGATACCGTCGTCGAAGAAACCGCCCGCAGTGGCAGAATAGAAGATCATCGATTTTCCTTAATATCCGAGCGCAAACCAGTAGGCACCGATCGTTCCCGAAGCGGTCGCCGCGATGGCTATTCGGCCCTGACTGTTGCTGATGGCGCCTGCGCCGATGCCGATCCGGTTCTCGGTCAGGGAGGTGTCAGTTCCCATGCCGCCCCACATGGCAAACACGCCGTTGGGGAAGGTTGTCGGAAATGTGACAGTGTTGTTGGCGCGATTGGTGAATGCGGCGTTCCAGCCCCATTGCAATATGAAGCCGTTGGACAAGCGTATCCATCCGCCAGGTCCAGACAGCGCCAAGGTGAAATCCGTGTATTTCGCGAGCTGGGAGGCATGGAAGCCATCGACCATGTCCGCATCAAGTCCGCTTCCGGAACCGTCGCTGAGGGCCGACCAGATGCGCTGGCCCATCTGGGTTAGTTCAACGGTGTTGATCTCCACGTTTTCCAGCGTGGCGGCGCCTTGGCAGGCGAACTGCAGCTTTTTGAAACCGGCAATGTTGGGGCGGATCACGTAGCCCCAACCATCAGTGGTGCGGGAGATATAGACGTCCCCCGTCTTCACTTCCAAGTTCGCAGCAGCGAGCAGACCATCCACCGCCGCGTTCCCACGTGACCACAGGGTGGCGGCACCGATCCCGCCCGCAAAGATTTCGCTGGCTAGGTCCTTGCGGGCGTAATTGCTGCCATCAACACCGTCGAGCAGGTCCGCATCCAAACCCGAGCCGGACCCGTCCACCGTCAATAGCTTCGCCAGCAGGGCGGCAGCGGTCAGCAGTCCATCCACATACTGCTTGGTAGCCGCGCCGAGGGCGGCGGTCGGGTTGGCGGCAAGCGTGAGCGGCCCGGCCATCGTGCCACCCGCCTTGTCGAGCGGGGTGAAGCCCAGGCGGGCGATGATATCGGTGTAGAAGCTCGGCAGTTGTCCGGCGAGCAGCCCGGCATCTAGCCCCGAGCCTGCACCGTCATTGTTCGGCCCCCAAGGGATGTAGCCGAGGCGGGCTATAATATCGGCGTACCAGGAGCCGTGCTGGCCATCGAGAAGGTCTGCGTCGAGCGCCGAGCCCGCGCCGTCCTGCGCGAGCAGCCAACCGAGAATGGCCGCCTGCGCGGAAGCGGGGGTGAGCGCGCGCAAGGCGTCTAGGCCCGCCTTGGCCTCTGCAAGGGTGGCCAGCTCAACGACGCCCTGCCGCTCCGTGGTCGCTGGCGGGTTCGTGAAGTTCGTGGCACCGAACGTGATCTGCGCGGCGTTGATGTCCGCGAAGACTGCGTCGATCGACAGGGCCGCGATGGAAGAGGCCGTCTTTTCCAGAATCGGCGCGGGCTGGCCGTAGAGCGCGAAGAGGGTGCCGTCCGCAAGATAGAGCGCGAACGATCGCAGCTCGTAGGCGTCGGCGCTGGCATCGGTCGCGTTGACGTGGATGATGTCATCCGCAACCACCTCGCCCGGCACACCGGCGATACGCTTGAACTCGCTCGCCAGCGCCGTCATCGCCGGGGTCGGTACGATCGCGCTGTTGGAGAAACCGACGTGCGTGATGATGACGGCGGCGGTGCCGGTGTTGGCGGCGTTGATGAGAGCGGCTCGGCCCGCATTGGTGACGACGATATCCATGGGCGGTCCTGCTGATCAGATGGCGGGGGCGAAGATGCGGGCGGCGACACAGGCGCGGCCCGCCGCGCGCAGACCGATGCGGGCGCGGGCGGACTGGGCAACGGTGAAATCGAAGTGGCTGCGTACCGGCTTGGTGCGGAAGACTTCCGCAACGACCGCGTCGATGAACTCAGCGGTCGGCGCACCGGCGCTCTGGCCTCCGAGGGTCACGGTTAGGTCGAAGGTGTGGGGTTCGCGCGGCGGATCGAACTGGAACCACTCGCGCACGATCACGTCGCCGCCGAAGCTGGCCACCACGTCGATGACAGATTGCGCGGTGCCCTTGATGCGCTGGATCGCAATCGCGGAGGCCACGCGGGCGCGGCGGACGTTGAGGGGCCAGTCTGCCGACCACTGATCGACCGAAAGTGCCCAGGCGAGCCATGGCAGCAGGTTCTCAGGGCAATTCTCCGCCGACCACAGATCGCGCAAAGGCGTGGTGATGTCGTTGATTCGCCTATCGAGCAGCAGCTCCAGCGCCCGTTCCAACTCGGTTGCGTTCGGTGGGAGAAGGCTGTTCACTCGCCCACTCCCGCGTCGATCAGCTCGATGCCGGTGCAATACTGCGCTTCCTGCCGGGTGAGGACGATGTCCGCCGCTGGAGACGAGAGCGCGATGTTGTGGACGCCTTCGGGGAACAGCGCCGCAATGATCCCGGCGCGAGTGATGTCGCGGCCCAGACGGCGCGTGTTTGCCAGATAGCTTTCAAGCTGGGTGCGCGCGGTCTCCAGCACGACCGAGCGGTCGGGACCGGAAAGGAAAGTGAGCGTGGCGCTGATGGCGAACGGCACGATCGTGGCGCGCTGCACGGTGACGTGGTCGGTAAGTGGTCGAACGCTCTTGCTGGAAAGGCGCGCATCGACGTCGGCCAGAACCTGATCGGACACGGCCCCGTTGCCGGTGCGGGACAGAACGGTCACCACGACCTCACCGGGGCTGGGGCTGACGGCCGACGCATCGAGCACGTCGGAGTTCGCCGACAGGGAGTGGAAAATGTAGGCGCCCTCGGGGCCAGCGACGGAAAATCCTTCCGGTGCCAGGACCATGCGGCGGCGAAGGCTGTCGTCGCTCTCGTAAGTGGCAGGAATGTCCAGCGCCGGATTGCCAGGATCGAGAATGAAGCGTTCGACGCCAACGATCGCGGCGATATTGTCCAGGTCAGTACCGGTGGCAAATGCGGGCATGACGGCGCGGGCCGCTTCGTTCACCCGCTGGCGCATCAGGAGTTCGCGATAGGAAAATAGCTGGATGATCGCGACGACCGGGTCGCTTTCCACCGTTGCGTCGAAGCTCGGGAAGTACGTCTGGAACTCTGCGATCGACTGGGCAAAAATCTCCTCGAAGCTAAGACCCTCAATGAGCGAGGGCGCAAGCAAGCGGGAGAGATCAACCCCGGTGAAACTGTCGGATGCAACGGCCATGCATCACGGCATGCCGCAGCTTCGTGCGCGCGCGGAGATGGCGGCGGGGTAGAGGCGCGCGCTACCCCGTCAATCGTCGGGATTGAGCAGGGATGCAGCGATTTCGAGGGCGAGATGCTCGTCTTCCGGCCCGAAGCCGAGAAGCCGGCGCTGCGGATAGCGGGCGCGGATCTGCCGCCCGCTGCGCAGGTAGCCCACCGTCGCCATCTCACCGAACTGGCTGACCGAGGCCACCCGGTCGACGCTGCCGGTTGCGGGCCGGATCTCCACGCCGGAGGCATCGGCGTCGATGCGCCAGTTGCGCAGGCGGCGCAGGCCCTTGAACATCTTGCCGGACTGGCGGCGGCGCAGCCTGCCCCGCCGATCGAGGCGCGGCTTGCGTGGTTCCATGGCCCGACCGTCGGGCTCGACGTTGTCGGCAATGCGCTTGAGGTTCGACCGGCGGAGCGCCTGCCCCAGCTTCACGGCGGCGCGGCGGCGCTCGGTCGGCCCGACTGCGGCGAGGATGCGGCCGAACCATTCGTTGAACTGGGTCAGATCGTGGGCCACGACATCAATCGTCCCACGGCGGCAAGTCTTCCGTCACATCGAAGCCCTTGAGCGGAGGGGCGGCCTCCGGCGCGATGATGCTGAGGATATCGGGGTCCGGCGGATCGCGCTCGGGCATGTACTGCAGATCGTAGCCGCCCTTGGCGCCGCGCACCGCGCCGACCGCCTGGTCGAGCTGGATCTGCAACAGGATGTCGGCGGTCGCATTGTCGAGGATGTCCGCGTCGAAGGAGATGCCCTCTTTGCCCGGCACCATCAGATCGGGCTGATTGACGCGCATCCACTCGAAAACGGCCAGGAACAGGACGTGCATGTCGCTGGCCATCTCCACGACCAGGACGTTGAGCTGGAACGCGGACGTGATCGCGCGGTCGTCTGTCTGGGTGGACGAGGCCGAACCGCGTTCGATCCACATGCGGACGCGGTCGGGATCCCGTTTCAGTTCGGGCAGCGCGGCAAGGATCGCGGCCTTGAGGGTGTTGATCTTGCTGGTGATGGGGCGGTGGCTCACCGGGTCAGTCCCATAGCTTTTCGGTTTCGAGGATGGGCGGGCTGGCCTTCGTCAGCTCGGGCAGCGTGATGACAGTACCGGCGGGGATCGTCGGGCCGAGATCGGCGAGGCCGGGGTTGAGTTCCAGGACCTGCTCGGTGACCGATTGCGTGCGGCCCAGCTCGCGCCAGCAGATGGCATCCACGGTGTCTCCGGCGAGGGCGGTCGCGGACGCCATCTTCAGGCGCCTTTCTGTGGCGGTGGAGGGCCACGCTCGGCCGCCCGCAGCGCCTCCAGCAACCTGCTTTCGATCTTGTCCGCGCTGCCTAGCCAGTTCTCATGCTCGAACCGTTTGCCGCACCGCAGGGCAACGACGAAGAACCGCTTTCCGCGAATTTCCTCACGGCCAAACCACGAGACCTCATCGAGCCGAAAGCAGGCAGAGTTGAAGTCGAAGAAGGATCTGGGACAGCTCATCAGATCAGCTCCACCCGGTTGCGGGCCACGGGCTTGTCAGCGCCAATACTGCGAAGGTCCGCGACGGCGGCCAGCGCGATGCGCCGCGAATCATCGGCCGTCACTGTCTTCTCCGCCGCGCGATCGAGGCCGTCATCGGTCGCGGAGATATCGCGATACTGGCCCTGCAGCTCGGCGGCCGCGAAGTACATGACCACGCGCTCCCACAGCTTCACCGCAAGGTTCTGCTGGTTGATCTGCTGGTCGGTCACCTGCGCGAGTGAGGTGACACCGGCACTGGCGCGGGCGCTGCGCCAGACGGCAAGCTCGCGGAAGCCATGCAGCATGCCGCTTTCGATGGCCGCGATCAGACGCGCAGTGGGAACGGTGCCATCGCCGAGGCGCACGACATCCCGGATGAGGACCAGCTTGACCGGCGGGAACCAGCCATCGGCAACGACCTCGGCTTCCTCGGGGTCGGCTTCGGGGCCGGGAAACGGGATAAGGCCGGTCATGCTGGGTCCTTCGAGACTATGTCGGGGGGTGGGGATGGCGTGACCGGCAAGGCCGCAAGCGGTTCCCGGTCAGTCCATCCGCCCCCCGAGCGCCGTGGGGCGTTCCTTACTGCTGCGCGTCGGCGGCGGCCGTCAGCGCGGCGAGCTGGCGTTCCAGCTCCTGAATGTCCTTTTTCACGCCGACGTTGCCGTCGAGTTCGAGGGCGCGTTTCATCTGGGCCAAGGCGGCATCGACGAACGCGGCCTTGCCACCGGCGGGGGCGTTGTCTGCCGCCGGATCGAAGTCCTTGGCGCGCTGGCGGTAGCCGCGGCCGATTGCCTTGTGCAGCTTCGCTTTGGCCTGATCGGGCATGTCGGCGCCTTCGACCAGTGCCAGGATCTGCACGAGCTGTTCCAGCGTCACGAGTTCCTTTTGGGTGAGCGAGATCGTGGCGATCTCCTCGGCAAGGAAGCAAGCCGGGGTGCGGTTGTAGCGCGAGGGCAGGACGAGGTTGAACTTGAGGACATGCGCGCCGAGGCGGATCGCATAGTCGAAATCGCGATAGTCGATCGCCCAGACCATGTTCGTGGTCAGAATCTCGTCCTGGACGGCCTGGCCCTTTTCGCCAGCCATCAGCACGCCTTCGATCCAGTGCGTGAATTCCTTGGCGAATTCGGCCTTCATCGGGTTGCGCGCCTCGATCGAGGCGACATCGGCAAGGGTGCGCAGGTTGTCGTCCAGCAGGACGCGCAGCGCGGCGTATTCCTGCCCGGCCGGGGTGGTGGCCTGAAGTTCGGGTGCGGCGGTTACGACGCGGTGGCTGACGTGATTGGGACCCGCGCTCTTGAGGCCGTGAACCATCTGCTTGTGACGTCGGAAGGGGCTGACCATGCGGGGCTCTCCTGTGATGGGTAGAATGGCCGCTCTATTCGGCGGCGGCCGACCGGCGGAGGGACGAGAGGTGCGCGCCTCCCGGCTCCCCGGCCTATGCTCTGGGCTCCAGCGGTGCCGACCCGAATGTCAGCCACCCGCCATCGCTGCCCCTCGGTATTACGGGCGGGCGCCGAAGGTGATGTTTTCGGCCATGACCGCGAAGTCGGTGTTCTCGATCACGTAGCCTTCATTGACCGAGTTGTAGTCGACCAGGCTCGCCTTGTTCTCCGGCTCGTCCTTGATGTAGCGGCGGCGCGATTCCTCCTGGAAGTAGATCGACAGGTTCGAGCTGTCGGTGGCGTCGCGCTGGCCCAGCGGCGTGATCAGCATCGTGCCCTCGGGGAACTTCGGCACGATGGCCGCCGGGCGGCCGCCGATCTGCTTGGTCGACATGATGATGTCGCTGGTGACTGCATCGCTGGTCGAGCGGCCGCCGTCGATGGTGTCCGACAGGGCGCGGTTGATCATCGGGAAGTACTTCTCGTCGACGAGGTCCTGGCTGACGCAGACGACGTGGTCGGTCGAGTTCTTCGCCCAGCTCGGCATGCCCGCGATCAGGTCGTAGGCCAGCGCGTCGATGTTCTTGTAATCGCCCTGGGCAAGATCAGAGTTCGGGCCGATGTAGATCGGCTTCGCCGCGCCGGTTGCGGTGCCGTTGCCCGCGATGACGCGGCCCATGACGTGATCGGGGCGTTCGAGGCGGAGCTTCTGCAGCCAACCGATGTTCACGTCTTCACCGTTGGGGTTGGCGACAGGGTCCGTGGTCGCGGCAGCGGTCAGACCGTTCCAGCCCACGGCGATGCGGCTGAGCGCGACGGAAATGGCGACGTGGCGCGAGTATCGCTGGGCAAAGTCGGGGAACTTCGACCAGGCGTCGATGATCTGCCACGGCAGCTTGGTGTTGAACTCGGTGTCTTCGAGCAGGTACTTCCGGTCATCCATCTTGCCGACGTAGCGGGCCTTGCGCGGCAGATCGGCGTCGGCGGTGCGCGAGGCGATCATGTCCTCAGTACCCAGGCCGATGATCTGGCCGATCATGTCCCGAACGCCGATCACGTTGATGCGCTGCAGGAAGCCGACCTGCTCGCGCTGGAGATCTTCGAGACGCTGCTCGCTGGTGGGATCGAGCGCGAACTGCCGGCTGACGCCATCGGCGTTGTTCGCCTGGGCAATGGCATTGAACAGGCCGTCGAGCGCCCGGCGCCCGCGATCGGAAAGGTTGTAACCCATGGTGTGTGTCCTGTGTGGAAAAGAGCGGGGCGGGCGGTGAAAGGTGGGCGGGTTTAAAAGATGCCTGCGTAATTTCCGGCGTTCCCCTTGCCCTGCGGGCGGGAGCGGAAGTTGCGTTCGGGCGTGTGCTCCTGCTCCTTTTCCAGATTGGCGAACTTGACGCCGAGGGCGTCGATCTCGGTGCGAAACTCGCCCTGAAGATCGCGGAGGCCATCGGTCAGGGATTTGCCGAATTCCTCGAACAGCGGCTTGAGCTGGTTGAAGTCGAGGCCGGTGGCGGCAGGCGGCGTTTCCGCCGGGGGCGTGGTCACGACCGGCTTTTCCTCGGACTTGAGGCCGAATTTGTTGGCGAACACGTCGAGCATGGTGCTGAATTTGGAGGCGAGATTGTCGTCGGCGCCGGTGGGCTTCTCGTCGTCGAACTCGACGGCGGCGGCAGTGTCGCGGGAATAGACATCCGTGCCCGGCAGGCGGCGATTGAACTGCAGGCGGTCGGTGGCGATAGACGCGGGACTGTCGGTCAGCGCGCAGCCCATCAGGTACGCGAAGCCCTTCCCCGCGAAGTTGGGCTCGATCTCGATCGACGGATAGACCTTCTGGCCAGCATCGTTGAGGGCCTTTGCGTCCTCGTTGATGTCGAACACGCCGTAGAGGCCGGTGCGCTTTTCCTTCTTGCCGTTGAAATCGACCTCCACTTCGGCAGTCGAGAGTTCCAGCACATCGCCGAATGCGCGGAACGGTGCCTGCCCGGTCGCGCCGCGAATGTGCTCGATGTTGAGGCGGGCGCCGTACGTTTTCGGATCGTAGCTCTTGGCCATTTCCTCGAGCCACTTGGGATCGATGTTGCGGCCATCCACGGTCGGGCCGGAGGTGGCGAGGAGGAAGGACTTGGTCTTCATGTTCGGGCTCCGCTTGCAGTCCAGAGAGGGCGGTTGCGGCGCCCGGCGTTCGATGAGGACTTGAAGCCCGACGGCAGGCCATCCCGCAACGCGCGGGCGCGGTAACGCTGGCGTTTACCCGCGCAGGCCCGCGCCAGAGGGGGCATGGCGGTGCATGGCATGCTCATGCCCACGCCAAGTCCCTCCAAGAGCGCGAAGAATGCCGCCACGGTCAGCCGTCAGGTCGGCCGCGCGCTTCGCCGCGAGGCGCGTTCGCTGTTCTGGCGGGGATGGCAGCTCGCGCAGATCTCGGACGAGCTGGGCGTGAACTACAACACGCTGGCGAGCTGGCACCGGCGCGACGGGTGGGAGGTCTCGGCCGCCGTCGACGTGATCGACGACAGGATCGAGGTGAAGGTCGCCAACCTGATCGACAAGGAGCCGCTGACCGAAGGCGACATGAAGCGCATCGACTTCCTGACGCGGCAGCTTGAGCGGACGGCGCGGATCCGGAAGTACAACGAGACCGGCAAGGAAGGCGATCTCAACCCGAAGATCGGCAACCGCAACAACGCCGAGGCCAAGGCCAAGCGCGCGGAGAAGCGCAAGAATTTCCTGACGCTAGAGCAGTGGCAGGCGCTGCTGGACGACTTCCACGACCGGAACTTCGAATACCAGGAGGCCTGGTGGGATCAGCGCCACCAGCGCACCCGCAAGATCCGAAAGAGCCGTCAGGTCGGCGCGACCTGGTACTTCGCGCGGGAGGCGCTGGCAAAGGTCGCCGAGGCGGTTCTGGATGCCGAGCAGCCGCGCAACCAGATCTTCCTGTCCGCGTCCGAGCGCCAGTCGCTCAAGTTCCGCCGCGAGATCGTGGGATGGGTGCGCCGCGTCACCGGCGTGGAACTCAAAGGCAAGATCATCGAACTCGACTTCCACGGGCAGTACCCGGAAGACGAGGAAAGTGACGCCAAGCCCGTTCGGCTCGACACCGTCGGCTTCTACTTCCTCTCGACGAACAGTGCGACGGCACAGGGCGAGAGCGGCGACTTCTACTTCGACGAGTACGCGTGGGTCCACGGCTTCGGGGACCTCAACCGCGTGGCCAGCGGCATGGCCACGCACAACATCTACACGAAGACCTATTTCTCGACGCCGTCGACCAAGACGCACGAGAGCTATGCCTTCTGGGCTGGCGAGGATTGGAACAAGGGCCGCGCGAAGGGCGATCAGCAGCCGTTCGACATCAGCCTGAAGAACCTTCGCCGTGGCGCCATCATGCCGGACGGCAGTTGGCAGCAGATCCTGACGATCCACGATGCGCTCGCCATGGGCTTGGCGTCGCGCATTAACCTCGACGAGCTGCGCCAGGAATACTCGGACGAAGCGTTCCGCAATCTCTACGAGTGCGAGGACGTCGACGATTCCGAGAGTAGCTTCCCGTTCGCGCGTATCGCCCCGGCCCGCGTGGACAGCTTCATGCGCTGGCGAGACTTCAAGCCCGCGCTGATCGACATACCCGGCGGCCGCCCTTTCGGCGACCGGCCCGTATGGATCGGCTACGACCCGAACAAGCAGGGCCGCGACGATGCCGCGCTGATCGTCGTCGCACCGCCCGACCAAGCGGGGGTCGGCAAATTCCGGGTTTTGGAAAAGCACCGGCTCAATGGCCTGGACTTCGCTGGGCAGGCCGAGTTCATCAAGAAGGTGGCCGGGCGTTACCGCGTCACCGACATCGCGATCGACACGACGGGCCACGGTCTGGCGGTGTGGGAGCTGGTGCACAACTGGTTCCCCAACGCGCGCAAGATCGAATACTCGGTCGCCAGCAAAACCGCCCTGGTCGTGAAAGGCCAGAACGTGTTTCGCAACCAGCGCATCGAGTTCGACGCGGGATGGACGGACCTGATGCAGGCGCTGATGGCAATCCGCCCGGCGCTGACCGGCAGCAAGAAGGGCGTCACCTACATCGCCAAGCGCAACGGCGAAATCGGCCATGCCGACGTCGCCTGGGCGCTGCTCAATGCACTTTCGAACGAACCGCTTGATGCCGGGACCGCCAGCCAGGGCATCGGCGGCCGCGTCGTTTTCTACTGACAGGAGCCCCTATGACCACGACCGATATCGTTCCCGTCGGTGACACCGCAGCCGCCCCGGCCAAGGCGGCCATCTATTCGTTCGGCGAGCCCGCCAGCGTGCTCGATCGCCGTGAAATCGGCCAGTACTTCGAGATGTGGCACAACGGGCGCTGGTACGAGCCGCCGCTGCCGATGGGCAAGCTGGCCCAGACGTTCAACATGAGCCCCTATCACCGCAGCGCCATCGCCCTGAAGGTGAACCTGCTCGTCGCCCAGCAGACCTCGACGGCCTGGCTGAGTTCGGATGCCTTCGAGCGATTCGCGCTCGACTTCCTGCAGATGGGCAACGGCTATCTGGAGTGGATCCCGAATAGGGCGGGGCGCCTGGCGCGGGCCGACCATGCCCCGGCGCTCAACCTCCGCCCCGGCGTGGATCCGGGCAAGTTCTGGTTCGTGAACGGACCGCTGGGCGACATCCACGAATTCGATGTCGGCCGGGTCTTCCAGCTGCAGCAGCCCGACGTGATGCAGGAGATTTTTGGGATGCCCGAATGGCTCGCCTCTCTGCAGGCCGGGCTGCTGTCGGAGAACGCCACACTGTTCCGGCGCCGCTACTACCTCAACGGGGCGCATGCGGGTTTCGTCTTCTACCTCAGCGAGACGCTGGCAGATCAGGAGACCGCCGACGCGCTGCAGGAGAAGCTGGGCCAGGCCAAGGGCGTCGGCAATTTCAAGAACATGCTCGTCCATATCCCCGGCGGCAAGAAGGACGGCATCCAGATCATGCCGATCGCCGACGTGACCGCGAAGGACGAGTTCTCGAACGTGAAGACGTTGAGCCGCGATGACATGCTGGCAGCGCACCGGACGCCGCCGCAGCTTATCGGGATCGTCCCGACCAACAACGGCGGTTTCGGCAAGGTGACTGAGGCGCGGGATGCCTTCTACGAGACGGAAATCGTGCCTATCGCCCGGCGCATGCTGCGCATGAACGAATGGTTCGGTGTGCCCCTGCTCGCCTTCGCCGATTACATCTGCACCGATGGCTCGATCATCAGGCAGGAAGGCAGCGGGTTTCGGAAGATCCTCGCGGGCTAACGCCTACAGTTAGGCGCAGTGATGCGATAGCGCATATCAAGCGCAAATCTCCCGAAGCCAGTTTATTTTGGAGTGCCAAATCGACCTACGGCGCGAATTAAATCAGGATATCGGCTTATGTCACCTAAAGGCGGTGGGTTAGATCGCCAATCTCGCTCATTCGCCACAGTTTCGACGCCGAAGGAGGGGGAGTTTTCATTGTATAGGGCAGCAAGACGGTCTTGGGTTATAGACGCAGCCTCAAGGAAATCGGCTGCAACTCTTTCGATGGTGTAGCTTTCCCACCCCGAGTTTTCACTTCGATGGATATAACGCGTGTACGCAAACGGCACCGTGTTCCTTGGAACTGGGAGCACTCCCGCCGGAAGGCTGCGTAACTGGCCGATTGCTAGGGGAAGCAATAAAGGCGCATGAAGACGTCTTTGTCCGGCCACAGCCAGCGAAGTTTGCAATATGTCAATCAGCGGGAACGTGTCGCGAGCTGCCAGTCCATACAGCTGCATGTAAATCGCGATAACGTCATATAGATCACTCGCCGATTCGCCGCCTGACGTGCTGGTAAGATTAGGATATCTGAGGTCGCCTGGGCCGATCCCGGCATCTTCGCAAAGATGTTTTATTAATTTATAGTGGTTGGGCACGGCGAGATCATATTGCCTGTTAATGAACCGCCTAAGATAAGACTTGCCATCAAAGCTGTGCCCGTAAGCTCCCACAACTGAATGAGCAAGCTGCTCTGTGTGAATTCCTAATACGAAAACAAGCCCTGGCACATCAAACAGGTGCTTTATTTCTTCCAAAAGCTTGATCGCGTAAGTTGGTCGGCATCGATCAAGCTCATCAATTACGATGATGATAGGTGGGTGCTTCTCTTGTCGATCCAATGCATCCACAATCGAGGATAGGCTGTCCTTCATTGCCTGGACTGCTGCTCGGCCATGTTCAAACTCAGCGATGCGGGCTTGCATCAAGTCATGCGGCGAGACGCTGCTGATCGCGGCGGCAGTATCGTCAGTCAGGCCCTGACCAACATCCTTCAGGCTATCATTTATCGAGCTTTTTACAGCCTCACTGGAGCCTGCAAGCACGCCCCCGATGTCGTCTACAGCGCCAGCAGTGAGTAGCGTTGCCACCCCTCTTCGCACGAGGCCCAAGCCCGCGATCTTTGCTACTTGACCAGATTTGCTCATAAAAGTCGCGACGCGGCTTTTAATCTCGGGCTCCGCCATAAACGGCTTGAGAGCCTCGTTCAAAGTGGCAGCCAGGGCGGTGAGTGGCTGGTCAGCGAGGTCATCTGCCCAAGCGTCAACGAAAGCTACGGGGTGATTTACGCCCATGTGTTCGGCGAACCTTTTTAGGAAAAAGGACTTCCCCTCACCGTACCCGGCATCGATCGCGATAGTATATGCGCGCTTATCTTCCCGAAGCGGCCGACGGGCGGTGACGCTCTCGATATAGGCCTGAAGCAGTACAGCTTCCTCACGGCGATCGAACAGGTCGCCTTGCCAGATTTCGTCTAAAGATCGCTGTTCGCACGAAGTCATCAGTAACCTCTTCCGAGAAATTCGGCATTCCAAAAACCACGGAAGGCCTCACGGTAAGACTTTGGAATGCCTCCGAGCTTTGGGATCGGTCAACTACGAAAGCGATTGATAGCTCGCTTCCATTCCCGCTCGTCCGGCATTGGCAGGTGGATCGTCGGTTCTTCTCGGCAGGTCTCGAACTTTGCAGGCCGCAGCTTGCGGCCCTTCGTGCGCCAGCACTCACGGCAGTAGAAGCGCTCCCGAGCCTCCCTGAAGTTTTCGTCCCATCGCTTTCGCTCGAACCGATACCATAGCGCATGGGGATCGAAGACGGCCGACCTTCCGCACGCGCACGTCACCTTGATCGGGTAGTGCCAGGCGGCGGCCTCGAACAGCCGCGTTGGTATCCTCAGGCCGTCTTCGTAGCGCATGGCATCAGCCGGGCGTGGGCTGCTTGGTCAGCAGGGCGGCACAAGCAAGGGCGCCGGTCATGTAAGGGCCATCGTCCTGCTCGCCGGAGCGGATTTGTCGCAGGAACTCCCGGTTGTCGAGACCGCGCGTCTCCAGCGCCTTTGCGACCGCTCTGCGGATTTCCTTAATCTGTGCCATCTCTTGTCCTCCTGTGCGCCCGAAAGCGCCGACTCATGGTGCGAACATATAGAGAACATGATAGGCTCGCGCCACCGATTCGACAGCGAGGATTGCCATGGAAAAGACGCCCACCACGCCAAAGCTTGATGATTTACGTAGGGAAGTCAGCAGGATCGCGGAGGGTGGAGGTGCCTTCCAAGATTTTACGAAAGGGCCGGATTTCCGCGCCTTCGTGCCTACGCCGCCAGACCCGCGCCTGCGGCCTGCAGGCCGCACGACATCGCCTGCAGAGCGCGGGGCATTCGGCCGCTGGCTGCTCATGCAGGCCGGGCGCGGAGGGCTGGTCGGCGAACTGGCGAAGTGTGCTATGGCCGATCGCGGCTTTCCCAAGGACGGAGACCCTGAGGCCGTCCGCCAGCGCCTGCGCGTAGGTCAGGCTGAAGGCGATATGTTTGAGGCGGTGGACGAGGCCGAACTCGACTGGCTGAGCTACTGAGGCCCACCCGGCCGTCTGGTCCAGCGCGGATCTATCCGGCGTTGCCTACCGGTGGATTGCGGGGGATCACCAGACAATGCTGAAAGATGCCGAGATGATCATAGTAGCGTTGCTGATGGCGGTGGCGTTCGTGGCGCAGGTTGTGGGCTGGCTCTCTTGAACCAAGGCTCGTCCGTGCGATCGACCACCAGCGGGGCATCGTAGACGCGGCATAGCGCGAAGGCCTCGTCCGGATCGCCGTTCGTCCAGCGTTCCCAATCGTCTTGGGCGAGGATCGTTGGCATGCGGTCATGCACGTCGGCCATCTGTTCGCACCCATCCACCATGACCATGGAATAAGCGTCGCCCCACTCGGCCGTCGGGCGCCAGACGCCCGCGACGGCAAACAGATCATGATCGGGCAGCGAGTACCACGTCCGTGTCATCGCGCCTTTCGCGCCTTCGGCCTCTGCCCAAGCGGTGACGGGGATCAGGCAGCGCCGCTTGCGGAAGCTGTCGATCCAAAAGCCGGTGTGCAGCTTGTCCTCACGGGTGTTGTTCACCGGCTTGGGCTTGAGCGGCGCGCCGGTCTTCTTGCTCTTGAGCACGAGGGGGAAGCCCCAGTTCATCGCGCGGACCTCGCCGCCTGCGACGACGAGGCCAGGATAGCCGGGGTAGATCTCGGCCGCGAAGTTCGGCGCGGCGCCGGTAGTCGCTCGGAACAATCTTGCAACCGCGCCCGCAGGCGCTGTCATCCGGTAGAGGTTGCACATGGGCAAGGTGCTCACTTTTTATTTTCAGACCAATCGGCGGCGTCTGACAGCGGAAAGCTCATAATAAGCAATCAATTAAGACCCTTCAGGGCACATCACGATCAATCCGACTATATAAGTCATACATCAACGGAGGCCTTATGATCGAATTTACGTTCACCCACACGTCGATTGGACCCTGGACACATGTTGTCCGTCTGACGCCTGGAACAACTGGCGGCGCAGCTTTTGATCTGGCGGCTTCTGAATACAAAACCCAGGTATTCCCAGAGTATCGCCCCGGCCATCCTGAGGTCACCGTGGCCATCACTGGTAAGTGACAGACTAAGATCCCAACTGACTCGCGGATCGCATACGCCGTAAGTCAAATTTAGAGCTGAGGAGGAATCCTCAGCTCTTTTCGTTTGCAAAGCCCTGCACTCCTTCAGGTCACGGACCGGCTATCGTGCACGAGAGGTGGATTTTCGCCGGGTTCGAATTCCTTGAGGAGCGGCTCAGCTACACGGTGGGCGGTGGCTGACAGGCGAAGACCGTGAGTGAGCAAATCAACACAAATTGAGTGCGGGGCGACTGCCTATTCGACGGCCGCCCCTGCTATTCACCCAGTTTGTTCTTTCAGCGGCGATCACGCAAAAACCTAGCGAACCCAGTTCAGATCCTTGTGAAAACTATAGGCGTATTCGTAGGGTGTCGTCGGCTTCTGGCCCTTTCTCAGAAATGCCTTGCCGACGCCGACAGAAAGGCCCGCTCCCATGGCAGCCCAAACATCGCCAGTGAACGCGCCGAATAATCCGCCTTTTAGGGATTCTTCAAGGATGGGCTTTGCCACCTCATCAGCGAAAAGATCACCGTCCAAGCGGGACTTGAGGCTTGTCCAAACCGCCTGAAATCCAGTTTCGGCGGTGACTTCGCGAAGAGCTTTTGTCGCCTTATCGATCCGCGAGAACGCACTTGTCTCCGCCAATGGGCGATCCGGAGCAACTAAGATTTCTTGGTAAAGTTGGTCGATCTCGTTCCTTAGATTGAGCAACTCATCTCTGCGACGCGAGCGAAATTCCAGCACGTCACTGTAAGCAACGTCCGCGTGCGGGACCGGGATGGCTTTCACTAATTCGCACCATAAGCCTCGTCCGTTGGACGGGAGCAGAGTATCTGAAACAGAAATTGAGTTCGTTCCTTGAGACAATGCCCACTGGCCTGGAGACTGTTTCTCCCGCGCATTAAATAAGTCCGCCGAACTCTGGGCGAAGGCAATGCCTGTAATCTGCGTAAGGTCGCATGTGACCATACTCCTCACGATGACGCCTTCGGAAACAAGATATTCAACGCTATGATCAACTATATTTATAGCGTTGTTAACAGGCCAATCTATACGATCCCAAAACAACAAGGCAGTCCGCAAGTCCTGCTGATCTAGCCTATTTTTTATTACTGTAATTTGATCGCCTTCTACCTCGATTGGGCATGAGACTATGATTCCTCGCTCATCTCTCCCGAGGGCATCTTTCAACTCTGTTGTTGAGCCGACATTCGCATCATCCTTGGGAACGGCAGGAAGGCGGTTAATGCGTGGGGCTGGGGCAATCCGACCTCGGCTCGATGAAAGTTTCCGTCGCCCGCTGGGCCAATGAGTTTTCATCCGATCCTGCCCTCCGATAATCTTCCGCTCGCGCATCCAAGCCCCATCGTCGGCAACGCGCGACAATCCCAATAACTCAAACTGGCTACTCGATCTCGCTCCGGGAAGGGGTGGCCGCAGCCGGCATCTCGACCGTCTCGTTTTGGGGCAAGCAGTCGTGCCGGCCGGTTGAGCGTGTCGCCCCCGCCGCGCGCCGCGCTCACCCCCACGCTTCGCTTTCGCCTTCTTCATCGGAAATTGTGCATGTCGGTTGGTCCGCAGTGCGCCCGAGGTCACCCCCTATCCGCCGCAAAGGCATAATCTCCCTAATCACCCTGGAAATTGGCCCTGAAAACCGCAAAAATCCGCCATTTCCGAGATTATGGCTCAGCCCTAATCGGCCATAATATTTTCGGGCATCAATCATTACATCATTGAAAAACAACGGTTTTATCAGGCCAGAATATTACCCATCATTCATATAATCAGATTACATCAATATTAGTAATTTGTTGGACATTAAGCCTCTGAAAACGTTGGAGTGTTAGGAAGATTAGGAAGTCGCGGAGCATACCCGCCTCCTCCGCTGCTGCCTATGGGGCGTCAAGGTTTTCGGTCGGTATGCGCGGCCTAGCTCACGCTCGTGCGGTCGTGTCCTGGCTGTGCAGATCTGTGCGCTGGGGTGCGTCTTGCGCGATCGCGAGATGAGGGCGGGACACGCCGCGTTGTCGGTCGGGACTATGTCGGGACTCTGGGTCCCGATCTGTTCCATTCGGACCCGCTATGTTCCGTTTCGATAGGAGGTTGACGCCGCTGCAAAATGCCTTATTTGGCGCGGTCTGCGGCGCGTAGAGCGCATGCGGGCGGTTAGCTCAGTTGGTAGAGCATCTCGTTTACACCGAGAGGGTCGGGGGTTCGAGCCCCTCACCGCCCACCATTTCCCAGACAGCATCGATCCCGTTCCGCTCCGCATTGGCGCGGAGCAGATCGCGCGCGCGCATCGCCGGTCCGCTCTTCGCGGACCCCGGAGCGATTCGGCGTGCCTTCGCTGCGGCGTGACACCATTGCATCACCCTTCCCCTAAAAGCACCGCGCCCAGCCGCCTGAACCAGCGCGAATCCGCGGTTTTGCGTGATTTACAATAATTTCATCTCGATACGATATTTCGTATACTATATTTGACAATGAAGGAAATGTGACGCAAGATCGGCGTAATCAAAAGGGAGTTACGCCCATGAGGGGTCATCGTAAGAAACTTTATTGCGCAGCTGCGCTTGTCGCGATTGTCGCGGGCACGGCACAGGCTCAGGAAGCCGACGGCGGCGCAGGCGACATCGTCGTCACCGGCACCCGCATCAAGCGCGCCGACCTTGAAAGCAACAGCCCGCAGACCGTCGTCGGTTCCGATGAGTTCAAGTACCAGGGCGCGACGACCGTCGAGCAGGTGCTGAACCGACTCCCGCAGTTCACCGCCGACGCCAACGAGAACGTCTCGAACGGTTCGGACGGCACCTCCAAGATCAACTTGCGCAACCTCGGCTCGAACCGCGTCCTCACGCTGATCGACGGCCAGCGCATGATGCCCTCGCAGGCGATCAACCTTTCGTTCATCCCCAGCGCCCTGGTCGAACGCGTCGACGTGATGTCGGGCGGCGCCTCGGCGGTCTACGGTTCGGATGCGCTCTCAGGCGTGGTGAACTTCGTGCTCAAGAAGGACCTCGACGGCGTTCGCATCGACGCCCAGACCGGCTTCGCGCAGCACAATAACAACAACGGCTCGCTGCGTGCCCTGCAGCGCGCCTCGGGCTATGACACGGCGCCGTCCTCGGTCGTCGACGGCGGCAAGCAGGACGTGACCATCGCGGCCGGCAAGAACTTCGCCGACGGCCGCGGCAACATCACCGTCTACGGTGGCTACCGCAAGTTCAGCCCGGTCCGCCAGTCGAGCCGCGACGTTTCCGCCTGCGCCCTGCAGGATCGCGAATCCGTTGTCGGCTCGGGCAACTTCGACCAGCTGTTCTGCGGCGGTTCGAGCAACACGCCCTATGGCTCGTTCATCCCGCTCTCGGATCTCAGCCCCTACAAGGGCAAGACGCTCATCAACAACGGCAGCGGTACGCTCGTACCTTACGATCCTTCGTATGCCTACAACACCGCGCCGGACAACTACTTCCAGCGCTCCGACGAACGCATCACCGCAGGCGGCTTCGCGCGGTACGAGTTCAGCAAGGCAGCCGAACTCTACGGCAGCTTCATGTACATGAACGACCAGACCTTCTCGCAGGTCGCGCCTTCGGCAGTCTGGTTCGGCACGGCCTTCCCTGTCTCGTGCAACAACCCTTACGCCAATGCCAGCCAGCTTACGGCCATCTGCGGTTCGGCAGCGGGCACCGACACCACGGCACCCACTAACGTCGGCTACCGCGTGATCGGCCAGCCGCGCCGCGACAACCTGCGCTTCAACGACTACCGCTACTCGGCGGGCCTGCGCGGCGACATCGGCAGCGGCTTCAGCTACGACGTCAACTACATGTATTCGCTGGTCAAGTTCAAGGAAACCTACCTGAACGACGTGAACCAGGCGAAGGCGGGCCTCGCACTCAATGCCGTCAACGTCAACGGCGTGCCGACCTGCCGTTCGGTCATCGACGGCACCGACCCCAACTGTATCCCGATCAACGTCTTCACCCCCGGCGGCGTGACGGCGGAGCAGGCCGCCTACATCTTCGGCGAAAGCAACACCGCCTCGCGCAACTCGCTCAGCGTGTTCTCCGGCTCGCTCAGCGGCGACCTTGGCGAGATGGGCGTGACCCTGCCCTGGGCCGACAAGGGCGTCGGCATCGCGCTGGGCGTCGAGCGCCGCCGCGAGACGCTGAAGTTCACCGCCGACGAAGTCGCGCAGCAGAACGGCACCCTGCCGTCGGACGGCATCATCGCCGTGACCGAAGCCTTCGGCGAAATCGAAATCCCGCTGATCGAGAACAAGCCGTTCTTCAAGTCGCTGACCATCAACGGCGGCCTGCGCTACTCGTCCTACGACAACAAGCAGAACTCGACCGGCATCAAGTCGGGCTACAACGTCTGGACCTATAAGGGCGAACTGTCGTGGGCCCCGGTCGACGACTTGCGCGTCCGTGCCAGCTACAACCGCGCCATCCGCGCACCCAACGTGGCCGAACTCTTCGCCTCGCAGTCGGTCGGCAACGTCAACGGCACCGACCCTTGCGCCGGCTCAAACCCGAGCGCCTCGTTCGAAATCTGCCAGGCCACCGGCGTGACCCAAGCCATGTATGGCAACATTCCGGGATGCCCGTCAGACCAGTGCTCTAACCTGTACGGCGGCAATATCGCGCTCAAGCCCGAGACAGCCGACACCTACACCCTGGGCGTCGTCATCACCCCGAAGGCGCTGCGCCGCTTCTCGCTGTCGGTCGACTACTACAACATCAAGGTGAAGGATTACATCGGACAGATCGCACCGTCGCTCATCATGGGCCAGTGCGCCACCACGGGTGATCCGTACTTCTGCGGTCTGTTCGTTCGCGATCCGCGCTCGGGCCAGGTCTTCGGCCAGAACTCGGGCTATATCATCTCCACGACGATGAACACGGGCTACCTCAAGACCTCCGGTCTCGACGTGAACGCGGACTACACCTTCGACATCGGCAACCTCGGCAGCCTGAACCTGGGCCTGGTCGGCACCTACCTGATCGAGCAGGTCTCACAGCCGGTTCCGAACGGCGGTTCCTACGACTGCAAGGGCCTCTACGGCTACACCTGCGGCCAGCCCACCCCCGAATGGCGCCATGTCGCGCGTCTTTCGTGGATGGCGCCCACCGACACCACCGTCTCGCTGTCCTGGCGCCATATCGGCGGCACCAAGCTGTCGAGCCTGACCGACAATCCGCTGCTCTCGGCGGACAAGACCACCGTGAACCGCAAGATCGGTGCCTACAACTACTTCGACCTGTCGCTGACCCAGGCGATCGACAAGCGCTTCACCCTGCGCGCGGGCGTGAACAACATGTTCGACAAGGATCCGCCGGTCCTAGACTCGGGCCTGTTGCAGTCGTTCGGCAACGGCAATACCTATCCGGGCGTCTACGACGCGCTGGGCCGCACGATCTTCGTCGGCTTCACCGCCAACTTCTGATCCAGGAGGAACAGCGGCCTCTCTCACCCACCCTGGAGGTCGCAGTTCAGGAGAGCCCGTTCGGTCGCAAGACCGAGCGGGCTTTTTCCGTTCAGGCCACGGTAGCCTTGCGGATCATGCCGAAACCGTAGAGCAGGTGTTCGAGCTGGCCGTCGGGAACCGGCGGAAAGGCCAGCGTCCCGCCGCCGTTACGGATCGTGTCGATCCGCTCGGCCACTTGCTCCAGCGACCAGTCCGGCCGGAATGCGCCCTCGTTCTCCACCACCCTGGCCCGCGCCAGACGGCCACCCATGGCAACGAACATCTCGCCCGAAGTCTCGCAGCTTTCGTGGCAGAGATAGCCGACCATCGGCGCCACCTGCTCAGGCTCCATCGGCGGGAACTGGCTGGTATCGATCCCGTCGGACATGCGGGTGACGGCGGCAGGCACGATCAGGTTGGACTTTACGTTGGCATGCTGCCCCTCGATCGCGGCGGTGTTGGACAGGCCCATGAAACCCGCCTTGCAAATCGCGTAGGTCACATTGTCCGACTTGCCGTAGAGCCCGTTGATCGAGCTGGTCAGCACGATCCGTCCGAAGCCCTGCGCCATCATGTGCGGAAACGCCTCCCGCACCACATGATACGCGCCCTTCAGATGGACATCGAGGACGCTGGTGAAATCCTCGTAGGCAAGATCGGTCAGCTTGCCGCGCCGCACGTTCCCGGCCGAGTGGATCAGGATATCGATCCGCCCGAAAGCATCGAGCGCCGACTGGATGATCGCCTTGCCGCCCTCGGGCGTGGCGACGCTGTCGGTATTGGCGACAGCCTCCCCGCCCAAGGCGCGGATTTCGGCGGCAAGCGCCTCCGCCGGGCCTTCGTCGGTGGCATCGCCCGCCATCGAGACGCCGGGATCGTTGACCACGATCTTGCAGCCCCGGCTCGCCAGCAGAAGCGCATGCGCCCGCCCAAGCCCACGCCCGCCGCCGGTGATCACGGCGACACGGTTATCGAAGCGCAGGTCGGCCATCTGGAAATCCTCTCGAGTTCTTTACGCCAGCCTTGCCCGATGCGTGGGCTCAGGCAACCACTCCGGCATGACGTAGCTGCGCAATTCGCTCCGGCGAAAGATCGAGCACATGCTCCAGAATGGCATCAGTGTGCTCGCCAAGTACCGGCGGTGCCGTCGGCACCGGCTGCGGCGCATCGGTGAAGCGGATCGAGCGATTGACGATGGGGATCGCCCCCAGCGTCTTGTGCTGCGTTTCCACCACCATCTCGCGCTCCACCGCCTGCGGTTGCGCCAGCGCTTCGGACACGCCCAGAATCGGCGCGTGCGGCACTTCGTGTGCGGTGAAGATCGCCACCAGTTCGTCCACGCTATGGCGTTCGGTGAAGGCGGTGACGATGGCGTTGACCTCGGCCCGCGCATCGCGGCGCTTTTCCAGCGTGTCGTAACGCGGGTCGTCGGTCAGTTCCGGTCGCTCGATGGAACGGCAGATGCGGCTCCAGAACCCCGGCGTCAAACAGGCGATGACGATCGAGCCTTCCCGCGCCGGAAAGATGCCATAAGGCACGAGGTTGGGATGCTGCGATCCCACCCGGCCGGGGTCGGCGCCGTTGAAGAAGGCGAGCTGCGCGATGTAGCCCAGCATCCCGATCAGCCCGTCCATCAGGCTGACGTCGATATGCCGGCCCACGCCGGTCCGCTCGCGCTCGTATAGGGCGGAAAGGATGCCGATGGGCCCGTTGATGCCGCCGACCAGATCGCCCAGCGGAATGCCCAGCTTGGTCGGCAGCCCGTCCGGCTCTCCGTTCATGGAGAGCGCGCCGGACATGGCCTGAAGCACGATGTCGAAACTGGGCCGGTCCCGCAGCGGGCCGGTCTGGCCATAGCCCGAGATAGAACAGTAGATCAGGCGCGGATTGATCGCCTTCATCGCTTCGTAGCCAAGGCCGAGCCGGTCCATCACGCCGGGGCGGTAGTTCTCCACCAGCACGTCGCACCTGGCCGCCAGATCGCGCACCAGCGCCAGCCCATCCTCGCTCTTGAGATCGACGACGATGGATTTCTTGCCGCGATTGACCGCGAGGTAATAGTGGCTCTCCCCATTGCGCGTGGGCGGGAAAGTACGCGTCTCGTCCCCGGTGCCGGGCGGCTCGATCTTGAACACTTCCGCGCCCATGTCGGCCAGCGCGAGGCTTGCGGCGGGACCGGCCAGTACACGGGTAAAGTCGATAACGCGCACCCCCGCCAGCGGGCCGGGCCAATCGGTGGTCATCTCGTTCTCTCTTGCTGCGGGCGGATCCCGCAAGATAGCCTCCCGATGCTGCGCCATGCTGCAACGGCGCACAAGTCGCGCCGGCAGGGAACGCGGCGGCGATGTACCGACGTTCTCCTGCCAACCGATGATCGTCAGCTTCGGCTGGGCAGTTCCGCAACAGCCGTGCCGAAGGCCGAGAGTTCGCCGCGATGGGTGGTCGCCTTCTGCGCCACTTCGACGAACTTCTTGCCGCCTTCCTCGAACTTGCGCGTCACTTCGCCGGTGATGACGATGGCGTCGCCGTCCGGATTGTGGCGGCGGATCTGGCAGTCCGACCTGGTGAGGAAGCCGTCGTCACCGATCCAGTCGGTCATGTGATGGGTAAGCCACGAGCAACGCTCCGGGCCGTAATCATAAGCGCCCGGCGCGCCGACTTCGAGAGCGAAGGCTTCGTCCCAGTGCACGCGCTCGGGGCAGTCCGGCACGTTGAAGCGGTTGCGTATGCCCAGACCCGGGTGCGCCTTCTGCATCTTGTAGGCCAGTTTGTTGGCGCGGATGTAGAGGCCGCCCCAGCCCTGTGCGTAGCAGATGAAGCCGGTGACGGTCATCGGGCCCTTCATCATCGGCGGCAGCTTGTCGCCAACGTTCACGTCCTCGAAATAGCGCGGAGTGGCGCCGCGGGTCTCTTCGCGGTCGTAGATGTCGTAGAATTCGTCGAGCTGGGCCTGGGTGAAGGGTTCCACGCGGCCGCGCGCCTCGGTGTACTTGGTGCCGCGTTCGCGCGCCTCGTCACGGTCGGTGCGGAACACCCACGAATCCGCGCCGGCAACCTGCTCGCCGTGCTGGTTGTAGAAATCGACGTGGTAGATCTGCTGGAACGAGCGGCCCGCGAACTTGGTCTGATGCTCGACCAGATCCTTGAGGTAAGCGACGGTGGTGATGGTATCGCCGCGCAGCACCGGCTTGTGCCAGTTCCAGTCGGCGCCAGCCCACATGGCGTGCACGCCCGAAAGACCGCCGCAGTAGCCCGAGACGATGCGGCTGGTGGTGAACAGGAACGAGGGCAGCGCGACGATCGAGCCGTACTTGGTGTTCTTCGCGTATTCCGGATCGCACCACAGCGGATTGTCGTCGCCGATGCCGTGGGCATAGTGGCGGATCGCGTCGCGGGTGGCTTCGTAGTTCCACGGCTCAACGGTGTTCTCGATCTTCACGCCGATGCGGGCGCGCAGATCGTCGAGGCCGGCCTCGGTGATCTTGGGGAACTTGGTGGTAGGCTCTGCTGTGGTTGCCATTTCGGTACTCTCCTCAATTTCCGAGATATGTTTCAGCCGACCGCTTCAGCAGCTTTCGCCGCCTCCCGGTCGCGCAACATCTTGCGGTGGACCTTGCCGGCCGGGTTCTTGGGAAGCTCCTCCACGAACTCCACGATGCGCGGGAATTCGTGCTGGGCCAGACGTTCGCGGGTGAAGTCCTTAAGCTCCCTGACGAAGCCATCGTCGCCCGCGCGGTTGGCGACGACGAAAGCCTTCACCACTTGCCCGCGCTGTTCGTCCGGCACGCCGATCACGCCGCATTCCAACACATTCTCATGCCGCAGCATAGTGTTCTCGATCTCGACGGCGGACATCGTCCAGCCGGCCGAGATGATCACGTCATCGGCGCGGCCGCAGTGGTAGAAATAGCCTTCGTCATCGATCTTGGCGCGGTCCTTGGTGGTCATCCACCCGCCACCCCGCCAGAGCATCAGCTCGCCGATCTCGCCGGGCGCAGTGGGGGTGCCGTCGGGGCGCTGGACTTCCAGCTTCTGCCCCGGCACCGCCTTGCCCAGCGACCCTGGCTTGACCGTGAAGTCCTTGGCACCCGGATAGTTCACCAGCACCACGCCGATCTCGGTGGTGCCGTACATCGAGCAGACGGGCACCTTGAAAGCCTCGTCGATGAATTCCAGCGTCGCCGGATCGATCGGCTCTCCGGTGTAGGACAGCTTGCGGAAGTGGAACGCAAAGTCCCCCGCCGCGCCGCTGTTCTTCATCATCCGGTAGTGCGTCGCCGCCGCCGACATATTGGTGATGCCATAGTCGTCCAGCGCCTTCATCAACCGCACCGGATCGAAGCGACCCGCGAAAGTGCCGGTGGTAACGCCAAGCCCCAATGGCGCCAGCGTGCCGTGCCACAGGCCATGGCCCCATGCAGGCGAGGACGGGCAGAAGAACTCATCGCCCGGCCGAATCCCGGTGCCATAAAGCGCCGCAAACATCAGCGTGACCAATGCTTTGTGCGTATGCTTCACCGCTTCGGGCAGCTCGCGCGTGGTGCCGCTGGTGTACTGGAACACGGCGAGGTCGCCCGCCTTGGTCTTCGGCTCATACGTCGCCGGGAACTTCGCGATTTCATCAAGCAACCCCTCGTCCGCGACGATCACGCGCAGCCCGTTTTCCGCCGTCACCGCCCCACGTGCGAGGTCCGCTTTCTCGGCATTGGTGATCAGGATGGCGGGCTTGCAGTCGTCGATCCGCAGCTTCAGCGCGTCCGGCCCGAACAGCGTGAACAGCGGCACGGAGATCGCCCCGGTCTGCATCGCCCCGAACAGGCAGACGTAGAACGGCAGCGAGGGTTCCAGCATGAAGGCGATGCGCTCGCCCGGCTGCACGTCCTCGGCATCGAGCCAGTGCGCGAACCGCGCGGCCCCGGCGGCAATCAGGTCGAAGCTGAGGATTTCGTCGCGACCATCTGCATGGGCGATCCGCACCGCCGCCCGGCCCGAGCCATCGGCATGACGGGTCACGCACTCATGCGCGATGTTGAGCACCTCGCGGTCACCGTCGAACAGCGCCCACAGCTCGGCCGACGAGGCTTGGGCCTGCGCGTCGACATAGCTTGTCAGTTCGGTCAGCCTAACCATCGGTCATCCCACTCCACACCGACACGACTCAGCGGCCGGTCATTTGTCCTTGTGTTCAACAAATGTGATGAAGCAGGCTTGTCTTGTAAATATTGAATGTTATTCTGTATATTGAATGATAGCCCGATCAGACCCTCTCGAAGACGCCGTGCGCGCCAGCAAGGCCCCCGCCATCGCCCGAGCGGCAGCCGTGCTGCGCCTGCTGGGCAAGCGCGGTACGCCGATGGGGGTGCAGGCCATCGCCCGCGAACTGAACCTCGTGCCCAGCACTTGCCTCTACGTCCTGCGGGCGCTGGTTACCGAGGATCTCGTGGCCTTCGATGCGGACACCAAGCGCTACGCGCTCGATGCGGGCGTGCTCACTCTCGCCCGCGCGTGGCTGCGCCGGGACCAGTTCAACGACCTCGCCCAGCCTGTTCTCGACCGCATCGCCCGCGAATTCGGGCTGACGACGCTGGGGGTCCAGATCTTCGGGCTGGACCACATCATCGTCACGGCGATGTCGCAGTCCGGCCAGAACTTCCAGCTCTCGACGCAAGTCGGCAGCCGCTTCCCGGCGCTGGTTTCCGCCACCGGGCGGTGCATCGCGGCTTTCGGCGGACACGAGCTGGCAGACCTGAAGCCGCGTTTCAATGCACTGCGCTGGGACGAGGCCCCGTCCTGGAACGATTGGTGCGCGCAAGTCGCGGAGGCCCGTGCGACAGAGGTGGCGGTAGATGCCGGGCACTATATCTCCGGAGTCACCGTCGTCGCCGCGCCGGTATGGAAAAGCGGACGCGAGGCGGGGCGCGTGCCGAGCCATGCCCTGGTCGCCATCGGCATCGGCGGCGCGCTGCGCAGCGAATTGCCGCGCCTGAAAGAGGCGCTGGCAGGGGCGGCCCGTTCGCTCAGCGAGCAGCTGGCCGGTTAAGGCACGGCCCCTCAGCCGCGATAGCAGCGCCGCAGGATCTCCAGGAACTGGCTCGCCGGCACGCCCCCGGCATGGAGCAATCCAACTTCCCGCGTGAGTTCGAAATCGCGCACCGCGACGAAGCGTACCGAGCCATCCGCGAAGCCTTCCGGCATCATGCCGACCCCGGCGCCGCTCCGAATTACCGAGAGCACGCGCTCGTCGCTGGTGGTCTTGAGCACGAAGCGGGGGCGCACCCCGCGCTGGGTGAAGAAGCGGTTGATCTCGGGCAGAGCCTCGCAATGGCGGCGCAGTGCCATGCGATCCTGCGCAAGCTGCTCGGCAAGCACCTCGTGCTGGCCAGCCAGCGGATGGTCGGGCGGCAGGACCATCATGTAGCGCTCGCGGGACAGCACTTCGGGCTGATAGCGGGCGTGGTGCGGCCGTATGACGGTGAGCGCCACGTCGATCCTTCCGCGTTCCAGCCGCTCCGCCAGATCGCGCTCGCTGCCGTCTAGCAGTTCCAGCGTTTCTCCACCCTGCGAGCAATGCTGCGCCAAGGCGCGGCCGATCAGGTGGGTGGGAATGGTATTCAGCACGCCGACGCGCAGCAGGCTGGATTCTGCGGGCTCGGCAAGTTCGACGAGAGCGTGCTCGTATTCGGCGGCAATGCGGCGGGCGCGGACCAGGAACCGGCTTCCCGCCGGAGTCAGGGCAACGCGCTGGCGATCCCTGTCGAACAGGCGCGCGCCCAGTTCGCGTTCCAGCTTGGCGATCCCCGCCGAAAGCGTCGGCTGGGTGACGGCCACGCTGCGCGCCGCCCGGCTGAAATTGCCGGTTTCGGCCACGGCCAGGAAATAGCGCAGCAGATATTGGTCGATCATAGACACGATCTATTACGAAGGGCGGAAACTTTCAATTTCCGCGGAGGCTTGCGCTTGTCTACAGTGGTGAGACACATCATTCGAACTTGGGAAGAGGCCGAAACGGCCGGACCGGAGAAACAAGCATGAGCGCACCGGTGCTCCAGACCAGCCTGAATCTCGACAGCCCCGAAGCGCAGGCGCGGGACCGGCACAACCGTGCGCTGGTCGCGGAGCTGCACGCCAAAGTCGCCGCGGCGGCGCTCGGCGGGAATGCAAAATCGCGCGAACGCCATGTCGCGCGGGGCAAGCTTCTGCCGCGCGAACGCGTGGAGCGGCTGCTCGATCCCGGCTCGCCCCTGCTGGAACTGGGCCAGCTCGCTGCCGAGGGCCTCTACGAGGACGACATTCCCGGCGCGGGCCTGATTACCGCCATCGGCACCGTTTCCGGCCGCCAGTGCATGATCGTCTGCAACGATGCCACCGTGAAAGGCGGCACCTATTACCCGATCACCGTGAAGAAGCACGTCCGCGCCCAGGAGATCGCCCAGGAAAACAACCTGCCGTGCATCTACCTCGTCGACAGCGGCGGCGCCAACCTGCCGCATCAGGCCGAGGTGTTTCCAGACCGCGATCACTTCGGCCGCATCTTCTTCAACCAGGCGCAGATGTCATCGAAAGGCATTCCGCAAGTCGCCTGCGTGATGGGAAGCTGCACCGCGGGCGGCGCCTATGTTCCGGCGATGAGCGACGAATCGGTGATCGTGAAGGAACAGGGCACGATCTTCCTCGCCGGTCCGCCACTGGTGCAGGCGGCGACGGGCGAAGTGATCTCGGCCGAAGACCTCGGCGGGGGCGACCTCCACAGCCGCAAGTCGGGCGTGACCGACCATCTTGCCGACAACGACGAGCACGCGCTGACCATCGTGCGCGATATCGTCAGCCACCTTGGCCCGCTGCATCATCACGACCAGCCGTTGCGCGCCCCGCGCCCGCCCAAGTACGACCCCGAGGAACTCTACGCAATCGTGCCAGAGGACGTGCGCGCGCCTTACGACGTGCATGAGGTGATCGCCCGCATCGTCGACGGCAGCGAGTTCCACGAATTCAAGGCGCTCTACGGCAGTACGCTGGTCTGCGGTTTCGCGCATATCCACGGGCAGCCCGTGGCGATCCTCGCCAACAACGGCGTGCTGTTCTCGGAGTCCGCCCAGAAAGGCGCGCACTTCATCGAACTGGCCTGCCAGCGCCGCATTCCGCTGCTGTTCCTCCAGAACATCTCGGGCTTCATGGTCGGCGGCAAGTACGAGGCGGAGGGCATCGCCAAGCACGGCGCCAAGCTCGTCACCGCCGTCGCCACCGCCACGATGCCGAAGATCACCGTGCTGATCGGCGGCTCGTTCGGCGCGGGCAACTACGGCATGTGCGGGCGCGCCTACGATCCGCGCTTCCTGTTCACCTGGCCCAATGCCCGCATCTCGGTGATGGGCGGCGAGCAGGCGGCCTCGGTGCTGGCAACCGTCCACCGCGACGCTGCCAAGTGGTCGCCCGAGGAAACCGAGGCCTTCAAGGCGCCGATCCGCCAGAAGTACGAGGACGAGGGCAACCCCTATTACGCCACCGCGCGCCTGTGGGACGACGGCGTGATCGACCCGGCGCAGACCCGCGACGTGCTGGGCCTTGCCCTCGCCGCCTGCCTCGAAGCGCCGATTCCGGAGGCACCCCGCTTCGGGGTGTTCCGGATGTGAGCGGCGGAACGGGAGACAAGACATGATTCAATCGCTTCTGATCGCCAATCGCGGCGAAATCGCCTGCCGCGTCATCCGCACCGCCCGCCAGATGGGCATCCGCACCATCGCGGTCTATTCCGACGCGGACGCCGATGCCCTGCATGTGCGCGAGGCGGACGAAGCGGTGCATATCGGCCCCTCGGCCGTGCGCGAGAGCTACCTCGTCGGCGAGAAGATCATCGCCGCCGCGAAGCAGACCGGCGCCGAGGCGATCCACCCGGGCTATGGCTTCCTGTCGGAGAACGCCGCGTTCGCGCAGGCGGTCACGGACGCCGGGCTGGTCTGGGTCGGGCCGAACCCGTCCTCGATCACCGCGATGGGTCTCAAGGACGCGGCCAAGACGCTGATGGCGCAGGCCGGGGTTCCGGTGACGCCCGGCTACATGGGCGCGAACCAGGAACCCGCTTTCCTCGCCGAAGAGGCCGCGAAGATCGGCTATCCGGTGCTGATCAAGGCCGTCGCCGGCGGCGGCGGCAAGGGCATGCGGCTGGTCGAGGCGCCCGAGGCTTTCGAAGACGCGCTGGCATCGTGCAAGCGCGAGGCGGCGTCCTCGTTCGGCAACGACCATGTGCTGATCGAGAAGTACATCGCCAGCCCGCGCCATATCGAAGTGCAGGTCTTCGGCGACAGCCACGGCAACGTCGTCCATCTGTTCGAGCGCGACTGCTCGCTCCAGCGCCGTCACCAGAAGGTGATCGAGGAAGCCCCCGCGCCCGGCATGGATGCCGCGACGCGTGAGACGCTCTGCGCGGCGGCGGTGCGTGCGGCCAAGGCGGTCGATTACGTCGGCGCCGGCACGATCGAGTTCATCGCCGATGGTTCGGGCCCGCTTTCCGCAGACCGCATCTGGTTCATGGAAATGAACACCCGCCTGCAGGTCGAGCATCCGGTGACCGAGGAGATCACCGGCGTCGATCTGGTCGAATGGCAGCTTCTCGTCGCCAGCGGTCAGCCCATGCCGAAATCTCAGGAAGACCTGACCATTGACGGCTGGGCGATGGAAGCCCGACTCTATGCAGAGGACCCCGCCAAGGGCTTCCTCCCCAGTATCGGCAAGCTGGAACTGCTGGAGTTCGGCGACGCTGAAGGTGGCCGTATCGACACCGGGGTCTACGAAGGCGCGGAAGTCTCGCCGTTCTACGACCCGATGATCGCCAAAGTCATCGCCTGGGGCGAGGACCGCGACGAAGCACGCGAACGGCTGGGCGAAATGCTGGAGGACACCGCCGTCTGGCCGGTGCGCACCAATGCCTCGTTCCTCGTGAAAGCCCTGCAACATCCCGACTTCGCGGTGGGCAAAGTCGACACCGGCCTGATCGGCCGCGACGGCGAGGCGATGGCCGAGGCGCCCATGCCCTCGGACGAAGTGCTGGAGGCCGCCGCCAACTCGCTCGTGCCCATGACCCCGCTCGCCGGTTTCCGCCTCAATGCTGCACCGGCGCGGGCGGCATGGTTCTCGCTCGATGGCGAGAAGGTGGAGATCGCGCTGACGGGTGAAGGTAGCGAGGAACCCGATGAGGCCGTGCTCGTCACCGAGCAGGGACAGGCCTGGCTGCTCACCCCCTGGCGCCGCGACGGCGTGCACGGCGGCGCGGATGCCTCGGGTGCGATCCTCGCGCCGATGCCCGGCAAAGTGATCGCCGTGGACGTCACCAAGGGACAGACCGTGACGAAAGGGCAGAAGCTGCTAACGCTCGAAGCCATGAAGATGGAACACACCCTCACCGCCCCGTTCGACGGCGTGGTGGCCGAACTCGAAGCCGTCGCCGGGGCGCAAGTCCAGGTCGAGGCGCTGCTCGCCCGAATCGAGGAAACTGCGGAATGAGCAGCGCACTGGTCATGCGCGACGCGCGCGAGGACGATCTTCCCGCCATCGTCGTCATGCTGGTGCAGGACCAGATCGGCGGCGCCGACGATGCCGACCTGCCCCTCGATCCGGCCTATCTCGAAGCCTTTCGCGCAATCGACGCGTCGCCGGACCAGTTGCTGATGGTCGCCGAGTTCGCGGGACGAATCGTCGGCACGATGCAGCTTACCTTCATCCCCGGCCTGCTGATGCGCGGCGCCTGGCGCGGCCAGATCGAGGCGGTGCGGATCGACAGTTCGGTGCGTGGCCAGGGTCTCGGCTCGCGAATGATCGACTGGGCCGTCGAACGCTGCCGCGAGCGGGGCTGTAAGCTGGTCCAGCTGACCTCGAACAATGCGCGCACCGATGCGCACCGCTTTTACGAACGGCTGGGCTGGAGCAAGAGCCACGCCGGTTTCAAGCTCATGCTCAATCAGGGGGACTGACAATGCCGGGCCGTTTCTTCGACGAATGGACGGTGGGCGACCGGATCACCCACGAGCCGAGCCGCACTGTCACCGAGACCGACAACCTGATGTTCTCGGCCATGACTCACAACATGCAGCCGCTGCACCTCGATGCCGAATTCGCGAAGAAGAGCGAGTTCGGGCAGATCCTGGTCAACTCGACCTTTACCTTCAGCCTCGCCGTGGGCCTGTCGATCGCGGATACGACGGTGGGCACGCTGGTCGCCAATCTGGGCTTCGACAAAGTGGTGACGCCGAAACCGACCTTCATCGGCGATACGCTCACCTGCACGAGCGAAGTGGTCGAGATGCGCGAGAGCAAGTCGCGGCCTTCGCAGGGGATCGTGGTGTTCCGGCACGAACTGACCAACCAGCGCGGCGAAGTGGCGCTTTCCTGCCTGCGCAGCGTACTGCTGAAAAAGAAAGGCGCCTGATCGCACTCAGCGCGACGCCCATATTCCGCGGGTCCGGGGGATCACCCCCCGGAATTCCTGTTTCCCTTCTTCAAACCGCCTCCACCAATCGGGGCACATCGGCCAGCGCCCGCAAGGCATCGTTGAGATGCGTGCAGCCTTCCGGACCGCGCAGCATTTCCAGCACATCCTCCCGCACCTGCCGCAAGTTCCGGCCGACCAGCCGCGCAACATTGTGGACGGCGCCGGGGCATTCGCGGAACGGCAGGATGCGCGCCTCGGGATCGAGGCTCAGCACTTCCAGCGTCTCCGCATCGACAGTCGCGCCAAGATCGTATTCGTGGATGGCGACGCGGCCGCCTTCGCGCAGCTCCGCGCTGTCCTGAAAGGCCGAGGCGATGCGGATCAGGCCGCCTTCCCGCGTCACATCGATGCGGCGGGCGCGGCGGAAGCCGGGGCCTTCGTGTTCGAGGAACGGATGCCAGCCTTCGGGATCGGCGGGATTGCGCAAGTGCCCCGCGTCCGCATCGGCCACGTTTTCCAGCGCCGCGCCGCCGGTGACGCCGCTGTTGCCCTCCTGAAGCCCCCAGCAGACATTGGCGCGCTGGGCCAGCACCGGATTGTCCTCAAGGCCGCCGCCCAGCCGTTTCTTCAGCATTTCCATCCGCTCCGGAAACCACTGTCCCCATGCGAAGGAGGATACGAGCGCGGTCCCGGAAAGGTCGTCGAGCACGAGGTAGAGCGGGTCGGCGCGCGCAATCAGTTCGGGCATGATCTCGCGCAGGGTCATGCGCAAGTGTCCGCCTGCGCGGGCACCGACGAGCCGATCGAGGTTTGCCGGGGCAGGCTCCGCGGCGATTTCGGTGATCGACTTGTCCTCGCTCATCCGCAGCGAGAATTCGCCCGAGGCCAGCGTGCGACCGCGACCGTCCGACCCGGTCAGATAGTCGCGCGCACGGCCGACGAACAGACGCTCGCCGTCCACCCCGTCGGGCCAGGCGACGTCGATGCTGGAGGTTCGGCGCAGCGAGTTGGCAGGGCGGGGCGGGGCCGGATTGGCCGTCCGGCGCGGCGGCGGCGGGTAGTCAGCGGTCATGGCGGCATCCTGCATTTTTGTTTTCGCCGGCCAGCCTGACACTTTCGCCAGCCACTTGCCTAGACGTCGCTCACGGAAAATACTTTCCGCGTTCACCAATCGCGCAGGCGCTGGCTGGAACCTCTCGATCGGCCGGCTGTTGCCTCGCTATCCGGCCCCACCTATCTCACGGACCTATCTCCACGGCAGCCCGCGCCACTGCCACGCGAAACCAGCGAGGATCTGCAAGACCATGGCTTTCAACGATTTCCTCCGGCAGCAGTGCTACATCGACGGCCAGTGGTGCGATGCCGATAGCGGTGCCGCGTTCGAAGTGACCGACCCCGGTAGCGGCGCGGTGCTGGGCACGGTGCCGAAGATGGGCGTAGACGAGACCAATCGCGCCATCGATGCCGCCGAACGCGCGCTTCCCGCCTGGCGCGCCAAGACGGCCGGCGAACGCTCGAAACTCATGCGCAAACTGTTCAACCTGATGATCGCGCATCAGGATGACCTCGGCGAACTGCTCACCCGAGAACAGGGCAAGCCGCTGACCGAAGGGCGCGGTGAAATCGCCTATGGCGCCAGCTTCATCGAATGGTTCGCCGAAGAGGCCAAGCGCGCCTATGGCGACACCATCCCCGGCCATGCCGCCGACCGCCGCATCGTCGTCATCAAGCAGGGCGTCGGCGTCGTCGCCGCGATCACGCCGTGGAACTTCCCCAATGCGATGATCACCCGCAAGCTGGGACCGGCGCTGGCGGCGGGCTGCACGATCGTCATCAAGCCCGCTTCGGCCACGCCCTATTCCGCGCTCGCCATCGCGCATCTGTGCGAACTGGCCGGCATTCCGGCGGGCGTCGTCAATGTCGTGACTGGCAGCGCCGGGCAGATCGGCTCCGCGCTGACCACCAGCCCCAAGGTCGCCAAGCTGACTTTCACCGGCTCTACCGAGATCGGCCGCGACCTGCTGCGCGAATGTGCCGAGACGATCAAGAAGACCTCGATGGAACTGGGCGGCAATGCGCCGTTCCTCGTGTTCGACGATGCCGATGTCGATGCCGCGATCGACGGCGCGATGATCTCCAAATTCCGCAACGGCGGCCAGACCTGCGTATGCACCAATCGCTTCTATGTGCAGGACGGCGTCTATGACGCGTTCGTGGAGAAGCTGGCCAAGCGCGTCTCGGCCATGAAGGTCGGCTACGGTCTGGACGAAGGCACCGAAGTCGGCCCGCTGATCGACGAAAAGGCGGTCGAGAAAGTGGAAGAGCATCTGGAGGATGCGCTTGCGGGCGGCGCGAAAGTTCTCGCAGGCGGCCAGCGCAACGAACGCGGCGGTTCGTTCTTCAACCCCACCGTGGTTTCAGGCGTTAAGCCGGACATGAAACTGGCGCGCGAGGAAACTTTCGGGCCGCTCGCGGGCGTGATC
>Ga0209050_1000429_pt1 | contig 77085 bp, 58 predicted proteins | sample Araplavi_mTSA_r2_FD_184276 | JGI IMG/M metagenome (GOLD analysis project Ga0209050, IMG submission 184276) | Arabidopsis root microbial communities from North Carolina, USA - plate scrape MF_Cvi_mTSA_r2 (SPAdes) (version 2) | ecosystem: Host-associated > Plants > Roots > Endosphere | place: USA...
GGACCGTGCGTGTTGGTGAAGTCGACGCTGAGCGCGTAGCGCCCGCCCTTCGATGCGCGCCACGTACGCGGCCATTCGCCCGCGATGGTGGCGTCGTCGCCGACGCAGCGCGTGGGCGAATGCAGCGATTCGATGCCGTTCTCCACACGCGTCATGCTCATGCATTGCCGCGCGGCCTGCTTCGGCAGGTTGACGGTGCGCGCCTGCGGTGAGGCATCGCCGCGCAGCGCGCCATCGACGTAGAGGCGTTGTTGCGCCGGCACGTCGATGCGCCAGCCTTTGCCGTCCTGCACAGGCGTGGGCGCATCCGGCGAACGCGGCGCGAATGCGGCGGCGTCGAGCGATGAAGCCTTCATTCGCGCGACGACACGCTGCGGCACCAGATGCACCGTCTCGCGGGAGCCGACGCGTTCGATCTTCCCCGCCACCAGCAGGTCGCCTTCGATCGCGGCCGGGCGGACCAGCACGACCTCACGCTCCGGCATTCGCAGCGCGATGCGGTCGCGATCGCCGAACAGCATCGGCACGACCGACGCCGGAATCTTCGGCGAAACCGCGCCATCCGGCCCGATCCCGAACACGCCTTCCATCACCATCTGCAGATAGCCCGCGACCGACCACAGCTGCCGCGGCGAATTCACGACCGGCCCGCTCAGCGCGCCGTCGTCGACGTGCACGGCCTGCGTGGTCAGTTCGTAGTTCTCCATGTTTGAGCCCGCCAACGCCGCGCCGCGCATCAGCGAGCGGATCTCGGCCGCGATGCGATCCGCATCGTCGAGCTTGCGCGCCGCACGCAGCGAATACGCCGACACGAACGGCCAGATCGCACGGTTGTGATAGATGGCGATGTCCGGCTGCTGCGGCCAGATCACCGGGCTGCCGGATTCGAGCCTCGGATAGTTCGACAGCGCACGACGGGCGTGCGCTTCCGGCGCGATGCCGCTGTCGATCAGCAGCGAGAGGCCGAGCAAGTCGTAGGCCTCGAACGGCACCGGATGCGCGGCGGTGCCGATGTAGCTCATGTACAGGCCGCGATCCTCGCGCCAGAAGGCGCGCTCGATCGCCGTCGCAAGCGATGTTGCCTGCGCCGCGTACTCGTCCGCGCGCGCGTCGCCGCGCTGGCGCGCCATGCCTTCGGCCAGGCGCAAGGCGTCGTAATGCAGCACGTTGGTCGACAGTGCGAACGATTGCGCGAGGAACGCGACGTCGTCCGACGTCCAGCGCGGGTAGGTCTGTTCGCGCCAGTCCAGGAACGACGTCTCGCCGCGATACAGCCCCGTCGCATCGTCGAAAACGAACTTACGGTCCTGCGAGAGCGTATCGGTCAGCGCGTGCCAGACCTCATCGTCGAACCGCTTCGCATCGGCATCGCCGGGCCTCGCATCGACCAGCCCGCGCGCGGCGAGGAACCACACCACGCGATCGCTGCTGATCGGCCAGCTGCCGCCCGAGCCGGTGTCCTGCACCACGTATTGTCCCTGCGGCTCGCCTGCGCGCAGGTCTGACAGCTTGAAGCGCAGGGCATTGCGCGTGCGTTCCGGACGCAGCTTCGCCAGCGCCAGGTCGGCGGCAAAGGAGAGATCGCGCGTCCACACGTAACGCCACTTCTCGCCGGTTTCGAAACAGGAACAGGGAATCGGCCGGCCGTTGTCGTAGGCATTGTCGGAGATCGATTCGACCTGCGCCTTCGTGAGTTCCGCCTGCGCGAGGGCGAACAGACCGTCGAACATCGGGCTTGCGGTCTCGCTGCGCATCGGCTGCGTGGGAACGCGCACCGCGGCACCGGCGCCGGGCTGCAATCGCCAGCCTTCGCCGTCGGCCTGAATGCGCACCGTCGCGCCTTGCCATTGAATCGAATCGACCCACGCGACATCGGCTGCCATGCACGCGCCGGTGGCGAAAGCCAGCGCGATGGCGAGCGCAATGCGTGGCGAGCGGCGCATCGGCGGCGCCGGGCGGGCTTGTTTCATGCAGCATCCCCAACTCGATGGCCCATGGTAGTCGGCGGGGCCGGCGGGGGCTGCGCTTGCATACGTATTCATGGCCGTTGGCCGATCCAGGCGATGCCCGACGGGGACGCACCGTGGAATAGTGCACGCCATCGCGCGCCCGGGGCGCGCGTCCGGTTCGGCATGGACGACACGGCAGACACACGCAGGGCAGCGTCGGGGACTCAAGGCAGATGGCGGCAGTCGGCAACGCGAAAGACACGAACTGGTGGCGGGGCGCGGTGATCTACCAGATCTACCCGCGCAGCTTCCTGGACACCAACGGCGACGGCGTGGGCGACCTGCCAGGCATCGAGGCGCGGCTGGACTACGTCGCCAGCCTCGGCGTGGACGCCATCTGGATCTCGCCGTTCTTCAAGTCGCCCATGGCCGACTTCGGCTACGACATCGCCGATTATCGCGACGTCGATCCGCTGTTCGGCACGCTGGACGATTTCGACCGCCTGCTCGCGAAGGCGCATTCGCTCGGCATCCGCGTGATGATCGACCAAGTGCTCAGCCACACCTCGATCGAGCACGCATGGTTCAAGGAAAGCCGTGAAAGCCGCGACAATCCGAAGGCCGACTGGTACGTGTGGGCCGATGCGAAGCCCGATGGCACACCGCCCAACAACTGGATGTCGCTTTTCGGCGGCGTCGCGTGGCAGTGGGAACCGCGCCGGCAGCAGTATTTCCTGCACAACTTCCTGGCTTCGCAGCCGGACCTGAATTTCCACAATCCCGCCGTGCAGGCCGCGACGCTCGACAACGTGAGGTTCTGGCTGGATCGCGGCGTGGACGGCCTGCGCCTGGACGCGATCAACTTCTGCTTCCACGACACGCAGCTGCGCGACAACCCCGCAAAGCCGCTGGAATTGCGCACTGGCCGGGGTTTCAGCCCGGACAATCCGTACGCGTTCCAGTACCACTGGTACAACAACACGCAGCCGGAGAACATCGCGTTCCTCGAGGAACTGCGGGCGTTGCTGGATCGCTATCCCGGTGCGACGACGCTGGGCGAGATCTCGTCCGAAGACTCGCTCGCGACGATGGCCGAGTACGTCAACGAACGCCGCCTGCACATGGGTTACAGCTTCGAGCTGCTGACCGACGACTCCAGTGCGGCGTACATCCGCGGCACGGTCGAGAACCTCGAAGCGAAGATGCAGGAGGGCTGGCCGTGCTGGGCGATTTCCAACCACGACGTGCAGCGCGCGGTGACGCGCTGGAACGCGGGCGGCGCGTACGACGCCGACCTCGCGCGCCAGCTTGTGGCGCTGGTGTGCTCGCTGCGCGGCTCGGTGTGCCTGTACCAGGGCGAGGAACTGGGCCTGACGGAAGCCGAGGTTCCGTTCGAATCGCTGCAGGACCCTTACGGCATCACCTTCTGGCCGACCTTCAAGGGTCGCGACGGATGCCGCACGCCGATGCCGTGGAACGATGAGGACAACGGCGGTTTCAGCGCCGCGCGCCCGTGGCTTCCGGTGCCGGCCGAGCATGGCGAACTGAGCGTCGCGGCGCAGGATTCGCGCACCGATTCGGTGCTCAATGGCGTGCGTCATCTGATGCAGTGGCGCAAGTCGCACCCGGCGCTGGTGACCGGCGACATCGCCTTCCTCGACGCGGACGAACCGGTGCTCGCGTTCACGCGCCGCTGCGCGGACGAGTCGATGCTGGTGGTGTTCAATCTCTCGGCGAAGCCGCAGACGTGGGCGGCGCCGGCTGCGCTGGGCGTGCTGAGTCCGCTTGCCGACCACGGCCTGCGCACGGGCGAACTGCGCGACGGCACGCTGGCACTGCCGCCGCGCGGCGTGTTCTACGCGCGACTGGATTGACCGACGCAATGCGCATCCGTCGCTGCATCGGCCTGCTTTCCGCCGCGTGCGCGTTGTTGATCGCGCAGGCGGCCACGGCCATCGAGCCGCTGACGCCCGCACCCGTTCAGGGCGATGTCGTCGTCGAGCCGTTCGCGCTCGAGGCCACGTCCTTCGCGCCCGCGGGCATGAAGACCACCGTCTATCTGCCGCCGGATTACGCCAGCGGCACGCGGCGTTATCCGGTGCTCTACATCAACGACGGGCAGGATCGCGAGGCGGTGAAGCTTCGCGAAACGCTCCAGCAGCTCATCGCTTCGGGTCAGATCCGCGCGCCGATCGTCGTCGCCATCGACATGCCGCCCGATCGCATGGGCGCGTATGGATTGTCCGATCGCAAGGCGGGCGCGAATCTCGTCGCGAAAACACGCTATGGCGGCATCGGCGCGAACGCGCATGCGTATTCGGAATGGCTCGCGCACACGCTGGTTCCGGCGATCGACACACGCTACCGCACGCGCACCACGCCCGATGCGCGTGCGATCGTGGGCTGGTCGCTCGGCGGGCTCAACGCGTTCAACCTTGGCTGGCAGTATCCGGAGCTGTTCGGGCGCGTGGGTGCGTTTTCGCCTTCGTTCTGGCCTGCCTCGGACACGACCGACGACGCCAGCATGCAGCGCACGCGCATGGCGCAGCGGATCGTCGATGCGAGCGAACCGCGCAACGGCGCGCGATGGTTCTTTGCGGTGGGCACGGCGGAAGAAACGGCGGACCGCGACGGCGACGGCGTCAACGACGCGGTGGACGATACGCGCGACATGCTCGAAGGCTGGAACGCCGACGCAGGCGGCATGAAGGGCCTGCGCCAGCTCGGCTACAGCACCAACGACGATTACGCGGCAAAGGCCACACGCGCCGATGCATCCCTGTACCTCCTGCCCGGTGGCAGGCACGAACAGGCGGCCTGGGCGCGGATGTTGCCGGTGTTCCTGCGGTGGGCGTACGCGGTGAATGCGCCCGCGCTGCAGGCGACAGGAAGCGTCGACAGTTACCAGGACGTTCCCTCGGCCTACGTTCCCGCACGCAATATCGATGTATGGCTGCCGCCGTCGTACGCGACGCATCCGAAGCGGCGCTATCCCGTGCTGTACATGCACGACGGCCAGAACCTGTTCGATCCTTCCATGTCCTTCACCGGCATCGACTGGGACGTCGACGGGACGATGACGAACTTGATCGATGCGCATCGCGTGCGCGAGGCGATCGTGGTGGCGATCTCGAACACGCCGTTGCGCGGAAACGAGTACATGCCGGCAAAGGCTGCGTCGCTCGAACAGCGCGCGTATGTATTGTCCGACGGCTACCTGCGTTTCATCGTCCAGGAACTCAAGCCGGCCATCGATGCGACGTACCGCACGAAGCCCGCGCGCGAGGACACGATGGTGATGGGATCCAGCATGGGCGGCCTGATCTCGGCCTATGCGATGAGCGAGTATCCGGACGTGTTCGGCGCGGCCGGCGGGATATCCACGCACTGGCCCGCCAACGACGGCGCCGTCATCGACTACCTGGCCGCGCACCTGCCCGCGCGCCGCACGCACCGCTTCTATTTCGACCACGGCACCGCGACGCTCGACGCCGGTTACGCGCCTTACCAGCAGCGCATGGACGCGATCCTGCGCGAGGCCGGGTGGCGCGAGGATCGCGCATTCATGAGCCGCGAATTTCCTGGCGCCGAGCACAACGAACGCGCCTGGCGCGACCGGCTCGAGGTGCCGCTGCAGTACCTGCTCGGGCGCTGAAGGACCAGCGCTGACCGACATGCTCCCGCGCACGCGCGCGGGTGTGGTGCCGTGCGTCCGGGAAAACGCTTGCACGCGGATTTCCGCGATGTTCGGGGCGATGAATACGTATGCAAAGGACTTTGTGCGGGGATGGGCCGAACTACCATCGCCGCTACGTACTGAGGGGTTTTTCTTTGCCGACTCGGGCGCGGGCTCCCGGCTAGCGCGACAGATGTCGCGACGTACGCGGGCCGACACAAAACGACTAGAACCGATTCTTAGAAACCCGATTCTTGAAAAATCGATCCGTGGGAGGGGAGATGCAACTCAAGCGCAATCTGCTGAGCGTGGCGCTCGCATCGGCAACGATGCTGATCGCTTTCGGCGCACAGGCACAGGTCGCCACGCAGGCGCCGGAAGGCGAGCCGTCGCGTACCGACGAAACCAAGACGCTCGATTCGGTCGTCGTCACCGGCATCCGCGCCGGCATCGAGACCTCGATCGACACCAAGAAGGAATCGACGTCGATCGTCGAAGCCATCTCGGCCGAAGACATCGGCAAGCTGCCTGACGTGAGCATCGCCGAATCCATCGCCCGCCTGCCCGGCCTGTCCGCGCAGCGCGTGGGCGGTCGCGCGCAGGTGATCAGCGTGCGCGGCCTGTCGCCGGACTTCGCCACCACGCTGCTCAACGGCCGCGAGATGGTGTCCACCGGCGATAACCGCAGCGTCGAGTTCGACCAGTACCCGGCCGAGCTGATGAGCGGCGTGACCGTGTACAAGACGCCCGATGCCGGCCTCGTCGGTCAGGGCCTGTCGGGCACGATCGACATGAAGACCGTGCGTCCGCTGGACTACGACAAGACGGTGATCGCGGTGAGCGGCCGTTACCAGCGTAATTCGCTGGGCGATGCCGGCAACGCCGACGGCGACGGCAACCGCATCAATGCCGCCTACATCGGCCAGTTCATGGACCGCACGCTGGGCTTCTCGATCGGCTATTCGCATACCGAGCTGCCGATCCAGGAAAACCAGGTCGGCCTGTACGAGCCGTGGAGCCAGACTACCGATTCCACCGGCGATCATTTCCGCAACGGCGTGCCGGCGGGTGTGTACTTCTCCGACGGCATCAAGGCGCTGCGCCGCACGGGCGAGGTCGAACGCGACGCCGTGATGGCGACGCTGCAGTACCGTCCGTCCAACGACTGGACCAGCACGCTCGACCTGTTCCACACCAAGGCCGACCAGGAAGACACCGCCAACCAGTTCGAAGTGAACCTGGGCGGTTACAACGGCGGCTTCGATCCGGTGCCGGTGATGGTCAACCCGCAGGTCAACAGCGACGGCACGTTCACCGGCGGCACGATCCTCAACGTCTATCCGCTGGTGCGCGGCATGTACCGCAAGCGCGAGGACAAGATCGACGCGTTCGGCTGGGCGAACGACTTCAACGTCGGCCAGGTGCGCATGAAGGCCGACATCGGCTGGTCGCGTGCCGAACGCGAGGAACTGCTGCTGGAGAACAACACGCAGCAGATCCCGCGCCCGCAGCTGGACAACCTCGGCCTCGCGTACAACAGCGACGGCTTCTCGTGGCTGGTGCCGGGTCGCGATTATTCGAACCCGGAAACGCTGTTCCTCACCAACACGATCTACGGCTCCGGCTACGGCAAGGTGCCGCGCGTCGAGGACGAGCTGAAGACCTACACGCTGGCCGCGTCGCTGCCGACGCCGCAGTTCGCGAGCGGTTTCCTGTCCGACATCGACGTCGGCCTGAACTACGCCGACCGCGAGAAGCAGAAGACGCAGCCGGAAGGCAACATCAACCTCGGCGCGCAGGGCGACACCGCCATCGCGCGGGACCTGCAGTACGGCCTGGTGAACCTGGGCTTCGCGGGCATGGGTTACATCCCGGCGTGGAACGTACCGGCGGCGGTCGCCCGTTACATGAGCTTCGAGCCGGTGGACAACCTGTCCTACCTGATCCCGAAGGCATGGACGGTCGACGAGAAGCTCACCACCGGTTACGTGAAGGGCAACATCGACACCGAATGGGGTTCGGTCGGCGTTCGCGGCAACATCGGCGTGCAGATCCAGCACGCGGACCAGTCCTCGCGCGCGAACTTCTTCGATTCGACGCAGCCCGCGGGCCAGGAAGTGCAGCCCTACGAGAACGGCAAGACGTACACCGACTACCTGCCGAGCATGAACCTGGCGTTCCTGTTCGCGCATGACCAGACGTTGCGCGTCGCGCTGGCACGCCAGGTCGCGCGTCCGCGCGTGGACCAGCTGCGTGCTTCGCTGGAGTTCGGCGTCGATACCGCAACGGGCAAGCCCGGCGCGAGCGGCGGCAACCCGGAACTGGATCCGTGGCGCGCCAACGCGTTCGACATCTCCTACGAGAAGTACTTCGGCACCAAGGCCTACGTGGCCGCCGCGTACTTCTACAAGGACCTGCGCAGCTACATCTACACGCAGACGAACGACAACTTCGACTTCTCGGCCTTCGTCGCCGACTACGTCCCGCCGGCCGGTTCGCCGCCCGCGCAGACGACCGGCAACTTCACCGCTCCGTACAACGGCAAGGGCGGCATGCTGCAGGGCATCGAGCTGAGCGCATCGCTTCCGCTGGACATGCTGTGGGCGCCGCTGGAAGGTTTCGGCATCGTCGCCAGCGCCAGCTTCAACGACAGCGACATCAAGATCCTGGATCCGGAAAGCGCCAGCAGCGTGGGTAGCGATCCGATCAGCCTGCCGGGCCTGTCGGACGAGGTGTACAACCTGACGGCGTACTACGAGCGCTCCGGTTTCGAAGCGCGCCTGAGCCAGCGCAAGCGTTCGGACTTCATCGGCGAGATCGGCAACTTCGACGGCAACCGCACGCTGCGTTACGTGGTGGGCGAGGACCAGGTCGACGCGCAGATCAGCTACAGCTTCGGCGAAGCCAGCTCGCTGGCCGGCCTGACGCTGCTGTTCGAGGCCAGCAACCTCACCAACTCGCCGTACCAGACCTATGCGGGCACGAAGGATCGTCCGCTGGAGTACATCGAGTGGGGCCGTACGTACCTGGTCGGCGTGAACTACAAGTTCTAAGCCGCAGGTCCCGATCGCCCTTCGCGGCGTTCCGCAGAACCCCCGCCGGTGACGGCGGGGGTTTTGTTTTTGTGGGATCGGTCGGAAGCGGTGCTGCGCAGTGCGTGTGCGTTGGTCGCAGCCGGGCGTTACAGCCCGAGCCAACCCGCCACGACCGCCCGCGCCTCGTCGACGCCCTGCTTCGACTCGCCCGAGAACGCCTGCACGCTCACCGTATCGCCGAAGGCGCTGAAAAGCTCGCGCTTCACCGCATGCAGCGTCTGCGACTGCTGCCCGCGTCCGAGCTTGTCGGCCTTGGTCAGCAGCGCATGCGCCGGCAGCCCGCGTTCGACCGCGTACCCGAGCATCTGCCGGTCGTAGTCCTTCAGCGGATGGCGGATGTCCATCACCACCACCAGGCCCTTGAGCGCCTCGCGCGTGCGGAAGTACTGGTCGATGAAGGCCTGCCAGTGCGCCTGCAGGTCCTGCGGCACCTTGGCGTAACCGTAGCCTGGGAGGTCCACGAGGAACCGCTGCGGCGAGACTTCCGGCGGCGTCATGTCGAAGAACACCAGCTGCTGCGTGCGGCCGGGCGTCTTGGACACGCGGGCGAGCGCGTTCTGCTGGCACAGCGCGTTGAGCGCGCTGGACTTGCCCGCGTTGGAGCGGCCGGCGAAGGCGACCTCGAAGGCGCCATCGGGCGGAAGCTGCTTGTGGTTGTGCGCCGACAGCAGGTAGCGGGCGCGGACGAAGGGATTGGCCATCGCATAAGGATCGCACGGGCGCGCGGAAAACCCGGCGCGGCGTCGCGCATCGACGCGAAAATGCCCCGCGATCGCGCCAGACCGTGGACTGCGACCGCTTCCGGCACGTCGCGCGCGTTGACCGCTTCCGGACCGCCGACGATAATTCCGCGGTTCCGGCGTCCGTCCCGGCGGTACGCCTCATCTGTGTTTCGGAGCCCAGCTACATGAGCCAAGCCCGCATCCTCGGCATTGTCGGCGTCGTCGCATTCGCGGCCGCCGCCGTTGCCTATGCCCAGACCACCGTTACCCCGGTCCCGAACAACGCGCCGGTCCAGCAGGCGCCGCTCAATACCGCGCCGGAAAAGACCGTGTGGGGCGATGCGAAGGCGGGTGCGACCAAGGCGGGCACCTGCGCCGCGTGCCATGGCCTGGACGGCAACCCGACCGACCCGCAGTACCCACGCCTGGCCGGCCAGAGCGAGCGCTTCATCGCGCACCAGATCGCGCTGTTCAAGAGCGGCGAGCGCAACACCGGCATGGCCGCGGTGATGAAGCCCTTCGCCGACGCGCTGACCGCGCAGGACGCCCGCGACATCGGCGCCTACTTCGCCACGCAGAAGGCGGGCGCGGGCGTCGCCGACGACACGGCCATCGCCACCGGCCCGAACGCCGGCAAGAAGTACTTCGAGATCGGCCAGCAGCTGTTCCGCAACGGCGACCAGGCGCGTGGCATCCCGGCATGCATGGCGTGTCACGGCCCGGACGGCGCCGGCAACCCCGGCCCCGCCTACCCGCACGTCGCCGGCCAGCAGGCCGCCTACGTCCAGCGTCGCCTGGAGGAGTACCGCGCCGGCACGACCGTGCAGCGCGATCCGCACCTGTTCAACATCATGGCTACCGTGGCCAAGCAGCTGACCGACGAGGAAATCGGTTCGCTGTCGAGCTACCTGCAGGGCCTGCACCCGAGCCGCGACGACGTGGCCGTGGCCACTGCCCCGGCAGCGGCCGCTCCTGCGGCGGCCCCGGCAGCTCCGGCAGCCGCGCCCGCCGCGGCTCCGGCCGCTCCGGCGGAGAAGCCGGCCGAGCCGACCACCGGCTCCTGAGCCGGTGAACTTCCGCCGGTGACCGGGGTCGTAGGCGGAGTTCATGGAGTTGCCTGTTGCGCCGGCCGTGTCTCCACGGCCGGCGCTTTCGTTTCCGGCCCACCCTTTCGAGAACGCCGATGACCCGCCGCCCGCTGCTCCGTTCGCTCGTCCTGCTCGCCCTGCTTCCCCTCGCCGCGCTCGCGGCCACGCCCCAGCCAGCCCTCACGGAAGGGACGGACTACGAGGTGATCGAAGGCGGGAAGCCGTTCGCGCCGGTGAAGGGGAAGGTCGAGGTGGTCGAGGTCTTCGGCTACACCTGCCCGCACTGCGCGCACTTCCAGCCCAAGGTATCGGCCTGGGCGCGCAAGAACGCGAAGACGGTGAACTTCATCCCGATGGCGGCGCCGTTCGGCGGTTCCTGGCAGCCCTACGCGCAGGCCTATTACGCCGCGCAGGTGCTGGGCGTGGCGAACCAGAGCCACGACGCGATGTTCCAGGCGCTGCATGTCGACGGCACGCTGCCGCTGCGCAATGCCTCGCCCGGCGAGATCGCGCCCTTCTACCAGCGTTACGGCGTGGATCCGGCGAAGTTCCAGGCGACCTACGACGGCCCCGAGGTCGCAAAGCGCATCGAGGACGCCAGCCAGTTCATCCGCCGCAGCGGCGTGGAAGGCACGCCGACGCTGGTGATCAACGGCAAGTACCGCGTGATCGGGCACGACCTCGACGACGTGCTGCGCATCGCCGATCAGCTCGTCGCGCGTGAACGCGACGGCAAAACGCGCTGAGTCGAGTGCCACCGGCCCCGCGTGGCCGGTATTCTTGCCTGTGCCCCGCCGGTCGGCCCGACGCCGCCCGGCCCCCGCTTTCCCGACCTTTGCGGAGATTGTCTGCATGAATTCGCGTCTGCCCCATCTGGCTGTGGTCCTGACCGGACTGCTGGCCCTGTCCGCCTGTTCGAAGCAGGCCCCGGCCCCGGCCGAGAACGCCGCTCCGGCCGCGCCGACGGCGCCTGCCGCCCCGGCTGAAACCGCTCCGGCTCCCGCCGCCCCGGCAGCCCCGGCCGAGACCGCCGCCGCTCCGGCCCCGGCTCCCGCTGCTGCGGCCACGCCGCCGGAAGGCCCGGCGCCCGTCGCGGGCACCGATTTCGTCGAGGTCGCCGGCGGCCAGCCGTACGAACCCACCGGCGGCAAGATCGAGGTGGTCGAAGTGTTCGGCTACACCTGCCCGCACTGCGCGCACTTCGAGCCGCTGGTCGAAGCCTGGAAGGCCAAGCAGCCGGCCGACGTGAAGTTCGTCGCGCTCGCCGCGCCGTTCGGCGGTTACTGGGAACCTTATGCGCGCGCGTTCTACACCGCGCAGACGATGGGCGTGCTCGACAAGACGCACCAGGCGGTCTTCAACGCGATCCACGTCGACAAGACGCTGCCCGTGCAGCCGCTGCCGACCAACGAGCAGATCGGCTCGTTCTACGCCAAGTACGGCGTCGACGGAAAGCAGTTCGCCAGCACGATGTCGAGCTTCGCCATCGAAGGCAAGATGAAGCGCGCCGGCCAGTTCATCGCGCGCAGCGGCGTGGATTCGACGCCGACGATGGTGATCAACGGCAAGTACAAGGTCACCGGCAAGGGCTTCGAGGACACGCTGCGGATCGCCGATCATCTGATCGCGCAGGAGCGTGCCGCCAAGGCCGGCGGCGCCAGCCAGTAAGCGAACGCACGATCGCATGGACACCCGCCGGCTCCGCCTGCTCAGCGCGAACATCCAGGCGGGGTCCAGCACGCGCGGCTATCACGATTACGTGGCGCGCAGCTGGTCCCACGTGCTGCCGGCCGGCAACAAGCGCAACAGCCTGGACGCGATCGCGCAGTTGGCCGGCGAGCACGACATCGTCGGCCTCAACGAAAGCGATCCGGGCAGCCTGCGATCGGGTTTCACCAACCAGACGCATTACCTTGCCCAGCGCGCTGGCTTCGATTACTGGAGCCACCAGCCGAACCGGCGCGTCGGCGGCGTCGCCTCCAGCGCGAACGGCCTGCTGAGCCGGCTGGAGCCGCGCGAAGTCATCGACCACGCCCTGCCCGGCCGCATCGGCGGGCGCGGCGTGCTGCTCGCGCGCTATGGCGAAGGCGACAAGGGGTTGCTGATCGCGGTGGCGCATCTTTCGCTCGGTGCGAATTCGCGCGCCGCGCAGCTGGGCTTCATCGCCGAACTGCTGCACGACCATCCCAACGCCGTGCTGATGGGCGATTTCAACTGCTCCATCGATCGTCCGGAAATGAGCGCGCTCTTCCGCAACACGCGCCTGCAACCGCCGGAAGGCGAAGTACACACCTTCCCGAGCTGGCGCCCGCAGCGCGCGATCGACCACATCCTGGTGGGCGATGGGCTCAAGACGTCGAATGCGCGTGCGCGGCCCGCGGCGGCTTCGGACCATCTGGCGCTCTCGATCGATCTGCACGTGCCTGACGGGGCGTTGCGGTAAGGACGTTGCGCTGATTCCGCCGGCCGATCAACGCTCAATGTGATCGAATGCTTCTGTAGCCGGGGTATGCGAAGCGCACCCGGGCTACAGGAGCGAAATCAAAAAAGAAACGGCCGGAGGCGAACCCCCGGCCGTTCTTCGTTTCGACTTCGGCTTCCTTCGGATTCCACGTTCGACTTCAACGACGGGCCAACCGCAACGCGATCAGCCCATCGCCTACATCAGAAGCGGTAATCCGCGCTGACGTACCAGAACGCGCCCGGCAGGTCGTACGTGCCCGCGTCGTAGCCGTTTAGCGAGCAGGTCAGGCAGACCGGCGGCTCCTTGCCGAAGACGTTGTTCACGCCAACCGTGAGCTTCAGGTTCTCCACGCCCGCATTGGTCCAGTTGAACTGGACGTCGTGGTACGTGGTGGAACCCAGCGTGTTGGTTTCCACGTCGCCCATGCAGCCCGGCGCGTTGGACACCGGGACGTTCGAGCACAGCTCGTCGACCGACGAGATGTAGCGGATCGTCCAGCCCACGTTGAAGTCATGCAGCGTCCAGTTGGTCTGGATGTTGGTCTGCCATTCCGGGATCGCGCTGTCGTTGACCTCGATGCCGACCTCGCGCTGCGAGCGGTTTCCGTCGACGTCCACGGCCTCGTAGTCGTTGACGAAGGTCGACTGCAGCGACGCGCTCAGACGGCCCCAGCTCCAATCCGGACCGGCCCAGTTGACCTTGAAGTCGGCGCCGTCGGTCTTGATGCGGCCCAGGTTGTCGAGGAAGTTCTCCGGCGGATTGAGGTTGCCGCCGGCGCCGCGCGTGAACGGCGTGCAGTTGACCGAACCCACGCCGCCTTCGCGAAGGCAGGTTTCCAGCAGCGCCTGGATGTCGCGCGCCTGGATCGCATCGTCGATCTTGTGGTGGTAGTAGCTCACCTCGAAATCGAGACGTTCCGCCCACGACTGGCCCGTCGCCCAGCTCGGCGCGTACACCACGCCGAAGGTGTAGCTGTCGGACTCTTCCGGCTGCAGATCCGGGTTACCACCGGTGAAGGTGGTGATCTGCGTGTTGGCCTGTTCGAAGTTCGGCGGTGCGCCCTGCGCCGCGCAGCCCGCCGCGAACGACGGATCGGCCGGGCCCGGGCTGCCGGTGGAGCCGCAGGGGTCGACCAGCGTCGCGCCGAACTGCGTCAGGCCGTACAGCTCGCCCAGGTTCGGTGCGCGGAAGCCCTGCGAGTACGTACCGCGGACCACGACGTCCTCGATCGGCTGCCAGCGGAAGCCGGCCTTGCCGGTCGTCGTGCTGCCGAAGGTGGAGTAGTCGGAATAACGGATCGCCGCGAGCAGGTCCAGGGTCGACAGCACCGGGAACTGGAACTCGGCGTACAGCTCGTCCACGTCGTACGAAGCGGACACGGGCGCGGCGAAGGAGTCCTGCGACTCGCCGCTCTGGCGCAGCGGATCGGGGTTGAAGTCGCCGCGGTAGCGACGATGTTCGACGCCCGTCGCGAAGCCGGCGGTGCGATCGCCGATGTTGAACATGTCGCCGGTGACGTTCGCCGACCACAGGTCGAGCTTCTGCTGCGAGGAGTCGATCTGGCGCGTGCGGATGTAGTTGATCATGTCCTGCGTCATCGGACGGCCCTGGCCGCCGAAGATGTCCAGCGGGACGCAACCGGCGACCTGCGCGCACACCGCCGGATCGCCCAGCGCGAGCTTGAGCTTGGCGACGTTGTAGCCGTTGAGGAATTCCTGCGTCGCCTTGTTATCGGCGTAGGCGTAGTTCAGGTCCCAGCCGAAGCTGTGCGTGCCCAGCGTGAACGTGCCGTCCAGGCCGGTGTTGAAGTACAGCGTGTCCACGTCCTGGTTGAAGATGCGCGGACCGACTTCCACCGGACGACGCGTCGCCACGAGGAAGTTGGAGTTCGCATCGAGCGTGTAACCGAACGGGTTGTACGGATTGGCCGCATCGATGCTGATGGTGTCGGCGATGCCGCCGGTGCCCGCGCCCGGGCCGACGAAGATCGGTTCCGGTGCCGCCTGGTTGGTCGAGGTGCGGTTGTTGTACAGGCCCTTGACGTGCAGTCGGGTGCTGTCGTTGATGTCGTAATAGACGCTGGCGAAGATCGACTTGCGCTTCTGCGGCGTCAGCAGCAGGTTGTAGGGCGCGAAGTTGAAGCGGTCGCTGCCGTCAAACGAGTTGTACGTGCCACCGTTGGGGTTGTTCGGATCGAACACCGGCGTGGTGGTGCCATTGTTGAGCGTGATGTCGTACCAGTTCTCGGTATCGGCATCGCAACCGCCGACGCCGGTGGTGGGACGGGTCGGATCGCAGAAGAAGAAACGGCCCTGCGGAATGCCCGAGCTGCCGCCGCGCACGCCGGTGCCCGGCGTCGGATAACGCGACTGCTCCCACGAACCGGAGCTGATTTCCTGCTGCTCGAAGTAGCTGGCGGTGAACACGGCCGACCAGCGCTCGCCATTGCCGCCAACCGTCAGGCTGGCTTCGGTGGTGTCGCCGCCGTCTTCGTACTCGCCGTAATAGGCGTGCACTTCGGCGCCGTCGAACTGGCGGCGGGTGATGATGTTGATCACGCCGGCGATGGCGTCGGAGCCGTAGATCGCCGAAGCGCCGTCTTCCAGCACTTCGACGCGTTCGACGATGGCCAGCGGGATCGTGTTGAGGTCCGCGCTGCCGCTCACGCCCGAGGCGGAGGACTCGTTGACCCAACGCACGCCGTCCACCAGCACGAGCGTGCGCTGCGAACCGAGGTTGCGCAGGTCGACCTGCGCCGAACCCGCGCCGATGCCGCCGCCGTCCGGCGGATAACCGAAGTTGCCGGAGGAATTGAACTTGGCGTTGAGCGCCTTGCCGCTGGAGGTCATCTGCTGGAGCAGATCGCCCACGGTCTGGAGGCCGGTCTGGTCGATCTTGGCTTTATCCAGCACGAACACCGGCTGGGCCGTAACCGCGTTGGTCTGCTTGATGCGCGAACCCGTCACCGTGATGGTGTCGAGCGTGGTGGCCGAGCCCTGCGGGGCCGGCGTGTCCTGCGCGGCCGCGAGGCCCGGCAGGGACAACAACAAGGACAACTGGATCGCTCGCGTGAGCGACTGGCGACGCATGGCTTTCATTACTCTCTCCCTCGAATGAATGAACAGCAGCAACGGCCGCCTCCCCTGCCCGGGCGGCACCCCAAAGTTGTAAACAATTCGTGAATCCGCCACAAGCGGCAAAGAGTCAGTCAACTTTCGGCACAGTGGCGGACATCTATGCCCTGGGCGGCGACCGGTTTGCCCCCCTTTGGCCGGACCTGGTCCTGAATCAGCCATGCGGCGGGAGCGAGGCTTGGGCGTTCCGGGCCACGGAGCGCCGCTCCTTCGAAGAAGAAGGTGGAGTTCGCCCATCGCGGCATCGCCGCCATCGGCCTGCGCTGCGATACATGCGGATCGACGCCTCATGCGTGCGCGGCACGCGCTAATACGCGATGGATACGCCGCGTTTCACGCACCCTTGACATCCCGCACGCACATAAAAAGGGAGATTCAGACCCGTCTGATGGCTGCACTTTCGGGCGACACATAGTCTGCGGTGGAAGCAAGACCTTTCACGACGAGACACCCCATGGGCTCGGGCAAACACTGGCATCGCCACCGGCTCGTCTGGCGGTGTCTGCTCATCCTCACCCTGCTCCTTTCCTGCGTCGCAGGCGCGCAAGCCGCCTCGGCGCGCAGCGTGCTGCCGCGTGCCGCCAGCAGCATCTCGCTGACACCGTCCGAGGAGGCATGGCGACGCGAGCACCCGGTCGTGCAGGTCGGTGTTTTCGCGGGCGATTTCGTGCCGTTCGAGGCCTGGCGCGGCGGCCGGCCGGAAGGCCTGGGGGTCGATTACATGCGCATGGTCGCCGCACGCGCGGGCATGCAACTGGAGTTCCATCCGTATACCGACTGGGACGCGGTGGCGCTGGGCCGTTCCGATCGGCCCGAGCCTTACGACCTGCTGCTGGCGCAACCGGTGATCGCGCAGCGCATGGAGCGTTTCCACATGCTGCGCCCGTACGTTTTCGCGCAGCAGATGATCCTGGTGGCGCGAAAGGGCGACGTGCGCATTCGCGATTCCGACGACCTGGAATCGGCGCGCCTGGTAATCGAACGCAGATTCCTGCTTCCCTCCAGGGCGCTTCAGGAACGCTACCCACGCGCGACGCTCGTCTACGCCGACGACGGCAGGCAGGCGCTGGACATGCTCGCGCGAGGCGAGGCCGACGCATACATCGGCACCACGCTTCCGCGCACGACCGCGCTGGTGCAGCAGCGGCAGGCGGATGACGTCGCGATCCTCGGACCGTTCGGGCTGCCGACGTTCGAACTCGCGCTGGCGGTGCGGCGCGACCACAACGACCTGGCCAGCATCCTGCGCAAGGCCGAGGCGACCATCTCGGACAGCGAACTCACGCAGCTGCGCATGCGCTGGGGCGCGGGAGATCGACCTTCCTCGCTGGCCACCACGCATGCGGTGGGCCTGAGCAAGAGCGAACGCGAGTGGATCGCGAGCCTGCCCGTGCTGCGCGTGGGCTATGAGGTCGACAGGTATCCGTACAGTTTCAGCGCGCGCGAAGGCGGCTTCGATGGCATCGCCGCGAACTACCTCGAACTGTTGCAGCGCAAGCTTGGCCTGCGCGTGGAGCTGGTTCCCGCGACCGACTGGAACAGCCTGCAACGGATGGCGCTGGCGCGTGAGATCGACCTCATCGCGACCGGCAGCTCAGGCGACATCGACGGCAACGAGATGGCGTTCAGCCGGTCATACGAAAGCTTCCCGCAGGTGATCGTCGCGCGTCTGCACGGGCCGGCCATCGCCAGTCCGTCCGATCTCACCGGACGCACGGTCGCCGTGCGCGACGAGCCCGGCGTGCTTGCGTCGCTGCACGCGCTGTTGCCGCAGACGGTGCTGCATCCGGTCGGCGGAAACGAAGCTGGCCTGGCGCTCGTCGACAGTGGCGATGCCGATGCGTACATCGGCACGCTGCCGGCGATCGATGCGTTGATCCGAAACCGCTATGCCGGCGAATTGCGCGTCGTCGGCCCGGCCGGATTCGATACCGAACTGGCCTTCGGCGTGCAGCGCCAGTACCAGGCGCTGATTCCGCTGATCGACCGCGTGCTCGACAACGTGCCGGAGGCCGAGCGCCAGTCGATCCGCGCGCGCTGGCTCACCACCGACTTCGTGTACGGCGTGCCGTGGCGCTGGGTGCTGCTGGCGCTGGCGGCCGTGTTGCTGGTGCTGAGCGCGATCGGCCTCGCCTACGCCCGCCTGCGTCGCGCGTCCAATGCGCAGGCGCGTGCCGAGTCGGCGCTCGCCGCGCAGTTGCAGTTCCAGCAGGCGTTGCTGGAAAACATTCCGTACGCGGTGTTCGTCAAGGATCGCGAAGGCCGCTATATCGCCGTGAACCGCGCGTACGAGGCGATGTTCGGCGTCGCGCGGGAACAACTGATCGGTCACACCGCGACGCAGAGCGCACACGTGCAGGACATCGGCAGCGAGATCCTGGCCGGCGAGGACGAACAGGTGCTCGCGACCGGAACCGGCACACGCCGCGAACTCACCCTTCCCGTGCGCCCCGGTCGCGACGGCGTGCAGCACGTCATCGTGTGGCGCCATCCGCTCGCGATGTCCGATGGCGGTCCGCCGCGACTGATCGGCACGATCGTCGACGTGACCGAGATCCGCGAAGCCGAAGCCCGCGCGCGCGCCTCGGAACAACGCCTTCAGGACATCACCCAGGCCATGCCGGGCACGGTGTTCCAGTTCCGCGTGTCGGCCGATGGCAAACGCGGTTTCACCTACCTCGCGGGCGACACGCTGGGCCTGCTCGGCCTGTCGGTGGACGAGCTGATGTACGACGCCTACGCGCTGTTCAAGCACCTGCCGCAGGAAGAGCAGCGGAAGGTGTCGCTCGCCGTGAAGACCGCGGTGGAGACGCTCAAGCCGGTTCCGGCCTTCGACGTCCGCACGCTCAGCGACGGCAAGGTGCGCTGGCTTCGCACCGAGGGTGGTCAGCCACGCCGCCTGCCCGATGGCTCGGTCGAATGGAGCGGGTACTGGGTCGACACCACAGCGCTGCACGAGCAGGCCAAAGCGCTGGGCGAGGCCAAGGCGCAGGCCGAGGCGGCCGGTGCTGCGAAGGGCATTTTCCTGGCCGCGATGAGCCACGAGATCCGCACGCCGATGACCGGCGTACTGGGCTTGATGGAACTGATCGCACAGACGCGGCTGGACGCCGAGCAGTCGAACATGGCGACGATGGCGCGCGATTCGGCGCGTGCGTTGCTGCAGATCCTCGACGACGTCCTGGATTACTCGCGCATCGAATCCGGGCGTCTGGCCATCAGCGATGCGGATTTCGACCTGCGCGAACTGGTCGACAGCGTCGCCGGACTGTTCGGCGTGCGCGCGAAGGAAGGCGGCGTGAACCTGTACTCCATCGTCGACTGGCGATTGGCGACGCGCTTTCGCGGAGATGCGACGCGCATCCGCCAGATCGTCGCCAACCTGCTCAGCAATGCGTTGAAGTTCACCGCGCAGGGGCACGTCGCGCTGCACGTCAGGCTGCTCAATGAAACCGGCCTGGGCCAGCAGCTGCGCATCGAAGTCGCCGACACGGGCATCGGCATCGCACCGGACAACCTCGCCCGCCTGTTCCAGCCTTTTACGCAGGCCGAGGAATCGACCACGCGCCGTTACGGCGGCACCGGGCTGGGACTGTCGATCAGCCGCCGGCTCGCCGAAATGATGGGCGGCAGCCTGCACCTGGAAAGCGAAGTCGCCGTCGGCACGCGCGCGGTGTTCGACCTGTCGCTCGCGGTCGTGCAGCCGCTCCAGGGCAGGCCGGAATTCGAGGGCCGCACGACGGTCGTGTGCGTCGCCGATGAACTGCGCTCGCAGGAAATCTGCAACGGGCTGAGTTCGTTCGGTTTCAGCCTGATCGAAGCGGAGGCCAGCGATCTGGCCGACTTCGAAGCCGACGATATGGACCTGCTGTTCGCCGACCGCGGCGTCGTCATTCCCGCTGCGTTGATGCAGCGCCCGCGTGTCCGCGTCGTGAGCGACGATGTCGTCGCGCCACACGACGGGGAAATCCGGCTTGCGGGCGATCCGCAGACCACTCGTGCGTTGTGCCGCGCCTGCCATGACGCGCTCGGCCTGGCCGACAGCCAGGCGGGAGCGCTCGAAGCCGCGTCGTCACGCATATCGCGCGAAGCGCGCATCCTCGTCGCGGAGGATCATCCGATCAATCGTGCGGTCATCGGCCGCCAGCTGGAAAGCCTGGGCTACGTATTCGCGATGGCGACCAATGGCGAGGAAGCGCTGGCCGAACTCAAGCGCACGCACTACGACCTGCTGCTGACCGACTGCCACATGCCGGTGGTCGACGGTTATGCGCTGACGCGCGCGGTGCGCGCGTCGGAAGCCGGCGCCACGCACCTGCCGATCATCGGCCTGTCGGCCAGTGTGCTGCCGGAGCAGATCCAGCGCTGCCGCGAAGCGGGCATGGACGATTTCCTCGGCAAACCCATCCAGATGGATGCGCTGGCGGCGAAGCTGTCGTCGCTGCTGCTTTCGCCCGCGACGACGGGCGCGCCCTTTGTCGGTGGCGAGCCGGAAGGCCTGGATCGCCTGCGCGCGATGTACGACAGCGAAAGCGACTACCGCCGCATCCTCGGCGATCTGCTCGACATCAGCCGCGTGGAACTGGCGGAACTCGACGAGGCGATCGCAGATGGCGATCCCGCACGGCAACGCGAACTGTTGCATCGCATCGAAGGCGCGCTGGGGAAGAAGGCGGAGTCGTCCCGCAGCGTCGACGACGCGATCGGTTGATGCGGCCCTCAGCCGCCGATCAACAGGCTGGTGCCCACCAGCACGAGGAATCCCGCGAACACGCGCTTGAGCGTGTCGCCACGCAGGTAATGCGCCAGCCGCGTGCCGTAGGGAGCGGCGAACACCGACGCCGCCGCAACGCCAATCGCCGCAGGCAGGTACACATAACCCACGGCATGGTGCGGCAGGGCGCCCGCGGGCGCGTGCAGCGCGTAACCGACGGCGCTGGCCAGCCCGATCGCGACGCCGCACGCGGACGAAGTTCCCACCGCGCGCACCGGCACCACGCCGCGCCACACCAGCAGCGGCACTGTCATGCTGCCTCCGCCGATGCCGACCACCGCCGACATCGCACCGATACCCACGCCGGCCGCCGTCATCGGCGCGCCGCGCGGCGCGGGCACCTGCGTGTCGCCCACCGCGCGGGTGCCGCCGAAGATCAGCTGCGCCGCCGCGAGGAAGCAGTAGCCGGCGACAATCCAGCGCAGCGCGCCGTCGTCGATGTGCACCGCCAGCGCGCTGCCGAACCAGCCGCCTACCAGCAGCCCCGGCACCATCCACGCGACCGTCGGCCACAGCACGCTGCCGCGCTTCGCATGCGCGCGTGCGGATGCGGCAGCGGTCAGCACGATGCTCGCCAGCGAACTGGCCAGCGCCGCGTGCATCGCGGCGTCCTTCGGTATGCCCATGCCGGGCAACAGCCATGCCAGCGCGGCCACGAGGACCAGGCCGCCGCCCACCCCCAGCAGTCCGGCGAGAACGCCGGCGATCGCGCCAAGACCCAGGAACACGAACAGTGCAAGCAACATGGAAGCTCCAGGCTGAAACCGGATGCGATGGACATCATCGCGATCGAACCAAGCGCGACGGACGCGAGCACGCGGCGCCACGCGAACGACAACACGCTCCACAACACGACCGGCAATTGGAACCGTGCCTGACCATGGCACGCATCATGGAGACGGTCGCTTCACGATGCTGGGCTATAGTCCCGGCAATGGTCCCCCGCCCATTCATCATCGTACTCGCTGCGTGCAGCGTTGCCCTTGCGGCGTCTGCCTGCGCGCAGACGCCCGCGTCCACGCCTGCCGTTGCGATTCCGCCGCTGCCGCGGCCGCTGGCCGATCCGAAACTCGACCGCGTGCGCACCGCGCTGCAGGCCGCTGAATCCGGCCAGTTCAGCGCCGCTCAGTTCAGCGATCTCGCCCAGCATCCGCTTTATGGCTGGATCGAATACGCCTCGCTGCGTCGCGATATCGACAACCTCTCCCCGGACGTCGCCCAGAGCTTCCTGACCCGCAATCGCGGCCAGGCCGTCGCCGATGCGTTCCGCGAGTCGTGGATCTCGGCCGCCGCACGCCGCCAGGACTGGTCGTCCGTGCTGGCCGCGTGGAGCCCGTCGATCAAGGGCACGGCCCTGCGCTGCAATGAACTGGAAGCACGCCAGGCGATGGGCCGCAGCGACGCGCAGTGGACGCGCGATGCCCAGGCGATCTGGCGCACCGGCAAATCGCTGCCCGACGCGTGCGACTCGCCGATGGCGACGCTCGCCGTGCAGGGCGGCCTCACACCCGAACTGCGCTGGGAACGCATCGAGCTGGCCGCGGCCGAATGGCAGCCAGGCGTGATGCGCGCCGCCGCGCGCGGCCTGCCCGCGGACCAGTCAGCGCTGGCCAACGATTACGCCGCCTTCCTCGATACGCCGCATGAGCGAGCGCTCAACTGGCCGAAGACCGAACGCAGCCGCGAGATCGCCTCGCAGGGCCTGGCGAAGTACGGCAAGTCCTCGCCGGCCGGTGCGGAAGCGATCCTGCCTCGTTACGCCGACGCGCTCGGCCTGAGCGAGGCTCAGCGCGGCCGCGTGCTGTACCAGATCGCCCTGTGGACGGTGGCGTCCTACGAGCCCGAATCCGCGCGTCGCCTCAATGCCGTCCCCGCCTCCGTGTTCGACGACCGCCTGCACGAATGGCGCGTGCGCGAGGCGATGTCGCGTTCGGACTGGTCTTCTGCACTGGCGGCGATCCAGAAGATGGACGCCAAGCAGCGAAGCGACTCGCGCTGGACGTACTTCGAAGCGCGCTTGAACGAGATGGCCGGGCGCAAGGCCGAGGCCGAGCGGCTGTTCCGCCAGGCCGCAGCGAAGCCTGATTTCCACGGCTTTCTCGCCGCCGACCGCCTCGGCCAGCCGTATGCGCTGTGCCCGTGGCTGCCGGAAACCACAGCCGCCGCGCAGCAGGCCATCGCGCGCGATCCGGCGATGGTGCGCGCGATGGGCCTGTTCCAGCTCGACCGCATCGGCTGGGCCGTGCGCGAGTGGGACGATGCGCTGTCGCGTTTCAACGACGAGCAGCGACGCGTCGCCGTCGAGGTCGCGCAGGGCAACGGCTGGTTCGACCGCGCCGTGTTCTCGCTCAACAAGAACCCGGACGAATCGCGTCTGTACGGGCTGCGTTTTCCGCTGCACCACGAGGCGACGATCCGCCGCGAAGCTTTGAAGAACAACCTCGATCCGGCCTGGGTCGCGGCGGAAATCCGCGCCGAAAGCATCTTCTATCCGCGTGCGCGTTCGTCGGCGAATGCGATGGGCCTGATGCAGGTGCTGCCCGGCACCGGTTCCGGCGTCGCCAGCAGCATCGGCGTGCCGTGGGGCGGCGCCGACAGCCTGTACGACCCTGACACCAACATCATCCTGGGCACGGCCTACCTGCGGCAGCTCATGGACAAGTACGGCGGCCAGCCGTACCAGGTCATCGCCGGCTACAACGCGGGTCCGGCGCCGCTGGGGCGCTGGCAGGCGCAGCGGCCGGGCATGGATCCCGACTTCTGGATCGAAACCATCAGTTACAAGGAAACGCGCGAGTACGTCGCCCGCGTGCTGGCCTTCAGCGTGCTGTACGACTGGCGCCTCAACGGCGATGCGCTGCGGGTGAGCGATCGCCTGCGCGGCCGCATCGACGGAACGCGGACGCGCTTCGTCTGCCCCACGCCGGCCGCCGCACCCGCTACGCCCGCCGCAACACCGACGGCACCGGCGACACAATCCCGTCCCCGATCACAGCGTTGAAGCCCGCCGTCGCCTAGACTTTCCGCATGACACAACGTCACGTGGTGATCCTGGGCGGCACCGGCTTCGTGGGCCGGCATCTGGTTGCGCGCCTGTTGCAGGGCGGTGATCGCGTGACCGTGCTCAGTCGCGGCGTCGATGCCGGCAAGCGCCGCCTCAAGCCGCAGGGCGCGAGCCTGATCGAAGGCGACGTCGCCAACGCCGATTTCCTCTCCGCCGTGCTCGACGACGCCGACGCGGTGGTGAACCTCACCGGCATCCTCAACGAGAAGGGCGATCGCGGCGACGGCTTCGAGCGCGTGTTCGTCGGCATCACCGACGCCCTGATCGAGGCGATGCAGCGCATGGGCGTGCGTCGGTTGCTGCAGATGAGCGCGCTCAACGCCGGTCGCGGCGAGAGTCACTACCTGCAGGCACGCGGTCGCGCCGAGCAGCATGTGCGTGCCTCCGGCCTCGATTGGACGCTGTTCCGTCCATCGGTCATCGCCGGCCCCGGCGACGGATTGTTCTGCCGCTTCGACGGCCTGCTGAAGTTCGCGCCGGTGCTGCCGATCGGCCGCGCCGAAGCCCGCTTCCAGCCGGTATGGGTGGGCGATGTGGTGGAGGCGTACGCGAAGGCGCTCGACGAGCCGCGCAGCATCGGCCAGTCCTACGACCTCGTCGGCCCGGACGTGCTGACGTTGAAGCAGATCGTGAAGCTCGCAGCGCGCGGCCACGGGCGGCATCGCATGGTGATCGGGCTTCCGGCATCGCTGGGCAAATTGCAGGCCGAAGTCGGCGAATGGCTGCCCGGCAAGCCGATCAGCCGCGACAACTGGCGTTCGCTGCAGCTGGATTCGGTGAGCCTGGAAGACGGCCTGCGTCGTCTGAACCTGACGCCGACGCCAGTGGAACCCAAGCTCGGGCAGATCCTCGCCGGCTGCTGAGCCACACGGCTCTCGACAGGCGTACTCCACGAAACGCAAAGCGGCGGTGCGCTAGCATCGTCGGCCTGCATCGTTGGGAGACACGCACATGGGCCTGATCGACACCCTGCTCGGCCACGCGGGCGAGAAGCCCGTGGAAAAGCTCGCCGAGGAATTCGCACCGCTGCTCGCGCCGGGCGAAACGCTGCTGCGCGCGTTCGGCCTGATCCGCGACCTGATCGTCTTCACCGATCGCCGCATGATCCTGGTGGACAAGCAGGGCGTCACCGGCAGCAAGGTGCAGTACCTGAGCATTCCCTACCGCAGCATCGTGATGTTCTCGGTCGAGACGGCCGGGCATTTCGACATGGATTCGGAACTGCGCATCTGGCTCTCGGGCCAGGCTGCGCCGATCGCGCGCACGCTCGGCCGCGACAGCGGCGTGCGCGAGATCCTCGCGCTGCTCGCGCAGCACGCTCCGCGTTGAGCTCGATGAAGCCGGCTTCCATGAGGCGCTTCCTGGTCGGCGGCGCGGTCCGCGACCGCCTGCTGGGCCTGCCGCACGGCGACAACGACTGGGTCGTCGTCGGCGAAACGCAGGCGTCGATGGAAGCCGCCGGCTTCCGCGCGGTGGGCCGCGACTTCCCCGTGTTCCTCGATCCGGACACCGGCGAGGAGCACGCGCTCGCGCGCACCGAACGCAAGAGTGGGCGCGGTTATCGCGGCTTCGTGGTCGATGCCGATCCGGACGTCACGCTCGAAGACGACCTGCAACGCCGCGACTTCACCATCAATGCCATCGCGCAGGACGAGCACGGCACGCTCGTAGATCCTTACGGCGGCGCGCGCGATGTGCAGGCGCGCGTGCTGCGCCACGTCGGCCCGGCGTTCGCCGAGGATCCCCTGCGCGTGCTGCGTGCGGCCCGCTTCATGGCGCGCTTCGCCTCGCTCGGGTTCACCGTCGCGCCGGAGACGATGGCGCTGATGCGCGAAATGGCGGCGTCGGGTGAACTGGCCGAACTCACCGCCGAGCGCGTCTGGCAGGAAACGCGGCGCGCGCTGACGTACGCGACGCCGTCCGCGTTCCTGCGCACGCTGCACGACGCGGGCGCGCTCGCCGTCGTGCTTCCCGAGGTGGACGCGCTGTATGGCGTGCCGCAGCGCGCGGAATACCATCCGGAAGTCGATACCGGCGTGCATGTCGAACTGGTCTGCGACATGGCCGCGCAACTGGCGCCGGGCGACGATCTGATCGGCTTCGCCGCGATGACCCACGACCTCGGCAAGGCGCTGACGCCCGCCGACGTTCTGCCCAAACACCTCGGCCACGAATATGCGGGCCTCAAGCCACTGCGCGCGCTGTGCGATCGCCTGAAGGTGCCCACCGAGTATCGCCAGCTCGCCGAAGCGGCATGCCGCGAGCATCTCAACGTGCATCGCTTCGGCGAACTGCGCGCCAGCACCGTTTACGAACTGCTCGCCCGTTGCGACGGATTCCGCAAGCCCGCACGCATCGCGCAGATGGCGATCGTGTGCGAGGCCGACAAGCGCGGTCGTGCAGGATTGCAGGACGTTCCGTATCCGCAGGGCGAGGCGTTGAAGGCCGCACTGGCCGCTGCGATGGGCGTGCGCGCGGAGGATGTCGCGCGCGGCTTGAGCGGCCCGGAGGTCGGTGAAGCGATGAAGAAGGCGAGGATCCGCGCGATCGCGGAGGCCACCGGAAAGAAGCTGTAACGCTCATCGCTCCTGTAGCCCGCATAAAGCGCAGCGCGCCCGTGGAGCCACCGCCACCGCATCCCGGGTGCGCTCGCTTACCCGGGCTACGAAGCCAAGCACCGGAAAAACAAAACGCCGGACGACTCCCCAGCCGCCCGGCGCTTCCACCCTGTGCATTTTCGCGCGTCCGATCCCTCGCCCCCTGGCACCGGGATCTTCCGACTGCATCCGCGCCGCCGTTCAGGCCGGCATCGCGGAGCCAAGATACGTGAAGCTTCCGTTATGGAACCGGGACGCGATCACAGGATTCATCCCATCCATCGCGCCCGCACCGATCCGCGCGGCGCAACCGTGAACACGGTCGCACCGCGCGGCTCGTACATCGTCAGAACTCGTACGTCGCGCGCACGTACCACTCGCCGCCGTTGAAGCCGAACGGCGAGGACAGCGGGTACTTCGCGCCGAGGAAGGTCAGCGTGCTGTTGGTCTCGCGGTCGGGGTAGTTGTCGAAGACGTTGTTGCCGCCGACGGTGACGTGCAGCTTGTCCTGCATGAAGCTCACTGTCGCCGAGAGGTCGAACAGCCACTCCGAACCGAACTCGCCCTTCTCGCCGAAAGTGAAGTCCTCCCAGCTGTCGTAGTAGTTCGCACGCGCCGTGAAGTTCACGTTCCACGGCGAGCGCCAGTCGAACGTGATCACGCTGCGGTTGCTTGGCAGCTGGTTCTCCAGGTCCGCCACGCGTTCGGCGTCGATCACCGGCGTCGTCGTGCCCGGGATCACCGCGACGCTGTTCACGTCCTGCTTGTTGTAGCTGTGGCGGAAGTCGAACACGCCCGAGCCCATGTTGCCGAAGTCGGCGCGGTACACCGCCACCAGGTCGATGCCCTCGACCTTGCTGTCGAAGCCGTTGACGAAGTACGACACCTGGCGCAGCAGTTCCGCGCCGGGCACGCCGGCGTCGATCAGCGCCTGCTGCTCGGGCGAGCCGGGCTCGACGTTGATCGTCTGCAACGCGATGCGGTCGTCGACGTCGATGTTGTAGTAGTCCAGCGTAAGGCTGAATACATCGCTGGGCGACCACACGAAACCGGCCGAGTACGCCAGCGATTCCTCCGCCGTCACCGGCGTCGCGCCCAGCGCGATCGCCGCTTCGCTCGCCACCGGGAACGTTCCCAGCGGCACCAGGTTGCCGGAAGAATCGGCCGTGGTGGTCACGTCCAGCGTGTTGAGCTGGCCCGGCGTCGGCGTGCGGAAGCCGGTGTTGACGGTGGCGCGCACGGCAAAGGTGTCGGTGAAGGCGAAGCGCGTGGACACCTTCCAATCGAAGGTGCTGTCGAAGTTCGACGTGTCTTCATAGCGACCGGCGACGCCGACGGTCCAGTGTTCGACCACGTCGGTTTCAAGGTCGAGGTACGCCGCGCGGCTGTACTGGCTGAAATCGCCCGCCGCTTCCGGCGAGTCGCCCTGGAAGCCGTCCGAACCCACGCCGAACAGCGCGCCGGTCGGGCCGTTCTCCCACGAGGCCGTATCGCCCGGGCGGATCTTGTAGGTTTCCTCGCGCCACTCGGCGCCGAAAGCGACGTTGACGGGCGTGGCGAACACGTCGTTCTGCCATGGCCAGACGAAGTCGGCGTTGGCGCCGCGTTCGAGCTGCGTCAGATCGCCGGGTTCGAAACTCGTCGGGCTCAGACGACCAAGGCTCGGATTGATCGAGTTGGTCATCTTGTAAATCATGTGGTTCTCGCCCTGGCGCAAGCTCACGTCCCAGCGCAGGCTCGCGGCGGTTTCGCCCTTCGCACCGAACACGCCTTCGTAGTCGGTGATTTCCGCGCCGAAGGACGGCGTGTAGCCGCCAGGGAAGATCGGGTAGATCGGATTGAGCGCGACGAAGCCCGACGGGCTGGTCGGATCGGCCGTGACGAAATCGGCCGGATTCAGACCGCGTGCGCGGATGTCGTCGATGATCGACTGCGCCACCGGATCGGGCAGGCCATCGCCGTCGCCATCGACGAACAACGTGCCGCGCGGCGCGACGCCGGGCACGCCGACGGGCGTGCGGTAGAAGAAGCTGGAGTCGTATTCGGTGTCGGCGTAGCTGCCGAAGCCGTAAAGACTGACGCGCTCGTTGATCGCGTATTCGGCGTTGAAGAAGGAGCGGAAGCCTTCGCCATCCGGATCGCCCCAGCGCTGGCCGAGCCCTTCGAACGGCACCAGGTCGTCGCCGACCGCCGCGCCGACCTGCGCCGCGTCCGCACGCGGGATGCCGCGCGAGGTGTGGTCGGAATCGAAGTATTCGGCGGTCATGTTGAAGAAGCCACCGTCGCCGAGCTCAGCGCCGGCGTTGAACGAGGTGCGCCACTTGTCGCCATCGCCCTCGTAGGTCGAACCGTATTGCGTGTCGATGCGCACGCCGTCGGAGTAGTCGTTGAGCAGCACGTTGATCACGCCGGCGATGGCGTCGGAGCCGTACTGCGCGGACGAACCGTCGCGCAGCACTTCCACGCGCTGGATCGCGGCGGACGGGATCAGGCTGTAATCCACCGCCTGCGAGCCCTGGTTCACCGTGCCGAACGGTTCGACCTGCAGGTTCACCAGCGCCGAGCGATGGCGGCGCTTGCCGTTGATCAGCACCAGCGTCTGGTCGGGCGGCAGGTTGCGCAGGTTCGCCGGACGCACGAAGGCGGTGCCGTCGGCGATCGGGAAGCGCTGCGTGTTGAACGACGGCGCGATGTTGGCCAGCTGGTCGGTGAAGTCGGCCGAGGCCTGCTTCTCCAGGTCCGCCGGTCGGAAGACATCGACCGGGGACATCGATTCGGTGGGCGAGCGGCCCTGCACGCGGGTACCGGTGACGACGAGCTTGTCGAGGTCGACGGCTTCCTGGCGGGCAGCCGGGGCTGCGGCGGGAGCCGGGGGCTGCGCGGCATCCTGCGCGAAGGCGGCGGGTACGACAGCAGAAAACAGGGCGGCAGCGACGGCCGCGGCAAGGCGATGTCGGTTGGCAACGAGCATTGGCGGTTTCCTTACTCAGGGTGGGCGGACTCCCCCTGTCGAGCCCAGCCCGGAGCTTTAACCACCTCTTAACCTTTGCGCAATACCTACCGTCGATTTGCTAAATCTGGTTTTATGGCGAGCTTTTGTCCAAGTATGGCGCGCTCGACACACACGCCCGGGCGCCGGCATCGAATCCTACGATGCCGATCTTCGGATAAAAGGCTACTAAGACGCAGCAAAAGCGGCCAACCGCCGCCAACCCGGTCAGCGCCGGAATCGCCCTTCCATCCAGACGAGCAGCTCGCCGACCGGCGTCGGCCCCAGCATCAGGCCCGCCAGCACCCCGAGCGAATTGGCCAGCGCGTCAGCCGAGTCGGCCATGCGGGACACGGTCCAGGCGCCCTGGGCGAATTCGAGCCCTACGCCCAGCGCGATCAGCCCCGCCGCCGCGACCGCCTGCCCGCGCCGGTTCGCGAACAACATCACCGCGTAGGCGCTGAGCAACAGGTAGCCGATGAAGTGCTCGACCTTGTCGAACCCGTCCGGCACTTCCGGCAGGTCGTGCGCGGAGACGAGCGAGCCGAACACGACCGCGGCGATCATCGCGATCCAGATCGCCACCCACAGCGCCGGCCAGCGGAATTCGCGCAGCGTCGGGCCCTTGCCGGTCGTGGCCGCGCTCACAGGCGGAAGCTCAGGTCGCCGACGAGGAAGGCCGCGCCGAACTCGACGCCCTTCTCGAAGCCCATCACCTGGAAACGCTCGCCCATCTCGCTTGGCAGCGTGAGCCGCTTCACTTCCTGCGTGCGCTTGAGCCGCTCGCCCTCATCGGCAATGCGTTCGATGCGTTCCAGCACGCCGGCCAGGCCGTTGCCGAGCAGGAAACTCGCCTGCGAGCAGTAACCGGCGAAGTCGAAGCCCGCCGCGACGCCCGCCTCGGCCAGCGCGGTGAAGTCGACCGACGCGGTGAGGTCCTGCAGGCCCGGCCACAGAAGCGGTTCGCCGTGCATGCGATGACGGTAGTACGCGCGCAGCGTGCCGTCGTTGCGCTCGGGCAGGTAGAACTCGCCGCGCGAGTAGCCGTAATCGACGAACAGCATCGCGCCGTTGCGCATGCCGCCGGACACCGCCTGCACCCAGTACGGCAGCTGCGGCAGCGCTTCGGAGCGGTAGCCGTGTTCGAACTCTCGTCCGAGCTGGCGCTCCAGGTGGCGCACCGCATTGCCGAGGAACCCGTCGGCCGGACGCAGCACGCGCACCAGTTCGCCGGCTTCGATCGCGACATGTTCCTCGTACACCTCGCCCGCCTCGATGGCGAAGCGCGGCGTCGGCAGTGCGTCGATCACCTCGTTGGCGAACAGCACGCCGTCCCATTCGTCGTCGAACGGGCCGTCGAGCCATTCGACCAGTTCGAACAGCGGCGGCACGAGGCGTTCGCGCAGGCGCTCGCGCTGGCGATGGCGCAGTTCCGCGCTGGGTTCGAGGATGCAGTAGCGGTCCGGCAGCGCATCCAGTTCCATCAGCCGCTTCAGTGCGACTTCGGCGAACGCGCCGGTACCGCCACCGAGCTCGACGAAACGCGCCTGCTCGCCCAGCTGCTGGAACACGGGCGCGACGCTTTCGGCGACGCAGGCGGCGAAGATCGGTCCGATTTCCGGCGCGGTGATGAAATCGCCGCTCTCGCCGAACTTCGCCGCACCGGCGCTGTAATAGCCCAGGCCCGGCGCGTACAGCGCCAGCTCCATGTAGCGCGAGAACGGAATCGCGCCGCCGTTCTCCGCGATCTGCGCACGGATCAGCGCATCCAGGCGCGCGCTATGCGCGAGTGCATCGGTGTCGGGCGCGGGCAGGACGCCGGTTTCGCGCTGACGCTCGCGTGCGTCGGGACGATGCGAGGGGGAATCGGTGGACATGCGGCAAGGGCGTGGGAACACTGGCCGCTCAGGATACGCCACGCCCCGGAGAGCGCCGTCATGCCCACCCCTGCCGCCACGCCGAAAGTCGCGCTGGTCACCGGCGCGGCCCGGCGCATCGGCGCCGCGATCGCGCGCACCCTGCACGCGGCGGGATACGACATCGCGCTGCATTACCGCGGCTCGGCCGACGAGGCACGGGCACTTGCCGCCGGACTCGAGCGCGCGCGCTCCGGCAGCACGCTGCTGCTGCAAGCCGATCTCGCCGAGTTCGACCGGCTGCCCGAACTGGTCGCGCAGTGCGTCGGCCGCTTCGGCAGGCTCGATGCGCTGGTGAACAACGCCTCCACGTTCACGCCCACGCCGATCGGCACCGCGACGCCCGCGCAATGGGATGCGCTGTTCGCCAGCAACGCGCGTGCACCGTTCTTCCTCGCGCAGGCGGCGGCGCCGCATCTGCGTGCGACGCATGGCGCCATCGTCAACATTGCCGACCTTTACGCCGAACGTCCGCTGCGCGAACACACGCTGTACTGCATGGCGAAGGCCGCGCTGCTGATGATGACGCGTTCGCTCGCGTTGGAGCTGGGGCCGGACGTGCGCGTCAATGCGGTGTCGCCGGGGGCGATTCTGTGGCCGGAAGATCGCAGCGATACCGCCGCGCAACAGGCGATGCTCGCGCGCACGCCGCTGGGGCGGACGGGGACGCCGGAGGAAGTCGCCGAAGCCGTGCGCTGGTTGTTGCAGGATGCGCACTACAGCACCGGACAGGTGCTGCACCTGGATGGCGGGCGACTGCTGAGCGTGTAGCGATGTCGTAGCCCGGGTAAGCGGAGCGCACCCGGAGTCAGGCGTGACAGCTCCCGGGTGCGCTTCGCTTACCCGGGCTACAAGGAAGAGATGGGTTTCCTTGCGAAACCCATCCTGCGTGGTCGTGATGCGCCGGCATCGCACCGGCGCATCAGGCCGTCACTTCGTCGCGAACGCCGATTCCAGCTGCAGCGCGCGGAACGCCGGCGGCGCCTCGCCTTCCATCGCATAGCGGTACAACGCCGCCGAATAGATGCCGCTCAGCGCAGCCTGGTACACGCCCAGCAACAGCAGGCCGATCACGAACAGCACCACGATCGCGATCGCCAATGCCACCGACAGCTGCGCCGCCACGAACGCCAGCAGCGCGCCGACCACGATGATGCCGAACGAGATCAGGCCGAACGCCATGCCGATGCCGACATTGCCGATCGCGTTCTCGCCCCAGGTACGACGCAGCAGGTTCGCGCTGCGCTTGAGCGCTTCGAACGGACCGACCTCCTGATGCACCAGCACCGGCACGACGAGGAACGTCGCCAGCGTCCACGCTGCGCCCAGGCCGCCGCCGACCAGTCGCATCAGCAGGTTGTCGTCGTCCTTCATGCGCTTGAGCAGCACGCCCACCGTCGCCGCGATCGCCGCATACCCCAGGATCGACGGCAGGCGCGCCTTGGCGGCGTTGAAGCCGTCGGCCAACGTCGGATCGCCGCCGTCCAGGCGGATCATCGCCGCGGCTACCAGCGCGCTGTTGCAGAACACGATCACCGTGTACTGGCAGAAATAGAACAGGAACACCCAGATCACGCTCGACGCGGCGCCGTGGCTGAAGACCCGCCAGCCGATCATCGGCACCAGGAACGTCGCCAGCACCACCAGCGTGGCAAGCGCGGAGACGACCGGAAACACCATCAGTTCCTTGTCCGAGCGCAACACGGCCGCACTCGCCTTCACCAGCTCCCAACTGCGTGAGAACTTCTCGATCATCACGATTTCCCCAAGTCCCCCATGGACCCAGCCGGCATCCTCGGGCCGGGATGCCCATCGTGGCAAGGGGACGACGCGCGAATCCGGACGGCCGACCCGGTCCGCGCGCCTAGAGTTCGACCGTCTCCAGCATCGCTCCGTGCTCGCCATGGCCTTCCCACAGCTGCGCGAGCGTGCGTCCGGTGCCGGGCACGACGACGTCGGGCGCGATCTCCGCCAGCGGCCGCAGCACGAACGCGTGCTTCAGCTCGGGACGCGGAATGCGCAGGTTGCCCGCGCCTTCCAGCGTGAGGCCGTCGAACAGCACGATGTCGATATCCAGCGTGCGGTCGCCATAGCGCGGGCCGCTGCGATCGCGCCCCTGCGCATCTTCCAGGGCATGCAGCCATGCATTGAGCGCGTGCGGATCCAGGTCGGACTCGATGATCGCCGCGGCGTTGTGGAAATCGGGACCGTCGAAACCAACGGCGCGCGTGCGGTACACCGGCGACATCACCACATCGCCGAAACGCAACTGCAGCGCGTGAACCGCCGCGCGCAGGTGCGCCACGGCGTCGACGTTGCTGCCCAGGCTGAGGTAGGCGCGGCTCATGCGGAACGGGGCGCCTGCGTCAGGAGGCGGAACGTTCGATCGTCACGCCGACCGCGCGCGCCCCGCGCACCGCGCCGGGCTTGCTCAGTTTCAGGCGCACGCGCTGCACGCCGAACTCGGTGAGCACGATCTGCGCCACGCGCTCGGCCAGCGTTTCCACCAGTTCGAAACTCGACTGCGAGACGTACTCGACGATGCGGTTGCTGATCGCCTTGTAGTTGAGCGTATCGGCGATCGCGTCGGTCGCGGCCGGAACGCGGTTGTCGAAGGCCATCTCGATGTCGAACACGAGCGGCTGCCGGATGCGCCGCTCCCAGTCGTAGATGCCGATCAGCGCCTCGATCTCGAGGCCTTCGATGAAGACGTGGTCCACGCTAATCCCTGACGATGCGGTAATCGGTGACACGCTGGCGCCCGTCGAAACGGACCACCAGCCATTCGGAGTCGATGGCGAACATTCCGCGTTCCGGCCCGAGCCGATACACGAGGTCCCAATCCTTGAAGTAAGCCGTTTCGGGCGGCGTTCCAAGCATGCGCACGACTTCGTTGCGCGTCATGCCCGTCAACGTCGACTGCGCGATCAGGCGATCGGCCATGCGCGCGGCATTATCGTCCCATGCCGCCTCGCGCGAGCGCCATGCCTGCGCATCGAACGCCCGGCCCGGAGGCATCGCGAGCCACAGGACCACGGCAATGCCGACTGCCAGCGACATACTCGCCAGGAGCAGCGTCCGCGGCCGCCATCGCGTCACCGCGCGACTTCCTGCAGCGTCGCCATGTCCCACCGCGGCGTCACCCGCACCGCGAGGTCGCCGTGCTGGCCCGCGGCCAGCCGCAGCGCACCGGCGTAGGCGATCATCGCGCCGTTGTCGGTGCAGAACTGCGGGCGCGGGAAACTCACGCGACCGCCGCGCTTGCGGGTCATCTCGTCGAGCTTCGCGCGCAGGCGCTTGTTGGCGCCCACGCCACCGGCGACGACCAGCGTGTCGCAGCCGGCCGCATCCAGCGCGCGTTCGCACTTGATCGACAAGGTATCGACCACCGCATCCTCGAAGCCCCGCGCGATGTCCGCGCGGACTGCGTCGCTCTGGTCGCTGTCGCGCCAGGCCAGCAGGACCTGGGTCTTCAGGCCGCTGAAGCTGAAATCCAGACCGGGGCGGTCGGTCATCGGCCGCGCGAACCTGAACACGCCGGGGCGACCCTGTTCGGCCAGCGCGGCCAGCTGCGGGCCGCCGGGATACGGAAGGCCCATCAGCTTGGCGGTCTTGTCGAAGGCCTCGCCCGCGGCATCGTCCAGCGTCTCGCCCAGCAGCTTGTAGCGCCCGATCGCCTCCACGTGCACCAGCTGCGTGTGCCCGCCCGAGACCAGCAGGGCGACGAAAGGCGGCTCGGGACGACCGCGATCGGGATCGTCCTCCAGCAGCGGCGCCAGCAGGTGGCCTTCCATGTGGTGCACGCCGATGGCCGGGACATCCAGCGCCCAGGCCATGGAGCGCGCCACGCCCGCGCCCACCAGCAGCGCGCCGACCAGCCCCGGGCCGGCCGTGTAGGCCACGCCGTCCAGGTCGGAGGTCGAAAGGCCGGCTTCGCGCAGGGTTTCGCGGACCAGCGGCAGCAGCTTGCGGACGTGGTCGCGGCTGGCCAGTTCGGGAACCACCCCGCCGTATTCGGCGTGAAGGGCGATCTGGCTGTAGAGGGCGTGCGCGCGCAGGCCGGTTTCCGTGTCGTACACGGCCACGCCGGTCTCGTCGCAGCTGGTTTCGATGCCGAGGACTATCAAGGAAGGACTTCCGCGAGGGGGCGCAGGGCGGCTTCCGAGGGGCCGGAAGCGTGTGTATTCAAGGACCTGCGTCCAAAGTGTGGGCCTATGTTGCACCTTCAAGAAGGCCGCCGCTATAATGCGCGGCTCTTCCCCGGCCTGCCCGGGCCGGTTACCGAAACGAGATTACGTATGCCCAGCGTCAAAGTCCGCGAAAACGAGCCTTTTGAGTTTGCTCTGCGTCGCTTCAAGCGCACCTGCGAAAAGGCCGGTGTCCTCGCCGAGACCCGCAAGCGCGAGTTCTACGAGAAGCCGACCCAGGAACGCAAGCGCAAGGCCGCAGCCGCGGTGAAGCGCCAGGCGCGCCGCGCCTCGCGCGACGTGACCAAGCGTCAGCGCCTGTACTGATCGCCCTGGCGGGCCCGCGCCTCGCGCGACCCGCTCCCGGACGCATCACACAAGCCGGCCGCGCCCTGCGCTGCCGGCTTTTTGTGTTTCCGGATTTTGCGTTTCGACGCCCTGATCCATCGATCGGACCCGGTGTCGGACGCCAGGACCGGTCCCCATCCCTTCCGACTCCGCGCGCCCGACGCGCGATCCCCAGCCAAGGAGCAGCCCGATGAGCCTCAAGCAGCGACTCACCGATGACATGAAGGCCGCCATGAAGGGCGGCGACAAGCACGGCCTGGCCGTGATCCGCCTGATCAACGCCGCCATCAAGCAGAAGGAAGTGGACGAGCGCATCGAGCTGGACGACGCCGCGGTCATCGCCGTGCTCGACAAGATGGTCAAGCAGCGCAAGGACTCGGTCACCCAGTTCGAGGCCGCCAACCGCGAGGACCTGGCGCAGATCGAGCGCGACGAGATCGTCGTGATCGAGCGCTATATCCCCGCCAAGATGGGCGAGGCCGAGATCCTGGCCGCCATCGACGCCGCCATCGCCGAAACAGGCGCCACCGGCCCGGCCGACATGGGCAAGCTCATGGGCCCGTTGAAGGCGAAGCTTGCCGGGCAGGCCGACATGGGTCAGGTGTCGGCGCTGGTGAAGAAGCGCCTCAGCCCGTAAGGAAGTCTTTCCCCTCCCCCGCATTCGCCGGGGAGGGAGACGATCGGCCGCATGGCATCCTAGCTTCCAATGGCCCGCATCCCCGACGCTTTCATCGACGACCTTCTCGCCCGCACCGACCTCGTCGAGGTGATCGGTTCGCGCGTGCAGCTCAAGCGCCAGGGCAAGGAATATTCGGCGCGCTGTCCGTTCCACGACGAGCGCTCGCCCAGCTTCACCGTCTCGCCGGTGAAGGGCTTCTACCACTGCTTCGGCTGCGGCGCGCACGGCACGGCGATCAGCTTCCTGATGAATTACGACCGCCTCGAGTTCCTCGACGCGGTGGAGGAACTCGCCAAGCGTTTGGGCATGGAGGTGCCGCGCGACACGCACCAGCGCAACGTCAATCCCGACAGTCAGGATCTCTACGGCGCGATGGAAGCGGCGTCGAAGTTCTTCCAGAAGCAGCTGGGTAGCAACGATCGCGCGCTGGGCTATTTCGACAGCCGCGGCGTGGATGCCGACACGCGCGCGCGTTTCTCGCTCGGCTACGCGCCCGACGGATTCAACGCATTGCGCGACGGGCTGGGCACCGACCCGCGCCGGATGAGCCTGCTCGAACGCGGCGGGCTGTTCTCGAAGAACGATCGCGGCCACGTCTACGACAAGTTCCGCGATCGCGTGATGTTCCCGATCCACGACCGCCGCGGTCGCACGATCGCGTTCGGCGGTCGCGTGCTCGACAAGGAGAACGGGCCGAAGTACCTCAATTCGCCCGAGACCGAACTGTTCCACAAGGGTCGCGAACTCTACGGCCTGTGGCAGGTGCGCCAGGCGCACAACAAGATCGAACGCCTGATCGTCGTCGAAGGCTACATGGACGTGATCGCGCTGTTCCAGAACGGCTTCGACACCGCGGTGGCGACGCTCGGTACCGCGACGACGCCGGATCATGCCGAGCTGCTGTTCCGCAACGCGCCCGACGTCTACTTCTGTTTCGACGGCGACCGCGCCGGTCGCGGCGCGGCGTGGAAGGCGGTCGAATCGGTGTTGCCGCGCATGAAGGACGGTCGACAGGCGTTCTTCCTGTTCCTGCCCGACGGCGAGGATCCGGATTCGCTGGTGCGCAACGAAGGCCGTGAGGGTTTCGAAGCGCACCTGCAACGCGCGACGCCGCTGTCGCAGTTCTTCTTCGATTCGCTTTCCCACGACGTGAATTTGCAGACGCTCGAAGGCAAGGGTCGTCTGGCCGAACGCGCGAAGCCGCTCCTCGCGCAGATTCCCGACGGCGCGTTCGGCGACCTGATGAAGCAGCGGCTCACCGAACTCACCGGCGTCGGTGCGCGCGCGCCGCAACCCGAAGCGCAGGCACTCGCACCGCGCACGCGTCCGCACGGCGCGCAGCACGGTTCCAAGCCCTCGTTGGTGCGCAGCGCGATCACGATGCTGATGCAGCAGCCGCAGGTGGCGCTCGCGCTGCCGTCGTCCCTGCATTTCGCCTCGCTCGACCAGCCGGGCATCGGCCTGCTGGTGGAGATCATCGAACTGGTGCACCAACGGCCCGATATCTCGACCGGCCTGATCCTGGAGCACTTCGGCGATCGCAGCGAAGCTCCGGCGCTGACCAAGCTCGCCACGGCTGGCGCGGTGGAAACCACGGCCTCGACGCCGCTGGATGCACGCGTGCTGGACGACGCGGATCGCAGGCAGCAGGCGTTCCTCGACGCCATCGCGCGGCTGGATGCGCAGGCGCTGCAGGCGCGCATCGAATCGCTGCAGGCGCGCATGGCGACGCTGGTCGATGCCGAGAAGCAGGAACTGCGCGAACTGCTGTCGCTGCGGATGCTCAGCCGGCACTGAGCGTCGTGGACGGGCTGGCTGGCGGGTAGTCACCCGCACTTCCCGCCTATGCATCCGGGCTTCAGTCGCGCGACAGTGGCGGCATCGCCACGCAAAGGACGTCCCGCATGTCGCCGTCTCTCCAGCGCCTTCTCGTACCCGCGCTGATCGGGCTGTTCTACGCCTGCGTGCAGCTGACGATGGAGTACCTCGGCGGCGGCGTGCAGAGCCACCACCTGCTCAATCGCGCCGACATGCCCGCGATTTCGAACTGGCTCGGACTGCTCACGCTGCCGGCGATCGGACTGGCGCTGGGCTGGCGCACCCGTCGACTGGGCGGATACACCCGTGCCGTGTGGGCGGGACTGATCGTGTCGTTCCTGTATGGCACGGCGATGGCCACCGGCTTCAAGCTCGGCGCGATGGGCCTCACGCAGACGCTGTTCCTCGGCCTGTTCGCGGTGGCGATCCTTGCGCCGGTGTATCGCGCCGAGTGCATCGCGGGCTTCGTCGCCGGCATGGCCTTCACCTTCGGCGGCGTGCTGCCGCTGCTGGTGGCGCTGGTGTTCGCGACCCTCTCGGCGGTGGTGCGCTTCGGCGCCCGCGCCGTGTGGCGGCGTGTCCGGCCCGCGACCTGAGCGCCGTACTGGCGACTGCGGCCCGGCGCGGCAAAGGCGACGCGGGCTAAGCTCGGGCTTTCCATCCGGGGAACGCCCATGTCGCCACGCGGTTCCGTGCTCCTGCCCGCCCTGCTCCTTACCCTCGCTGCGCCGGCCTTCGCGCAGAAGGCCCCATCGAAGACGACGTCCGCCGTCGCGCGCGAAGTGGTCGGCAATCGCACCAGCGAGAACATCCCCGCGATTCCGCCGGAGCTCACCGAGCGCCTCAACCGCTACCAGAACACGCGCGGCGCGACGTTCGCCGGCTGGAGCGGCGACTGCCTGCTGATCAGCACCCGCTTCGCCGAAACCGCGCAGGCGCATCGGGTTTGCGCGCCGATGGGCATGCGCGAACAGCTCACGTTCTATCCCGAACCGCTCGCCGCGATCGAAGCCGCGCCCTCACGCTCGAACCTCGACGGCTTCGTGTTCGGCAAGGACGTCGGCGGCAACGAGTTCTGGCAGCTGCACTGGTTCGATCTGAAGTCGCGCGAAACCACGCTGCTCACCGACGGCAAGGCGCGCAACCAGGGCCCGCTGTTCTCGCACGATGGCAAGCAGTTCGCGTGGAGCAGCACCGCGCGCAACGGCCGCGACACCGACGTCTGGATGATGGATTTCGCCACGCGCAAGCCGCGCGTGCTGGTCACCGAGGGCGGCCATTGGAACGCGATGGACTTCTCGCCCGATGGTCGCGAACTGCTGGTGCTGAAGTACGTTTCGGCCGCCGAGTCGTATCCGGGCGTGGTCGACCTGGCCAGCGGAAAGCTCACGATGTTCCCGGTGGACGGCGGCAAGGCGTCGCTGAAGGACTTCAGGTACTCGCCCGATGGCCGCGGCGTGTATTACATCTCCGACGAACCGGTCGATGGAAAGCCGCAGGAGTTCCTGACGCTGCGCCATCACGATCCGAAGAGCGGAAAGCTCGAGGTGCTCACCGGATCGACGCCGTGGGACGTCGCGGACCTCACCATCGCCGACGCAAGCATCTTGCGTACACCACCAACGAAGACGGCATCTACAAGCTGCATGTGCTGTCGTTGCCCTCGCACAGGGAAGTGAAGCTCCCCGACCTGCCCGTGGGCGTGGTGGTGAACCTGGGCTTCTCGCCGGACGGCAAGCGACTGGCGGTGACGCTCAATTCGGCGACATCGCCCAGCGATGTCCACGTGATCGACCTGTCGCAGTCCAGGATCGCGCGCTGGACGCAGAGCGAAGTCGGCGGACTGGATGCGTCGAAGTTCGTCGCGCCGACGCTGGTGCACTACCCGACATTCGACAGCGTCGATGGCAAGCCGCGTGAGATCCCGGCGTTCTACTACCGCCCGGCGAACGCGCCTGCTGGAAAGAAGATCCCGGTCGTGATCAACATCCACGGCGGGCCGGAAGGCCAGTCGCTGCCGTTGTTCAATCCGACGGCGCAGTTCCTGGCGAACGAACTCGGCGTGGCGATTCTGCTGCCGAACGTGCGCGGTTCGGAAGGCTACGGCAAGACATACCTCAGCCTCGACAATGCGGAAAAGCGCGAGGATTCGGTGAAGGACATCGGCGCGCTGCTGGACTGGATCGCGACGCAGCCCGACCTCGATGCCTCGCGGGTGGGCGTGTACGGCGGCAGTTACGGCGGTTACATGGTGCTCGCCTCGCTGATGCATTACAGCGATCGCATCAAGGCCGGCGTCGACATCGTCGGCATCTCGCATTTCGGCACGTTCCTGAAGAACACCGAAAGCTATCGACGCGACCTGCGCCGCGCGGAGTACGGCGACGAACGCGATCCGGCGATGGCGAAGGTGTTCGACGGGATCTCGCCGCTCAACCACGCCGATCGCATCGCATCGCGCCTGTTCGTCGCGCAGGGCAAGAACGATCCGCGCGTTCCGTATACGGAGGCGGAGCAGATCGTGAAGGCGGTGCGCGCGAACGGGCAGCCGGTCTGGTACCTGCTGTACGACGACGAGGGGCACGGCTTCAGGAAGAAGACCAACGTGGATTACTTCAATGCGGCGACGATGCTGTTCTGGGAGCAGGCGTTGCTGGGGAAGTGAGCGGGTTCGGGATTCGGGATTCGGGATTTGTAAATTGCAGCTTGTTACGCAGCGGAAGCGCTCCAGAGCCCGTCATCCCGGCGAAGGCCGGGATCCAGGCTGAACACCTTCCCTGCCCCGCCATTCCAGCGAAAGCTGGAACCCATTTTCGATTTTCGCCCGCACATCGAACATCGACAGCAAGATGGGTTCCAGCTTTCGCTGGAATGACGGTGATGGAATTTCCGCCAGCATCGAAGCCCCAGGCGATGCGGGCCTGGATCCCGGCCTTCGCCGGGATGGCGGTTTCTGCAGGGCTAGCGCCGTCGGCGAGCGTCATTGGCTGCGTCAAACGGCCAGAAAACACTCACTCCACCACCACGCCCCCAAGCGCACAGTCGCGTCAGCTTCGGTGGAGAGCTGATCATGCGAACCCCATTCACGTTGGCCACGGCAATCGCCCTGGTCGCGCTGTCGTGCGCCGGTTGCAGCACGAACGCGCGCAGCGATGCGCAGGCGAGCGCGCCGCTTCCGCCGCCGGTGAACGAGAAGGCGCTGGCCGACAAGGCGCTGGAAACCTTCCTCGCCTCGCGCAGCATCCGCGAAACGCCCGCGCGCCAGGACGCGCTGGCCGATCTGGACGGCGACGGCACGAAGGAGCTGCTGATGCTGCTCGACGACCAGAACTGGTGCCAGGCCGAAGGCTGCACCCTGCTGGTCTTCCACGGCGGCAAGGACGGCTACAAGCTGGTGAGCCAGTCGGTCTCGGTGCGTGCCCCGATCGCAGTGGGCGCGCGCGTCAATCGCGGCTGGCACGACCTGCTGGTGAACGTCGGCAGCGGCGATGAAGCCGGCACGGTGGCGCTGGAATTCGACGGAACGGCGTACCCGGCCGACCCGACGATGGCCGCGCTGCTCGACCCCTCTCGCCTGCCTTCGGCGACGCCGCTGATCGATGCGGAACTCGCGCCGCGCGTCGCAGCGCAGTAACGGTTCTGTAGCCCGGGTAAGCGAAGCGCACCCGGGATGCGCCACGTCGTCTGCGCTTTGCGTGTTATTGCCCGCCCAAGACGGAGTGCCCGGGCGCGATCGTCGCGGGTCCCGGCTTCGCCGGGATGACGATGAGGGTGTGCGGCACGCGCGGACGACGCCTTACTTCGCGCCCTCGCCTTTCACCACCACCCCGCCTTTCATCACGAACGGCACCTGCTCCAGCAGCTTCACGTCCTGCGTGGGATCGCCGTTCACCGCGATGAGGTCCGCCCAGCGGTTCGCCTCCACCACGCCGACGTCCTCGCGACCCAGCGCCTGCGATGCGTTGACCGTCGCAGCCTGGATCGCCTGCAAGGGCGTCATGCCATAACGCACCATCACGGCGAACTGCTTCGCGTTGTCGCCGTGCGGGTAGATGCCCGCGTCGGTGCCGAACACCATCTTCGCGCCGGCCTGGTTCGCGCGGCGGAAGTTCTCGCGCTGGATGTCGCCGACTTCGCGATCCTTGCGCAGGTTGTCCTCGAGCACGCCGTTCTTCTTTCCCTCGGCCTGCGTGTAGTCGGTGTTGTAGATGTCCATCGACAACCACGCGCCGTGCTGCTTCGCCAGGCGGATGCCTTCGTCGTCGATCAGGCTCGCGTGCTCGATGGTGTCCACGCCGGCGCGGATCGCGTCCTTGATGCCCGCCGTGCCGTGCGCATGCGCGGCGACCTTCAGGCCCCACTGGTGCGCTTCGTCGGCGACCGCCTTCATTTCGGCGTAGCTCATCTGCTGCTGGCCGGGTTCGGTGTTGTGCGAGAACACGCCACCGGTCGCGCAGATCTTGATCACCTGCGCGCCGTACTTGCGCAGCTCGCGCACGCGCTGGCGCGCCTCGTCGGGCGTGTCGGCGTTGTACGGGCTCTTCTGGTTCATCGACGGCGGAAAGAACGTCGAATCGCAATGCCCGCCGGTCGCGCCGAAGGCGTACGTCGCGGTGACGATGCGCGGGCCCGTGAGCTTGCCTTCGTCGATCGCCTCGCGCAGGCCGACGTCGTTCCATGCTTCGGCGCCGACGTTGCGCACCGTGGTGAAGCCCGCGAGCAGCGTGCTCTGCGCGTGCGCGACCGAGAGCATCGACCAGAAGCGGTCGTTGAACTGCAGCACGTTGTAGCCGCCGTAGGTCGGATCGGCGTCGAGGTGGACGTGCATGTCGATCAGGCCCGGCATCAGCGTCATGCCAGGCAGGTCGATGACGCGTGCGTTCGACGGCACCGCCGCGCCCGCGCGTGCGACTTCGACGATGTGGCCATCGCGAATGCGCACCTGCGGATGGTCGATCATGCGGCCGTTGCGGACGTCGAGCAGGCGGTCGGCGGTGACCACCACCTCGCCCACCTGTGCTTCTGGCTGGATCAGCACCGTCGGCTGCGCGAATGCGGCGGAACCGACGGCAACGATGCCGGCGAACAACGAAGTCAGTGCGAAGGCAAGGCGGTTGCGCGTCATCCGGCGGTCTCGTTCTGATTGCAGATCAGGGTTGCGGCTGGAACTCCATCACCGGCACCGGCGCCAGCAGCGGCATCAGCCAGTGGTCCAGCAACAGGAAGGCGAACAGCGCCATCAGGTACACGATGGAATAGTTGAAGACCTTCATCGCGTACAGCTCGTCCGGCGGATCCATCAGGCGCCATGCGTAGCCCAGGAACACCACGCCGAGCACCAGCGCGCCGCCGAGGTAGAACAGCCCGCTCATGCCCGCCGCCCACGGCAGGACCGTCACCGCCACCAGCAGCACGGTATAGAACAGGATCTGCCAGCGCGTGTACTGCACGCCATGCGTGACCGGCAGCATCGGCACCATCGCGCGCGCGTAGTCAGCGCGGCGGAAGATCGCCAGCGCCCAGAAGTGCGGCGGCGTCCACACGAAGATGATCAGCACCAGCAGCAGCGCATGCGGCCAGTCCCATTCGCCGGTCATGCCGGTGATCGACGCCCAGCCCAGCAGCGGCGGCGCGGCGCCGGCGATGCCGCCGATCACGATGTTCTGCGGCGTCGCGCGCTTGAGGTACACGGTGTAGATCACCGCGTAGCCGATGAGCGAGGCGAAGGTGAGGATCGCGGTGATGGTGTTCACCCACACCACCAGGATCGTCATCGACAACGCGGCCAGCACCAGCGCGAACACCAGCGCCTGCGTTGGCGTGATCTGGCCTGCGACGATGGGGCGCCACGACGTGCGCGCCATCTTCGCGTCGATGCGCGAGTCGAGAAGCTGGTTGATCGCGGCTGCGCTGGATGCGGCCAGCCAGATGCCGAGGAAACCGAGCACCGATTCGCGCAGCGGCGGCAGTCCCGGCACCGCGAGGAACATGCCCACCAGCGCGGTGAACACGATCAACGCGACGACGCGCGGCTTGGTGAGGTCCCAGTACTGCTTGGCGGTGGCTTTGGGCATGGCGGTGGACATCACGGCTCCGGCGGGCGCAGGCGCGCCAGCAGCGAGACGAGCACGAACAGCAGCAGCACCGCGCCGGCGTTGTGCATCACCGCGACCGACAGCGGCAGACCGAGCCTCACGTTGGCGATGCCCAGGCCCACCTGCGCGAACACGAGCAGGCCCAGCAGCGTCGCCCAGCTGCGCATGCCCGGCGTGCGGATCAGGCGCAGCGCGAGCCACAGCAGGTAGACGAACACCACGCCGGCCATCATGCGATGCGCGAGCTGGATCGCGATGCGCGCCTCGCCGTCGAGGATGCCGCCCTCGTAATCCACGCCGATGCCGCGCCACAGCACGAAGGCTTCACGGAAGTCGTGTCGCGGCCACCACTGGCCGACGCAGGTCGGGAAATCGTTGCCGCACGCGAGCGCGGCGTAGTTCGCGCTGGTCCAGCCGCCGAGTGCGATCTGCACGGCGAGCACGGCGATGCCGACGATGACCAGGCGGCGGAACTGCGTCGCTTCGGCCAGGCGGATCGGACTGTGCGTCGCGCGCCACGCCATCCACAGGATCAGCGAGAACGTAAGCAGGCCGCCGAGCAGATGGCCCATCACGACGATGGGCTTGAGCAGCCACGTGACCGTCCACATCCCCAGCAATGCCTGGAAGATGATCACGGCCAGCGTGATCGCCGCCACGCGCGCGAGGTCCATGTTGCTCCAGCGCAATGCGGCGAACAGCAGGATCGCCTCGCCTGCGATGGCCAGCACGGATGCGGCGACGTGTTCGCCATGCATGTACAGCGGAATGCCGATGCCCACCAGCAGCGCGGCAAGGATCACCTGCGCGACGCCGTACTTGCGGCGGCGCGCGGCCAGCAGCGCCAGGCCAAGCACGAGCACGCCGAGCGTCCCGGCGATCATGCGGTGGAACTGTTCGCGCCACGCCTTGTGCACTTCGACCGGACGGATCGCGGTGGCGGCGTGGTCGACGACCTGCTGCGCGGCGGTCGGCCATGCGGCACGGCCGTAGCAGGTCGGCCAGTCGGGGCAGCTCAGGCCGGCGTTGGACAGGCGCACGAACGCGCCGAACACGATCACGCCGAACGCGAGCGCGACGGCCAGCCAGGCCAGTCGGTGGAAATGTCGGTAAACCGCGGGGCGCGAGCCGGCCCGGGATTCGGTGGGCTTGGTCATGCTGCTCATCAGAACCTGTTCTTGTTCCTTCGTCGCTTGCCGGTCACTACTTCAACTTGACCAGCCGGGCGACGTCCGTGCGCAGGCCGGACGGATCGAAGCCGGGAGCGTAACGCAGAATGACGAAGCCGTAGGGGTCGATGACGTAGGCCGGGATGCCGTGGGCGCCGGCCTTGCCTTGCACCGTCGTCTCATCCACGCGCGGCAGGCCGGCACGCAGTTGCGCATTGGGCGCCAGCAGCTTCAGCGTGGCCGGCTGCGACACGCCTTCGGGCCACGCGCAGGCGTCGGTCGGGCACAGCCACAGGACGTGCACGTCGTCGGCGTCCTTTCCGAACAGTTCCCACACGGTCTCGACTTCGCGCGCGAGCGTCGTGCATTCGGTACCGCAATCGGCGGGCGGTGCGACCACGATCCGCCACGTGCGCTCGCCGCCCTTCCACACGTATTCGCCGCCCGAAAGCAGGCGCGGCGACAGCGCGCGCACGTCGCCCGGCGGATCGAGCAGTTCGCCGACGTTCTTGGTGCCGGCCGGACGCCAGCCGGAGAAACGCAGCGCACCTGCGATGAGCATGCTGCCGAAGAACATCGCGAACAGCAGCAGCAACAACATGCGATTGCGGTTGCGGTTGGGGGTGTTCTGTTGGGTCGTGTCGTCGTTCATTCGAACTCCTTATGGCCGACGGCGCTTGCGGAAAGTGAGGAGCAGCGCGGTGGCGAGCACCGCCGCGGCGAGCGCGAACCACTGCAGCGCATAGCCGCGATGCTGGTCCGGCGGAAGCGTGTTGGGCAGCAGTTCCAGGTCGCGCTCGTAACCGATGCGCTGCTGCGGATCCAGGCGAAGCACGCGCGGGGCGAGCGGCACGGAAAGTCCGGTTTCCTTCGCGATGGCGGCAAGATCCACGCGCGTCATCAGCCAGACATCGCCCTGCTTCGCCATCGCCGGACCGAGCGCGAGGCCGGTCGACGGCGGCGGCACGAGCAGGCCGCGCAGTTCGATCGCGCCCTCGATGTCGGGCACCTGCGGCAGCTTGCGATCGCCCGACAGAGGCAGCCAGCCCAGGTCCACCAGCATCGGATGCCCCTGCGCCGGCACGAAGATGCGGTACACGCGCACGCCGGCACGGCCGTTGCGCTGCTGGTTGTCGAGCAGCAGCGCGGCGCGCGCATCGAACGTACCGGCGCCGACGGCCCAGTCGTAGTCGCGTGCACGGGCGGTATCGCTGGCCAGCGACAGCGGCTGCGGCTTGCGGTCGGCCATCACTTCGGCGGCGGCGTCGAGCATCGCCTGCTTTTCCACGGCGCGGCGCGACTGCCACAGGCCAAGGTTGGCGAACAGCGCGATCGCCGCAAGCGCAGCGATCCAGCCGACGACAAGGGTGCGGCGCCGGCTCACGACTTCCTCGCCGCGCGGCGCCATAATGGCCGGCACGCCCCAGCCGGGGGCCGATCGGAGGTCGCCATGAACGATTCGCTCAAGACTTTGCTGATCATCGCCTTCCTGATCGTCATCCTGTGGAACCTGGGCGCGGGCCTGTATTACATGCTCGTGGACAAAGGCGAGAGCAAGCGCACGGTGAATGCGCTGACCCGCCGCATCGCGCTGTCCATCGCGCTGATCCTGCTGATCGTGCTTGCCAACTACATGGGCTGGATCAAGTTCCACGGCGGGCCGTGACGCAGGATCCGTAACTGGAAATCCGGTACTCGTAAAAGCAAAAGGGCGACGGCAATGCCGTCGCCTTCTGTTTTTGGGGATCCGGGTTTTCGACTCCCGAATCCCGAATCCCCAACTGTCGTTACAGCACGTAGACGAACAGGAACAGGCCCAGCCACACCACGTCGACGAAGTGCCAGTACCAGGCCACCGCTTCGAACGCGAAGTGGTTGTCCTTGGTGAAGTGGCCCTTGAGGCAGCGGAACCAGATGATCGCCAGCATGATCGTACCCAGCGTCACATGCGCGCCGTGGAAGCCGGTGAGCATGAAGAACGTCGAGCCGTAGATGCCCGAACCCAGCGTCAGGTTCAGCTCGGTGTAGGCGTGGATGTATTCCTCCGCCTGGAAGTAGAGGAACGTCGCGCCCAGCAGCACGGTCAGGCCCAGGAAGACCAGCAGCTGCTTGCGGTGGCCGGCCTTCAGCGCGTGGTGCGCGATGGTGACCGTCACGCCCGAGGTGAGCAGGATCATCGTGTTGAGCAGCGGCAGGCCCCACGCCGGGATCGTCTGGTAGACGCCGCCGATGCCGCCCGGACCGTTGCTCGGCCATGCGTCCGAGAAGCCCGGCCACAGCAGCGAGTTGGTCATCACGCCGTCGCCTTCGCCGCCCAGCCACGGCATCGCGTACTGGCGGGCGTAGAACAGCGCGCCGAAGAACGCGGCGAAGAACATCACTTCCGAGAAGATGAACCAGATCATCCCCATACGGAACGAGGTATCGACCTGCTTGTTGTACTTGCCGCGCACCGATTCGCGCACGACGTCGCCGAACCAGCCGAACAGCACCGCGACCATCAGCGCGATGCCGAAGAAGAACACCGGCTTGCCCCAGCTGACTTCATTGAACCAGCTGGCGATGCCGACCATGGTGGTGAACAGCGCGATCGAACCGAGGAACGGCCAACGGCTGCTGTGCGGCACGAAGTAGGTGTTGGCGTCTGGCGTGTGCGATTGGGCCATGGCGGCGTTCCAGTCAGTGATGCGATTGCAAGGAAAGGGTCACGGTGCCGACAGCGGGACGGGGGCGGCCTGTGCCGTTCCCTGCGCCTGCGCGGTGAGCGTGTCGTTCTTGAAGAAGGTATACGACAGGGTGATGGTCTTCACGTCGGCCGGCAGGTTCGGATCGACGATGAAGCGCACCGGCATGTCGCGCACTTCACCGGCCTTGAGCGTCTGGGCGGTGAAGCAGAAGCATTCGGTCTTGCTGAAAAAACCCGACGCGCGCGCCGGTGCAACCGACGGAACGGCGCTGCCGACGACGGTGCGTTCGGACGCGTTGCGCGCGTGATACGTGGTTTCGTACAGCTCGCCCGGCACGACCTGCATCGTGACCTGGTTGGGCGAGAACTCCCACGGCAGCTTCGAGTTCACGCCGCCGTCGAACTGCACGGTGATGACGCGCTTCGCGGCGGCCTTCGCGTCCTGCACGCCGTCGGACGCCGCGCGTTCCAGACGGATGCCGAACACCTTCTCGCACGCGATGCGGTACAGCGGCACCAGCGCGAAGGTGAGTGCGAATGCGCCGATGGCGACCACGACCATCTTCGTCAGGCCGGCGCTCTTGCGGGCGGTCGACCCCCGTTGCGGCGCCTGCTGCTGTTCCGGCGCGCCGTTCACTTGCCCACCGTGTTGCTGACGATGAACACGACGTACACGGCGACGGCGATCGCCGCGAACCACAGCGCCGTGCGACGCGCGGCCTTGCGGCGCGCTGCGATGTCGTCGGGGTTGTGGGTCGGCTGGTTCATCGATGCTGTCTATGCCTGAAGAACGCGGGTTTTGGCTCTTGGAGCCCCCTTAAGTTAAGGGGGCGGCCGTTGCGTCGCGTAGCGGCGCAACGGCGGGGTTGTGGAAGAGCGACCACGCCCCCGAAGCCAGAAACCTTCGTGCTTCTGAGCCTTCAACACCTACTAATGCGTAATGTCGCCGTGCGCGAGGTCGCCATCCTTGATGACCGGCGGCGTGGAGAACGTGTGGTGCGGCGCCGGGCTCGGAACGGTCCACTCCAGGCCACGCGCGGTCGGCCATGCACGGGCTTCGGCCTTGGCGCCGACAGCCTTCGAGCGCCACAGGATGAAGGCCATCATGAAGGGCGTGACGAACATGCCGAACGCGCCGATCGAGCTGACCAGGTTCCAGTCCGCAAACACGACGTTGTAGTCCGGGATGCGGCGCGGCATGCCGGCCAGGCCCAGGAAGTGCTGCGGGAAGAACAGCAGGTTGACGAAGATCATCGTCCACCAGAAGTGGAACTTCGCCATGCCCTCGTTGTACATGCGGCCCGTCCACTTCGGCCACCAGTAGTACACGGCGGCGATGATGGAGAACAGCGCGCCGGTCACCAGCACGTAGTGGAAGTGCGCCACCACGAAGTAGGTGTCGTGGTACTGGAAGTCGGCCGGGACGATGGCGAGCATCAGGCCCGAGAAACCGCCGATGGTGAACAGGATCACGAACGCCAGCGCCCACAGCATCGGCGCTTCGAACGAGATCGAACCGCGCCACATCGTGGTCACCCAGTTGAACACCTTCACGCCAGTCGGCACGGCGATCAGCATCGTGGCGAACATGAAGTAGATCTCGCCACCCAGCGGCATGCCGACGGTGAACATGTGGTGCGCCCACACGATGAACGAGAGGAAGGCGATCGACGCGGTCGCGTACACCATGGCCTGGTAGCCGAACAGCGGCTTGCGGCTGAAGGTCGGGATGATTTCCGACACGACGCCGAAGGCCGGCAGGATCATGATGTAGACCTCGGGGTGCCCGAAGAACCAGAAGATGTGCTGGAACATCACCGGGTCGCCGCCGCCTGCCGCGTTGAAGAACGAGGTGGCGAAGAACTTGTCGGTCAGCAGCATCGTCACGGCGCCGGCGAGCACCGGCATCACGGCGATCAGCAGGAACGCGGTGATCAGCCAGGTCCAGCAGAAGATCGGCATCTTCAGAAGGTCGATGCCCGGCGCGCGCATGTTCAGCACGGTGGCGATCACGTTGATCGCGCCCATGATCGAGCTGATGCCCATCATGTGGATGGCGAAGATCGCGAAGGCCACGTTGCTGCCGCCCTGCAGCGAGAGCGGCGGATACAGCGTCCAGCCGCCGGCGGGTGCGCCGCCCGGCAGGAACAGCGTCATCAGCAGCAGCGTGAAGGCGAACGGCAGGATCCAGAAGGACCAGTTGTTCATGCGCGGCAGCGCCATGTCCGGCGCGCCGATCTGCAGCGGGATCATCCAGTTCGCCAGGCCCACGAAGGCCGGCATGACGCCGCCGAAGATCATGACCAGCGCATGCACGGTGGTCATCTGGTTGAAGAAGTACGGTTCGACGAACTGCAGACCCGGCTTCATCAGTTCCGCACGGATCACCACCGACATGGCGGCGCCGATGATGAACATGATGAAGCTGAAGATCAGGTACAGCGTCCCGATGTCCTTGTGGTTGGTCGAGAAGAACCAACGCTCGATGAAGCCCTGCTTGTGGGCGTGATCATCGTGGTGGGTGTCAGCGTGCGTGACGGCCATGGCCTACCTCAGATTCGGGACGATCAGCCGGCGACCGGCGCCTGCTTTTCAGCAGTCGCGGCCGTGGCGTCGGTGTTCGGGGTGGTCGCTTCCGGCTGGGCCGGAGCGGCGGGCGTGGCGGCCGGAGTCGCAGCCGGCGCAGGAGCCGGCGCGTTGGCCGCCTTCTGCGTCGCGAGCCACTGCTGGTACTCGGCCTTCGGCACGGCCTTGACCACGATCGGCATGAAGCCGTGGTCCTTGCCGCACAGTTCCGCGCACTGGCCGCGGTAGATGCCCGGCTCCTTAATTTCCGTCCAGGCTTCGTTGACGATGCCCGGGATCGCGTCCTGCTTCCAGCCCAGCGCCGGCACCCACCATGCGTGGATCACGTCGTCGGCGGTGATGACGAAGCGGATCTTGGTGTCGGTCGGCAGCACCAGGACGTTGTCGACGTCGAGCAGGTAGTGCGGGTGGTTCGCGTCGCGCGCGTCCTTGCCGCTCTGGCGGATCTCGTCGCTCTTGCGGTCCAGGCGGCTGGTGAAGCCGACGTTCTCGCCGAGGTAGTCGTACTTCCACATCCACTGGTAGCCGGTGATCTTGACGGTCATCTCGGCGTTGCGGGTGTCGTACATCTTGATCAGCTTGCTGGTGGCCGGGAAGGCCATCAGCACCAGCAGCACGACCGGGACGACGGTCCAGACGACTTCCAGCTTCGTGCTATGGGTGAAGTCCTTGTCCGGCACCGCACCCTTGGAGTGGCGGAACTTGAACATGGCGTAGGCCATGGCGCCGAACACCAGGATGCCGATGACCACGCAGACCCACAGGGCGAACATATGCGCGCTGTAGGCGTTGGCCGACTGGGCGGTCACGCCCTGGCCCATGTTGAGCTGCCACCGCTTGGGATCGGCCGCCTGCGCACTGGCAAGGACCGGCAGCGCCATCGCGGCGATACCCGCGCCCCACTGCTTGAAACGACCGGCTTTCATCTGTTCGAGCCCCAGAAAGACGCTATATGAATGTATTGGACTGGCTGAGCCGTTCGGCCTGGCTTGCGGGCTCATCCGCGACCGGGGGCAGCGGGCATCCAGCCCTGGAGGGACCCAAAAGGGAACCGAAAAACCGCCCCGCGGAACCGCTTAGTTTACCGACGGTGAACATACCCAACAACCGCACCCGTCAAAGCTTGCGGAATAGTGGGCAAATTTCGCAACCCCGGCAGCACCGGGCGGCGAACTTCCCCCTTGTTCCCGGACGCTAGCAGGCCGGGTGCGCAACGTCTCCGGCGACCGGAACCCTCTAGACTATTGGGCTTCCCAAGGCTGTCCCTGGCCCATGACCACCCATTCCGCCCCCGCCGTCGCCACCGACGGCCCGCCGATCCAACATGGGGCGCTGATCAGCCCCGAACTCCCCCCGGCCCCCGCCGCCCCCCGCGCCGCGATCACCGCCGGCTGGGTCCGCGACGAAGCCAGCCACGTGCGCGCCCTGCTCGACCGCGCCCGCCTGCCCGAAGCCGACCGCATCAAGGCGCAGGCCACGGCGGCCGACCTCGTCCGCCGCGTCCGCGCCCGCGCCAAGGACCAGGGCGCCATCGAAGCCTTCATGCGCCAGTACGACCTGGGCAGCGAGGAAGGCGTGCTGCTGATGTGCGTGGCCGAAGCGCTGCTGCGCATCCCGGACCAGGAAACCGCGGACAAGCTGATCCGCGACAAGCTCGGCGATGCGGACTGGAAGAAGCACATGGGCCAGTCCGATTCGGTGCTGGTCAACGCCTCGACCTGGGGCCTGATGCTCACCGGCCACCTGGTCGATCTGGCCGATGAAACCAAGCGCGATGTGCACGGCGCCTTCAAGCGCCTGCTCGGCCGCGTCGGCGAGCCGGTGATCCGCCTGGCGGTGCGCCAGGCGATGAAGATCATGGGCCACCAGTTCGTCATGGGCCGCACGATCGGCGAGGCGCTTGCGCGTTCGCAGAAGAACGGCAACGCGGCGTATCGCTATTCGTTCGACATGCTCGGCGAAGGCGCGCTGACGACGAAGGATGCGCTGCGCTACCTGCAGGCGTATCGCGATGCGATCCATGCGATCGGCAAGTCCGGCAACTTCGTCGGAGGCGACGTGTTCGCCGCGCCGTCGATCTCGGTGAAGCTCTCCGCGCTGCATCCGCGTTACGAGCACGCCAAGCGCGAGCGCGTCATGATCGAACTCGTGCCGCGCGTGCTCGAGCTTGCGCAGATGGCGAAGTCCTATGGCATCGGCTTCACCGTCGATGCCGAGGAAGCCGATCGCCTGGAGCTTTCGCTCGACGTCATCGCCGCCGCGTATTCCGATGCATCGCTCGCCGGATGGGAAGGCTACGGCCTCGCGATCCAGGCGTACCAGAAGCGCGCGCCGGAAGCGATCGACTTCATCGCCGACCTCGCCCGCCGCAACGGCCGCCGCATTCCGGTGCGCCTGGTGAAGGGCGCGTACTGGGACAGCGAAGTGAAGCGCGCGCAGGTCGATGGCCAGCTCGGCTATCCGGTGTTCACGCGCAAGCCCAATACCGACGTGAGCTACCTCGCCAACGCGCGCCGCATGCTGGAAGCGTCGGATGCGATCTACCCGATGTTCGCCACGCACAACGCGCAGACGATCGCGACGATCCACCAGCGCGCGACGTCGATGGGCCGCGCGAAGCACTTCGAGTTCCAGAAGCTGCACGGCATGGGCGACGACCTGTATGCCGAAGTGATTCCGGCCGACCGCCTCGACGTGCCGTGCCGCGTGTACGCGCCGGTGGGTTCGCACGAGGACCTGCTGCCGTACCTGGTGCGCCGCCTGCTGGAAAACGGCGCCAACTCCAGCTTCGTCAACCGCATCACCGACGAGGACATCGCCATCGATGACCTCATCCAGGATCCGGTCGCCACCGTTTCCGCTTTCGAATCCATCGCGCATCCGCGCATCCCGCAGCCGCTCGATCTGTATCGCAGCTTCGGCATCGACAGGACCAATTCCATGGGCATCAACCTCGCCAACGACGACCAGCTGCGTGCGCTCGCCGAACAGATCAACGCCGCCGCGCGCGAAGACTGGCGCGCCACCCCGCTGGTGCCGGGCGCGAATGTGTCGGGACCCGACATCGCCGTGACCAATCCCGCGGACCGCCGCCAGACCGTCGGCCAGTGGAAGGCCGCCGACAGCGCCACCGTCGAGAAGGCCGTGCAGAACGCGGTGAAGGCCGCCGACGGCTGGAACACGACGCCGGCCGCCAGCCGCGCCGCGATCCTGGAACACGCCGCCGACCTGCTCGAGCAGCGCATGCCGCAGTACCTCGCGCTGTGCACGCGCGAAGCCGGCAAGTCGATTCCCGACGGCGTCGCCGAAGTGCGCGAAGCGGTGGACTTCCTGCGTTACTACGCCGGCCAGGCGCGCCGCCAGTTCGCGGTGGAACCGCTGCCGGGTCCGACCGGTGAGTCCAACACGCTGCAGATGTCCGGTCGCGGCGTGTTCGTCTGCATCAGCCCGTGGAACTTCCCGCTGGCGATCTTCCTCGGCCAGGTTTCCGCCGCGCTCGCCGCCGGCAACGCCGTGCTGGCCAAGCCGGCCGAGCAGACCAACCTGATCGGCTACTACGCCGTGAAGCTGCTGCACGAAGCCGGCGTGCCGGAAGCGGTGCTGCAGTTCCTTCCGGGCGACGGCGCCACCGTCGGCGCCGCGCTGACGAAGGATCCGCGCATCGCCGGCGTCGCGTTCACCGGTTCGACCGACACCGCGCGCGCGATCAACCGCGCGCTCGCCGCACGCGACGCCGCCATCGGCGTGCTGATCGCCGAAACCGGCGGCCAGAACGCACTGATCGCCGATTCGTCGTCGCTGCCGGAACAGGTCGTCAAGGACGCCATCGCCTCGGCGTTCACCTCCGCCGGCCAGCGCTGCTCGGCGGCGCGCGTGTTGTTCGTGCAGGACGACATCGCCGACAAGGTCACCACGATGCTCGCCGGCGCGATGGCGGAACTGAAGGTCGGCGATCCGGGCCTGCTGTCGACCGACGTCGGCCCGGTCATCGACGAGGACGCGCTGAAGATGCTGCGCGATCACGCGCAGCGCATGGACAGCGAGGCGACGAAGATCGCCGAGGTCGCGCTCGACGCCGAAGCCGCCCACGGCAGTTTCTTCGCCCCGCGTGCGTACACGCTGAAGTCGCTTGACCAACTGCACAAGGAAATCTTCGGACCGGTACTGCACGTGGTCCGCTGGAAGGCCGACCAGCTCGACGCGGTGATCGACCAGATCAACGCCACCGGCTATGGCCTGACGCTGGGTATCCATTCGCGCATCGACGAGACGATCGAGAAGATCGCCTCGCGGGTGAAGGTGGGCAACTGCTACGTCAACCGCAACCAGATCGGCGCGGTCGTCGGCGTGCAGCCCTTCGGCGGCCAGAACCTGTCGGGCACGGGCCCGAAGGCCGGCGGCCCGCACTACCTGCCGCGCTTCGCCACCGAGAAGACGATCACCGTCAACACGACCGCGGCGGGCGGCAACGCGTCGCTGTTGACGCTGGGCGACTGACGGCCGGAGCCGGGGACCCGGAACTGGCGCCCCGTGTAGAACGTTCGACGTTTCGAATCAGGAGCGGCCCCGGCAGTTTGCCGGGGCCGTTTTCGTTTGGAGGGTTCTGGGAAAAGGACGACGGCGGCCTGATGACTCGGCCGACAGATTCGCCAGAACTTTCCTAGAAGTTTTCATGGACTTGTGGCGGATCTGTCATCGATCTGTGATTTCTCGACGCCGCTTGTGATGGTGCTTTCAAGCCGGCGGTGACGGTGCAAGGAAGGGTTGGGGTCGGTCGGACGCGATGTCCGCCGCCCGTCCATCCAACGAGTACCGCCATGTCCCCGATGCCATCGCTCCCCCGCCTCAGCCGGCGCGTGCTGACCGGCGCACTGCTGTCCATCCTCGCCGGCTCCGCGTTCGCGGGCGTCAATTGCGAGCAGGTGGACGTCGCCTCCTCCGTAACCGACAGCACTTCCACCGGCGCCGAATCGCTCGCCTGCGGCCCCGACGCCAAGGCCACCGCCGACGGCGCCGTCGCGGTCGGCGACGAAACCACCGCGTCGGGCAAGAACGCCACGGCCGTGGGCTCGTGGGTCGACCTCAACGGCGACGGCAACATCGATCCAAACGAGATCACGCTGGCCAGTGGCGCGAATGCGACGGCGATGGGCGCGGCTGCGCAGGCGGTTGGTGCGTCGAGCGTCGCCATGGGCACGCGTGCGGTGGCCAACAACACGAATTCCGTGGCGATCGGCAATCAGTCGCAGACCCAGGCGCAGAACGGCTCGACGACCAAGACAACAGTCCAGGCCACGCCCAATAACATCGTCACCACGACCAGCACCACGCCGACCCCTACGAAACTCCCCCAGAGCGGCGGCGTCGCAATCGGCAACTCTGCGCGCACCAACGGCGCCAACAACGTCGCCATCGGCACCAACGCGACAACCGAGAACGCGCTCGGCGGCACTACCGCAACGACCACGAACAACATCACCACGATGGTGCAGACCGTCTACACCAGCCCTGGTCAGAACGCCATCGCCATCGGCAATGGCGCTCGCGCGAACGGCAACGGCACCATCGTGATGGGCGCCGGTGCGCGGGCCGAGGCGCAAGTGGCTTCCGTGATCGTTGCTTTCGGCGATGCCACGGTCGTGAAAGATCCCAGCCCCGCGACCAACTCCACCGTCATCGGCACGTCGGCCGCATCGCAGGGCACCAACAATGTGGTGATCGGTGCCGGCGCCCAGACCATGGGCGACCTGATCATGCCCAAGACGGACGCCCAGGGGCGACGGCTCAAGGATCCGGTGACGGGCCTTTCCCTCTACGAGGCGCCGCTGAAGGATCAGAACTCGACCATCGTCGGTGCCTCAGCGACCGCCGTACGCGGCTGGGGCTCCGCTTTCGGTTACTTCGCGGTCGCCTATGGCTACCAGACGACCGCACTTGGCTCCTTCAGCTACGCGGTGGGCCCGAGTTCCACCGCGGTGGGCGGTTACCTCGACTGGAACCAGGCGTTCGGCGCCAAGGCGGCGGCACCCGCCTTCGGTTCGCAATACGGTCGTGCGGTGGCGCTCGGCTACGGCTCGCAATCCTTCGGCGGTGGCGCCTACACGTGGGGCAACTACGACACTGCCATCGGGCCCGCTGCCCAGACATCCTCCCGCGACTCCACGTCCGTCTTCGATAGCGACGCGCTCAACCCGGCCCAGATCAACGGCTCGCTCGCTGTTGGCTTCCGTGCCATTGCCGAAGGCCGTTCGAGCACCGCCGTCGGACAGCAAAGCATCGCTCACGATTTCAATGCCGTCGCCATCGGCGGCAAGAGCGTCGCATGGGGCCTGGAGAGCCTTGCCCTGGGCAATGCCTCCATCGCCGCGTGGCATCAGGATATCGCCGTGGGTCCGAACGCCCGCGCGATGGGCGGCTATGGCACCGGCAACATCGTCCTGGGCTGGAATGCACTGGTCGACAATGCCGGCGGCAACACCAGCAATGCGATGGCGATGGGCTCGCAGGCACAGGCGATGGCCGATGGCGCGGTGTCGATCGGCAACCTCGCCGCCGCGACCGATATCGGCGCGCTGGCCGTAGGCGAATCGGCGCAGTCGGGCGGCCTGATGTCTTCCGCCGTGGGCAACAGCAGCCAGGCGAGCGGCGACTACGCCTCCGCGCTTGGTGCCTACGCCTACGCGGGCGACGACAACGCCACCGCCGTGGGCACCAACGCATTCGCCATGGGCGTGGACAGCTCCGCGCTGGGCTACAACAGCAATGCGGCCAGCGAGGCCAGCACCGCGGTCGGTAGTTACTCGATCGCGGACGGAGCGCGTTCGACTGCCGTCGGCAGCGATTCCAGCGCCATCGGCGAAGACAGCCTCGCCGCAGGTTCCAGCGCGAACGCCGAAGGCGTGAAGTCCACCGCAGTGGGCAGCGCGGCCGCGGCGCTGGGCGACAACAGCGTCGCCGTCGGCGCCGATGCCAACGCCGAAGGTTTGGAATCCACCGCGATGGGCGCCAACGCCACCGCGCAGGGCGATTACAGCACCGCGGCCGGTGCCGGTTCGATCGCGCAAGGCGCGCTGTCCAGCGCATTGGGCGTCAACGCTCAAGCACAGGGCGACCTGTCCACCGCGCTGGGTTCGGGCGCCGTCGCCACCGGCGTCGGGAGCACCGCGGTCGGCGTCGTCGCCAAGGCGGAAGGCGAGCTGTCCACCGCATTGGGCATGAACGCCGTCGCACAGGCCGCCGACAGCGTCGCCATCGGTGCGTACAGCGTCGCCGACCGCGCGAACACGGTCTCCGTCGGTGCTGCCGGTGCCGAACGCCAGATCACAAACGTCGCCGCGGGCGTCGAAGACACCGACGCGGTCAACGTCTCGCAGCTCACCACCGCGATCACGACCGTGGACGAAACGGTGGCTGCACTGGACGACCTCGCGGTGAAGTACGACGACACCACGCACGAGCGCGTCACGCTCGAAGGCGTGGCCGGCACGACAATCGGCAACTTGCGCGCCGGCCTGATGCCGATGGACGCGGTGAACGTCCTGCAACTGCAGTCGGTGATCGCCGGCTTCGGCGGCGGTGCGATCTTCGGAAGCAATGGCCTGATGACCTCGCCGATGTTCACCGTGATGGGCGGTCAGTACACGACGGTGGCCGATGCCTTCAGTGCACTGAACCTCGGCGTGGCGAACCTCGACAACCGCCTGACCATCGTCGAGAACCATCTCGCCGGTCCGCATACCGACGTCCCGGTCGGCACCGGCAACGGCCTGCCCGTGGGCGAACGCAGCATCGCCGCGTCCGGCAACGACGTCGCACTGGGCACCGGCGCGAAGGCGCAGGCCGATGGCAGCGTCGCGGTGGGCAGCAACGCCACCGTGGCGGCCGCAGCGACCAACTCCGTCGCGCTCGGCGCCGACACCGTCGTCAACGCCGCTTCGGGCACGGCCGTCGGCCAGGGCGCGACGGTAACGGCGAACAACGCGGTCGCACTCGGTCGCGGCTCGGTCGCGGACAAGGCGAACACGGTCTCGGTCGGCAGCGCTGGCAACGAACGTCGGGTGACCAACGTCTCCGCCGGCATCCACGCCACCGACGCGGTCAACGTGCAGCAAATGCAGGCCGGCGATGCGCAGACGCTCGCCAGCGCGAACGCCTACACCGACAACACCGCGACGCAGACGCTGACGCGCGCCAACACCTACACCGACAGCCGCATCCAGGCGTTGAGCGACGAGTTCACCAACCTCAACAACGACATCGGCTATCGCCTGGGCAAGCAGGACGAACGAATCGACCGCCAGGGCGCGATGAACGCCGCGATGATGAACATGGCGATCAACGCCGCCAATTCGCGCAGCCCGCACGGCCGCGTCGGCGTGGGTGCCGGCTGGCAGAACGGCGAAAGCGCGCTGTCGGTGGGCTACTCCAAGGCCATCGGAGATCGCGCGTCGATCTCCATCGGCGGCGCGTTCAGCAGCGACGACAACTCCGCCGGCGTGGGTTTCGGCATCGACCTGTAAGCGCCACCCGAATCGCGCGGCGTCCGCGAGCGGGGTCGCGCTTCATCCGAATTCACCCAAGGAATCCCGCATGAAACTTCGCCGCACTTTGTTGAGCGTGCTGATCGCCGGCGCCTGCGCTCCCGCTTTCGCCGCCACCGTGGACACCACCTCCATCGAAGACGCCACCGTCTCGCCGCGCTTCATCGTGAAGTACCGCGACGGCAGTGCAGAGCGCACGCAACCGGCCGCACGCCAGCGTTCGCTCGCCGCCGCCGCCGACCGCGCGCGTCCGCAGCTGGGCGCGCGCATCGCCAACCTGAAGGGCATCGCCGCACTGCGCATCGATGCGCTTCGCACCACCTTCAGCGGCAAACAGGTCGTGCGCGCCTCGCAGAAGCTGGACCGCGTGCAGGCCGAGGCGGTCATGCGCGCGATCGCAAGCGATCCGAGCGTCGAATCCATCGGCGTCGACCGCCTGATGCACGCTACCGCGATGCCGAACGACCCCATGCTCGCCACGCACCAGACATGGCATTACGGCACCGGCAAGGGCGGCGCACGCGTGACCACGGCGTGGGATTCGGGCGCGACGGGCGCGGGTGTCGTCGTGGCGGTGATCGACACCGGCGCCACGCATCACGCCGACCTCGAACCGAACCTGCTGCCGGGTTACGACTTCATCACCGACAAGGACCTGTCGCGTCGCGCCACCAGCGATCGCGTTCCGGGCGGCTGGGATCTGGGCGATTACACGACGGCAGGCTACTGCGGCGCGGGTTCCGGCGCATCCGACAGCAGCTGGCATGGGACGCACGTGTCCGGGACCATCGCCGAGGTGACCAACAACGCACTCGGCGGCGCGGGCATCGCATACAACGCGAAAGTCGTACCGGTGCGCGTGCTGGGCAGCTGCGGCGGTTACACCTCCGACATCAACGACGCGATCGTGTGGGCCGCCGGCGGCCACATCGACGGCGTGGACGACAACAGGAACCCGGCCGAAGTGATCAACATGAGCCTGGGCGGCAACCACGCCTGCGAAGTGGAAACGCAGAGCGCGATCGACAAGGCGGTTTCGCTCGGCGCCACGATCGTGGTCGCCGCGGGCAACGACAACGAAGACACCGCCACCCATTCGCCCGGCAACTGCGCGCACGTGATCACGGTCGGCGCGACCGGCTATAGCGGCCAGCGCGCGAGCTATTCCAATTACGGCCCCAACGTCGACATTTCCGCACCGGGCGGTGCCGGCATCGAAGGTTCGCCGAACGGCTACATCTGGTCCACGCACAACACCGGCACGACCGTTCCGGTAGGCGACCGCTACGTCGGCATGACCGGTACGTCGATGGCTACGCCGCATGTGGCGGGCATCGTCGCGCTGGTGCAGAGCGTGGCACCGACGCCGTTGACGCCGGCCCAGGTGGAGAGCCTGGTGATCAGCACCGCGCGACCGTTCCCGGCCAAGCCGGACCGCACCATCGGTGCGGGCATCATCGACGCCGCCGCCGCAGTGGAGGCCGCGCGCACCTTCGGCCAGCCCATCCAGGCCACGACGCTGACGAACAATGTCGCCACCGCGATGCCGGCGCTCACAGCCGGCCAGAGCGCGATCTTCGCCATCGACGTGCCGCAAGGTGCCACGCGGCTGGAGTTCACCAGCTACGACGGCCGCGGCACGCTCGCGGTCTACGCGAACCTCGGGCTGGAGCCCATGCCGACGTCGAACATCGCGTCGTCCGTGCGTCCGGGCACCAATCAGGTGATAACGCTGGCTTCGCCGACGAGCGGACGCTACTACTTCAAGGTGAAAGCCACCGCCGACGCTTCCGGCGTGTTCGTGCGCGCACGGATTCTCTGATCGACGGGTTGTCATCGGCCGGGGCGTTCGCGCCCCGGCTTTCTTTTGTTCGAAGCACAGACTCTTATGCGACTTATTCTCAACGTGTCCTTGCCGCTCTCCGCGCTGCTTTGCGCGTCCTGCGGACAGGCACCGTCGCGCACGCATGATGCGGCGGAATCGTCGCCCTACGCGCATCCCATCACCACCCGCGATTCCCGCTTCCGTCTGCGCATCGGCCAGACGCTGCGGTTGCGATTCGATGCGAGCCCCGCGACCGGTTACGGATGGTCCATCGATGGTCCGCTGCCGGCGACGCTACGCATGGACGGCGATCCGGGCTCGCTGTCGCCTGGCGCGACGCGACCCGGGACGATGCGCGCGCAAACATGGACATTCCGTGCCGAACGCAGCGGCTGCGCGATGTTGCGCTTTCTGTACCGTCGCAAATGGGAGCATTCGTCGCTTGCGGCGGATCGACGCGATGTGGAAGTCGTCGTCGAATAGAGAATCCACCGCGTCGCCTGCAATGCAACAGATGGTTACGCTCGGACGGATCGGCAATCCCAAAGGTGACCACCACGCATGCGCGCTCCGACCTACCGGTTCGGCGGGTTCGAACTCGATCCGGCCGCGCGCGAACTTCGTCGCGACGCCCAGCGCGTGCCGCTGCCTCCGAAATCCTTCGACTGCCTGGCATACCTGATCGCGCATCGTCATCGCGCCGTCGGACGCGACGAACTGATCGCGGCCGTGTGGGGCCGCGTCGACATCAGCGACACCGTCGTCGCGCAGACGATGCTGCGCGCGCGCAAGGCGCTGGGCGATTCCGGCGAATCCTCGCAGCGGCTGGTACGCACGGTGCCGCGATTCGGGTATCACTGGATCGCGCCGGTGGTCGAGTTCGCACTGGGCGACAGCGATGCGATTGCACCAGCCAGGCGCACGGAAACCGACGCGCCCGGCATGGCGACGAACGAAACGCCGATCGCGCCACCACAACAGCACGGTCGCGCCTGGCGGTGGGGCATCGCCGCAGCGGTGCCGGTCGTCGCTGCGGCCGTCGGTATCGGCCTCTTTGCCGTGCGATCGCATCTCGCGCCGCCGCCGGCGATCGCCGACGCGGATGCCTCAGCCGTGCTCGTGCTGCCCGTGCGTGTGACCTCCCCCGAAAACGAGGACGCATGGGTGCGGCTTGGCGCGATGGACTACCTCGCCGCCCGGTTGCGGCAGGACGGCATGCGCGTGATCCCCAGTGAACAGGCCCTGCACCTGGGCGGGCAGATCGATGCATCGCGCCCACTCGACGATGACGGCGCGCAAAGGCTGCGACGCATCGGCAGCGTGCGCTGGGTGATCGCGCCACGGGCCGAACGCGATGGCCGCGGCTGGCGTGTGCGGCTGTCGATCTTCGATGGAGGACGCGAACGGCTGGTCGAAGGGCACGGCGAGAATGCGCTCATCGCGACGTCATCGGCCGTCGGTTCCTGGCTGCGACGCGTGAATCCCGACGGCGTCAGCAACCTGATCGGGCCGAGCGCGTTCGACCAGCGGCTGCAGCAGGTCGATGCGGAACTCATGGCCGGACAACTCGACGCGGCGCGCCGTCTCGTCGGATCGGCCACGACGGACGAGCGTGCCGAGCCAGAACTGCGCGTGCGCGAAGGCCAGATCGAGTTCCGTAGCGGCCGGCTCGACGAAGCGGCGGCGCTGTTCGCACGCACGCTCGCCGATGCGACGCAGCTTTCACCCCAGGTTCGCGCGAAGGCGTTGATGGGCCAGGGCGCGATCGAGATCCGCCGCGGTCAGCCCGCGCTCGCGCAGGCGCATTACACAAAGGCACTGGATGTTCTGGCGCACAGTGGGCGTACCGACGATCCCATCCTCTTCGGCCAGGCCTACAACGGGCTCGGCGTCGCGCTCGTGCAGCAGGGTCAAGTGGACGATGCCGTGCGCAACATGAGCCTTGCGCGCGTGACGATGCAGCGCGCGGGGAACCTGATCGAAGCCGCGTCGGTCGGCACCAACCTGGGCATGATCGAACAGCAGCGCCGCCATTACCCGCAGTCGCTTCAGGAATTCGACAGCGCGATCGCGGTGTTCGAACGCTTCGACGTGAATGACTACATGGCCGCGACGCTGATGGCGAAAGCCGTCGCGCAGCTGGAGATGGTGCAGCCCGATGCGGCCGCGTCCAGCATCGCGCGCGCGAATGCGTTGATGGATTCGGTCCAGGACCGCCTGCTGTCGGTGCGTATCGCATTTGCCGCGGCGAACGTGGCGTTGGCGCGTGGACGGCTCGACGAAGTGGCGCGCGGTATCGCGAAACTGCGTTCGCTCGACGTACCCGAGGACGACATGGCCTTTCGCGAAGTGCAGCTTAGACTGAGGCTCGCGCGCGGCGCGAAGGATCAGGCTGCAGCACTCGCGAAGGCGCCGATGGCGCAGGGCGTCCCGGTACCCGGCACGCTCGCGCTGGCCTGCGCGCAGGCGCTGCTCGCGTCGAACGATATCGCCTCGGCTGCCCGGTGGTTGTCGTACCGCGATCGCATCGACGTCGCGCAGCGCGGCCTGGAATGGGACATCGCCGAAGGCCTGCTCGCGCAGGCGGGCTTGGAAACGCACAAGGCGATGGTCATCGCGAACAGCGCAATCGCGCGCATCGAACAGGCCGGAAGTCCCGACGAGCGCGTGCAGGCCGGCGTGTTGAAGGCGCGCCTGCTGCGCATGCAGGGCCAGCCCGAAGCGGCCGCGCCGGTGCTTGCCGACCTGGATGCGTTCGCAAACACCGATTACCGCGTGGCGTGGGAAATGCTGGCGCTGTATCGCGAGCTCCACGACGAAGCGATGGCGAACGGCGCGACGGTGCGCGTGCAGGCCCTGCGTGGCGAACGCGACATCGCCGTGGAGCCGGCGCTGTGATCGCGGCGCACGATGCGGCGCCGACGCAAAAAGAAAGCCCCGCATCAGCGGGGCTTTCGATCACCGTGATTACGATGCGATCAGAACTTGTACTGCGCCGAAACGCCGTACAGGTTCGCCGCGCCGTCGAACGGACCGACGAGGGTCGAACCACCGGAGGTGATGTCGATCTTCGGCGAGTTCGGCTCGATGCGGGTGTAGCCGAAGTTCACTTCCAGCGCCTGCGTGGCGAGCCAGCTGGCGCCGATCGAGTACCACATGCGGTTCGCGTCAGGCAGACGCGGCGTGCGGGTTTCGATGTGCGTCGGCGTTTCGTCGTACGCGACACCGCCGCGCAGCGTCCACGACTCGTTGAGCTTGTACTCGGCGCCCAGCGAGGCGAACGTGGTGTCCTTCCAGTTGAACGGCTCGACCGAATCCGGATCCGGGTTCGCGAACTCGATGCGCACTTCGCGCAGCGAGGACCAGCCGGTCTCGGCGTAGGACGCCATCATCGAGAAGCTGTCGTTGAAGTCGTAACGCACGTCGACGTTCAGCACCGACGGCGTGGTCAGCTTGGCCAGCGCGGCACCGTCCTGGAACAGCGGACGGGTGGTCGGGCTGGCGGCGAACACGGCGGCGACGTTGCCCGGCACGGTCCAGTCGGCGGTGCCTTCCAGTTCGTAGTCGATTTCCGAGCGGTAGCTCACGCCGATGGCCAGCTGGTCGACCGGCTTGAAGTTGGCGCCGACAGTCCAGCCGAAGCCGGTGTCGTCGCCCTGGATCTCGGCGAAGCCGTCAGCGGCCTGCGGACGGGCGAACGGCAGCGGACGGGTCGCGGCGTTGGCGAACAGCAGCGAACCGAAGTCGACCGACTTCGACAGCGTCACGTCGGCGCGCGAGTAGATGAGGCCGGCGCCGACCGAGAAGCGGTCCGGCACGATGTCCAGCGCGGCAGCCAGGGTGAGGTCGATGATCTCGACGTCCGAGGTGTGCGCGAAGTAACGGCCCTGCCAGTTGTTGTCGTACTCGGTCTTCAGACCGAACGGCGCGCTGACCATTGCGCCGAAGGACAGGCCGTTGTCGAGCTTGTGGATCACCGACATGGCCGGGACGGCCGCGATGTCGCCGGCGTCGCCGCCGTTACCGCCCGTGAGCGGGCGGCCGAGCGCGTCGGTGCCGGTGCCCTTGTATTCGTAGCTGAGGTCGATCGCGGTGACGTCGACCTGGAGCGTCGTGCCCGAGAAGCGCGCCATCGTGGCCGGGTTGTTGGCGACGACCGACGAATCGGTTTCGTTGACGCCTGCACCGGCGAAAGCGGCGCCCATGCTCTTGACGCTGTTTTCCTTCAGCTGGAAACCCGAGGCCTGTGCCTGGCCGACGGTCAGCGCGCCGGCGATGCCGAAGGCGAGCGCCGACAGCTGGATGAAGCGAGAAGCGTGTTGCATGCGTGTAGTCTCCGATGGAGTATTTTTTCGTCTTCCGAGGCCGTGTCGTTGCCTGGGCACCCGGCCGGTCCGGTCGGTCGCCAGTCTCCGCCGGAAACCCCTCCCGACGTACGACGCCGTATGCACTATAACCCGGCTTTTAACCCGAGGCTAACAATAGCCGGCATGCCCGTCCGCACTTGTAAAACAGGGTTTTTTTCGCGTCCGGAGCACTTCGCAATCCTGAACAGGGGAGAGGACGTTTCGTGTTCGTGACCATCCCCGGGCGGGAACGCTCGCCCCTGCGTTGGGCCACGCCCCTGCTCTTCAGCCTGCTGTGGCTGAGCTTCATCGTGGTCGAACTGATGCCGGGAGCCGAACAGCGCCGCCTGCTCATGGAGTGGGGTGCCCTGTCGGGGGGGCTGGGCTCGCCCGAAGCCTGGTGGCAGTCGTTCCGCACCGGCAGCGTCCTGCGCCTGTTCACGGCGCTGTTCCTTCATGCGGACTGGGCCCATCTGCTGGGCAACCTGGTGTTCCTGCTGATCTTCGGCCTGCCGGCCGAGCGATCGATGGGCCCGTGGCGGCTGCTGGTGCTGTTCCTGGTCGGTGGCGCCGTGGCGAACCTCGCGGCGGTGATCGCCATCGGCACGCCGGACCGGCTGATCATCGGCGCCAGCGGTGCGGTTTCGGCGCTCATCGGCGCGTATCTGGCGCTTTTCCCGGCCGCGAAGCTGGGCGTGGTCGTGCCGCTGGGGCTCTTCCTGCAGTTCGTGAAGGTGCCCGCGCCGCTGCTGATCGGCGTGTGGGCGCTGCTGCAGCTGGTCTTCACCTTCATCGGCCCGGCCTTCGGCGCGGTGGCCTGGTCGGCGCATCTGGCCGGCTTTGCGTTTGGTGGCGTGTTCGCGCTGATCGCCCGTGCGGGCATCGCACGGCGCATGCGGCGGCGGCGCGGGCTCTGACCCGCGTCGACGGGCGCGGCTTGATTGACGCCTGCGACGACCCCATCGTCAGCCTGCGAACCCACCGAACACAGCCTTTCCGCCATGTCCAAGCCGCTCTACAAGGTCACCTTCCTCAACGCCGGCAAGGTGTACGAGCTGTACGCGCGCAACGTCGCGTCCGGCGCGCTGTGGGGTTTCACGGAAGTGAGCGAGCTGGTGTTCGACGTGCACGACGGCCTGGTGATCGATCCCACCGAAGAGCGCCTGCGCGACGAATTCGGCAACACGCGCGCATTGCACCTGCCGATGCACAGCATCGTGCGCGTCGAGGAAGTCGAGCGGAAAGGCCAGTCGGCGATCCGCGATGCGACGACGGGAGAAAAGGTCGTTACTCCTTTTCCGATGCCGGGCAAACCGCGATAGGCAAAGCACGATAAGTTGCGTGGCATGAAACGCCATGCACGCACGATTCCTGCAATCGCACTTCTGCTGACCGTCGCCGCGTGCCATCGCGAAAGTCCGGTCGATGCAGGCTCCACGAACGTTTCGACAGCGGCTCCTGCGACAGCAGCGACTTCGAACGTTGCGAGCTCCACGGCCGTCGCACCATCGAAAGTCGAAGCGACATCGAACGCATTCGACGTCGAAGTAACGTTGTCGCCCGCGGCGCATAAACGCCTTGCATCGCAGGGAGAATCGCTGATCGTCAGCGCGGAGTATTTCGGTTATCCGAGCGACCTGGCCGAAGAACAGCACGTACCCGGCAGCGAAAACCCATGGCTCACGCTGCATCGCGCGCAGCCCGAACTTGAAGGCGCGCAACTCGGCGACACGGCGACGGCGCGTTTTCCTGCCGTCGCACTTGATGCCAAACAGCTGGCGTGGACCAATGCGCCCGGCGCGCCGCAGGTGAACATCAACGTTTACTCGGGTCGCCGGTCCTCGCCGGACAACCTGCTCGAATGCGGGATGTTCCAGGGCGCGATTGCGGTGGCTGCGCGTGCGCCGATCAAAGTTTCGTGCGGGTTGATTGGCGAGAAGTCGCACTGATCGAATGCGAGCCCGCATGAAGTTGCATGGGAACTTCAGCGCTGCGAGTCGTCGCGAGTGCGGCGCATGTCCGCTTCGTTGCTCCTCACCGGCCCGGACGCATGGCGTTTGGGCGTTCGAAGGCGCGCGAACCGTCGTTCGCAAACAGCGCCTTCTCCCCCAACCCGTCTATCAAGGGGAGAGGGGCTCACACCGAGGGAGCTGGAGCGTCAGTTCTTCTTCGTCGCGGGCGTCGTCGCGCTTGCAACAGGCTTCTTGAGCTCCACCAGCGCCGCTGCGATCGGCGCGTCGCCGTCGAGCACGTCGCCCGCATTCTGGCCCGGCTCGCCTTCCGCGCCGTCCTTTTCGCCATCGCCGCGCAGATGGCCCGGCAGGCTGGCCTCGCTGAAGCTGCGGATGCTCTTGTCCGCATCCTTGCCCGGCTGCAGCACGACGTCGGGCGAGATGCCCAGCGCCTGGATCGACTTGCCGCTGGGCGTGTAATAACGCGCCGTGGTGAGCTTGACCGAATCGCCGTTATCCAGCGGCAACACAGTCTGCACCGAGCCCTTGCCGAACGTGCGGCTGCCGACGATGCGCGCGCGGTTGTTGTCGCGCAGCGCGCCTGCGAGGACTTCCGCCGCGCTCGCCGAACCGGCATCGACCAGCGCCACTACCGGCGCGCCATCGAGACGATCACCCGGCGTCGCGCCGAATTCGGCGTCGCTTATCGCGATGCGCCCGCGCGTGGACACGATCTTCCCCGAGTCGAGCAGATCGTCGGCGATCTGCACCGCCGAAGTCAGCAGGCCACCCGGATTGCTGCGCAGGTCGATCACCAGGCCGCGCAGCCTGCCGCCGGCCTGGGCCTTGAGCTTCTCGACCTGGCCTTCGAAATCGGCCGCCGTGTCGGCCTGGAACGCGCTGATGCGCACGTAGCCGTAGCCCGGTTCCAGCATGCGGCTCTTCACGCTCGCCACGCGAATGGTCTCGCGCGTCAGCGTCACGTCGAAGGTCTTGTCCTTGCCTTCGCGCATGATGGTCAACGTGACCTTGCTGCCGGGCGCGCCGCGCAGCGGGCCGGACTGGTCGCCTTCGTCGGGCTTGAACGGCTTGCCGTCGATGGCGGTGATGACATCGCCCGCCTTGACGCCGGCGCGTGCGGCCGGCGTGTCGTCGATCGGGGAGATCACGCGCAGCGAGCCGTCAGGCTGGCGCATCAGTTCCACGCCGACGCCGTCGTAGGCGCCGCGCGACTGTTCGTCGAAATTTTCGGCGTCTTCCTTGTCGAGGTAGACGCTGTGCGGATCCAGGTCGAACAGCAGGCCGCGGATCGCCGAGTGCATCAGCTTCTGGTCGTCGACCGGTTCGACATACGCCTGCTTGACCGCGTTGTAGACCGAGACGTAGCGGCGGATTTCTTCCAGCGGCACCTTCGTCTCGGCCGTTTCCGCGTCCGGCGACTCGATCGGCGCATCGGACGGCGGCGCATCGACCTCCTGCGCGGCTGCCGGCAGCGCGACGAAGGCGGCCAAAGCGAAGGGAACGAGACGACGCAGGGACATTCGGGCAACTCCGGGGTGGTGCGGTGAGTCGAAACGGGCCGCGATCGGTGCGTCGATGCGCGGTCGCCGTGCGGTGATTATGGGCACGGCGGGGGAGCGCAATGGAAGGCTTTCGTTAATCGTCCGGGCAACGGTATCGACCGTTCAGCGTCAACGCCGCAGCCAGGTCCCGGGATTGACCGGGGCACCGTTACGGCGCAGTTCGAAGTACAGCGCGGCGCGGCCGTGCCCGCCGGAGGTGCCCACGGTGGAGACCGGATCGCCACGCTTGACCGTGTCGCCGACGTCCTTGAGCAGCGCATCGTTATGCGCGTACAGGCTCATGTAGCCGTTGCCGTGATCGACGATCAGCAGCAGGCCGTAACCGGTCATCCATTCGGCATAGACGACCTGGCCGTCGGCGACCGCCTTGACCGGCGTGCCGGCGGCGGCGGCGATCAGCAGGCCGTCGCTGTCGCGGCCGTCGGGCATGGTCGCGCCGAAGCCGGCGAGCAGCGCGCCCGAGACCGGCCAGCCCAGGCCACCGACCTGCGGCGCGGGTGCGCTCGCGACGACCGGCGGCTTGCGGGTGGGCGTGGGCTCCTTTCCGGCGGCGGCCTGTCGCGCGGCGCGCTCGGCCGCCGCGCGACGTTGCGCTTCGGCCTTCGCGGCGGCGGCGCGTAGTTTCTTCAGAAGTTGCTCGAGGCCGGCGGCGTCGCGACCGAGTTCCCGTTCGCGCGTGCTGCGGTCCTTGTAGCGTTCGTCGAGTTCGGCCACCAGGCTCGCGCGCTCCTTGCGGGCGCTCTGCAACTGCCCCAGCTGCGAGCGCTGCTGCTGGTGAGTGCGGTCCAGTTCGCTGCGGCGCTGGACGATCGCCTGTTCGACGTCGTTGAGTTCGCGCAGCTGCGTGTCGAGTTCGGCGATGCGACGCGTGCGATCGCGTTGCAGGTAGCCGTAGTACGCAAGCATGCGATTGCCATCGGCGACGCGATCCTGCGCGAGCAGCAGCTTCAGCGGTGCATCCTGTCCCTGCAGGTATGCCGCGCGCAGCAGCTGCGCGAGTTCCTGTCGCTGCGCGCCCATGCGGTCCTGCAACTGCACGCGTTGTTCCTGCAGGGCGGCGAGCGAGGCCTGCTCCTTCGCCATGCGCGTTTCGATCTCGCGCAGGCGGCGATTGGACTGGCCGACTTTTTCATCGGCCTCGCGCAACTTCCGCGACGCGCTGCCGCGCTGGCCTTCGATCTTGCGACGCTCGGCGGATACCGACTTCAGTTCGCTCTGGATCTTCTCCAGTTTGCGTTCGGCTTCGCGGCTGTTCTGCGCGAACGCGGGCGCCGCCAGCGCGAGGCCGGCGGCGATCAGGACCGCGCATTTCACCGCAACGACAGCGCGCCGCATCCGGTCAGCCTGCGAGCAGGCTCGTTCCGCTCATCTCCGCCGGCTTGGGCAGGCCCAGCAGGTCAAGGATGGTCGGCGCAACGTCGCGCAACGCACCGCCGCTGCGCAGCGTCGCCGCGCGCGGACCGAGGTAGACGAACGGCACCGGGCCAACGGTGTGCGCGGTGTGCGGCTGGCCGGTCGACGCATCGCGCATCATTTCCAGGTTGCCGTGATCGGCAGTGACCAGCAGCGCGCCGCCGGTATCGCGCACGGCCTGCGCGATGGCGCCGATCGCGACGTCCACCGCTTCGGCGGCCTTCACCGCGGCGGCGATGTCGCCGGTGTGGCCGACCATGTCGGGATTGGCGATGTTGCAGATGGCGACGTCGATCTCGCCGGAGCGGATCGCATGCGTGAGCTTTTCGGTCACTTCCGGGCAGCTCATTTCCGGCTGCAGGTCGTAGGTGGCGACCTTCGGGCTCGGTACGAGGATGCGCGTTTCGCCTTCATACGGTTCTTCGCGGCCGCCGCTGAAGAAGAACGTCACGTGCGCGTACTTCTCGGTTTCGGCGATGCGCAGCTGCTTCATGCCGTTGTCGGCGAGCACTTCGCCGAGCGTGTGGCGGAGATCGTCCGGGCCGAACGCCACCGGCGCGGGCAACTTCGCGTCGTACTCGGTGAGGCAGACGAAACGCGACAGCTTCGGTCGGCGCACGCTCTCCCCGGCATGATCGAAACCAGCGAATGTAGGCGAGACGAACGCAGCCGTGATCTGGCGGGCACGGTCGGCGCGGAAGTTCATGAAGACGACGGCGTCGCCGTCGGCCATCGGCACATGGCCTTCGATCACGGTCGGCGCGACGAACTCGTCGGTCTCGCCGCGCTCGTACGCCTGCAGCAGCGCTTCGACCGGGCCGGTGGCGACGTGGTCGCTCTTCGCTTCGACGATCGCGTCCCACGCGCGGCGCAGGCGATCCCAGCGCTGGTCGCGGTCCATCGCGTAATAGCGGCCGCTGACGCTGGCGACGTGCGCGTTGCCGAGCTTGCGGCAAACGTCGCGCAGCTTCACCAGGCTCGCTTCGGCGGACTTGGGCGGCATGTCGCGGCCGTCGAGGAATGCGTGCACGGCGACCTTCGACACGCCCGCCTGGCTGGCCAGTTCGAGCATCGCGAAGATGTGGTTCTCGTGGCTGTGCACGCCGCCGGGCGAGAGCAGGCCCATGACGTGCAGCGTGCCGCCGCTGGACTGCGCGGCGGCGCAGGCGGCGCGCAATTCGTCGTTGCCGAAGAACGTGCCGTCCTCGATGGCCGCGTCGATGCGCGTGAGGTCCTGGTAGACGATGCGGCCGGCGCCGAGATTCATGTGGCCGACTTCGGAATTGCCCATCTGTCCGTCCGGCAAGCCGACATGGCGGCCTTCGGTATGGATCAGCGTGTGCGGTGCGGAGGCGACGAGCGCATCCCAGTTCGGCAGCGTGGCCTGGGCCAGCGCGTTGTCGGTCGGGTCGTCGCGATGCCCCCAGCCGTCCAGGATCAGCAGAACGACGGGTTTGGGGCGCGAGGTGGTGGCGGGCACGTCGGATTCCAGTCTGAGGGGGCCAATGGTGACTTCGGGCACGGGTCGGCGCCGGCGATGGCTGCGATTGTAGCGAAGCGGTGTAAACCGATTCCGCCTTCAGCGCATCCCAATCACTGAAGCCCGTCCCAACACGGAACCCGAAAACGATGGCAATCCGCTCCCTCTGCCTCCTGCCGCTCGCCCTGGCGCTGTCCGCGCCGGCGTTCGCCGCCCAGGACATCGACAAAGTAAACGGCAGCATCACCGTCGAAGCCGGCCAGACCGTCGGCAAGCTGGAGACCGTCAACGGCTCCATCAGGATCGGCGCCGGCGCACACACCGGCAAGGCCGAAACCGTCAATGGCTCGATCACCGTCGCCGAGAACGTCGAGGCCGACGGCCTGGAGACGGTCAACGGCTCGATTCGCGTGGCCGGCAACGGCAAGCTTTCCAGCAACCTGGAAACCGTCAACGGCGGCATTTTCGTTGACCGCGGCGGCGACGTGCGCGGCGACATCGAGACGGTGAACGGCGCCATCGGACTGGTCGATACCGACCTGTCGGGCGGCATCACCACGGTGAACGGCGACGTGACCGTCGGCGTGAACTCGCACGTGAAGGGCGGCATCCACTACACGAAGCCCAGCAGCTCGTGGTTCTCGTTCAACAAGCGCGACCCGAAGGTCATCATCGGGCCGAATGCGGTGGTCGAAGGCCCCCTGGTGTTCGAGCGCAAGGTCGAGCTGTACGTGCACAACACCGCGAAGATCGGCCAGGTCACCGGCGTGACCCCGGTGCGCTACGAGGGCTCGACGCCGCCGGGCCAGTAAGGCCGGCCGGTGCGAACTGCCGGACCGTGCACGGCCACGGCCTGGAAAGCATGCCTAGAATGGGGTTCGCCTTCACGGCGGACCCCATTGTTTTTGGGCGACGCCGTGGGGCCTGGTCCATTCCGGAGGTCCCATGTCCCGAGTTTCCCTGCTCAGCACGGCAGTGGCTGGCATCGTCGGCGCGATCGCGCTGGCCGCCTGCTCCAAGCCCAGCGATGCGCCCAGCGCGGCCACCACGCAAACGCCGGCGACCACGCCCGCGGCCGGTAGCCATTCCTTCAACGACGCGATCAACGCGGCCGATTTCGCCGAGCACGTGAAGGTCCTGGCGTCGGACGAGTTCGAAGGTCGCGCGCCCGGCAGCGCCGGCGAAGAGAAGACCGTCCAGTACCTGGAAGCGCAGTTCAAGCGCATGGGCCTGAAGCCCGGTAACGGCGACAGTTATTTCCAGACCGTGCCGATGGTGGAAACCACCGCGGACGAATCGACCACGCTCACCATCGACACGAAGGGCAAGCCTCACACGCTGAAGTTCGGCACCGACATGGTGGTCGGTACGCGCACCGGCCAGCAGGAAGTGAAGGTCGATGGCAGCCAGCTGGTGTTCGTCGGTTACGGCGTCAACGCGCCGGAGCAGAACTGGAACGACTACGCCGGCGTCGACGTGAAGGGCAAGACGGTGGTGATGTTCGTCAACGATCCGGGCTTCCACAGCCAGGATCCGAAACTGTTCGAAGGCAAGCGGATGACGTATTACGGCCGCTGGACCTACAAGTTCGAAGAAGCCGCACGCCAGGGCGCCGCGGCGGCGATCATCATTCACGACACCGAAGGCGCGTCCTACGGTTGGGACGTGGTCAAGAATTCCTGGTCGGGCGCGCAGTTCGACCTGCCGGCGAAGGACGATCCGGAACCGCGCCTGCCGGTGCAGGGCTGGATCACCGGGGACGTCGCGCGTTCGCTGCTGGCCGACCTGGGCCAGAACCTCGACGATCTGTACAAGGCGGCCAACAAGCCGGGCTTCAAGGCGATCCCGCTGGACGGCAAGCTGTCGGTGGACCTGAAGAGCAAGACCAGCGAGAAGTCCTCGCGCAACGTCGTCGCGTTGCTGCCGGGCGCCAAGCGTCCGGACGAGGCGATCGTCTACATGGCGCACTGGGACCACCTTGGCAACCACGCCCATGAGGCCGACGAGCACGGCAGCGCCAGCGGCGGCGAGCCGCACGCCGACACGATCTACAACGGCGCGATCGACAACGCGAGCGGCGTGGCGGGCATCCTCGAGATCGCCGAGGCCTTCAGCAAGCAGACCCCGCCGCCGGATCGCTCGCTGCTGTTTCTCGCCGTGACGCTGGAAGAGTCGGGCCTGCTGGGTTCGAAGTACTACGTCGCGCATCCGTCGATCCCGCTCAACAAGACGGTCGCCGTGATCAACCTCGACGCGATGCCGGTGATCGGCAAGGCGAAGGACATGACGGTCGTGGGCTTCGGCAGTTCTGAACTGGAGGACCTGCTCAAGACGCAGGCCGATAGCCAGCAGCGCGTGCTGCACGCCGAGGCGACGCCGGAAGACGGCTTCTACTTCCGTTCCGATCACTTCAACTTCGCCAAGGCCGGCGTGCCGGCGCTGTACGCGAAGGGTGGCAGCGACCTGCTCGAAGGCGGCGTCGAAGCCGGTCGCAAGGCCGAGTCCGATTACCGCGACAACCGTTATCACAAGCCGGGCGACCAGTTCGACCCGTCGTGGAAGATGGACGGCGTGGTGCAGGACCTGGAAGCGCTCTACGGCGTCGGCCGCACGCTGGCCGGCGACGAGCAGTGGCCGAACTGGTACGAAGGCAACGCCTTCCGCAGCGCGCACGACAAGCTGATGAAGTCGACGAAGTAATTCCGACCTGCAAGGTTTGACTGGCAACGGCGCCCCCCGCGGGCGCCGTTGTCGTTTTCGGCTACGCTGATGGCCTCTTTCGGCCTGCACGGAACCGCCATGACGCTCACCACCGCGTACGTCTGTGTCCTGATCGCCGCATTGCTGCCGTACCTGTGGGTTGCCGTCTCGAAGGCGAGCGGTGAACGCTACGACAACCGCGATCCACGACGCTGGCAGGAAAGGCAGCAGAGCCCTCGCGCGCAGCGTGCTTACAACGCGCAACTCAATAGTTACGAGGCCTTCGCGCCGTTCGCGGCGGGCGTCGTGCTGGCGCAGCTGGCGGGCGTGCCGCACTCGCAGATCGCGACGCTGTCGTTGGCGTTCGTCACGCTGCGCGTGGCGCACGGACTGGTGTACATCGCCGGCCGCCACTATCTGCGTTCACTGGTGTGGGCGCTGGGCTTCGCCTGCGTGATTGGGCTGCTGGTGCAGGCCGCGCTTCATGTCGCGCCTTGATGGCGCCCGTTCGGGAATGCCCGCGTTGAGCAACGTCATGTCCCTCGATCCACATTCGCTGCGGGAAGACCTGCGTCGCGGCGGATTCCGCTTCGTCGAAGGCGGGGAGATGCGCGGGTTGCTGGAAGCATTCGGTCCGCTTTCGGACTGGGACCACTTCGTCGGCAGCTGGAACAACCTGGAGCCGGATGCGTACCTCGCCAACGTGGGGCTGCATCGTCGTCGGCGCCATGCCGTGTTTTCGGCGGACGGCGAGGCGGTCGTGCTCGAAGCGCATCAACCGCACTACCAGAGTCGGGACTACAACACGCTGCAGGGCGGCATCGAGCGCTGGTTCGCACCGGTGCTGCCGGAGGTCGCGAACAGCGCGAGTCTTCGCAGCATCCTGGGTTTCTGCCTCGCGTTCTTCGGCGGCCTCGCGCCCGATGTGCCCTCCTGGCACATCGAGCTGCATCAGTTCCGCATCGAAGCGCGACCCGGAGAACCGGGACAGCCGACGCCGGAAGGCGTGCATCGCGATGGCGTCGACTATGTGCTGGTCCTACTGATCGATCGGCTGAACATCGCCAGCGGCACGACGACCATCCATGCCGCCGACGGCAAACTGCTGGGGAGCTTCACGCTGACGCATGCACTGGATGCTGCGCTGGTGGACGACTCGCGGGTTTTCCATGGGGTGACGCCGGTGGAACCGGAAGATCCGGCGGAGGCGTCGCATCGGGACGTTCTGGTGGTGACGTTTCGACGACGCAGCTGACGGACGTTTACCGTTTCACGCTTCGTGTCGGCGTATCCAAGGCCCAAACAAGAGCGGCCGCTCGTGATGGAGCGGCCGTTTCGTTATTGGCGTGGGTAACCCCAGCGCGTCATGCGTTGGTGTTTTCTGATTGCGCAAAAAGAAGAAGGCCGGTCCTGTTGGACCGGCCTTCTGGGGTAAAGCCCCTGGCGATGACCTACTCTTGCATGGCTTAAGCCACACTACCATCGGCGCGTGTGCGTTTCACTTCCGAGTTCGGAATGGGATCGGGTGGGACCACACAGCTATTGTCACCAGGGAGAGGGTGGAGGGTCGCAGGTTCGATGGATTGAACAGCGCACACGCTCTCGTTGGTTTGCTTACGACGTTGCCGTCGTTCGCGGATAGGTTGGAATAGTAGCGAGTGAGCCGAACGTCACGACGTAGTCGTAAGTCCAAGGCCACTTGAGGTTATATGGTCAAGCCACACGGATCATTAGTACTGGTTAGCTCAATGCATTGCTGCACTTACACACCCAGCCTATCAACCACCTGGTCTTGATGGTTCCTTTAGGGGAGTCAAGCTCCCGGGAGATCTCATCTTGAGGCGCGCTTCCCGCTTAGATGCTTTCAGCGGTTATCGCTTCCGAACATAGCTACCCGGCAGTGCCACTGGCGTGACAACCGGAACACCAGAGGTTCGTCCACTCCGGTCCTCTCGTACTAGGAGCAGCCCCTCTCAAATCTCCAACGCCCACGACAGATAGGGACCGAACTGTCTCACGACGTTCTGAACCCAGCTCGCGTACCACTTTAAATGGCGAACAGCCATACCCTTGGGACCGACTACAGCCCCAGGATGTGATGAGCCGACATCGAGGTGCCAAACACCGCCGTCGATATGAACTCTTGGGCGGTATCAGCCTGTTATCCCCGGAGTACCTTTTATCCGTTGAGCGATGGCCCTTCCATACAG